>Ga0247830_10000360_pt1 | contig 16033 bp, 18 predicted proteins | sample 12C_Control_Day5_FD_207766 | JGI IMG/M metagenome (GOLD analysis project Ga0247830, IMG submission 207766) | Soil microbial communities from agricultural site in Penn Yan, New York, United States - 12C_Control_Day5 | ecosystem: Environmental > Terrestrial > Soil > Agricultural land | place...
GCTCCGGGCTCGGCCGGCTGCTCGAGACCTACCTCGGGGACAGCCGGCGGGTGACCGACGGAGCCAGCAGCGTGTCGCCGTCGGCCACCACCCGGATCGCGTGCGCGAGCTCATCGGCTCGAACGTCCTTCAGCAGGAATCCGCTCGCGCCCGCGCGCAGCGCTTCGAGCACGTACTCGTCGATGTCGAACGTCGTGAGGATCAGGATCTTCGTGGCCGCGTCCTCGGCCGTCAGGATCCTGGTCGCCTCGACGCCGTCGAGCTCGGGCATCCGGATGTCCATCAGGATGACGTCGGGGTGGAGGAGCCGAGCCTGCTCGACGGCGGCACGGCCGTCGGCGGCCTCGCCGACGAACTCGATGTCGTCCTCCGCGCGCAGCGTCATCTCGAACGCGGCGCGCATCAGGGGCTGGTCGTCCGCAACGAGTACGCGGATCGTCATTCCGGTTCGGGATCCAGGGGAAGGAAGGTGACGACCTCGTACCCACCGCCGAGTCGCGGCCCGACCCACAGCCGGCCGCGGAAGAGCGCGACCCGTTCGCGCATCCCGAGATGTCCGTACCTCGCCCGGCCGGGGTCCGATCCGGGGGCCTCCGACCCGTGTCCGTCGTCCGCGATCGTCAGGTCGAGCCCGGAGTCCCCGTAACGGATCACGACCGTCGCCCGCGTCGCTCCCGCGTGCTTCAACACGTTCGTGAGGCCTTCCTGGACGATGCGGAACGCCGACAGGTCGAGACCTGGAGGCAGGGGTCGCGGCTCGCCCTCCACCCTGAGATCGACGGGGAGACCCGCCTCGCGCACCTGGGACAGGAGCGACTCGATGTCACGCAGCCCCTGCTGGGGATCGCGCGCGTCGGGCGGATCGTCGTCCGTCCGCAGGAGCCCGAGGAGCCGGCGCATCTCCACGAGGGCCTCTCGACCCGAGTCCTCGATCGAGTGGAGCACCGCGCGGCTCTCCTCGGGCTCGTCGTCGAGGACCCGCTGGGCGGCAACGGACTGCGCGACCATGACGCTGACCTTCTGCGCGACCATGTCGTGGAGCTCACGGGCGATGACCCTGCGCTCCTCGGCGACCGCCCTGCGCGCCGCCTCCTCGCGTTCCCGCTCGAAACGCGTCGCCCGATCCTCGAGCGTGATCACCTGGCTGCGCTTGACCCGGAGGCCGTCACCGATGAACCACACGGCGCCGACCACGAGGCCCTCCGCGAAGATCGTGTCGATCTCGACCGGCTCCCGCGACATGTAGAGGATCAGCACCACGACGAAGACGCTCGCGAGCGCCGCGGGGATCGACACCCGGCGCTCGCGATGCGCCGCCACGGTGTAGAGGGCCAGAAGGAACCCGAACGAGGCGAACGACGGGAAGTACCCCAGGGTGAAGAAGAGGAACGTCGCCGACGTGATGACGGCCAACACGGCGATCGGCGCCACCCGGCGCCAGACGAGCGGGACCGTCTGGAGCAGCGCGAGCACGAGGCCGACCCCGTCGAGACCGGGGTTGCCATCCGTTCCACCTTCCGGCAGATCGACATGCAGCTGCGTGAGGAGACCGACCAGCGACGCCGCGGTCAGGAGCGACGCGATCAGGGCGTCCTGGACGAGCGGATCCGACAGCGCCCATCGTCGCACGAGGTCCGCACTCCCCGACGCACCCGACTCGTCCGCGGACCGTCCTACCGCGGATGAACCGTGGTTCGGACGGGGGTCCGCGTCGGACACCATCGAGGACTCTCGTTCAGCACTCTTCATGAAGGTCCACCGGCCCTCGTCGCGACGACCTCACGGTCGCCGACCCGCCCGAACAGGGGGGGTGCGGGAAACGTAAACCTTCCGGGCAGAAGAACTCAAGGGGTGCAAGGGCCGTGGTTGACCCAGGCCGTCTAGGGTTCTCGCCCCCCGCATCGGCGCGCCGGCGCACTCAGGCCTTGCGGGCCTTCCAGATGTGGTCGCCCGGGAACTCGCGAGCCCAGTCCAGGGTCGTGTAACTCGAGTACGTGGTCGTCGCGTCGAGCGCGGGCCGCAGTTCGATCAGGTCCTCGACCTCGAGGCCCGCAGCACGGAAGAGGCGGATCATGGCGCCGTAGCCCAAGAACCACTCCACGCTCGTCCCGCCCTCGTCTGCGACCTCCGAGCGGCCGAGCTCGAAGTAGGGACGATGCAGCGTCCGGTCGGGCGGGTCCTCGTCGTTCGGCCAGCAGACCGCCACCCACGGTGTCGCGATGTTGAAGATCAGCCGTCCACCGAGGCGGAGCACCCGAGCGCACTCGGGGATCGTCACGTGCGGGTCGGTGAACGAGGTCGCGCCGTGGTCACACACGACCAGGTCGAAGCTCTCGTCGGCGAACGGCAACTCCTCGGCGCTCGCTCGCACGAGGGGGAACCGCGCGCCCATCTCGGCGACGTTCGCCCGCGCGGCGGCGAGCTGGTTCGCGGAGAAGTCGAGGCCGATCACCGCGGCGCCGAGCCTCACGAGGTTGAGGCCGAACTGGCCGGCGCCGCAGCCGAGCTCCAACGTGCGCAGGCCCGACACGTCCCCGAGGGCATGGATCTCGTCCTCGGGGATCGCCCAGGTGCCCCATACGACGCCGTCCCACCGGTTCAGCTGTGATGCGTTGCGTGCCTGGTAGTCGGCGCTGTCCGCCTCCCAGCTCTCGAGGTTCGTGCGCACGTCGTCGCGGCTCATGTCGTCGAGCCTACGGGAGCCGCCTCAGGTCCGCGCGGCGTAATCGACGTCCGTGAACGGCCAGTCGGACGCCAGCCAGTCGGTGACGGCGTGCCACAACACCGTGTCCGATTCGGCGCGGGACCCTCGGACCCACGACGCCACGTGAGCGTCGTGGTCCTCGTCCCTCGAGGGGTAGATGTAGACGCAGCCGATCACCTCGTCGGTGTCGGGGTCGAGCACCGAGTAGGTGAACCCCCGCCGCGCGACGAAGTCCGCCGCATGGCGTTCCAGGTCTCCGAGGTTCTCGTCGAGCGTCATCGCGCGTGGCCACGAGCCGTCGCCGTCGTCGTCCGTGTCGCTGTCGCGGAATCCCGGTGTGGCGTGGATGTGATCCATGCTCGAGGACCAGGCCTCGTGGTCACGCTCGTTGTGCTCGGGGCCGAGCGGCTGCAGGCGCATCCCGGGCAGGAACAGCCCGGATGGCGCCTCGAAGTCGTCGGGTACGAAGGGCTCCTTCATGTCTCGAGTGTGGCAGGTCCGTGATGAGCGGCGACCGGGCTACCAGTCGAGCGCCTCGGCGTGCTGGAGCACCAGTTGGCGTCGGGAGCCGTCGGCCCGCATGATCCACACGGAGAGGTGCCCGTGACGGCTCGTGAGGAACGCCACGCGCCCCCCGTCCGGATCGAACCGCGGTTCGTACAGCCCGAACGCGTCGTGGCGTGGCATCGCGATCACGTGCGCGCGGCTCCCGTCGGCCCCGCTCCGCCAGATCTCTCCGCAAGCGTGGCAGGTCCGCAACCACCCGCGGTAGACGAGGCGACGCCCGTCGGCCGAGAGGTCGACGGAGCTCGCCGTGGTATCGGCCACGACAGCCCGGTGGGATCCGTCGGAGCCGAACCGCAGGATCCCGGTGCGCGCCGCGGGGCCACACGCGCGGATCCCGTTCGGCCACTCGGCGCTCGCGAGCAGCCACGACCCGCCCGGCCCCCACGCGAGCCCGGTTACCCAGGCCTGCGCGCCGAGGATCTTGGCGGGGGGACTCCGGCCGAACGCGGGCACGACCCATACCTGACCGCAGAGCCGGTGCAGACCCGACACGGTCGTGGTCGAGAACGCCAGCCGTCCCCCGTCTGGCGACCAGGCGACCGCGTCGATCCCCTCGAACCTGGGCGGGACGTGGACGACGCGGTGCCTGATGCCCGTGACGGTATCGAGCCACACCAGCGTCCGGTTCCCACCCACGAACGCGAGCCGGCGGTGATCGGGCGACCACGAAGGGGTCCGCTCGCGGCGGATCGAGACGGTCAACCGCGTGAGACCGACACGCGGGAGGAACGAGAACAGATCGCCGTGGCGTTCGACCGCGATCGGCGCGCCCGCGCTCGCCGGCGGCGCGACGGCGCCGGTCAGCACCCCCACCACCGCCAACACGAGAACGGATCTGGCTCCGGGCATCGGGCCTCCTGTTGACCATGATGCGCTCCCACGCGCGATCGTGCCCTCGGGTGGATCGGCCGAGCGCGTCAGTCCGTTCCCACGGGCCCGAACCGGAGCATCGTGGCCACCGCCAGGAACATCGAGGCCACCCGTCCGTCCCCTCGCCGGGCGAACGTCACCCGTTCCCCCGACTCGCGCACCCCCGGCGCGATCACGAACACGTCGGGGTCCTCGGTCGGAAGCAGGGTGGGCCGCCACGACTCCTCGTCTGGATCCACGATCTGGAGCGCCCCGTCGCGCCACTCGACCCGCGCGATCATCGCCTGCTCCTCGTCGACGTACAGCCCCAGCAGGTCACGGTAGGCGATCGGCATCGCCGCGGGTGGTTCGATCGGGGGTGCTGACTCACGGCCCGCGTCGCGGGCGATCGCCGCTAGACCCACCGAGAGCTCCGAGGCATCCCCGATCCCGTTCAGCAGGACGATCGCGCCCACCTGCTCCTTCGGGTCGAAGCAGATGTTCGAGGTGAAGCCGTGTAGGCCGCCCGAATGCTGGACCCAGATCACCTCGCCCTTGCGGACCGCATACCAGGAGATGCCGAAGGCCTCGGTCCATGCGTCGTCGCCCAGGTAGCGCGCCTTGTGCATCTCCTTCAGGCTGTCACCCGCCAGGACCTGTGCACCCTCCCGCGATCCCCCGTCCTCCTTGAGCTGGAACGACAGCCACCGGGCCAGATCCTCGACGCTCGACCAGAGACCTCCTTCCGCCCACACCGAGGGAGGGATCGAGGCCGGCTCCAACACATCGGACAGGAACCGGGCGGCGTACCCGATCGAACGCCGCTCGGACAGGTCCTCGGGCAGCGACTCGAACCCCGAGCCGTTCATCCCGAGCGGCTCGAGGATCCGCGTCCGCACGTACTCCGGGTATGGCACCCCGCTGCGGCGGGCCACGATCTCCCCGAGCAGTTGGTAGGCAAGGTTCGAGTACTTCTGTTGGGCGTTGGGCGGGATCGTCGTGGTGATCTCCCCGGCGCGCGCGAGGTTCCGCTCCGCCGACCCTTCGTAGTCTGGGACCCACCAGTCCGTGCCGGGGGGATCGCCCTGCAGACCGCTCTCGTGCGAGAGCATCCGACGGATCGTCACGGTCTCGAGGGCGCCGAACGGGCTCACCCCCGACGCGAGCTCGGGCAGGTGCACGACGGCCGGGTCGTCCAGATGGAGCAGCCCCTCGTCGCGCAGCTGCATGATAGCGGTGCCGGTGAACGTCTTCGTGATCGACGCGACGCGGTAGAGCGTCGTGACGTCGGGAGCCCGGTGCTCGGCGATGTCGGCGAACCCCACGCCGGCGAACCACGCGAGCGCGTCCCCGTGCACGATCCCGACGGCGGCACCTGGCAGCCGGTGTTCCTTCACGAACGAGGCGGTCTTCGCCTCGAGCTTCGAGGCCACGTCCTCGATCGGTCCCATCACGGCTCCTTCCCAGGTCCGGCAACGGCACCCTATCTCCCGGGCGCCGTCCCGCTCGATCGCCCCGCCATGCGGTGGCCCACCGCCGCGGCGCCGTCCATCAGCAGGCGCCCCAGCCGCGAGACGTCGTGCACCGGGATCCGGAACGATGGGCCCGACAGGCTCACGGCCGCCACGGCTCGGCCGTCGACGAGCACCGGCGCGGCCATCGTCACGAGCCCCTCTTCCAGCTCGCCGGCGCTCACCGCGTAGCCGCGCCGTCGGATCTCGTCGAGGATCGAACGGAGCGTCCCGGGGTCGGTGACGGTCTTCGGGGTGATCGCCTCGAGCCGTCCGCGCAAGGCCTTCTCTCGGACGCGCGGCCCGCCGAACGCGAGCATCGCCTTGCCGCTGGAGCTCGCGTGCGCCGGGCTGCGGCGTCCGACCCAGCTCGCCATCACGACGGTCTGGGCCGGCGTGACCTGATCGACGTAGACGACGTGCGTGCCGTCGAGGATCGAGAGGTTCGCGGTCTCCGAGGACATCGCCGAGAGCTGCTCCAGCTCGGGTCGGGCCTGGCTCACCACCGGGAGCCGGGCGACCGCGCCGGCGGCGAGCCCCACGATGCGCCCGCCGAGGCGGTAGCGGGACGTGCGTTCGTCGCGCTCCACGAGCCGGCTCCCCGCGAGCGTCCCGAGGAGGCGCGAGGCGGTCGATCGGTGCACGCCCAGCGCGCGCGCGACGTCGGAGACACCCAGGCCCTCCGGCGCCGAGCCCAGCAGGTCCAGCACCAGCACCACCCGTTCCACCGAGTCTGTCGCGCGCACGCCGGCGAGCCTAGCCCTCTGTTGCCCTGACGGCACGCCCGTCCTTGCGCGCCCGAGGGGCCACTCGCTAGCGTCCGCCGCTGACGGGCGCCGGACGGGCGGCCCACGGAAGGAGGCATCGAATGGCGGACGGGTTCCCGTTCGACGTCGAGGGCGTCTGGTTGAAGTCGGCCCTGCATACACACACCCGGCGCTCCGACGGGGAGCTCGAGCCTGAGGCGCACGTACGTCACCACGAATGGATGGGATTCGACGCGTGCGCGATCACCGACCACTGGACGCTCACGCAGGAGCCCTCCTCGGAGCACCTCCTGGTGATCACGGGCGCAGAGCTCGCGGCCGACCCCGGCCCGGGCATGGACAACGACGTCGAGATCCTCGCGATCGGCATCTCCGACATCCCCGAGGATCCCGGCGGGGACCGGTCGCGGTGGGGGCCGATCGATGCCTACCACTACAAGACGTTCCCGGACCTGTCGGCGGCGGCGGCGAACATCTCCGCCCAGGGCGGCGTGCCGTTCATCGCGCATCCCTACTGGAGCGGCATGCCGCACGACGTGATCCTCCGGACCGAGGGCGCGGTGGGCCTCGAGGTGTGGAACGCGAGCTCCGAGCGCGAGAACGGCCGCGGCGATTCGAGCTACGTCTGGGACCTCGCGCTCGAGCGCGGCAAGCAGCTCTGGGGGTTCGGCACCGACGACTGCCACTACCCCGGCTTCGACATCGGCGACGGCTGGACGATGGTCCGCGCGACCGAACGGACCGAGGCGGCGTTCCTCGAGGCGCTCCGCCGCGGGCATACCTACGCGTCGAGCGGACCGGACATCCTGGGCGTCGAGAGGGACGGCGAGGCCCTCGAGGTGCGCTGCACGCCGGCCCGCATGATCAACCTGAACGCGCACCGCGAGCACGGGTGGTCCGTGCGCGCCGACCACCGCGGGTTGCAGTCCGACGCGCGGATCCTCGAGCGGAACGACCGCGGGCTGGTCACGCGGGCGCGATTCACGCCGCCGCCGGACCTCCGATACCGGCGGCTCGTGGTGGAGGACGAGGCGGGACGCAAGGCATGGTCGAACGCGATCTGAGCGCCGACCTCGCCTTCGCGAACGAGCTCGCCGACGCGGCGGCGGCGATCACGATGCGCTGGTTCGGTCGCCGGCTCCCCGTCGAGCTGAAGCACGATGCCACCCCGGTCACCGAGGTCGACCGGGCCGCCGAGCACGCGATCCGCGCGGCGATCGCGGCGCGGTTCCCCGACGACGGCGTGCTCGGCGAGGAGGAAGGTCTGGATGCCGGCACGAACGGCCGGCGCTGGGTGATCGATCCGGTCGATGGGACGAAGCTCTACGCGGAAGGGATCCCGTTGTGGACCACGCTGATCGGGCTCACGGTCGACGGAGGGGCCGTGCTCGGCGTTGCCGACGCCCCCGCTCTGGGCGATCGATACCACGCGACGCGGGGCGGGGGGGCGTGGCGGGGCGAACGGCGGCTCCGGGTCTCCGACGTCGCCGAACTCGGCGCCGCGTTCGTCGCGCACTCCGGCGTCGAGGAATGGATCGGGGGTGGCCGGGACGACGCCCTGCTGCGCGTGGTATCGCGGGCGCGGGGGACCCGGGGTCTGAGCGACGCGTGGGCGCATCTGCTGATCGCGCAGGGGTCGGTCGACGCCCTCCTCGAGCACGAGCCGTGCTTCGCCTGGGACTGGACGGCCACGGGCGTGATCGTGGAGGAGGCCGGCGGGCGGATGACGACCCTGGCAGGCGCCGCCCCGACCTCGGGCGCCGACCTGCTCGTGACGAACGGAGCCCTGCACGACGAGGTCCTGGACGTGCTCGGCGAGACGGTCGGCTGGGGGATCGCACGATGAACCGCGCGGGCCTCGTGGTCCTGGCGTTCTTGTCGGAAGCGACGCTCGCGATCCCGGCGTTCACGCGCTCGTTCACGATGGTCGGCCAGCGCTCCACGCGGGTGTTCAGCACGCGGCTGCGCGAACGCTGACGGCCGCATCGTCGGCTCGGCCGACCGGTGCTACGGTCGAACGACCGCTGCCCGCGGGAAGGAGCCGAAGCGCGATGACCGAAGGCGTGTTCACGGTCTCGATCGCCGCCCCGCCGGAGCAGGTGTGGCCGTGGGTGGCCGATCTCGAGAAGCATCACGAGTGGTCGCCCAAACCGTTCCGCATCGAGTGGATCGCCGGCGAGCCCAACCAGGTCGGCAGTCGATTCCATTCAGTCGGCGCGATCCCGATGGACAAGGATCACGACAACGAGGGCGAAGTCACCGAGCGAGTCGAACGGAAGCGCTTCGCGCTGGAGGCGCACGACAAGGAAGGCGATTACCGCAACGTGTTCGAGCTGGCCGCGGGGCCGGACGGTGGAACCACCGTCACGCACACGCTCACGTTCCTGAAGGTGAACGGGATGGCGGCGCTCATGGTGCCGATCGTCTTCCCGCTCGTCGGGAAGGCCGACATCCGCAGACGCATGCAGCTGCTGAAGGCGAAGGCGGAGGCCGCGTAGCTACGCCCGGTGCACGACCTCGCCGCCCACCACCGTCATCTCGGCGCGCACGTCCAGGATCCGGCGGGGGTCGGCCTCGAGCGCGAACAGATCCTCGGAGAGCAGCACCAGATCAGCCTGCTTGCCGACCGTGATCGATCCGCGCCGGTCCTCCGCGAAGCACGCGTGGGCCCCGCCCATCGTGTAGGCGCGCACCGCCGTCTCCAGGTCGACCGTCTCGTCGAGGTTCCAAGGTTCCGAGCCGTCGAGGTTCGCGCGCGTGAGCGCGCTGTAGATCCCCACGAGCGGGTCCATCTCGGCGACGTTCCAGTCGCTGGAGAACGCGAGCCGCGCGCCGGTGTCGCGGAGCGAGCGGAACGCCCACGCGTGACGCCAGCGCTCGGGGCCGACGTTGGCCCTCCAGTCGGCCACGATCTCGGGCGCACAGTGCCGCGGCTGCATGCACGGCATCACGCCGAGCTCGCCGAACCGCGGTACGTCCTCGGGCGCGAGGCACTCGGTGTGTACCATCAGGTGGCGGCGGTCGGCGGGGCCGTTCGCCGCGCGCGCGGCCTCGATCGCGTCGAGCGCGGTGCGCAGGCCGCGGTCCCCCGTGCCGTGGATGTGGCACTGGAACCCGCGCCGCTCGAGGTCGATCATCAGTTCGGCGAACTCGTCGGGCTGCCAGAACAGCTCGCCGCGCTCGCCGGGCTTGTTCGCGTAGGGCTCGAGCATCGCGGCCGTCCACGGCTCGATCACGTCGTCGATATAGAGCTTGATCGGGGCGACGCGCAGCCGGTCGTCGTCGTAGCGCTCGCACAGCATGGCGAAGCCGTCACGCTCGGCCTCGGTGGTCCCCACCGGGTGGAACATGGCCATCACGAGCCGCGACCGCAGGCGATCCTCCTCTCGCGCGCGCTCGAAGATCCACAGGTCGTCCGGCGAGTTCTGCGGCTCGACCACGGTCGTGATCCCGCAGGCGGTCGCCATGTCGAGGCTCTCGAGCGTGCGTTCGTACTGGAGCGACCGCTCGTAGCCGGGCACGACACCCTCGAGCGCCGCCTGTCCCCGGCGCGAGATGCCCATCACCGCGAAATCCCCGACGATGCCCGTGGGCTCGCCACTCCGCAGATCCGTGCGGACGTGGCCCCACGCGAGCGTGTCGGTATCACGCGTGATCCCGAAGACCTCGAGCGCCTCGCGGTTCAGCCACACGTTGTGCGCGTCGTACGTGAAGATGAATGCCGGCCGTCCGCCGGTGAGTCCCTCGAGGTCGTGCTGCGTCGGCATCCGCCCTTCGGGCATGGCCGAATAGTTGAACCCGACGCCTTCGATCCAGGCATGATCGGGATGCGCGTCGGCGTGCGCGCGGATCCGCGCCTTCACCTCGTCGAACGTGCCAGCGCCCGCCAGATCGACCTCGAGCGGGTTCGAGCCGAGCCGCACGTGGTTGTGCGAGTCGATGAACCCCGGCAGCACGGTGCGGCCGCCGGCGTCGATCACCTCGGTGTCGGGGCCCACGAGACCGCGCGCGGTCGCGTCGTCACCGATCCATGAGATCCGGTCCCCGGTGATCGCGACGGCCTCGGCCGCCGGCATCGCGTCGTCCACCGTGTGGACCCGGGCGTTCGCGAAGAGCAGGTCGGGCGCCGTCATGGCGCCGAAGCCTACCCGGGCTCCAGCACGCGCGTGGCCAGCCGGTCGAAGGCCCGGGCCATCCGGCCGCGCGCGGGAAGGAGCTTCCCGTGGTCTTGCGCCCGGGGCACCCCACGATCCAGCGGGAGCACGCCCAGCGGCTCCACCCCGAAGACCCGCGTCACATCGGCCGGGGTGATCTCGGCGCGCGCCGCGCGGTTCACGACCACCCCGATCGATCCGGGCGCGACACCTGCGCGCGCGAGCGCCTCGATCGCGCGCTGCCCCGCACGGAACGACAGCACGTCGAGCGAGAGCACCTCCAGCACGCGATCCGCGACCGGTGCCACCGCCGGGACCGTGGACTCGAGTCCGCGCGGAAGGTGCACCACGACGGTGTCGGCGACCGCAGCGACGGCGCCGACGAGCCGGGCGAGCGCCGAGGCATCGACCGTCTCGGCCGCCTCGCCGGTAGGTGCGAGCAACGCCCGGAACCCCGACGGGTGCTCCCAGAGCGCCTCGCCGACCCGTTCCGCGTTCAGCTCGTCGAGGAGCGGTACCAGGTCGGCGGCCGTGTGAGCCTCGTCCACCGGCGCGCCGATCGCGGGTGTGACGTCCCCGTAGTCGGGATCGGCGTCGACCAACACGCAGTCGCCTCGCCGGGCGAAGGCGGCGGCCAGGTGCGTCGCGACGAAGGTGCATCCGGCGCCGCCGCGCGGGGCGTGGACGGCGACGACGGTCGCACGCCGCAGGAGCTGATCCGTGCGGGCGACCGTCGAGGCCGCGGCGTCGGCCAGGGCCGCCCGTTCCCCGGGCCACAGGTAATAGCCGCGGGCTCCGGCACGGATCGCCGCCCTGAGGGACGCGACCGACTCCCGCGTGTCGAGGGCGAGTACGGCTCGGGCCCGCACGACCCCCGCGGTCACGAGCGCGGGTTGCGCCACGACCGCGTCGGGCTCCAGCTGGCGCACCGCCTCGAGGAGCTGCCGGTCGTCGGCCGCGGTCGCCACGACCCGTGCGACCCCGCTCCGATCGAGGAAGTGCATGACCTCCTCTGCGACATCGTGCTCCTCGAGCCCGAGCACCACCCTCGCCACGTTCTCCACGGATGCCTCCTCCTCGGGAGGGGGAGGGTCCGTCGGACCTTACCCGGGCCCACCGACACCGGACCAGACCCGCGAGGACGCGACTCCCACACCCCACCCCGGGGCGTACCCTCCTCACATGCCGAACCCCGCGCGCGCCTCCGCGCGCCGGACCTTCCTCGCGGTCGTCCTGGCCCTCGTGGTCGGCCTCGTGGCGCTGGTGCTGCTGCAGCCCGATGCGCCGCCCGCGACCCAGACCCGCGCCCAGGGTGCGACGGCCGCCCGTGGCGGCGGAACCACCCACGCGATGGCCGAGCCGACGCCGATCTCCCCGCCCGCCTACCTCGCGTGGATCCCGGGCGGATTCTCGTCGAGCTTCCGGGACCACGTCCGCACCGCCGACCGCTTGGCCGCCACGGTGGTGATAGCGGGCGACACGCGCTGGCTGACGGCCTCACACCACGCGGACGGCACGGTCGCCGACGATCCCGTGCCGCCGTTCGCGATCCCGCTCGACGCCTTCGCCGTGAACCCGGTCGAATACGCACCCTTCCTGCCCGGGGAGCTCAGGGACGAGATCACCTGGGCGCTGAATGCCGGGGAGGGAGTGCTCGGCGCGCGCTCGGCGAAGCTCCGCGGCATCGGCGTCGGCGGCACGCTGAGCTTCGGCGGCCGGCAGGTCCGCATCGGCGCCGTCGTGCCCGACGAGACGATCGGGTGGAGCGAACTCCTCGTCTCCCGGCAGGTGGGCGACGGACTCGGCATCGTCGACGACCGCTATCTCCTCGCACAGCCGGCGGGCGCGATCACGGAGGCGGGATGGGAACGGCTCGTGGCCGGGTTGCTGCCCGAGGGGACGCCGATCCGGACCGTGGCCCCCGGCGGCTCCACGTACATGCGCGTCGCGAGCGGGGTGAACCCGCCGATCGTCATGAAGCGGCGCTTCGGGGAGTTCGCGGCCCGCGTGGATCCGGAGGACCCGGCCTACCTGACGATCGACCCGCGCTGGGTGGCGACGCACCTGGCCACCCGGTCGGTGCCGCTCCTCGGCGGCGTGACCTGCAACGTCGCGTTCTTCCCGCCACTGGTGCGCGCCCTGCGCCAGGTCGAGCGCGAGGGGTTGGGGAGCCTGATCCACTCCACCGCGGGGTGCTTCAACGCTCGGACTGTGGCCCGCGATCCTACCGCGCCCCCGTCGAACCATGCGTATGGCGCCGCGATCGACATCAACGCCCCCGAGAACGCGTACGGGGCCGCCCCCACGATGGACGAGCGGGTCGTCGCGATCTTCGAGCGGTGGGGATTCCGGTGGGGCGGGGACTTCCTGATCCCCGACGGGATGCACTTCGAATACGGCACACCGCCGTCTGGCTGAGGCGCGCCGGGCCGACCGGCCCCCCCGTGGCCCGGTGGTCCCGGGACCCCCGACCCGAGCACGCGGGGTGCGTCGGGCGCACGCTACCGGTGAGCACGAAGGAGGTGCGCCATGGTCGGTACCGCGATGAAGGTCGACCTGAAGCGCCAGCTGGGCGACCTGTATCGCGCGCACGCCGAGCCCGCCCTGGTCGAGGTCCCACAGTTGCGGTTCCTGATGATCGACGGACACGGCGATCCGAACGGCTCCGCCACGTTCCAGGAAGCGGTGAAGGCTCTGTACGCCGTGTCCTATGGCCTGAAGTTCCGGGTCAGAGGGATGGAGCACGGCATCGAGTACGCCGTGATGCCGCTCGAGGGCCTCTGGTGGATCCCGAACGCGCGTGTGTGGGACTTCGACGACAAGTCCGACTGGGACTGGACCCTGATGATCATGCAACCTGACGTGATCACCGGCGAGCTCGTCCGCGAGATCCTCGACCAGACCGCGGCGAAGCAGGAGCTCCCGGCCCTCGACCGGCTGCGTTTCGAGACGTTCGCCGAGGGCACGGCAGCCCAGGCGCTGCACACCGGCCCCTGGGGGGCGGAGCGCGCCACCCTCGAACGCCTCTACGCGTTCGTGAAGACCGCCGGATACCTGCCCACCGGCAAGCACCACGAGATCTACCTGAGCGACCCCGCACGTACCGCGCCCGAGCGGATGCGCACGATCGTCCGGCACCCGGTCTACCGGCGCGAGACCTGACCTCGGTAGGCTCGCCGGCGTGAGCGATGACGATGCGCCGCGCCTGTACGGGGACCTCGCGGACTGGTTCCACCTCCTGACGGCGCCCGCCGATTACGCGGCGGGCGCTGCGCATGCACTCCATGTCTTCACCGAGGCGCTCGGCGAGCCGCCGGCCACGATCCTCGAACTCGGGTCCGGAGGCGGCAACAACGCGTCGCATATGAAGGGCCACGCGACGCTCACGCTGACCGACCGGTCACCCGCGATGCTGACGCTCAGCCGCGCGATCAACCCGGAGTGCGAGCACATCGTCGGCGACATGCGGACGCTCCGGCTCGGACGCACGTTCGACGCGGTGTTCGCCCACGACGCGATCTCGTATCTCACGACCGAGGACGATCTGCGTGCGGCGCTCGGAACCGCCTTCCTTCACCTGCGGCCCGGCGGTGCCGCGATCATCGAGCCCGACCACGTGCGCGAGACCTACACGGACGCGACCGAGCACGGCGGCCACGACGGCGAGCCCCGTGACGGACGGTCGCTCCGGTATCTGCAATGGCGCTGGGATCCGGACCCCGCTGACGACTGGTACCTCGACGACTTCGCCTACCTTCTGCGCGAAGCCGACGGCTCGATCCGCGCGGTGCAGGACCGGCACCGGCTCGGGATGTTCCCGCAGGCCACGTGGTTCCGGCTGCTCGAGGAGGCCGGCTTCGCCGAGGCGAGGGCCTGCGGCACCGGTTACGAGGGGGAGGACGTCGGCGCGGAGGGGTTCCTGGCCGTGAAGGGCAACATCCCGTAAAGCGCCTGTCGCCGGACGAAGGTAGGCTCGCCAGATGGCGGTCGTCACACTGCGCGCGCCGCTCCGGGACCGTGTCGGGGGCCAGGCCAAGCACGAGCTCCCCGGCGCAACCGTGGGCGAGGTCCTCCGCGAGCTGGAACGACGGTTCCCGACGGTCACCGGCTGGATCCTCGACGAGCAGGGACGGGTCCGGCCGCACGTGAACGTGTTCGTGAACGGGGAACGCATACGGGAGGACGCGGCGGTCGCGCCCGACGACACGCTGCAGGTCCTCCCGTCGATCTCAGGGGGTTACGCATGACCGAGTTGCTGGTGGGAACGAAGAAGGGATTGTTCGTCCTCGAGGGCGACCCCTCGACGGGCGAGCCGTTCGCGATCGCGACGCGCGCGTTCGCCGGCGACGTCGTGGAGTACGCGATCCGCGATCGCCGCACCGGCCGGTACTTCGCCGGGGTCACGAGCGGCTTCTACGGCCCGCGCGTGATGTTCACGGACGACCCGGCGGGAGACTGGCAGCAGGGCGAGGGGCCGGCGTTCCCCGAGGGTTCCGACACATCGCTCGAGCGCGTGTGGCGGATCGAGCCGGGCGTGTCCGAAGGCGTCCTCTACGCCGGCGTGGCCCCGGCCGCGCTCTTCGTGAGCGCCGACGACGGGGAACACTGGGAGCTGAACGAGCCGCTCTGGAAGGAACGGCTCGCTGGCTCGTGGAACCCGGGGGCCGGGGGGCTCGCGCTCCACTCAATCTGCACGTGGCCCGGCAAGCCCGACACGCTCGCTGTCGGCGTGAGCGCCGCCGGCGTCTGGATCACCGAGGACGGCGGCGAATCCTGGCGCACCGGGTACGCGGGCCTGGTGCCCGAGTACATGCCCGAGGAGCAGCGCGCCGGCACGAACGCGCTGTGCGTGCACAACATGCACCGAGCGCCGCTCCGCCCGGAGCGCCTGTTCATGCAGTTCCACGGCAACGTCTACCGCAGCGACGACGAAGGTGGCAGCTGGACGTCGATCCGCGAGGGGCTTCCGAGCGGCTTCGGGTTCCCCCTCGTGATCGATCCGGCCGACCCCGACTGCGCCTACGTCGTGCCGCTCGTGGCCGACGTCGACCGCGTGACCCCCGGTGGGCAGCTCCGCGTCCACCGCACGCGCGACGCCGGCGCGACCTGGACGGCGCTCGGGGACGGCCTCCCGTCGAACGAGGCCTACCTGACGGTACTCCGCCAGGCCTTCGGCTCCTCCGGCGAGGGCAGGAGCCAGGAGCTGTATGTAGGCGCGACGAGCGGCGACGTCTGGGGCTCGTCCGACGCCGGCGGGCACTGGTTCGCGGCGCACGAGCGCCTCGCGCCCGTCACGAGCGTGCGCGTCGCGTGACGCCGACGGGCCGGGAGGGCCCGCCGTAGGTGTGTCGTCCCACGCGGGAACGGCACCCGTGTCAGACCCGACTGTCATCGTGAGGGCATGGCACAGGTGATCTCGCTCGATGAGTACCGAGCCCGCCGGAACCCGGCAGCGGCCTCGATCGCACGGCTCGACCACGC
>Ga0247830_10000363_pt1 | contig 16016 bp, 11 predicted proteins | sample 12C_Control_Day5_FD_207766 | JGI IMG/M metagenome (GOLD analysis project Ga0247830, IMG submission 207766) | Soil microbial communities from agricultural site in Penn Yan, New York, United States - 12C_Control_Day5 | ecosystem: Environmental > Terrestrial > Soil > Agricultural land | place...
GAGGGGCAGCTTCCCGTAGGCGTCACTCGGATCGTCAACCTTGTTCGCCGTTGCCATGCTCTTGACAAGCGCAATCGCCGCCGCGCCCGTCGCCGTCTGATTGGTCGCCTTGAGGTGTTGCAGCGCGAGTGCGACAGAGCCCGCTGCCACAGGGCACGCCATGGAGGTCCCGCTCTTGATGCTGTAGGATGAGAGGTTGATATTGTCTGTGCTGCGAATGGTCACACCGGGCGCGGCAATATCGCAGATGGAACCCCGGTTACTCCAACTCGGCAGCGCGTCGGTGATACTCGATGCGGCCACTGTCATGGCCGAGGCGGCCGATGCAGGCGAGAAGCCTGCCGCGTCTGTGCCTGAGTTGCCTGCGGCGACGACGACGGCGACACCGTACGTGTCGACGAGCGTGTTGACCTGCGTGTTGATCGGCGCGTAGTACCCGCCTGCCAAACTCATGGAGACGACAAAGAGGGCATCTGGGTCGGACGTCTTGCGGTCGGCCACCTCCATGAGCGCGAGCGATACGCCACTGAAGCTGCCGTAGCCGCCACAGTCGAGCACCTTGAAACAGACAATGGTCGCACCCTTGGCGACGCCATATGTCGTACTGCCCGCTAGCCCAGCAACGTGTGTTCCGTGACCTGGTGAAGGCGGAATTAGTATATTCCCAGCACAACTCCAGCACAACTCCAGCACAATCCCAGCACAACTCCATCACAATCCCAGCACAATTCCATCACAATCCCAGCACAATCTCAGCACAAAGAAAGGAAGAAAGGCGAACCGTTGCAGTCACCATCAATGTCATCTCCCACGTAGTTCCCCTCCATGCTGAGACGGCCGCCAAAGTCGGTGTGCAGCGCGCAGCCCGTGTCAATGACAAAGATGGTCACGCCCGTCCCATCACGTGCGTACGTGTACTGATTGTTCAACGGTAGCTCGCGTTGATCGAGGCGATCGAGATGCCAGAGCGTCGTGCCACTGATGGGCTGGGTTGTTGTGGCGCCCTTGTGAACGACGCCGTCGCGCGTCAGTTCCCAGGGACACACTTCGCCGAGCGTGCCCGGCAGCGTAGCCAGCAAATGCCGCAAGGGATTTCCATAGTCGATCGTGTTGTCATCACATTCGAAGACGAGGAGCGTCGTCGCGCTCGACTGTCCGGAGAGCGCGAGCTGACAAGGGACGGCCGCCGCGTCCGTGCCCTGGACTGCCTCTGCATAGACACTGAGCAAGGCGACGTGCAGCGACGAAATCTCATTGAACGTGAGTGGACAGGCGACATGCGCAATCCACTGCAGGTGCGCTTGTGCGCCGTCCACAAGCGTCCGCTTCTCTCCGCTCGTTCTTCCGAAGCGCGTGACGTTGACCGCGCTGCCAACATCCAGGCAAATGAGGCAAAAGAGAAGTAAGGTGTGCACAAAACCCGCGGGGAGCCTCATGTTTCCCACTTGCACGAACAATGTGTGAGAGATGTCACGGGACACTGTCGCTTTGATTACGGCCGACATTCAATTCGCCCGGACGTGTGGAACAAGAGACACTCCTCACTTGTAGAGAGACACGAGAAAGTCGTCTTCGGGAGCGATATCCTCGAGGTACATCGCGGCCGCATAAATGAGCGCAGTCAACGCGCGGGCTGGGTCATTGTTGTTGGCTTTGCGCGCAAGCTCCCATGCTGCCTCGATGTCTGGGTCGAAGTCGACTGGGACAAACATATCCTCAGCGGCCTCTTTCACCAACTGTTCGTTCAAAAAGGGGATCTTGGTTCGGCGCGATTGGCCATCGGCAAAGTGGATTTCGATCTCAAACTTCCCGCTCGTATCGTCGTGGGCGTACTCGCTGAACACGAACAACGCCTTGACCGGATTTGGTGCGTCAGTGACAAGCGCTTTGAAGAGGTAGGATGGGAGCTTCTTGCGGAGCCTCTCTTTGGCCTCGTCTTCCCTCTTTTGCTTCTTCGCCGGGTGTTCCTCAAGGACACGCAGCGCATTCCAATACTTGATATCCGCTTCTTTTTTCACGGCGAGTGCTGCTGTCATGTCGGCTTCGACTTCCTCCAGTGTGCGCTTCATATCATTGACACAGGAAACAGAAAAAAAAATGATTAGGGGGGCACGTGCGTGTGTGTGTTGCTCTATTTCTTTACAAACCCCAAGTCTCGGACACTGGCCTTGCCAGCGAGCACGAGATAGATCATCTCTGATCGCAGCTTAGAATTTTCAAAGGCCTTGTCGATGCGCGCTTGAATCTCAGCATTTGTCAGTGCCTGGAAGGCCTCCGCGGAGATTTTGGCGGGTTCTGGCGGGGGCCGGCACACTTCATCAAGCATGTAGCGAACGCACAGCTCGTTTGCATTCAACCCGTCAATTTTCTCGGCGAGCGCGCGTGTGAGAGTGAGGTTCTTTCGTTCGAGGTCCAAGAGCATTGACTCTTCTCCAGGGGGCATTTTGAGGGCAAGGTACGCGCACTCGGTAAATGAATTGCTCCGCGTTGGCTCGCACGCAACTTGGCCACCTCGCATGAGGAATTGCGTACTCAGGGCGAGCACTCCCGTGTTTTCCGGCGTCACTTGCCCGTCGTCGCCCACGCAAAAGCGGTATATGCCCTGTCCAGACGACCGTCCCATGACATAGGTGCCAGGTTCGACTGAGAAGCGTTCATCTGATGCATGTCGCGCTGATTTGAGTGGTGTGAAAGCCATCAGGACGCGCGAGAAAATGATCACGCGTTGTTTTACTTAAAATGTGGAGGAGACTTTCACTGTGTCGCTTCTTTCGATGACAACCACTCCTTCCATTCAGTTTCCCAGTCCTCTTCTGTCAACGGAACCATGACGCCATTCACCCTTTTGAATGAGCCGTGACCTTGCCACGAGATGTGAATGTGCTGTGTGAGTGCGCCCTTGTCACGCCCGTCGACCACGGCATACGTTAAGCCCTCATTGGGGGGCGTCACAATATCTTTCACAATCCACCAACGATCAGGTGTCCATGTGCCCAATCCATCGCCATTCGTATTGTAAGCAAGATAGGCCCAATAGATCTGCGGGACGCCCCGAAGGGTCAGCAGTCTTTCCTCGTCGATGACCTTCTGAAGCCGAGAATCCATACGTCTAGAAAATGACTCACTCTCAGCCTGCCCTCTGCCATATTTTATTTAAAATTGTGTTCAACCAATAGTCCAAATACCCCCATATTTTTTTTGAGAGCGCAAGGTCATTTCTTGTGGATTAATAAGGCGGCGAGTTGAGCGATGCTCGCTCGCAACTCTTCCACTTCACCTGGTAACGCAAGCACCGTCGAGCTCTCGTGTTGGAGCCACTGTAGGCGCTCCGACATGCGCCCGAGTGCCACGGCCACTTCGTCACGCTTCCCAAGCGCCAAGTCGGGCACTCCAATGTCGGCGAGCAGCTGGCGCGGGACGTCCATCGGGTTCATCGACCTCCGGAGATCCTGCGCAGTCGTCGGTGCCAGGGCGCGCCGAAGGGAGTCACGACCCCCTTGAAGTATGAGCCAACCTTGTGCAGCGCGCATGACTCGAGACCAGAGCTCATTTCCGACGAGAGGCGTTTCCGCGCTCGCGGCACTCGGCGTCGGGAGGGGCGTCACCCCAAACACGTCCTCGAGGATCTGAGAAGCAAAGAGAGCGTTGGCATCATCTGGCAGCCGCTCGGTCTCTGTCGGCTTCTGTTGAAGAATGAGTATCCACTTGAAGCGCGCCTCGACGGCCTGTTGCCATTTCCTGTGCGCCGCCTTGCTGCAGTTCATGCAAGCGTCGCGCATCGCCGTATTCAAGGAGAAAACCACGGCGGCCTTCTGTCCTTCGATGGCGGCAAGAGCAAACAGTTGTTCAAGGTGGGCGACCTGCGCGGTGTTGGAGCCGAGTGCGTCAACGTCACCGATCTCGCGTGCCTTGTTGATGGCGCACGTCATGAGGAGGTAGTGCGCGTAACCAGCGGCGAGCGCGGCGCACGACGGGACGCGCGTCAGCTCACCCTGCGAGAGGTGCCAGTAGGCAGCGGCGAGCCCGAGTCCGACCGCATACTGGTCCTTATCCTTGTTGTGCGCGAGCGCGGCGTAGTGACTCTGTATGGCGAACAGCCGCGCAATGATCGCGCGCCCGCGGGGCTCATCACGCTGTGCCGTGGCGTTCGCAGTGCGCACCAAGAACGCGCGCAGAATGTCAAAAGCCATGGCGCACTGTGTGAATGTCGCCTGTGCTTCTGGCGCGCGAAATTGCGACGCGGCCTCTTCGCCGCGCGTGGCAAGCACCGAGCAGAGCAACGATAGAGCAAGCCGGATCTCGGCGTCAAGCCGCACGGACCGCAGCGTGCGTTGAGAGGCCGTCGTCCACTCCAGGGTCGTCGCACCACTCAGGACGATCTCCCATGCGTTCTCGCCTCCTGTATGCAGCAATGTGAGGAGCACGCCCACGTAGTGCAAGACGCTCTCCGTCTGAACCGCAGGCGTGCTGAGCGCCTGGCGCGCCTCGAGAATCTGCCTCACCAAGGGGGGACAGGCAGGCGCGAGGGCCGTGACCGTCGTATAGGCGGGCAGAACGAAGGACACAGGAATCGCGTCCATCTGTCCCGTGACGAAGGGAAATGAGCGCCCGGTGTATATATGGGCACAGTGGAAGAGGACGGGGACAGGGACCATACGCGTGTGTGAGATGACGACCCCGCGCGCGGTCTGTTCTGATCATCTGGCCGCCACGGTGCGCCGGATTGTCGAGTGGTTTTTGAGGCTCACGTTGCGAGAGTGGATCGCCTTGCTCATCTGTGTCGTCGTCGTCTTCGCCACCCTCGCGCAGCAGTTCGTGGAATACCGCGCCGCGCTCCCGTACCACCAGCGAGCTCACGCAGAGATGGTGAAATTCGACAAGGAATGCCAAGCGATCCAGAAGAACCACCCCACTGCCTACTTGAAGATGGAACTTGAATGCATTCGCGCCAACGTCACGGCCCAGTTTACGCCAGAGTGGAACACGATTCAGATGCTCGTGAACACGTCCTGGCCGCATGCCGACAATATTATCGAGCGGGCAACGGACGTGTTCACCAAGATTTTCTCATCATTTCAATCCGTGTGTCTCTTCATTGCGCTCGTGATCGCCTTCTGGCCGGCGGTCCAGAAGCGTCTCGGCTTCGTGTCGGACAAGATCAATCGCGCCAAAGGAGACAAAGTCGAAATAGAACTACAGAAATTCGTCGCGGCGCACACGCTCACCCTGGCCGCCCTGAACAGGCAAGCAATGAGACCGACGGCACCAGGCACGCAGCAAATCGCAGACGACACGCCACAGGAGCTGGGGCTGTAGTCTCTACCACTCTCTTGTCTCTGGACTGCGCGTTAAAAAAATATCGATTTTTGTCGTTCTCTTCATCTCTGCCGGGACGGGATTCGTACAGTCATGGAGCAGCGCACCGGCCTGGTGGGCAAGGCAACGACGTCTTCCCCTCCCTTGCCCTCGACCAAGCGTCGACCACGCACGCATGTCGAGCAAGCGGTCTCATTCCTACGCCATGTTACAAAATCCGTGAAAAATGGCTATGCCTGGAAGCCATCGCCCTTACTCAAGGCTCATCCTGGGAAACAAGAACCAGGTCTCTACCTTTGCTGCCAGCTGGCCCCGCAAGACGAGTCGACTTTCTGTGGCTTTCGTCTGTGGACCAACCGAGCTAAGAAGCCACAGCAATGTGCTCCGACCAAAGACTGTCCCTACTGTCTTTTCGTCGATGGTGCGCAGCTGAGGAAGGTCGTCGACGTCATGAAAAATCTGGGTGACCCGAACGCGAGGTTGTACACCTTCGTCGAGCCACCGGCTTTTGCGTCGGTCGTGAACCCTGGCTGCGGCGTCCTCGTGAAGATCCCCGCGAAAGCCGGATCCGTGACGATCGTCTTCTCTGGCGTTTGCTACTTCATCAAGTGTTCGGAGAAGGACAGCGAATACGTCAGCGAACGACGCCTCCCCAAGAACCACCAAGACCAGCGCGTCACGTGCGATGACGACGACCAACTGGTCCACGGCATCAAGGGAAGCAAGCACCCCGAAGTGCTTGTCCAGCTCACTTTCCGCGCTCCCGCCTATGTCGCGCTCTTTGTTCCCTCTCAGGAATCGTCCCCGTGGCGCGAGGACGACCCTGACAAGGCCTTCTCAATGCGCCCAGGCTACGTCTACAACGTGGTCTCTTCCAAGTCTGCGCACACCTTCAGCGAATTCGCGGCCGCTGATCTGTGGACAGTTCTGGCGAACGCGACGGTCACCGAGGCGAGGCGCCGTGGCATGAAGAGAACGCGCGAGGAAGAGACGGTCCTCGAGAAAAACGCGAACGCCACCGAGGAAGACTTCCCCGTTCCAAGCGACGACGGCCTCCAGATTGCCGAGGTCCTCGAGGTGGACGAAGCCATGGCCCCGTCGTCGCTGTTCACGGCATCGTCGCTCGAGTCGCTGTTCCAACCGCGCATGGGCGAGATGGACATAGAAATCGACAGAAGTGGAAGCTTCCTATCCACTACAAGACGCCGCGAGCCGCTGCCTCATTCTGTTTTATTCCCACGCTTCCATCTCGAGCCGTCAGATACCCCGCATCACTATCGCGTACTCTCTGAATATCGGCAACACGCGTTGATCTGGCCACATGACGCGAGAGACGTTACGTCGACACTGGGTCTCACGGTGAGGACGACTGGTACTTATTTTTGTCGCGTCCAAGAGACGCCCGATGGCTTCCAGCTCATCGTCGAGTTTGAGTCAAATGCCCCGCTCTCCAATCTCGACGACACCTTCTTTACCGGCTTTCACGACGGCTACTCCTCAATTGATCAATGGCGCGAGCAAATTTCTCACAGCGAACTCGAAGCACTCGCTCAAAACACGTGTTAGACTCTGTCTGCTTTTTAGATATTGGCTCTTCACATAACATGTAAACACGTGCAAGTCCACATGTCAGAGAAATCTTGGAAATGAGTCAGAATCGTCATCGTCGTCGCGATCGCGCGATTCGCCAAGGTCTACATGCCGAGCGTGTGGCAAAGAACCCGCGCTACTACGTGGCCCTGAACGACCATCCCAACTACCGTGAATTCGGCGAACCCGAGTATACCGACGCGTCAGGACGGCAGTACAAGATCGCCGAGGTCGATTTCGTGCGCACCTATGCGCCGGTCCCGCGGTCGACGAATGCTAGCGTCCCTATGAAGCTCTACGTCCGCCTCCCACCCGGGACGGAGTGGTTTCCGGCGAACAAGGCCCGCATCGCTGTCACGCTCTACCCGACGAACGCAGCGGCGCGGGTGCGGCACATCATCTTCCGAAAGCACTACATCCTGCCGCAACATCGCACGGGACACATCTTCGTGGCGCGCTCTGACTGGCATTAGAACTGTTTCTTTATTCATGCGTGTAAAGGTTATCAGGCGACATTTTCCGGTGCGCGCGACAGGAGCGCGAGAATCTTGTCCTTGCGCGTAAACTGGTTGAGCTGACGCAGCGCGTTCTGAGCGCTCTCGCTCTGCGTGACGGAGGTCGACTGACCAGGGATGTTCGAGCGGCCTCTGTTGATGTCCGCCTGGATCGTCTTCGACTTCTGCTGCTCCACGGACGCATTGAGGTGGATGGCCGTGAGCGTTTTCACCACGTCGACGAGCGTCGCCACGTCGTCCATTTCAAGGGGTGTCGTCAGCGGAGCGTTCCCGGGCGTCACGAGATCGAGGCTGGTGAACATCTTCTCCACGCACGCATGCACATTCGCAACAGCGGAGTCTCCCGTGTTGACCGAGTCGTCGTCGTCCTCGTCGTCCTTCTCCTGGGGATCGACCGTGTCGGCTTCGGAGTCGATCTCTTTCAGGGGTACCAGTTCCTTGGCCGCCTCCCTGGCCTTCATCGAGCGCGTCGTCTCGCGCCTCTTCTTCGCCGGGGCGTGGCGATGCTCACTGACCTGAATAAACTGTGCCGCACTCTTGAGAAGAGAGCTCGCCTCGTCCTCGCTCTCCGATTTGGCGGGCTGGTCGACATCCATGGGGTCGACACCAGGGAGGTCGTCTGATTCCATGAGATCGGACGATGAGGAAGACGAGGGCTCAAGTGAGGCGCCATCGTCGTCGTCCGAGCTCGACCGTGGCGCGCTGTCCACGTAGAGACCCCCCTCATCAGATTCCACCGAGGAGGGTGAACGTCTGCGGGGATCCAACCCCATTTGCTCACGGCGCTCGTTTTCTTGCCGGAACTCTTCTTCCGAGAGGTCGACAAACTCGTCGGACTTGTACTCCAAGTCTTTGCCGTCCGCGCGCTTGAAAATGGAGGCGTCTTCTTCCTTCTCTGCTTCCGCTTCATCGACTTCTGCGTCCTCATCGACTTCGTCGTCCAAGTCCTGCTCGAGCTGACGCTTGCGCATCTTTCTCTTCTGCCTCGACGCAGAGTAGTGCGAGCGTTTGAGGAAGGGGTTTGGAGTCTTCTTACGGTCACTGTCACTGTCACACGCGTCATGGTCGACAAAGGAGAGGTCTCCCTCATTGTCGCTGCTCCTGCTCGGGGGCTCCTCCTCCTCCTCCTTCTTCTTCTTTTTCGCCCTCTTCGACAGAACTGTCGATTTCACGCCCTTTTCATCGTGCTGCGGGAACAGCGAAGAGAACAGGGAGCCAGTCACAGCCGAGGAGTTGAACCGGAACGAGTCGGGCTCAAAGGAGGGGCGCGGGCCTTCGGACGGGGTCGCCGCTGCCGCCGCCGGCTTCTTGTAGACTGTACTGGCAAGTTGCGCACGCGATTGGTCAAACCAGCTCATTTTTAATCTCGAAAGAAGAGGAGGGTGGCAGGCACGCAATACGAGACGAAAGAAGAGTGAACAAATTTTGAGTCCGTCTCAACGTGCGCGCGCGCTTTTCCCTCAATTCGAGGAATTGACCGGAACAACCAGCGCGAGCGTGATTTGATCGTCGCAGTGTTGGAGAAAGCGATCGCGCCAAATGGCGTGCTCCATGACGAGACCCTTGCTGTACAAATCCTTGAGCTCACGGTCAATGCGCGCCATGTCCGCGTTCGCCACCGCCCAAGCTGGCGCGAAAAAGCTGTACACGACCCTGTCCTCGCGGTCGAGGTGCGGCGCGAGCTTCTCAATGCCGTGCTCGTCCCCTTCTCCGCCGTTCACATTGCCAGGTTTCACGCCAAACTGGCGAGCACCCTTCTGCCGCTGACCCATGCTGTGATTGTCCAGCGCGGAGGTGAAACTGTTCCAAACCTTCCGGGCCGGGTGCGTGGGGAACTTGTAGTGACTCAGCGCTGCGAAACTCTTGTCGCTGAGTGGATGCCCGACGCGCAGTGTCGCCTTCTCCAGATCGGCGTCGCTCGAGAAGCGCGTCATCGTGGGTGCCGGCTGTGTGTTCTTGATGACGGCGGCCACGTCGTAGAGTGTCGCCATTTCGGCGTCGCTGGCTTCTGCATAGGGCGTCACAAGCGCAATGGACGAGGAGGGGTCGCCCGGGCGCGCGCGCAGCACCCGATCGATGGAAACGCCACGTGTCCTCGTCCGCATGTCCACATAGTTGAAGTGCGCCAAGCGTGGGTCGAGAGCCGCGAGGCGCTCGGAGACGGCGTGAATAGGCGCGTGATAAAAGCTGCTCATTCCCCCGCCCACGGTCTCTTTCCCCTCGGGGAGCTGGCGCGGTGTGAAGAGCTGCGACATGGCCGACTGGTAGTTGTTGGGCGCGTTCGCGGGCGCCCCGAGCCGTAGGACGCTCTTGTAGACCTTGCGGCAGCTGTCCACGCAGGCCGCCCAGTGTGGGCCAATCTCCTCGGCAGGCTGGATGAAGGTGGCACCGGGACTGGTCCCTTCGATGATCACCGAGGGTAGGAGCGCCTCAAACGGCGCGACCTCGCGCGTAACCTTGCCGTCCAAGTCCAGGCGGTCAAAGTAGGCAGGCGCGCTCGCCCACACATCACCTGTGCCACCTCGCTTGATAAGATCGGCGACGAGCGTGCGCGAGTGCCCGAGGCCATGAATGTGACCGTTGTAGTCGACCTTCACCTCAGGTTTCGCCGAGCCACTGCTCGCGTCGAGATAGGGCGACTTGGCGGCCACGCCATCACCGAAGAGGTCGTACCGCTGCAGCATCAGCGCCATCGTCTTGAGCAAGGGGTGCCTGGCCAGGCGCTGTGGGTCCAAGTCGAGCCGGGGATCCAGCGGTTGAATATCGGCGGCCACGCTCAGCGGCGGTTTCGTGCTGTCTTCGCAATCGTTCGAGTTGAGGATCCCACATAGAGAAAGGTCGTCCATACTCTCGTTGGCCTTCTCCACAACGATCTCGTGACCATCGCCGCCGACTGCAGCACCCCCGCTGTAAAAAAGGAACCTGGTGCGTGCGCGGGCACCTCCAGAGTAACTCACCTTGGCGCACTCGTCGAGGTAGGCCCGATTGGGCGTGCGGTCGTCGGAACGATATTTGATATTGTTGCCAAAGACCTGGAGTGTCCGCATGGTGCCGTCAATGAGGCGTGGCGTCAGTGGTTCCAGCGCGTCCGTGCGCGTACTCCGAAACTGTGCCTCGAGTGCGCGTCTCGTGCCCTCTGTTGACAGGCCGACAGAGGCGAAGCAGCTCCGCGCCACTTGCTCGTAAAAGTCCAGTGTCCTTGGCGACACGTCGTAATGGACATTGCCCACGTAGTTGGCCTTGGGCGCCTGGAGTCGAGGGTGGTCGCGCGCCGCGAAGAACACGAGCGGCAGTGTGTCACCCTGATTCGAGTGGAAAAACGGCATGTGCAGAACCCCGCAGATTTGATCGAAGGCCCGAGGGAAACGCGCGGTCTCATGGGACCCGAAAGCTGTGCCATAGTAGCGCCGGATCATGGCCACACTCTCGTGATGTGCTCGTTCGAAGCGCTTTGTTCCGAGGAGCAGCGGTTGAGCGGGATCGCGTTCCGATGCATCGATGAGGGTACACAGGCGCTCAAAGTACGTCGCCTGCGCCCCGGACGGCGACGCCGAAGCGGTTATCTTCACGAGTGTGCCTTTTGTCGCGCCAAAGTGTGAGCGTTCGACGGTCATGCCTTCCGAGAGAATGCTCTCGAAGAGATAGGGGTCCTCAATTGGCGTATCTGTCACCGTACCGTCACGGAGGAGGCGCGCGAGCGGTACGGCAAAAAACCCGCCCAGTTTATCGCGCGTCACGTAGTCGCGATCCGTCGCGTCGAGATCAGGCATTCCCGACAGGCGCGTCTCCGGGACTACGTGAAACATGAAACGTTCGTCGCCGCGCAGCTCGCCCAGTGCCGGCAGTTCATATGGACCGAAGACGGCCTCGTCAATGCCCTTTCGTTGCGCGTCAGTGAGTCGAATTTTGACAGGATTCCGCCCACTACCAAAGGTCGCATAACACGCGAGAGCCGGGTCGAACTCGTGGGGGTCCGGCACGAGACCGTGCAAGTCGACCTTGAGCCGCAAGGTGACGCGCGCCATCGAATGAGATCACTTCTCCTGTTCGCGCGCATATCACTCATAAAGTTTGGTGAAACAGAAGTTCTGGGCCATGCTCATATTAGATTTTCCGTGGTTTTCATCGCCGGTGGCTCACTCCTCGTTTCATCTGCAATGACGTCAATCAATCTCGCTGACTCGAGCGACGGCGACGACAATAATGACGACGACTTCAGTGTTCCCAGGGAGCCGCCTCGACTCCGACAGACGCTGATTGACGAGTTCACGCGAAAGCGCGCCATGCCTGAGGAGCCTCTCGTCACTGGGGTCCTTGACGCCACGATCCTTGCGCCTTTCGTCGACAGCTTCGTCCTGACCCCGGGCGACGTCATCCGCGTCGACCAGTCGTACAACTACATGGACTTCGAGCTCGACGGCGCCCCCGTTCAAGTGTGGCAGTCGACGCTCGACGAGCTCGACGAAGACCTGGCCTCCTTTGCATTCATTGTCGATCTCGGAGCAAGTGGAAAGAAACAGCAGACGTCCTCGGTGCTCATAAGCGACGCAGACAAGCTACGCGGTCTTGGTTGGGGAGACTCGGGCAAGATCAAGAGAAACCTCGACACGACGATGATCAATACGCCGGCGAAGCGGGCCACCATGGCAGTCTTCCTGCGTGAGACCTTTCATCTCATGCGCTCGATCCTCGACAAGTGTATCAGCGCACGGAAAGACGACAAGACTGTTATCATCGTCCTCGTCTGTGCACGGGGCCTTGAGCGCTCATTGATCCTGTTCAATCTGTTGGCCTACGCCGCGGCGCTCGGAACGGAGGAGCGCCGGGGACATCACGCCTCGATCGACGACCTGTGCGCACACGTGGCGAAACAGGTTGTACTGCGACACGAGCGCGTTGACAGCGACAAGAACGAAGTTAGGATCAAGAACGAGCTCATCCACAGCACGATCGACAGCCTGCCCGAACTCGTGCATCTCGCGCTCAAGATGCCACTCACAGAGCGAACTGAAAAAAAGCAGCGCTTCGAACAACGACAGAGATCGCATAGTTTTTATCTGTATTGCTAGCCTGTCAAGATAGATTCAAAATCAAACGCGAGCACCTCAACGTCTGCGTTGCCGTTCGCGGCATCCTGTAGAAATTGTTGAACTTTCTCAATGATCTCGCGTTCCTTAGGGGATAACTTCACCGTTCGATCATACGCAGTGATCTTCTCTATGTCCTTTTGTAGGACACGAATCGAAGCTCCGCCGAAGTTCTTCTCCTTTGCATTTTTTGCGTGCTTAGGTAGCATAAGGAAGAAGGCTTGACGCTCTGTATCCTTGTTTTCGGTCTCCTGACGCCCTGGTTCATTGTTTTCGGTCTTCATGATGTCGTCGTCGTCGTCGTCGTCGTCGACCTCAATAAGGACTCGTTTCGGGGTCTGAACCAGAACAGGCGCGCGCGGTGCGCCGTCGAAGCGTTGGAGAATAGCCTCATAATCGGGAAGGGTGAGGTCAAACGGAGTACTGTCCACATGAGTTTGCAGACTTGCCAGTTGTTCGTCAAAGTTGACCATGAGGCGTTTGCGCAGGAGGCGCTCTGCTCGCCCCATGATCTCTCCAGTGTTCTTGGAGATGCATTCGACTACAATGACCTCCTTCGTCTGTCCGATACGATAGACGCGCGCCGTTGCCTGGAGGTAATCAGACTCGATATCGACGGCTTGAAGGTGGACGACCACGTTGGCCGCCTGCAGGTTGAGCCCCGTGCTCGCCAGATTGTACGTCGTGACCACGAGGCAGAGTCGTTTGTTTCCGGTGAAGGTGCTCACCAGTTTGCGCCGGTCGTCAAACTTTCGCATTGAAGAGTCCAGCACGGCCACAAACTTCGCATTGGGAAAAGCCTCTTCGTCTGCCTTCTGCATCTCCTCATTTCGGCGGAGAATGCGATATTCCTCGCCCGAGTCCAGAAGCATCCACAACAGGAAAGACTTCATGACATCACGATCTCGTGCGAAGATGACGGCCTTTTCCGAATAGCGCCAGACGGGGTTTCTCAAGCGCTGCAATACTTTGCGATAGCGCGTCGGCATGTCGTTACCCGCTGCTGTCTCGTCCTTTCCAGCCTTCAACACGTCTCTGATCTTTTCGAGTTCCCTTTTCCAACGCTCCTTGGGATCTTTCACGTCACTTACGGCCGTCCCAGTCGCGATTTCCTCGACAAGGCTCAATCTCGAGTCATCCGTCTCCATTTCATTGTTCAAAACCGGCTTTCTCGTGTTTTTATTGGGCCGGTATGGCTTGATGGTCTCGATCTCCTCGCGCACTCTCGCAATGAGAGCTTTGATATCGTCCGTGAGATCTTGCGCGTCGATGGATCTCGTGAGACGGGATTTGAGGGTCTTGAGTTGGTTTGCGGAAAGCACGCGCAAGTCGACACCGTAATTGCGCGTCGAGACAAGCACCTTGTGCTCGTCGAGTAGTTTACGTAATCGGACACTATCATCGGCATTAAAAAGATCGTTGAATGCAACATCTCTTCGTTCCGCATCCGGTGATTCCTCTTTCTTCTCGGCAGTCGCATCGGCCAACTCATCAAGAGTCGGACCCGTAAACGTCTCGGGCAACTTCGTTGCTTGAAGCCCGTCGATCTTCTCCATGATAGCGGTCACGCCGCGGACGCGCTCCCCAAAGACATAATGCAGGGCAATGTCGAGTCGCTCGTAGAATCTTGTTGCTCGCGCGATGTCGGGCTGGACAATGAACTCGAACGACTTTCCCTTCAAGCCCATGTTTCCAAGAACGTTTTCCGTGAGACGCCGAATTGCCCGATAGACGGGCACGCTCCGGTGCTCACTGATGATCGCGTTTTCCAAGGCAAGGTCGTGCTTTCGTTTTGGTATCTTCGCCTTTGACTCCTCCCAAACCTTATCGTTGATCATTCGCTGCAACACTGCAATCGGGAGATTTTCATCAATCTCTCGATAAGCGTCGGCTGCTGATGCTCCCTTGATCGTCTTGTCCAATCGAACTTGGTATCCCATGAGGCGCATTTGCGACATGATGTCGTAATAGTTCCTGACGAATGCCGTTCCGGTCAGCAAGAAAGTCGGGCCGCGGTCGTTGAGCCAGTGACGAATGAGAACATAGGAGAAGTTCGTGCGGGTCGTATAGTTGTGCGACTCATCGACGAACACACGCCATGGCTGCTTGACAATGTCTCGCATGTCATTGACGCGCTTCTGTCTTCTTGTTTTTGCATCGTGCTTCTCATTCGAGTGCTTCTCCTCGTACTTACGGAGTTCTTCATCGGTCACGTGACCCCAGGGAATCTTCTCGGCCTTCGTCGGCTCGAAGAGGAGGAATTGAATCTCTGACAGTTTCCTCTTCTCGTGTTTCCTCTTCCACTCGGTTTCCATTGGCTGAAGAAAGGTGGATGGAACACAGAGTTCGTAATCTCCGTCACCATGACGATGGATGTGGGGACGGTACGAGTCATTGAACCGTTCGTAGGCATCGTTGACGAACGATGCCTCCGCTGTACTCGGGACGACAAGGAGGGTCTTTCGGTCGGGATCGTGACCCAGTGAATTCAAGTAAACGGCCGCGATGAGAGCCATCATCGTCTTACCTGTGCCAGGGGCAGCATAGACCAATAGGCCGTGTATGCCAGCCTGCTTCTCGTTGATGACATCTCGGGGAAGCAGTTCTTGGATGATCATGTCGACGACGAGATTGCGCTGAAAGTCTTTGAGCGCAATTTCGGGATTCAGTGCCCTCTGCTCGAACTGGATCAGTTTCATCAGAATCGATCGCCGCTTCGTTGTAATGCTGTTGAAGTGGTCATAGTCGCCAAGGAAACCATAAGCCAGGAATCGTTCTCGCGTGAAGAAGTTCTCCTCTGTTGGGTACATGTTGAAGAGGTAGAGGGCAAAGTGATCACCAAGTGACTTGATGAGATCACACAGTGGCTCGTACATCGGGTGCGATATAATATCTACTTCGTCGGCGTGTCTGATGACATAAGCGACGACCTCGGCGCACAGGTGCAACAAGAGGTGACCGCTTCTTTGGTAGATCGACCGGATGATCTCTTTTAGTATGTCGGGCAGTTCGTTTCGGAAAATACTAAAGTCTCCGTGTGGGGTGAGGAGTATGCCATGCCGGAGAACGGTCACGAGGTTCTCAACGAACTTTGCCCGGAGCGAGCGATCTATTGGAATATCGGGCGCAAACGCGGTGACCATGCCATGGGCCGTATCATACAGACTGGTCCGTTCATCGGTCTGAAGATAAGTCAGATGGGCCTGGAGGTGCCTTGTCGATTCGAATTGTTTGAAGTCTTTCTTCGTGGCAGTGGATAGTAATCGGAGTTCTCCGTCGGCAGCGGTGAAGGGGAGATCGCGTGCCCCCTGCTTCAATAGGACACGGCGACACTCATTAAACAAACTCATAATTCGCGCATCGTGTTCACGGTACTCGAGTGCCTCTTTTGCCTCCAACTCCACGATCGTCATTGGGCGCATTTCCTCTTCATTATTGCTCGCACTGCCGCGTAATACTTCTGTGAGGAGGAGGCGAAACAGTGGGAGCTGGTCCGCGCCTGGTAGAC
>Ga0247830_10000374_pt1 | contig 15794 bp, 15 predicted proteins | sample 12C_Control_Day5_FD_207766 | JGI IMG/M metagenome (GOLD analysis project Ga0247830, IMG submission 207766) | Soil microbial communities from agricultural site in Penn Yan, New York, United States - 12C_Control_Day5 | ecosystem: Environmental > Terrestrial > Soil > Agricultural land | place...
AACGATTTCAATGTGATTTGGCGGATGGGGAGGGATTCGAACCCCCGGTGAGCGTGAACCCACGCCGGTTTTCAAGACCGGTGCCTTAAACCACTCGGCCACCCATCCGTCCTCGCGGATGAGGCGCTTAGCACAGGGGCGCCGCCGCGGTCATCGAAAATTGGCACCGGAGTGGCGCTGGGAGCCATCCGAAGGGCTCCTCGGGTCGTGGCCGATGTCGACCGCGCCGTCTCTCTTCTGGAGAGCGAGGGGATTTCCATCGTGATGGTAGAGCAGAACATCGAGTTGACGCTCGAGCCCGTCGACGACATCGTCATCCTCAACTCGGGGAGCGTGGTGCTCAGAGGTGCCGCCCGCGATTTCGAGATGAACGGCGCCATCGTCACCCAGCATCTGGGGGTGCATTAGTTGTCTTCCCGGGCCTCGCGCAGCGACGATCCGGGATCCCGGGACACGGTTGCAGTGGGTCCCGGATATTTCGCTAACGCGAAATTCCGGGATGACAGAAAGGAGCAACAGCATGGCCCAGTGGAACAAGTATGCGGCCTCGACGGCGCGCAAGCCGGGGCGGCCGGGTCGCGAGATCAGGCCCAAGAGCCTCACGGTGGATTTCCACTCCCACGTCGGCGTACCCGCGGCAGCCGAGCTGGTGAAGCCCCACCTGGACCCGCAGGCGAGCCCGCTCGTGCGCTTCGCCAACGCCGAGACCAAGGCGCTCAACCAGAAGCAGGAGGCCGATGTCGTGGCGCGCGGCGGCCTCGACAAGCGCCTCGCCGACCTCGATGCCATGGGCGTCGACATGCAGATCATCAAGCCTCCGCCGCCGCAGTGCTACTACGCCGTGCCCCTCGACATCGCGGTGAAGGCGGCGCAGGTCGTCAACGACGGCATCGCCGAGTTCGTGGCCAGGAAGCCCGACCGTCTCAGGGGCTTCGGGTCGGTGCCGATGCCCGACGGCAGCGAGGCCGCCAAGGAACTCGAGCGTTGCGTCACAAAGCTCGGCTTCAAGGGCGTGCAAATCCTCACTAACGTTAACGGCCACGAGCTCAGCGACCCCGCCTTCGCCCCGTTCTGGAAGAAGGCCGAGGAACTCGGCGCCTTCGTCGTCATCCACCCCAACGGCTTCACGCAGGCCGAGCGTCTCTCGCGCTTCTACTTCAACAACGTGATCGGCAATCCGCTCGAGACCACGATTGCGCTGCACTACCTGATCTTCGATGGCGTGCTGGAGCGCCACCCCAACCTCAAGATCCTGGCCGTCCACGGCGGGGGCTATCTCGCGAGTTACGCGGGCCGCATCGACCACGCCTGGGGCGCGCGCTCCGACAGCCACGGCGACCTGCCGCACCCGCCCACGACCTACCTCAAGCGCATCTACTTCGACACGGTCGTGTTCACCCCGCACCAGCTGGTCGAGCTCGTGCGCCTCTACGGGGCAGACAAGATCGTAATGGGCACCGACTACCCCTTCGACATGGGCGACTACGACCCCGTCGGCCACGTCTGCACGGCCGGCCTCGACGACTCCACCGTCGCCGCGCTGTGCGGCGGCAACGCCAAGCGGCTGCTGGGTCTGTAGGGCGCCTACCAGCCCACCGCGTACGTGGATCGACGGGGATCGGCGGCGGCGTGGTGCAGGCCGTCCTTGGGCGCGCTGTCGATCATGCAGATGGCGCCGGCCTTCCAGGTCCAGTCCGGCCACCACTGCACGTCGTGACCGACGCCCGAGAGCTGATCGGCGAGAGCTTGCGGCATTCGTGCCTCCAGCACGAGCCGCCCCGGCAGGATGCTGTGCGGCTCGAAGCTGTCCGGGAAGCTGTAGGTGGCAAAGCGCGGCGCCTCGACGGCGGCTTGCGGGTCCATTCCGAACACGATGCGGTTGAGGAGGGTCTGCAGCATTGCCTGTGCCTGCACGTCGCCGCCGGGCGTGCCGAACGGGATAGCGCGTCCGTCGGGGCCTAGTGCCAGTGCCGGACTCGGCGTGAGCCTCGGCCGCTTGCCCGGCGCGACGGATGCCGTCTGCGACGGGTCGCCCCAAGATTGGGAGCCGCGCGAGGACGGGCACAACCCGGTTCCCGGAATGACGGGGGTGCTGCTCGAGACGTCGCTCGGCGTTGCGGAGAACACGTTGCCGTGGCGGTCCACGGCGCAGACGTAGGACGTGTCGAGCTGCGGCTGGGGCGAGGTTGCTCTGGGCGCCCTGGCGTCCTTTGCCCGACCGCGCTCCAGACCCGGCGGCGGCATGTCGGGCCACGCCTTGTCCGCGCGGATCAGGGACACGCGCTCCGCGGCGTAGGAGGGGGACAGCAGCCGGTCGAGGGGCACATCCATGAAGTTGGGATCGCCGTAGTAGGCGTGGCGGTCGGCGAAGGCGAGCTTCATGATCTCGGTCAGCGTGTGCACGTAGTCAAAAGAGTTGTGGGCGTGCTTGTGGCAACCGCTCGCTTCGACGAGGCGCAGCATCTGCCCGAGCACGGGGCCCTGGCACCACGGCCCGCACGTGTGCACCGAGAACTCGCCGAAGGGCACGGAGACCGACGCCTCGATGCCCGAGCGGAATCCCGCGAGATCGTCCATGCGCAAGAGGCCGCCGTTCTGCTCGTGGTAGGCAACGATCGTGCGGCCGATGTCGCCGGTGTAGAAGGCCGAGCGCGCCGCCTCCAGGCCGGCGTCACGACCCTTGTGCACCGCCGCCCGCTCCTCGTCGATCATGTACTGCAGGCTCTTGGCGAGATCGGCCTGGACGAAAATCTCGCCCACCCGCGGCGGGCAGCCGTTCGGCAGGTAGATTGCCCGGTTGGACGCCCACTCCTCGTAGCCCTTGCGGTGCGTGGTGATGGTCTCGCAGAGCAGGGGATGGGCGGCAAAGCCCTCCTTGGCGAAGCGCACGGAGGAGGCGGCGACGTCGCCGAAGCTCATGCTGCCCCAGCGCTGCAGCGTTTGTATCCAGGCATCGGGAGCTGCCGGCACCACGGTGCGCAGGAGGCCGCGCGGGATCTTGCCGCCGTGATGCTTCATGAAATAGTCGGGCGTCACACGCTTTGGCCACGGCCCCAGGCCGCTGACGGTGAAGACCTTCCGGCTTTCGGCGTGGTAGAGGATGATCGGCGCGACGCCCGCGACATTGACAAGGTCGCTCTGCAGCACGCCGAGGGCAATGCCGGCCGCCACGCCCGCATCGATGGCGTTGCCGCCGGCCTCCAGAACTGCGAAGCCGGCGTGCGCCGCCAGGTAGTGGCCGGCCGAGACCACGTGCCGTCGCGCCGAGATCACCGGCCGATGGGAGGTGATGCCGCTGGTCTGCCCTGGTCGGGGTGGTGCCTTGGTCATCGTCGCCGGCTCCGGTTTGCGGGTCCCATCGCTTGACGGGTTGTGATCAATCGCCGGGAAGGCCGTGGACGTTGTCGAAGAACGCGTCCTTCCAACTCGCCAGCTTGTTCTTCAGCAGTCCGGAACGCACCATGTGGTCGGAATAGGCCATGACCCCGGTGGGCGCCGGCGTGAAGTAGAGCATCTTCTCGTCGCCGATGATGCCATGGATGGTGTCCAAGCCCAGCTTCGAGGGCTCGCGGCGCATGAACAGCTCCGCTGCCGCGCGCGTATCCTTGCGGATGATGTCCATGGCTTCGGACAGGGCCGCAAACGTGGCGAGGTACAGCTTGGGCGATTCCCGGCGCCAGCGCTCGGCGGAGTAGGCGACGATCAGCGTGTGACGGCGGCCGATCACGTCATAGGAGCTGAACAGGGTGCGCACGCGCGGATCGGCCAGCTCCATCTGGATGAAGGGCACTGTCGTGGCGTGGGTCTTGAAGTTGCCGCCCCCCGAAAGCAGGCCAATGACGCCGTCGGGGTGCGAAATGCCGACCGCCAGCGCGTCGAGCTTCTCGCGGTTGTCCCAGCCGAAGGCCGCGGCCGCGGCCATCTGCAGGATGACGGCATGCTGCGTGCCTCTGCCTGCCGTCATGGCAATGCGGTCCGTCTCCTGGAAGTCCTTGACCGACTGGATGCGCGGGTCCGTCGTATTGAAGTAGATCGGGCTGTCGGCGATGGCCATCATGCCCTTGACCGTATTCGACCCCACGGTCTTGTCCCGCAGGTTGAGCAGGACCGTGAGGCCGGCCATGGCGACGTCGATGCTGCCCGAGATGATCGCATCGTTGACGGCAGCGCCGCTCGCCAGGCGCACCACCTCGATCGTGACGTCGCCCTCCCCTATCGCCTTGGCATGCTTCTCGATCAGCTTGAGCTCGAGGGCAACGTGCAGGGGCAGGTACGACAGCCCGAACTGCTGGGCTATCCGCACCTTGCCTTGTGCCTGGGCTTGGGCAGCCCCGAGGCAGGCGAGGGCGAGCACCGCCAGGAAACAGCCAAATCTTCTCGCAGTACGCGGGTACACGCTCTCCTCCCATCAGCTCGTCGGTCGCAGTGTCACATCAGCTTGTCCAAGGCAGGGGACGCGATCGGAATCTCGATGCCGTCCTCGCCGAAGAAGATGGTGCCGTCGAACACGCGCCCGATCTCTGCAATGGCCCGCTCGCGCGCTCCCGGCTTGTCGAACTGCTCGGTGATGTGGGTGAGGACCAGGTTCTTGACGCGCGCCCGCGACGCGAGGTGCGCCAGCTCCATGTGCCCCATGCAGGAATCCGCAAAATCGGCGCTGAGCTCCGTGCCGGAGATGTGGTGGCACATGTGGATCAGGACGTCGGCGCCGCGCGCAAAGTCCTCCATCTCCGGGATCGGCCCGCTGTCGCCGGAGTAGACGAGCGTGCGCCCCGCATGCCGCAGCCGGAAGGCGAACGTCGTCAGGTAGGGCTGGAAGTGGCGCGCATTGCCGACCTCGAGCGACCACTCGCCTTCTTTCACCACGTCGCCGAGCTTCAGCTCGGTGATGCGCGGATTGGGCCGCTGCCGTGGCAGCATGCCGCCGCGCGCTTCATAGATCGAGAGGCTGCAGCCATGGCTCGTGCGCGCAACGAGGTCCGCCTGGTAGACTCCGTCGTTGCCGAACAGCTGCTCGGTCATGCGCGCGAGCGGCGGGGGTCCATAAACCCTGAGCTCGGGAACCTTGCCTGCACCCTGGTCCCAGCGCGTGAGCACGAGGCGGGCATAGTCGCCGCAATGGTCGTAGTGCAGGTGCGTGAAGAAGAGATGTGTGACGCGTGTGGCGGCAATGCCGAGCTCGAGCAGCCTGTGGTGTGCGCCGAAGCCGTGATCCAGGACGATGACGTCGCTGCCGATCTCCACCACGTAACCGGAGCACATTCTCCGCAACGAAGGCGTCGGTGTCCCAGTCCCAAGCAGCCGAACTCTCACGCAGGGCTCCGTCGTTCGCATCTTATTCCAAGGCAATGGCACTGCTGCGTCAAGCGTGCAGCTACCACGGCAAGAATGCGACGCTAGGTGTGCGGCAAGCTCGTGCGGTTTCCCGCCCGAATGAGGAAGTGCTGCGATTCCGGGCACATGGGCCACGCCCAATGCCGCGGGGAGCTCGATGTGGCGCGTTGCTGAGCGGCGGTAAGCGCCTGCATCCGCGCGATTCGCAGAGTTGGTTGACCGTGACTCCACCGTTAACGCGATCCTAACGGGGGCGTGGCAATTTGCGCACCGGTCGAAATGCCTCGGAAACTCCAGGTTGCCCTCATCGACGGGCTTGTCGGGGGTCGCGAGGGGGCGGGTTCTGTCATGCGTTTGCCGTCGCGGCCGGCCACGGTCGCCAGTCTCGGGCTTCTCAGCGCCGCGCTTCTCGGTGCCGCCTGCTCGCGGGACACTCCCAAGGAAACCGCTAGCATCGAGCGGCGCGCAAATGTGCCCGCGAGCCCGCGCGTCGTGGGCTTTGGCCAGCGCATTCCAAAAGGCGGCGGGGTCTACAAGGTTGGCGACCCCTATCAGGTCGATGGCCAGTGGCACACTCCGCGCGATCAGCCGGGCTACGACCGCTCCGGTATCGCCTCCTACTACGCGCACGACTTCCACGGTCGACGCACCTCCAACGGCGAGATCTTCGACATGTGGGCGCTGTCGGCCGCGCATCCGACCCTGCCGCTACCCTCCTATGTCTACGTCACCAACCTCGAGAACAGCCGCACCCTGCTGCTGCGGGTCAACGACCGCGGCCCCTACGTCAACAACCGGCTGATCGACGTGTCGCGTGCCGCAGCCCGCTACCTGGGGATCGAGAATCGCGGCACGGCGCGGGTGCGCGTGCGCTACGCGGGCCGGGCGCCGCTCAGCGGCGACGACCGCCACGAGCAGCGATTCCTCGCGAGCCAATCGTGGTTCCGCGTGGCCTTATCGCATCCGCCGGCCTCCGACAGTCGCTGAAGGGCGGCGGCAGCGTTGACTTGAACGGCCCCGCGAACCGATATTCGCGTTGGATATTGGGCTCTGCAACCCGTGGTCGAACCGATGCCTGCATTCGCCTTCTCTCAGCCCCGACGGGCATTGCTGTGTGGCCTTGTCGCGGCCACCGCGGCCTTGGTGCTGTTGTCGAGCGTGGCCCGCCCGGCCCAGGAGAAGTCGAGCGGCGATATCACGGTCAAGGCCCCCCAGGCCCTGCTCATGGACGCCGAGTCGGGCGGCGTCATGTACCAGCGCAACGGCGACGAGCTGATGTACCCGGCCAGCATGAGCAAGCTCATGACGCTGGCGGTCGTGTTCAAGGCGCTGAAGGCCGGCGAGATCAGCCCTCAGGACGAGTTCTTCATGAGCGAGTTCGCCTGGCGCAAGGGCGGCGCTCCCTCGGGAACCTCGGCGATGTTCGTCCCCGTCGGCACGAAGGCGACGGTCGAGGATCTGATCAAAGGCATCATCGTGCAGTCGGGCAACGATGCCGCCATCTCGGTCGCCGAGAACATGGGCGGCAACGAGAGCGTGTTCGCCCAGAGCATGACGGAGGAGGCGCGGCGTCTCGGCCTCAAGAAGTCGGTGTTCAAGAACGCCACGGGGCTGTTCCACCCCGAGCACCAGATGACCGCGCGCGACCTGGCCATCCTGGCGCGCCACCTCATCAAGACCTATCCCGAGTATTACCCCATCTTCTCGCAACGGGAGTTTCTCTACCGCAAGCACAAGTTCTTCAACCGCAATCCGCTGCTGGGCCTCGTCGACGGCGTCGACGGCCTCAAGACCGGGCATATCAAGGAGGCTGGATACGGCATCGTTGCCTCGGCGAAGCAGGGCGACCGGCGCCTGATCGTTGTCGTGAACGGCCTCGCCACCGCGGAGGAGCGCCGGGAGGACGCGCGCAAGCTTCTGGACTGGGGCTTCAAGAACTTTTCCGAGGCGCGGCTCTACGACGCCGGCGAGGTGGTCGGCCATGCCCGTGTATGGGGCGGCACGCGCATGTACCTGCCGCTGGTCGGAGAGGGCGACATCAATATCTGGCTGCCGCGCAACCCCGCGGGCCAGAAGCTCAGGGGACACATCGTCTACCAGTGGCCGCTCAAGACGCCGCTGAAAAAGGGCGATCAGGTCGCCATGCTGCGCGTGACGACCTCGGCCGACGCCATGAGCGAAGTGCCGCTCTACGCGGCCGAGGACGTGGAGCCCGCGGGCCCGGTGCGGCGGGGGCTTGACTCCATCATCTGTTTGGCTACCCGCTGGCTGCCGTAGCAGCGACGAGGAAGCGCCGGCCCGCATCTCAAGAGAGCGAGCGGTCGCGCTCGGCCATGAGCACCGGAAAGACCACGGGCAGGTTCATCACCTTCGAGGGCGGCGAGGGCTCGGGCAAGTCCACGCAGGCCCAGCTGTTGGCCGATCGGCTGAGAGCGGCGGGCCGCGAGGTCGTGCTGACGCGCGAGCCTGGCGGCTCGCCTTTCGCCGAGCAGGTGCGCGCCCTGATCCTCGATACGGCGACGGCCTCGCATTCCCCGCTTTCGGAGGCGCTGCTGTTCTATGCGGCGCGCTCGGACCATCTCGATGCCACGATACGCCCGGCCCTGGCGACGGGGCGGTGGGTGATCTGCGACCGCTTCTCGGATTCGACACGCGTCTATCAGGGCGTGGCCGGCGGGCTCGCGCCGGCGATACTCGATCGGCTCGAAGGCATGGTGGTCGCTCAGACGAGCCCCAACCTGACGTTCATCCTCGACCTGCCGGCGCAGGCTGGCTTGGCGCGTGCCGCGAGCCGGCGGAGCGGCGGAGCGGATGCGGCCGTGCTGCCGGATGCCTATGAGAAGCGCGACGTTGCCTACCACGAGCGGCTTCGGGCGGGCTACATGGCGGTCGCGAAGGCCGAGCCGCACCGCTGTGTTCTCATAGATGGCGCGCAGCGGCCGGACGGCATCGCGGCGCTGGTCTGGGCCGAAGTCAATCAGCGGCTCCTGACGGGTGCTCCCTGATGGCGCGCGCACCCGCCATGGTCGAGGCCGAGGAGCTGCCCGAGGCCGATCGCCTCGAGGGCTTTCCGCATCCGCGCCAGACGCTGGCCCTGATCGGTCACGCCGACGTCGAGCGCGAGATGGCCGAGGCCTTCGGTGGCGGCCGCATGCATCACGCCTGGCTGATCACGGGCCGCGAGGGCATCGGCAAGGCGACGCTGGCCTACCGCCTCGCCCGTCACGTGCTGGCCCGGCCTCAGGAGCGCGACGCCGCCGGGAAGAGCCTCGAGGTCGGCGCGGAGACGACGGCGGCGCGGCAGGTGCTGGCGCTGTCGCATCCGGGTCTCCTGGTGCTGCGCCGGCCCTGGGACCCGCGCGCCAAGCGCTTCGCGGCCAGCATCCTGATCGACGAGGTGAGGCGCCTCAGGTCCTTCCTCGGGCATACCGCCGGCGATGGGGCTTGGCGCGTGGTGATCGTGGATGCGGCCGACGAGCTCAACATCAATGCCGCCAATGCGCTGTTGAAATCGCTGGAGGAGCCGCCGACCCGAGCGATGTTTCTGCTGATCGCGTCCGAGCCGAGCAAGCTGCTGCCGACCATCCGCTCGCGCTGCCGCCGGCTCGACCTGCAGCCGCTGGCGCCCGAGGACCTCCGTCGCGCTTGTGACGCGGCGCTCGCGGCGGCAGAGAAGGAGCCGCCTGCGCTCGACCAGTGGCCGCTGCTCGAGCGCTTGGCCGAAGGCAGCGTGCGGCGAGCCCTGCAACTCGCCAGCGGTGGCGGCATCGAACTCTACGCGCGCATCGAGGCGATTTTCGCCGCGCTTCCCAGGGTCGACTGGCCCGCTGCCCACACGCTCTCCGACCAGCTCGCGCTCGCGGCCCAGGAGCAGCGCTTCGATGCCTTCTACAACCTGCTGCTGGACCTGATGGCGCGGCTCATCCGCGTGCGCGCCACCGCACAGAGCGAAGCGCCGGAGTTTGCGCTGGCCGAGAAGCTGATCCCGGAAGCGAAGCTCTCCGCCTGGGCGGCTCTGTGGGAAGCCGTGCTGCGCGAGCGCGAGGACGCCGTGCTTCTCAATCTCGACCGCAAGGCCCTGATCGTCGGCACGCTCGCGCGACTGGAGGTGCTGGCGCGTGCCTGAGCGCGCCAAGCCACTGATTCACCCGATCAGTCGCAGTAGTCCCAGTAGCCCCTGGACTGGTGGGGGTCTGCCCAGTACCAGCACAGATCGGGATCGGGACGCGGTGGCATCAGCCCGTACGCTGTTACGCCGATGATCGTGCCGAGCGCGATGCCGCCGATGATGCGGCCGTAGTAGGGGCGGTGCCCCCAGGCCCGGTAGTAGGCGCGCCGGGGCGGCCCGACGTGGCGATGGCTGTGCCCTGGTCCACGACGATAGGAGTCTCCGCGGCGATTGTCTCCCCGCCGGTAGGAATCAGGCCTGCCCGGTCCTGGTCCGGCATAGTTGTTGGGCTTGCCGGGTCCGGGGCCGGACGGTGCTGCCTTGCGCGGAGCATTCTTGGGCGGCGGTCCGGGATTGGGATTGGCGTAGCTGCCTTGGACCGGCTGCGGCTTGATGAGGATGTCGTCCGCCAGAGCCTTGCCGGAAGCCGGCTGCAGAGTGACGGCGGCGCGACCCGCCGAAGGTGCGAGCAGAAGAACTGCCATCCCCAGCAATGCAGTGATCTTTAGCGTGTTCATGCCCCACCTCGTCTATGCCTGGACACATAGCGACTTGAGTTTGGCAATCCTGAGACTTAACCGATGCCTGGGTCGATTGCCGCCATTATTGCCTGTGGCCATATGTGGCGTTCTGTGATACGTGAGCCGCCATGAAACCGGGCGTTGACAGCTACCGACCTCGTTTGTGCGGAGTCGCCGTTCGGCTCCGTGCGCGAATGCGCTGACCCCCGCGCTCCAGAGCGAGCGCCCATTTCGCTTCCCCGATCAGCCATTCAAGACGGAATCCGCGACCATGAGCGGGCGGCAGAAATTCTACATCACGACAGCGATATCCTACCCTAACGGCCCTCCGCACATCGGCCACGCCTACGAGGCCATCGCGACAGACGCCATCGCTCGTTTCGAGCGGCTCGACGGCAAGGACGTGCTCTTCCTTACGGGCACCGACGAGCACGGCCTCAAGATGAAGCAGACGGCGACCAAGGAGGGCCTGAGCCCGCGCGCGCTAGCCGACCGCAACTCGGCTCGCTTCCGTGCCATGGCCGAGGCGCTTGCCATCTCCAACGACGACTTCATCCGCACCACCGAGGAGCGCCACTACCGCTCGTCGGAGGAGATCTGGCGACGCATGGAGAAGAACGGCGACATCTTCCTCGAGAAGTACGCCGGCTGGTACTCCGTCCGCGACGAGGCCTACTACGCCGAGGACGAGACCAAGGTGGGAGCGGACGGCGTGCGCGTCGGACCGCAGGGCACGCCAGTGGACTGGACCGAGGAGGAGACCTATTTCTTCCGGCTCTCGGCCTACCAGGACAGGTTGCTCGCCCACTACGAAAAGCACCCCGACTTCATCCTGCCCCCCGAGCGGCGCAACGAGGTTGTGAGCTTCGTCAAGCGTGGCCTCGAGGACCTCTCGGTATCGCGCACGACGCTCGACTGGGGCATCAAGGTGCCAGGTGCGCCGGACCACGTCATGTACGTGTGGGTCGACGCGCTCACCAACTACATCACGGCGGCGGGCTTTCCGGACGAGAAGGCCGAGCGCTGGCGCTATTGGCCGGCCGATGTGCACGTCATCGGCAAGGACATCGTGCGTTTCCACGCGGTCTACTGGCCGGCATTCCTGATGTCGGCGGGCGTGGAGGTTCCCAAGCGCGTGTTCGCGCACGGGTTCCTCTACAACCGCGGGGAGAAGATGTCGAAGTCGGTCGGCAACGTGGTCGATCCGTTCGACCTCGTGAAGGCTTACGGTGTCGACCCGGTGCGCTACTTCTTCCTGCGTGAGGTCGTGTTCGGCCAGGACGGCACCTACAGCCCGGAGGCGATCGCCACGCGGATCAACGCCGATCTCGCCAACGACTTGGGAAACCTGGCGCAGCGCTCGCTGTCGATGATCCACAAGAACTGCGACGGCAAGATCCCCGAGCCCGGACCCTTCACGGATGCCGACAAGGCGATCCTTGCGGCGGCCGACGGCATCTACGCCAAGGCGCGCGAGACCATGGACCGGCAGGCCATCAAGGCCTGGCTCGACGCCGTGTGGGGCGTGGTGGCCGACACCAACCGCTACTTCGCGGGCGAGGAGCCGTGGGCCAAGCGCAAGACCGATCCGGCACGCATGGGTACCATCCTCTACGTGACGGCCGAGGTGGTGCGGCAGGTGGCGATCCTGGCTGCTCCCGTCGTGCCGGCGGCAGCGGCCAAGCTGCTCGACGCGCTGGGGCAGGACGCCGGCGCGCGCACTTTCAAGGCACTGGGGGAGGCGGGGCGGCTGCGCCCCGGCATCGCCATCCCTCCGCCGGTCGGGGTGTTCCCGCGCTATGTGGAGCCCGAGGCCGACGCGGCGCCTGAAGCCAAGTCGCAGCCGAAACCGAAAAAGCCAAAGAGGACGTGACGAAATCCCCTCTCCCCGTCGCCGCGGGGAGAGGCGAGAATGCCCCCATGCTCGTCGATCATCACTGCCACCTCGACTCCAAGGACTTCGCCGCCGACCTCGACGGCGTGATCGCCCGCGCGCACGCTGCTGGCGTCGGCATCCTGCTGTCGATCTCCATGCACATCCGCCGCCTCGCCGAGACCCTCAAAATCGCCGAGGCGCATCCGCGCATCTTCTCCTCGGTTGGCACGCACCCCCACTATGCCCACACCGAGCTCGATATCCCCGTCGAGGAGATCGTGCGCCTCGCCGCCCATCCCAAGATCATCGCCATCGGCGAGGCGGGGCTCGACTACTTCTACGACAACAGCCCGCGCGAAGCGCAGAAGCAGGGCCTGCTCAAGCACATCGCCGCCGCCCAGGAGACGCAGCTGCCGCTCGTCATCCACGCCCGTGATGCCGACAACGACATTGCCGCCATCCTGGAGCAAGAAATGGCGAGGAAAGTCTTCCCCGCGGTCCTGCACTGCTTCACGGGGGGACGCGATCTCGCCCGCCGCGCCCTCGATCTCGGCCTCTACGTCTCGTTCTCGGGCATTCTTACCTTCAAGAAGTCGGACGACCTGCGCGCCATTGCCGCCGACGTTCCCCTCGACCGCCTGCTGGTCGAGACCGATGCGCCCTTCCTCGCGCCCGGCAAATACCGGGGAAAGCGCAACGAGCCAGCCTTCGTGGTGGAAACGGCCAAGGAGCTGGCGAGAGTGAAGGGGATCACGCAGGCGGAGCTGGCGCAGGCCACCACCGACAACTTCTTCCGCCTCTATGCCAAGACGCCCAAAGAGGCGCTGACGGCATGAGCATGCGCTTCACGATCCTGGGCTGCGGCTCCTCCGGCGGCGTGCCGCGCGTCGGCAACATCTGGGGCAATTGCGATCCGGCCAACCCTAGGAATCGCAGGCGGCGCTGCTCGCTGCTGGTGGAGAAATTCGGCAAGGGCGGCGCCACGACCGTGCTGGTCGACACGTCGCCCGATCTGCGCGAGCAGTTGCTGACGACGCGCGTGACCACACTCGACGCCGTGCTCTTCACGCACGAGCATGCCGACCACACGCACGGCATCGACGATTTGCGCGGCATCTTCTTCAATGCCAGGCGTCGCATCGACATCTACGCCGACGCCCGCACGCAGGCCTCGCTGCTGCAGCGCTTCGACTATTGCTTCGTGCAGCCGCCGGGCTCGTCCTACCCCGCCATCCTCGATGCGCATGACATCAGTCCCCCCGCACCGATCCGCGTCGATGGCGCAGGAGGGACGATCGAGGCCGTGCCGATCCTCCAGGAGCACGGCGATGCACCCTCGCTCGGCTTTCGCTTCGGCGATCTCGCTTATTGTCCCGACGTGGGCGGCATCCCCGACGCCTCCGTGCCGGCGCTGCGGGGGCTCGATGTGTGGATTGTCGATGCTCTGCGGCCGGTGCCGCATCCCAGCCACTTCAGCGTCAAGCAGGCCCTGGCGTGGATCGAGCGGCTGGCGCCCAAGCACGCCATCCTCACGCACATGACCTTCGATCTCGACTACGACGCGATGCGCCGAGAGCTGCCGCCCCACGTCGAGCCGGCCTACGACGGCATGGTGCTGCACGCGGACTGAGGGGCCCCAAGCCTGATCCAAGCCGGATGTGGCCAAGGGCCCTGATCGAAAGCACAAGCGTTGGCCTACTGGTTGTAGCCCTGCACAACGGGCGGGCCCTGATTGGAGCTGCCGAAGGGGCGGTCGGCGGAGGCGGGCGTCGCGGCGACGACGGCAAGGAGCAGGGTCAGGGCGCAAAGCTTTTTCATCGTGGTTCTCCGGTTGGTTGGCGTTGGTGTTCAGCCGGTGGCCGACGACCCACGAGATAGCGTTCAACCGTGCCGGTGCTCCAATGCCGTGCACATGTCGGTTCGATAGCGGCGGCGCATCATGACCGTCGCAGCTGTCGGCCGTGACCGCGACTGATGCGCCTACTGAGTTTGGCTCATCTTCAAGTCGAAGAGCCTGCCGTTGTCGGTGCAGGTGGCTTCGGCCAGGCGCACGAACGTCTCGACCGCGTGCTCGGGCGGCCGGAGTGCCGCCGGGTCCTCGCCCGGGAAGGCCTTGGCGCGCATGCCCGTGCGGGTCGCCCCGGGGTTCACGAGATTGACGCGCACCGGCGTATTCTCGACCTCGTTGGCGTACACCTTGACGAGCGCCTCGAGCCCCGCCTTGGAGGCCGCGTAGGGTCCCCAGTAGGCACGCGGTGCCTGCGCGGCGCCCGAGGACACGAAGATGGCGCGGCCCGCCTCCGAGCGGCGCAGCAGCGGGTCGAGCGTGCGGATCAGGCGCCAGTTGGCCGTCAGGTTGACCTCGATCACCTCGCCCCAGGCATCGGCGGTGATATGCCCGAGGGGCGACAGCGGCCCGAGGATGCCGGCATTGCCGACGAGGATGTCGAGCTTGCCCCAGCGCTGGTAGATGGTGGGGCCGAGCGCGTCGATCTTGTCATGGGCCTTGAGGTCGAGGGTAAGCAATGTGGCCTTGCCGCCGGCCTCGCGAACCTCGTCGTCGACCTCTTCCAGCGCGCCGGCCGTGCGCCCGACCAGGATCAGGTGCGCGCCCTCCCGCGCGTAGCCCAGCGCCACGGCGCGGCCTATGCCCCGCGTCGCCCCCGTGACGAGGGCAAGGCGGCCGGCGAGACGTTGCGTGCTGGTCATGGGATTGGCGTCGGACCCGTCCTGCCGGAGACTGCACGACCGCAGGGTCCGACACCATTACTCCAGCCCTCAGTGTTGCGCCATGGGCCCGGCCTGCCGCGGGGCCAACACCCCTCGAGGTCAGTTCTTCTTCGGCTCCTCGGCGCCCTTGGGCTTCTCCATCAGCTCCTTGGCCTTCCGGACGGCGTCCTCGTAGGCCTTCTGCGCCGCCTCCTTGCTCTTGTCGTAGTAGGGCTTGGCCGCCTCGCCGGCGCGCTCGGCCGCCTGCTTGGCCTGCTCGCTGGCCTCCTTGGCGGCCTCCATGGCCTTCTCGGTGTAGGGCTTGGCCTTCTCGCGCGCCTCCTCGGTGACCTCCAGAAGCTTCTCGGTGCTCACCGCGGACAGCTCCTTGGTACGCTTGATGAGACGCTGGAACAGGGACTCCTCGGGCAGCAGCGCGCCCGGCTTCATCGCCGACACCGTACGGATGAGGTCGGCCTGGTCCTTCTTGGCCTGGTCGCCCGACACCGTCTCCGGCGTGCCCGTGAACACCACCAGCGGGGTGCAGGCGGTGACGACCTTGCGCGCCGACTTGACCCACTGCGCGTTCTCGACCTGCGTCTCCTGCGCGAAGTAGATCTTACGCCCCGCCACCTCCTGGCGCAGGATGGTTCGGTCGATCACCGGCACCACGTGGCCGCCGAGCTTGCGCACCAGCTCGAACCGCGGGCTGTCGGGATCGGCGAACTGCACGAACAGGCTCACCGTATCGTCGGCCGAGAGCGCCTCGCGGATCGCATCCTCGGTCGTGGCGGCATTCGTCACGCTCTTGGCGCGGCCGAGGCCGTCGGCATCGATGGCGCGCAGGAACTGGAAGGTGCCCGAGCTGCCCGAGCCCGCCGGCGGCACGATGAAGCGCAGGCGCGCCGCGTTGGCGGCGAGCTCGCCGTAGTTGGTGATGTCCTTGTTGCGCGTGACCGCGAACACGCATTCGCGCACGTCGTCCTGGCGCACCAGGGTCAGCGCGGCTTCCGCCTTGAGCTGCCGGCTCTCGAGCGCGAACACGTCGAGCTGGCCGTAGCCGAGCTGGCGCGGATTGCCGAGCACCCGCTCGATGTTCTCGCGCGTGCCGGCCGATGGCGCGCACGCGTAGTCGAATTGCGCCACCTTCAGCTCGCGCGACAGCGCCGGGCAGAAGCTCTTGTGA
>Ga0247830_10000375_pt1 | contig 15771 bp, 26 predicted proteins | sample 12C_Control_Day5_FD_207766 | JGI IMG/M metagenome (GOLD analysis project Ga0247830, IMG submission 207766) | Soil microbial communities from agricultural site in Penn Yan, New York, United States - 12C_Control_Day5 | ecosystem: Environmental > Terrestrial > Soil > Agricultural land | place...
CCAGATAGGTGACCTTGTGCCGCCGCCATTCGCCGGCCTTGGTGGGCAGCCACAGGTTAGTCTGCGCCACGGGCTGTGCTGGCTGTGCGTCTGGCATCGCCGCCGGGTTAATCTTGACCATCGCCGCCGGGTTAATCTTGACCATCGCCGCCGGGTTAATCTTGACTACCTTCTCTGGCGGCGATTTGTCGTGCGACTGGGCAGCCGCTATACGGTTGCGCCGCTCCACCGCTGCCGCCTTGATGGACATTGGCTCCTCGTTCATTACCTGCCGGTAGCAGTCGTGCGCCGCCTCGATCTGCGAGCGCACAAACTCCGGCAGGTCGTCGGGCAGAAACACGCTGACAATCGCCAGCGTGGCGTCATAGACCATGGCCACTACTTCCGCGGTTGGCTTCCTGGCGTCCCGCGGTGCATGGTCGTCCGAAAATTCAAACTCCAGCGACCACACCTGCGAATCTTTCAGCTCCTCGTCCACCCACTCCGGCGGCGCGGCGTACAACTTGCGCCCCAGCTGGTAAAACGCCAGCCGCTGGTCCTTCCAGAACACGACGTACAGCGCCCCGGTCATGTCAGCGGCCAACCACTTCCAGATTCCAGGCTTGTTCGGTTTCATGCGTGCAACTCCTCACTCAATAATTGCTCGGCCTCGGCCACCAGCACGTACTGGAAAAAGACCGCGCCGCTTCCTGTGTCAAACGGTGTGAGCTTATAGCGGCACCGATCCATGTAGTGCCGGCTGGCCAGCTGGACTGGCGATAGCTCGCTGTCACCCACCACGAGCGGGCACACATCAATGAACGGCTTGCGAGGCACTTCCCGGACCCGGTTGTGCAGCGGTCCGCCTACGAAGCGAGCCTTGATCATTCCACTTTGTACCACTGCTGCGTCCATGTCGGTGTCTCCTGCCACGTCCCGGACGACCAGACGATCCTGACGCCTTCCGGGTTCAGTCCATTGTCCCGCAACACCTGCGCCGCGCGATCAATCACATACTGCTCGCTGGGGATGGTGCCGCAGGCGTCGATCTTGAATTGCGCCACGCGATCATCGTCGGGCATGACGCATTCAATCAGCAGCTGGCCGTAGCCTATCGCCTGATCGATCATCCGGTTGAGCGCCGGACGCGGATACTTGATTTTCATGGCGGCGTATTATACCAGAAGGCCGCCTGCTGTCCAACTACAGGTCTTCGCCGGCTTCCTCGGCGTCCTCTGCGTCCTCTACTTCCGGCCGGCGGTCATCCGGGTCTAGCTCCTCGCCCACAAACGAGGACAGGACCGTACACTGACAATTGCATCGCTGCTCAGGCGGCAACAATTCATCGCCGGGCCAGCGGGCCGGATAACCGCCCACGTCAAACGTCTCATCCAGCGTGGCCGTCTCGCCATCCAGCTGGCAATGCTCCTCGCGCGAAGTGCTGCCGCATACGGACAGCCACTCCGACGCCATTTCGATTCCGGTTTCGGCCTGCAGCTGCTCGATGCCGGCATGGTGGCCGTAGTTCAAAGCGTTGCCGGTTTCCGTGCGGGCCGCGTTCATGGCCCGGTAGCCGGCTCGATCCGGTGCCGTCTCGCCAATCAGCTTGGCCACTTCGCGCGATGACAGGCCGCCTTGAATGCCCTGCTTGACGATGTTTTCGATCTGGTCCTTGGTGTGCTCGCTGATCTCCGTCCAGTACGGCTGGGCGAACGTCTCGGTCAGCCGCTGCTGGACCGCTTCCAGGAACCACACCGGCAGCTCGGTGGCAATGTCGTCCAGGTCCAGTCCGTATTCCTGGGCAAGGAACTGCGCGTACTCGCTGGCGGACGTGGCCTTTTCACTGGGCAGCACGGCCAGCTTGATCTGCTTCCGCGTGGCCGCGTACAGCTTGAGCGCCTGCTCGGTGGCAGCGCCCACCAGCATGGCCTCCACCAGCCCCGGCGCGATGGTGCGCTTCAAGCCGCGGTGCCATTCGGCCGGGTTGAAAATCTGATCCGCGATCTTGGCAGCTTCGCCGGCTGCGTTGTCCTTGTTCAGCTCGCGGTCCGGTTGCCGTGCAAGTTGCGCAGCAGCCGCGCGATACTGGCTTTGGAAAAAGGGCGCAGCCGACCGGCTACCTCTCTTTCCAGCCGGGCCTGCTGGCGGCGATGGTTGGCTTTCACGGTCGAGCGCTTGATCATGGGTATGCCGGCCGCCTTGAGGGCCTTGCCGGTGCCGGCGTTCTCATCCACGTCCGGCAGCTCCGGCTTTTCCTCCTCGTCCTCCTCGTCGTCGTCGTCCGGTGGCGGCGTGTCCCGGCCGGGCGGTGCGCCGCCAATCGCCGGCGCAGGCGGAGCCAGTAATGCCAAGTCGCCGGTGTCACCTACCAAAGCCTCTGCCTGGGCGTCGTCCATTTCGAACAGGAGCTTGAACGCCTCCACGGCGCTCTGCGGACCCATGGTTCCCATGCCCACCGCCGACAGCACCTGGACAATGACTTGGCCACCGCCCACCGTGTCCAGGAGCGGCACCCGCTTGACTTCTTCCTCGTCCTCGATGGGCGGCAGCGCCAGCACTTCCGTGCGGAACTCGTTGCGGGTGACGTCGTTGTTTTGGCGGCCGATCTGGAACTTGCGGAGTTTCAAGTCGTCATCCAGCGGCTGGCCTTCCTCAATCCACAGGTACAGCTTGGTCTTGCCGGCCGGCTTGTCCTTCTTCTTGGCCTTCTCGTCACCTTTGCCACCGCCAAACAGCGGCGCTACAAAGTCGTTCAGCACCACCGTCACGCCATCGCCCAGCGGATTGACGACGGTGGACAAGAAGCTCTGCTCGGCCACGGCGGCCTGGGCGCGATTGGCCCCGGTGACTTCGCCCACCACGATGGGGTTCACGTGGAACGCCTGGAAGATGCGCTTCTTCACCTGCTCGCCGCTGTTCAGCCAGTCCATTTCTGCCGGCATGTTGTTGAGCTTGTGAATGCCTGCGATCAGCCCGTCGATGATGGCCGGGTCGCCGTTGCTGGTCGTGGCTCCCCACACTTCCCGAATGGCGCGGATGGTCTGCCGACGCTGCGGCCCGGTGAGCGTGGGCTTGCCGCCGGGTGTGCCGTCTGCATTCCTGCGGTCGCCCACAGTCAGCACGACGTTGGGGAAAATGCCGCGGTCAAACATCTGCTCCTGCGACCGCTGGATAGAATCGTCCACCTTGACCGCGGACATGTTGGCCACCACGGGACTGATGCAGCCCTTGGGGTCCTGGGGGTCCGGAAAGTATGTGCGGCGTACTGTCTCCGGGTCCAGCGGAATGCCGGTGGATGCCCCGGCCGGCTTGAGCTCATAGCCGGTGAACAGGCCACCCTCGTGTTTGGGGACGACCCAGGTGGTGGGCGGCATCCACAGTTCCGGCCCGTTCTCACCTTCCCCGCCGATCCAATACGCCTCGCCGGCCAAGTACATGTTGGCCACCCACGTGAACAGGAATTCAAACTTTCCCTGCACGCTGTTGGGCTTGTTCAGCACGTCCAGTGCCGGGTGGGTGAGGTACGCTTCCACGGCCGCGCCGGCCGCCGCGTTCTTGATCCACCTGGGGAAGTGCCGGGCCTGGGCGTCCGGCCCCTTGAACAGCGGCGCACCCGATGGGCGGTAGCGCTTGCTGCCAGACCAGCTGGCGTCCTTGCCGTCGCCTTCCTTGCCCTGGTCGTCGTTTACGATCTCGCCGGCCCCGTACGGCAGCCCGGCCAACCGCTGGGCAATTACCGTGATGCAGCTGTAGACGTGCCCCTTAAACGCCGCATAGGCCATCTGGAGCTTGCGCTGGTTCTGGCCGCCTCCCAGCAGCCCACCCATGCCGCCGCCGGTCTTGCCGCCCGCCACGAGGGCCCCCACGTCCACGCCGCCGGCTTTCACAAGGGACCGCACATGGCGCTCGGCAATGTCGGCCCGTGCGCGGGAAGCCTTGATCGCGTCAGTGTAATGGCTCATCGTGATCGCGTTCGGGTGGCAGTCCCCGCCTCATGGCGTGAATCTGGGCCTCTGTCTCCAGACGTTGGAGTTCGGCCTCTTGCCACTTTATGAGCATTTCCAGGCGATGTTGCAAGACTTCATTCTGGGCGATGGCCAAGTCGCGCTGCTGGGTGCGCTCCGTCAGCTGGTCGCGGAGTGATGCCGCCTGGGCCTCGGCGTCGAGCCTTTTGCCGTTTTGCTCGCGGTATTCGTCCTCGTAGCGACGGCGTTCCTGCTGCCACGCCTGCAGCGACTGGCCGTGCTCCACAATCGCCTGCGACCTGCGATAGTCGGCCAAGGCCGCCGCATAGCGAGGAGCAGTAAAGGCCAGCAGCCATCCCCAGGCAGCTGCCGGCCAGTGCTTGATGGGAAGCATGGTGTTAGCCGCCGCCTACTTCCTCGGTTCCTTCCTCGGTTCCTTCCGCGGCCCCTTCCTGCACGGCCCCTTCCTGCCGGTCGCCATCAGAAAAATCCGCGGCGGCCTCGGCCGGCTGAATGATTGCCCCACTCAATCCGTCCACCTTCTGCACGCCCATGTCAAGCGTGGGCGGCTTGCCGAACAGCTGTACGTTTTGCGCTGGCCTTAGCGGTGCGGCCGGCTTGGGCAATACACCTTGGTCCTTCTGCAGTTCACCGTGGAGCCAGTCGGTAGCTTCCTTGGTCCGGTGAATATCGTAGTTCATGCAGTGGCGGTGCATGATCTGCCGGCCGCCGTCCGCCGGAATGGACGCGACGAGTACCATCATCCGGCCATGGAGCTGGGCCTGCAGGATGTCCCGCATGATACGCGAATGCAGCTGCACGTTGGTCCCGTTGTGAACCATGACGGTGAGCGCCACGGGGTCCGTGGTTTCCGGGCAGCCATACCAGTGAGTGAACGGCGGCTGCTGTTTCCGGTACGGGTGAAGCTGCACGCCCTCGTGCTGTTGGCCGCAGGATTCGCAGACATGAATGTCGATGGTGGCCGCACCTACTGGCGCAGCTGTTGCGTCTTGGCCCATAGAAGTTCTCCGCTTGGCTGGGCTGTGAAGAATTAGTCAGCGGACAGGGAGGGATTCGAACCCCCGCACGATCTCTCGTGGCCTGCGTTCAAGGCAGGTGCGATCAACCAGACTCTGCCACCCGTCCAGTGAGGCCCGAGTGTATCACTCAGTCGTGGCCGGTGGCAATGGCGGCTTCGGCTTCGTTTGCCGCTTTCGCAATGCCTCCCAGCATCGCAGCGGGAAGCTAATCGGCAAACTGAAACACCTTCTGGTCTAAACGGCTCGCCGCAATTTCGCAGTAGCGCTCCTCAACCTCGATGCCAATAGCTTTCCGACCGAGCAGCTTCGCCGCTTCCAGGGTGGTTCCACTCCCGGCCTGCGGGTCTATCACGCCGTGATCACCGTATTGACTCACGAGCCATTTAACGTGCTCCAAGCGACGCGGGGACGGGTGCGGCAGGTTCTTGTAGTCAATGCCATTTGACGTTCCGTGGCCCCTGCCTGTGTGCTGCCGCTTGTTCTTGTTGTTTCGTGCGACGCTCTCGCCGCTTAACGCTCGCAACCCCGGCCGCGAAGGCGGTGCGTCGCCAAAGACGTAGGCCACGTCTGAGCCAACCATCACGCGCCCGTGCCACGATGGAAACGCATATCGCAGCCAGCAAACCCTAATGAACGGCAGCGACTTCGGCACGGCTAATAAAAATCTCGGATCGCTTGTGCAGCCAAGATGCACAACCAGCGTTTTGACTTCCAGTAGTTCGCACGTCTCGCGAAACAACTCCTGCGGGTCAGTAACACCGGGAAAAACCGAATTGGGCCACACTGGATCGCAGATACACACCGGCGGCTGCTGGATCGCTGGCAAAATCTGCCGGCAATCGCCGTGGTAAATCGTGATTCCGTCTTGTTCGTAATAAGGCGTCATGCTTTTGTTTTCACCTCCCCCACCCCGAGTTGAGAATGTCATCCGTCAGTCCGTTGTGCATCCGCACTTGCGGCAGACGGTTTTGTATGGCACTAGCTGTGGCATGGCGGTGTCCCATCCTTCGTGAGGGCGGCTTCAATCTCCGCTCGCCAATATGGGCCATCGCCGGCGGTGTCCATGTGGTCCCAATCGTGGATGCGTTTCAGTAGCTCCCGCAGCCGTTCCACTTCTGCGGCAGTGGAGAGGAGGGCGGCAAACTTGTTGTGAGCGAGCACCACGAAGTTTCCGTTCGCCTCGGCTTGGCTGAGAGGCAGGAAGCTTTTGTACTCATTATCCTCGCCAGACTTAAACACATCGGCATCGCTATAGTCCGGCCCATCCTGAATGCAAATCCATGTGTCGGCGTAGTTCACGGCGTGCCACTCGCCTTGCGTGCTGGCCTCATACGCCGCTCGCAGTTCGGCCACTTCCTCGGGAGTCAGGTCAGGCATGGGGTTGCTCCTGTAGGGCGGCTTCGAGTTCGTCGGCACACTCAGCCCAAGCAGCGCCTGCTATTCTGCACTCACTGCTCGTCATTCGCTCGGCACGCTTGGAACGTCCCCGCCACTTCGCTATCAGCGCCCGCGCTGCCTCTAGCTCGCTCGTCAGCCGGGCGATGGTGGCTCGTAATCTCTCAATCTCGTCAGACGCTTCGGCTTGGATGTAGTGGGCGTGATTCGCGTTCGGCAACAGAGCCGCAAGCCGCGTGTTGTGAGGCACCGCCCCGTCAGCAAGGGCATTCAATGTGTCGAGTTGCTTTCTCAACAGCCGCTCCCCCTGCCCGCTGGCGGCGTGCCAGTGGCCACGAATCAAAGTGGATACATCACCAGAAAACGCCCTGCCGCCCATCCACCCAGACCACCCGTTTTTCCCAACGATGATGTCATAGCCTGGTTCGTTATCTTCTGGCTGCCGAATCCATCGGCCCGGCTTGTCCGGCAACTCACAGCCAGCGGCAGGCTCGGCGGGGGCTGGTTCGTTCATCGGTCGGTCCTTTCGGTGAGCGGGCGATTGATAGACTGCGGCGTATTATACCGCACGCCACGCCACCCGCCAACTTACCGGCCGCGGCCAAAGTCGCGGTCGTTGTCCGCATACCCGCTGCCTGTGTCTTCGCGATACGCCTGCAGCAAATCACGTATGAAGTCCGGCGTGTCCGGATCGTTCAACTCCTCGTCGGTCAGCTTGGTGCGGTCGTCCTCGTCGCGGCTGCCGCTTGCCAGTATGTCGCCCGACACCTGATTGCCACGCTGGGTCAGCCCCTTGAACGCGCCACTGCCGGCGTCCGCCAAGTCCTTGAGCTTGCCCTTATCGAGCGTCTCATCCCCGGCCAGTGCGTCCAGCTCGCGAATGAAGTCGTCCCAATCCCAATCACCTTTCACGATGGCGATGTTGCCGACCTGCTGCTGCGCCGCCATGCCGTTCCAGCGAGCCGGCTTGTTGGTAGTGGCCCGCTCCCCGTACACGTCGAACCCGGCCAGCCCGGTGATGGTGATGTAGGTGCTGTGCTTGCCGCCCGACCCCGGCTCTTGCTCCATGCCGATGGCCACGTTGCCATACTTGGCCCGGTCCAGTTCGGCGGTGGACTTGATCCCGGCCTCGCGTGCCGCGTCGCCCCAGCGTTCAGCCACCGCGTCAGGGATAACGAACCGGAAGCCCAGCTGATCCGCTACTGTCTGCCGCAGCTTGCCCATGAGCACGCCGGCCGTGCGAGCGCCGGTGCCGCCTTCTGTGGCCGCCTTGTCCCAGAACCGCACCCACGATTCCACTCCATCCGGTATGGCGTCGATTATCTTCCACTTATTGCGCGGGAACTTAAGCCCCGCCGCCGGCCTGATCTTCCAATTGCCCTTGAGCAGCCGCTCTTGCTCCACCCGCGGCTGGGCCATGAGCTTGGCCATGTACGCCGGGTCCTTCTGCATCAGGATCGCGTTGTCCTGGAGCTTCGAACCGATGAACGTGAGCGACTGTGGCTCGATGGGATGGGGCTGGGCCTTTGACAACTCCGGGTGGCGGTCCATCAGGGCTTGCCGGTCGCTGTCCCACTCGAGCTTGCCGTCTATGCGATAGAACCACCGCAGCACGCCTGATCGTTCCGGGATGGGAAAGCCCGTGTCCTGATCGATCCACCACGCGATCAGTTCGGCCACCCATGAATCTGCATCCGGGTTGCACGTGGCCCGCACATAGGGAGCCACGCCGGACGTTGACCGGTTGCGGGTGAGCAGATACCAGAACTGCGTCTCGGTGAAGTGGATCAGCTCATCAAACATGATGAGCGGAATCTGCGAGCCGTCCCAGGCGAACTTGTCCTTCTCATGCTGCAGGTGGCTGAACGTGATCTTGGAGCCGGACTTGAACAGCCACTGGTGCTTGCCGTAGGGCTGGCCTCCCACTAGCGGGTACAGTTCGCCGCTGCTGTCCCACAATCCGCCTTCATCCACAATCTGCTTGTGGGTGCGGCGAAAGATGACCGCCCCGAACTTTGGATTGCGGACGTGCCGCAGCCCCTCCATCAGCAGCGCCCAGGATTTACCGCCGCCGGCCGCGCCACCAAAGATGACGATGTCCGCTGGCGAGGACAAGAATTGCTCTTGGGGCCCTCGCTGGGGCTTGATGATCGGCTGGGCCTGCTGCGTCTGCTGGCTCATGACTCGCCTGCGAACATGGCTGTGCGGGCGTACTCGGCTTTCACGCGATCTATGCCTCGTTGCCAGTATTTATGATCGACTTCACAGCCCACGAAACGGCGGCCGGTCCTTATACACGCGATGGCTGTGGTGAAGCTGCCAGCGTACGGATCAAACACCAGCCCGTCATCTGGAGTCTTGCACTTCTCAATACACCAGCTCATTATGCCGACTGGCTTTTGGGTCGGGTGCAACCGTTTTTTTGTTCCGGTTGCGTGGTTCATGGTCAGGTCGCGGCGGCAGTAGACCCCATGACCACCTTTCATCCATGCCATTTCGGCGTCTGATAAGAAGCTGCCAAACGCGCCGTCCATCCTCTTGATCCACACCAACGTGGTGCCCACTGGCAGACGGGCTGCAAAATGGTTCGAACCCCACAGAACCACCCGCTTGTACTCCAGCCATGGCGATGGATCGAACGGCTGATCATCACCCTTTACGTCGCCCCAATCACTGCGGCCACCAAATTGCCTCGCTCGGTGGTGGTGTTGGCCGCCGCTGAATCGCGAGCTGTCGGTATTGTGAGCCATGCCATACGGCGGGTCGGTAATCACGGCATCTACCGCCGGCAGTGAATCACGCACCGCTAGACAGTCGGCATTGATTAGCCGGATGCGGCCGTCAGGGCTGGTCCACTCATTGCTCATTGGACCCCCGGCAACGCTGGGTCGGCCATGAGCTCACGCACCGGGTCACGCCCGTTGTCGGGCAGATAGACCGCGATCCCCATTTCCAGCTTGCCTTCCCCGTCCTTGCCTATGTCGATCTTGGCCGCGGCCCTCACCGCTGGGTTGTACTGGCCCTTGAACTCCCGCGCGAACTCCAGCCGGTCGTGGTGATGCTCCTCCGCCTGATTCATGCGCTCCACGTTCAGCAGAACCGTGGCCGCCATGCCCAGCTGGTGTGGGTTGTAAGGCTCCGGCTGCTCGACGGTGCCGTCGTGGTTCTTCCAGGGCAGCCCCAGTGCCTTGTGGGACAGCTTCTTCACCACCAGCTCTGCCAGCTTGGGGTCGGTGGTCCAGCGTTTCTTTACCGCCCGCGCCACCAGCCGCATATCGGCGTGGGCGTCGCCTTTGCGTTCAAACAGGTGGGTGCCGCTGGCGTCATCCGGCATGGCCTCCTGGGAGGCTTGCTGCCCGGCCTGCTGGGTGTCCGGTGCCTTGGCTAGCGCTAGCCCACTAAGCCCGACAGAAGCAGGCTGCGGCGATTGAGCGTGGGCTGGCGGAGCGTCCGCGGAATGCGTGGCAGCTTGCGGTGCCACTGGCGTGCCCGGCTGGCTTGCGTCTTGTGCGGCGCGCTGCTGCCGTACGGCTTCACGTTCCTGCCGGGTGCGGTGTTTCTTACCACGCCGCGGCTTGAACTTGCGGTGCCGTCCTGCCTCAGCCCCTGCACTGGCTGTGCTGTTGTCGTCCATGCCTGCCGGGTCAGTCTCTCCGCTGACCGAACCGAAAAAGCAGCCGGCCGCTTACGCTGGGCGTGCCGTTGACGCGGACTTCCGGGTGCTGGTCGCCTCCAGGTGCGGTATCGATCCCACGCCTGTGCTTGACCGCCTTTGGCCTTCCGCCGGGACCGGGTCGGCTGACCTGCCCCTATCGCCTGCGTTGGCGAACATCCGACTGCTGGCGTGAGAGTATAGGGCGTAGCTTGCCTAGATTGCAAGTGGCTCGTGTCAGCACATGCCGAGCAGCGACGCGATGATCTGCTCCGTCTCTTGCTGGTTGGCCAGCCAGTCCTTCACGAGCTCGCGGTCGCTGGCTTGGGATGGATCGGCCGTGATGACCATGATCTGCAGAATCCTGGCCGGCCCCAGCTTGGCCAGCCGCTCGGTGGTTACTGTTCTGCCCGGCATCAGCTCCGGCCGCACGAACAACGCAATAGCTGCCTTGGATCGGTCGCTCAGCATCAGCACATCCCCAAAAATGCCGCGATGATTTCTAATGCCTCATCCCGGTTGGCCTGCAAATCCGCCGCTATCCTGACCTGCGCGGGCCGGGACGGGTTGGCCATGCGGACGATCCGGTCCAGCGTGCCGGCTGGTCCTATCCGCTGGAACTCCGGGAATAGCGTTGTGTTACTGGTGATGGCAACACTGAACTTTTCCAGCGCCGCCTTGCTCTCATCTGTCAACATGGCCGGAACCCCCTTCTGCCTCGCTAGTTGATCGCTCCAGCCGGGTGAGTCTCGCCTTCATTTCGGCGTAGTCGGCGATGATCGTGTCCAGGTCTGTCTCGCTGTGCTTGAGCGAGTGGACCACGGCCTGCATGAACATGTCCACGCGGTAATCGATCTGGAAGTTGAGCCAGAGCGTGAACAGGTTGGCCGCCAATAGTCCGGCCATGATGATGTTGCGTTTCATGGCGCGATCCGCCTGTTTTGCTGCAGGAGCCGCAGCCGCGGCCCCTTGGGTTCGGTGCCGCTGGGCAGTCCGGCGAACCGGTTGCGGTAGCGCAGCTCGCGCGCGATCCGCACGCCCAGGTCCGCCCCGCCGGCCGTGGTGATGTCCGCCGCGCGCATCAGGCGAACGAGCTGCTCGGTGCTGGCGGCCCTGATCTGGTGGTCAAACATTGCCTTGCTCCCGTAATCGCGTCTTGGCCCCGCGGCGCACCACTTCCCGCGCCCCGGCTGTGCCCAGCACTGAACCGTACCGGGCCGCGTACGCTGCGTTCCACACGTCCAGCAGTCCCCGGCTCATGGCCAGCCGGCCCCGGTGCTTCAAGGCCGTCAGGTCGATGCCCGCCTCCATGGCGGTGTCGCACACCAGCCGGCGGCACTCTTGCCGCTTGGTGTGGGGCCGCACCTTCGGTCCGCCCTTAGCCGCCAGCAGCTCACACAGCTGCAGCAGCACGTCCAGGCGTCCGGTCCGCTCGGCCGTGAGCTTGTGATTGGCAAGGAAGCTGGCCCACAGGTTGATCGCACTCATGGCTGAACTCGCGTGGCTGGTGGGTGGTGGTGGGTGGGTGGTGCGCGGCGTATTCGGTCCGTGTCTGCGTCCCTTGTTTTGCTGCCCCGGACGATCCGCAGACTCCGGGGATTTAACCGTGTTGGCCCAGGCGGTTTCATCCACCGCCCGCCGCGCTGCCTCCCGCTACTCGCTGACCTCGACTTGATACAAGCCCTGGAGCCGCACCGAGCAGCCGGCCGCCACGCAGCGAACCGCGATGCCGTTCGGGTAGGCCGGCGTCGGCTGGGCGGTAATCCTGTACTGCCGCAGCTGCTTGCTGTAGGCCAAGAAAACTGTTCCGGCCTTGGTGTCGGCGATGGCCATTTCGCCGTGCTTGCGTGCCAGTCGCATGTCCTGTTCGGCGGCCTTGTAAATGGCCCGGTCGATCTCGCTCGTGGTGGTGGTCATGGTCAGTGCCTTTCGGGTGGTGGTGGTGTGCTGGCTTACCGGCTGGCCCGCGGCTTGCCGGTCTTGGTCAGCGTGGCCTGATAAGCCAGCGCCTGCTTGAGCGTGGCCTGCTTCTGCTCGGCAGACTGGGCCACGCGGACCAACTTGTCGGCCTTCCAACCGGCGAACGTGATCTTGTTGGTGCGGACTTCCAGGAAGTCCCCGGTGACCGGCTGCATGACGCCGTTCACCATGCTGCTCCAGCCGGCCGTGTCGTACGGCTTGATCTCCTGCACGATGCACCACCTGCCGCCGTCGCAAATTGTGTCGCCGGCCTTGAGTTCGCTGGCCGGCTTGCTGCGCAACGCTTCCAGGTACTGGTGAGCGGCCAAGCCTCGCTTGGTGTAAACGATCTTGCGACCGTTGCAACCAAAGCAGGTGTCGCCGTACATCTGGCAGTATGAGTAGCGGCCCGATCCGCCGCAGCGTCCGCACGGCTTGGTTTCCAGGCGGTCAGCAGGAACATCGGACTGGCTGGTGGCGGTCGTGGTCGTCGTGGTGGTGGTGGTCTGGCACATCGTTCGTCTCCCGTTGGTGGTGGTGGTGTTTGATTACTTGGCCAGCAGTGCGGCCAGCGCCGCATCAATTTCCGAATCGCTGCCACACATGCCGGCCTTAATGCATTCGGCAATCTTGCGCTGCCGGTCACGGAGTGCGTCCGCTTTCAGCTGGGCCAGATGGGCGTTGTACTGATCGGCCGTCATGCCCAAAGCCTTGCGAGCTGCCAACCGGTCCCGGAGTGCTTGTTCGTTCAACATCGCGATTCCCTTTCGGGTGGTGGTGTTTAGCGGCAGATGACCGGGCTGAATCCGCGAGCCTTGTTGGCGGCATCCAGCCGGCCGCTCATCCAGCTGCCACGCAGCTGAATTTCCAGCGCGTCGGCCGGCAGGTCGCAGCGGTAAGGGCAATCGGCGTCCGTCTGGCCGGCCTGCCCCGCGGCAAAACCTTCGCGGGTGGCTTCCTGCAGGCGGCGGGCCTGGGCTGCAATCACACTGCCGCGGCTGGTCACAGTCACTCGCTCAATCCCGTTTTCCACTATGGCCTTCATCGTGTTTCCCCTTGTTTTTGCGGCCACCGTCTTGGCGTCCGTCTGGGTGTATTATGACAGCTGCTCGGTGCCTGTCAAGGTTCATATCGGCGCGCACCGCCGGAATGTTGAAAATAATTCCAGCCCAGCAGCTACCGCCAGAAGGGGGGCCAGCAACTCATTTCCGAACCGGAAGGGGGGTGTTACACGGCCAGCACCCCAGCCCAGCCGTCCCGGACGGAATAGACCTTGCCGGGGAGGCCCATCGGCAGGCTCGCTAGATACAGGTCTGCCGCCAGCTTGCCGCAGTGCAGCGGCTTGCCCGCCTTGGCCACCAGCAGCCGGACGGGGTCGTTCCAGAGGCCCAGAATGGCCATGTCGCCCACCGCCAAGTCCATGGCCAGCTTGGCCCGCGTCTCCAGCTTGCCGCCCAGCTTGGCCAGCAGCAGCCCCAGGACCTCGCTGTCGCACTCCCCGCGGGGCTCCAGGTCGTACCGCCGGGCCAGCAGCCGGTGATTACGGACGGTGCCGTTGTGGACGATCCAGCCCCGGCCGGCCCGGTGGGGGTGGTTGTTCTCGTTGGCCGTGGGGTCGCCGTTGGTGGCATACCGGCAGTGCCCCAGGATGAGCACGGCGTCGCGCACCAGCTCCAAGGCATCCAGGCTGCCGCCGGCCGGCCCCGGTCGCTTCCAGGTGCCGATGCCGCCGTTGGCGTCGATCCAGGCCATACCGAAGGCGTGCCGGCCCCGCGTCTCGGTAACCAGCGCGATGCGCCGCAGCCGGTCCAGGTTCGGCCGGCCGCCGCGCGATAGATAACCAAAGACGCCGCACATGGCTCACTCCTCGTTGCTTGGGTCGCTGGCTGCGTTGACTGTAGCTGCGTTGACGACAATGGTCCGGGACACGTGCCGCCGGCCGCCGGCCTGCTGGTCAATCATGTGGATGGTGACCTGGGCCGGCCCCAGCTGCTTGCGGCGGAACTCGCCGGTGATGGCGGCCACTGCTTCCTGCTCCGCTGGAAAGTCCGTCTGGTGGCGGTCAAAGATCAGCCGGCCATCGTCACGCATGACGCGCCAGTGAATCACACCCCAGCACTCCTGCTCGTAAACGGAAACATTAACCACGGCTGTTCTCCTCGGCCTTGCGGGCATCGGCCTTGTCTTGTTCTTCCTTTTCCCATTTGCCGCGGTAGTAGTCAACTTCCCGCCGCGTCAGTCCGTTGATCCGCTCCTTGCCGTTCACGAACACCGCCCAGCAGTAGCCATCGTCGCCGCCCACCTGCCGCGCTGTCGTGTACTTGTATCGCTTGGCCATGATTGGCTCTCCTGTGTGTCGCCTATTCGAAATCAAGAGTCAGAAACCCCGGCTCGCGTGCCAGCTGGGTGATGGTGATGGTCCGGGACGGCAGGAACTTGCGGCCCCGCATCGTGTGGTGGATCGGCTGCACGGTCACTTGGTCGCCCACGTTCACGCTTAGGCGGTCCACTACCTTGCCGCCAAACTCCACCGGGAACCCGCGGTGATCGATGACGCCGATCAGCACCAGCCGATCCGGCTTGCCCTCGGTCCGCATGTCCCATTCGGTGTCGAACCACATTTCGCCGCGGCCTTCATCGCTGAACCGCAGCTTGCAGGTGTAGCCGCCGCGCTTGATCTTGGGAAACAGGAGCTTAGCCACGGCACACCGCCTTTCCTTCCCACGTGGCCACGCCGTCCACGGGCTGGACCAGCACTAGGTCGCCCAGAACCTCCTCGATCTTGTCGGTGCTGACCATGAAGTACGCCCAGCAGATGACCTCGGTGCCACGATCCCGCCCGCTGGTGAGCGTGACGGCGACCTGCCGGCGGTCGTACAGTCCGCCGCCGCGCGGGTTGTATCCTTCCAGGCGATCCAGGCGGGCCAGCGTCGCGGCCATGTCGTCCTCGTCCATGAACCAAACCTCGCCGCCGACAAGGCCATCGCCGGCCACCATCGCCGGAAAGTGGCCGAGGTCGTACAACTCGCCGCGGGTGGTGCCGGTCTGGACTTCCAGAGCCTTGGCCGGCCACACGCACTCGTTGTGCTGGTCGCGCTTCAGGGTGCCGTAAACGAAGAATGGCAGGTGCTTGGTCATTATTCGATCTCCTGTGAAATCAATCCGGCGGCGATCAGGCCGGCCAGCAACTCACTGGCCGTGTCGCCGTCTACTTCGTGGCCCGTCTGCAGCTGCGCGGCCCGCGCCGTGGCTTGCATGTATTCCCTCAGCGTGCGGCACTGGCCCCAGCTCGCGGCTCGCAGCGCCTCGATAACCTGGGCCGGCGTCTCGCCGCTGATCGTGATTCCGTCGCGTGTCTTGTAGGTGGCCATCGCTTGGTCCTCCGTGGCGGGTGGCAGTCCCCGCCGTGCGTCCTTGTGTTTCGTTAGGCTGCGGCGGCGGCAGCTTCGCGGGCCAGCTCGCGAGCCCGCTTGGTGTAGAACCGCCGGCCGCTCGCTTCCAGGTTGACCGCGCTGAACAGGTTGCTGAGCTTGCTGGTCCGCTTGTGGTTGACCTTGCTGCGAGCGGCGGCTTGATCTACCAGCCCCAGGCAGAACTTGACCCACTGGCAAGCCTTCTCGGCATTGACCGTCCCCTGATGGCAGCGAACTTCAATCGTGCTGTGGCGGAAGTAGGACACGAGGTTGAGCTTGTGATAGCGGGTGTACATCCCATCCTTGCCACCGAACAAATCGCACAGCTGGTCAATCGTGCGGCAGCGGTCAATGCGAGCGAACACCTG
>Ga0247830_10000377_pt1 | contig 15752 bp, 15 predicted proteins | sample 12C_Control_Day5_FD_207766 | JGI IMG/M metagenome (GOLD analysis project Ga0247830, IMG submission 207766) | Soil microbial communities from agricultural site in Penn Yan, New York, United States - 12C_Control_Day5 | ecosystem: Environmental > Terrestrial > Soil > Agricultural land | place...
AGTCTCGCCCGGGTGCGGGTTGGGGAGAAGCTCAGTGGTAGTCGACGATTTCGACTTCGTGGGCATGGCCTTGGCTCCATACGAAGCAGATCCGCCACTGCTCGTTGATGCGGATCGAGTGTTGTCCCTTGCGATCGCCTCTCAGCGCTTCGAGCCGATTACCCGGCGGCACGCGCAGGTCGTTCAAGACCTTTGCGTTGTTGAGGAGACGCAGCTTTCTCAGCGCTACAGCTTGAATGTCCGGCGGCAGTCGCCTGCTTCGTCGACCCGCCCATATGCTCGCCGTCTCAGGATCGCGAAAGCTTACGATCATTCTTCCATATAACGCATAACGTTATAGGATACAACCGTCGCAACCAGGATCAACGCCACGTACGCAAGCTTTCGCGGGGGAAGACCCATTCGGGGGTGACGAGGCGGTCGCCGAAGTCGAGGGCGTACCAGGGCGAGCCGTCGGGGTTGGCGGGGTTCTTGAGGACGTGCATCTCCTGCGCCGGCATGAAGCTCTGCAGCAGCAGGAATCGGCGCTCGCCTGTTGTCTGGCTCTCCGCGACGTCGGCCACCAGCACGGCATGGCCGGGGAAGCCGCCCTTGATGAAGAGATCGCCGGCGGCGAGCTGGGCCACCGGCTTGGGCGCGAGCTCGCGCTCAAGCGAATAGGTGCCGGCCCAGGTGAAGACCACGTCCATGTAGCGGCGGAAGGAGGCGTAGCCCGCATCCGGTGCGGCACTGCGCGACCAGGCCAGTGTGTGCCCGGACATGCGCGGACGCTCGCCGGCGGCCCAGCGCGCAAAGGCAATGGGCTTGGCTGCCCCGGTGTCATTGAAGGCGATGTCGCTCGTCCGCCGCGCCGCGAACAGCCACTCGGCCCTGAGCCGCATGGCGGCATCCGCACACTGCTGCAGGTCGCGCGTGCCGACATCGATGTCGACGACGGCGACGTGCACGTCCTGGCGTGCTTTCGGCGCCCCGGTGTGGAGCAGCACCGGCGAACCGGCGGGCTTGAGCGGCAGGCTGCGCAGCCAGGCCGCGAAGCTGCCTGGCGCAGCAGCGGGCCGCGAGTACCCCGGCGGCGGCGCAATACGGCCGGCGAGCGTGTTGGCCGCGTCAGGCGCCGCGACGCCTGTGCGCCAGGTGTAGGGCGGCTCGGCTTCGGCCACGGCAACGCCCAGGAGCGCAAACGCTGCCGCGAGGGCCAGTGTCGGGAGGAGGCGTGAGAAGCGCATGGCGCCAGCGTAGGCGCCAGTATTGGCGGCCCGAGGGCGGAGGCGCGGCCAAAGCAAGAGCCCGGCGGTGGGGTTTCCGCCGGGCTCCGTGGCCGCTGCCTTGTCGATGCGGCCGGCATCGGGCTCTACGCACGAACGCTGGAGGTGCCGGAGGACAGTTGCGCGGGAGCGTGTCTTGCGCCTTTCTCCAAGGCACTGGCGCATCCCATGCTGTCGCGGCTACGGCTCCGTCTGCTGGCCCGCCTGATCGCTAGATCAGATCATCTCGGGTCTCTGCGCCGTCGGTTCGGCTCCCCGAGCGTATGCGACTCCACCTCTCGGGAGCGCCCGCTCGCGCCCAGGTCATCCACGCCGGTTCGGCGACAGAGCCCGTCAAGCATTTCGGATTGTCGGATTGGCCGCCCGCGCTTGCCGCGCTCAAAGCGCGCGCGGGACGGCCGTGCAACTGCCCGGGGGAGACATTTTCGTAGACCTCCTTTCGCCGGATGGAGGGAAGCTCGCACCGGCGATGCGCGGCGTCAAATCACAATTGTCGCTTCGCGGAGCGAGACCGCGCAGAACCCGTTAACCAGACGTTGGCGCCTCATTGCTACGCTGCCGCGATGCCGGGCCGGCAGATCCTTGCCGGGCCAGCCATAGCGATCATCTGCAACGATCATCGGGATAGGCGCCCCATGCATCGGTTGTTCGGCCTCCTGGCCATGACGGCCGCCGGCTTCGGTCTGTTTCTCCTGCTCGGGCCCGACACGGAGCCCGCCAGCACCGGCGCGAAGGCCGCAGACAACGCGCCGATTGCCTACAGCGTGTGGGCGCTGGGGCTGCTGATGGGCCTCACGCTCGCCTGGCTCGCCGGCGTCGAGTGGTCGACGCTGCCCGAGCGCGTCGGGGATTGGGTCCGCCTGCAGCGCCGCCGCGTGGGCTGGGTCGTGGTGGGCGGGGCCTGCGCCGCTTTTCTGCTGCTGTTCTAGTCGCGCACGGTCAGTTGACGCCGACGGCCCTGCTCATGGTGGCGCCGATCTCGGCGTTGATGACGAGGTCGGCGAGCTCGTCCTGATCGGTGGGCTCGCGATTGACGATGACGAGGCGCGACCCGTTGCGCTTGGCCATGATCGGGAAGCCGGCCGCCGGATAGACCACGAGCGAGCTGCCGAGCACGATGAAGAGGTCGGCGGCCATCGTCACCTCGCGCGCCCGCTCCATCTCGGCCTCGGGCATCGACTGGCCGAAGGAGATGGTGGCGGTCTTGATGATGCCGCCGCAGGCGGTGCAGATCGGCAGCCGCTCGTCGACGGCGAAGATCTCCCGCACCCAGTCGAGCTCGTAGCGCTTGCGGCAGTCGAGGCAGGCCGCATAGGTGGCGTTGCCGTGCAGCTCGATCACCTTGTCGTCGGGCATGCCGGAGGCCTGGTGCAGCCCGTCGATGTTCTGCGTGACGACGGCTGCCATCCTGCCCTGCTCGACGAGGCGGGCGAGCGCGCGGTGGCCGGCGTTGGGGGTGGCCTTCTGCAGGGTCTCGTGGCTCGCGAACTTGCGCCGCCAGGTCTCGCGGCGGGCTTCGGCGGAGGCCATGAAGTCGCCGAAGTCGATGGGCCGGAACTTGGTCCAGATGCCGCCGGGCGAGCGGTAGTCGGGGATGCCCGATTCGGTGGAGATGCCGGCGCCGGTGAAGGCCACCATGCATTCCGCCTCGGCGATCATGCGCTCGAGATCGTCGACCTGGGCCATCGCTCCTCCCCCAGCCTCTGTCTGCACCTTCGGTACTCTATCCGAGCAGGGCGGTCGAGGTCTCGGGCCAGGTCTCGGGTCGGGGTCACGTGCGCCGACTGTCATGACAAGGGGCCCGACTTCGGCTATGGCGTGGCCCCAAGATGTTGCACATCAACGACCTTACCTACCGCATCGAGGGGCGCGTCATCTTCGACCAGGCCACCGCCGGCATCCCGGCGGGCCATAAGGTCGGGCTCGTCGGCCGCAACGGCTCGGGCAAGACCACTCTGCTGCGCCTCATCGCCGGCGAGATCGCACCCGACGACGGCGCCATTCGCACCCCGCGGTCGACCCGCATCGGCTGGGTGGCGCAGGAGGCGCCTGGCGGGCCCGAAAGCCTGATCGCCTTCGTGCTGGCCGCCGACACGGAGCGGGCGGACCTGCTCGCCGAGGCGGAGACCGCGCAAGACCCGGCCCGCATCGCCGATATCCACCAGCGCCTCGCCGACATCGACGCGCACGCCGCCCCCGCCAGGGCCGCCCGCATTCTGGCCGGACTCGGCTTCGACGAGGTGGCCCAGCAGCGCTCCTGCGGCGAGTACTCGGGCGGCTGGCGCATGCGGGTGGCACTGGCGGCCATGCTGTTCCGCGAGCCCGACCTGCTGCTGCTGGACGAGCCCACCAACTATCTCGACCTCGAGGGCACGCTGTGGCTCGAGGAGTACCTCGCCGACTACCCGCACACCGTGTTGATCGTCAGCCACGACCGCGATCTCCTGAACCGCTCGGTGGGAGCGATCCTGCACCTGAGCCAGGGCAAGCTCACGCTCTACACCGGCGGCTACGACCAGTTCGAGGAAGCGCGGCGCGAGAGGCAGCGCCTCGACCTCAAGCTCAAGAAGAAGCAGGACGATGAGCGTCGCCACATCGAGGCCTTCATCGCCCGCTTCAAGGCCAAGGCCAGCAAGGCCGCGCAGGCGCAGAGCCGCGTCAAGGCGCTGGCGCGCATGCAGCCGATCGCCGAGGCGATCGAGGAGCGCATCGCCCCGTTCCTGATCGCCAATCCGGCGAAGGTCTTCGCGAGCCCGCTGATCCGGCTCGAGGGCGCGGCAGCCGGCTACGTCGAGGGCCAGCCGGTGCTGCAGGGTCTGGATCTGAGATTGGATGCCGACGACCGCATCGGCCTGCTCGGCGCCAACGGCAATGGCAAGAGCACCTTCGCAAAGCTGATCGCCGGCCGCCTCCCGGCCATGGCCGGCAAGCGCTATGCCCCCGACAAGATCGTCGCCGGCTATTTCGCCCAGCACCAGATGGACGACCTGCCCGCCGGCATGACGCCCTACCAGCACATGCTCGAGCTGATGCCGGAGGCGACGGAGGCGCAGCGGCGCGCCCGGCTCGGCACGCTCGGCTTCGGCGTCGACAAGGCCGATACAAGGGCCGAGAAGCTCTCCGGCGGCGAGAAGGCGCGCCTGCTGCTGGCGCTCGCCACCTTCCACGGTGCGCACCTGCTGATCCTCGACGAGCCGACCAACCACCTCGACGTCGACGCGCGCGAGGCGCTGGTGCGTTCGCTCAACGACTACGCGGGCGCCGTGATCCTGATTACGCACGACCGCCACCTGATCGAGGCCTGCGTCGACCGGCTGTGGATCGTGCGCGACGGCACGGTTGCGAGCTACGAGGGCGACATCGACGACTATCGCGCGCAGTGCCTGTCCGAGCGGGGCGCTTCCGGCGAAGCCGGCGCAAAGGCAAAGGCGAACGGGGATGCGCGGCCCAAGTCGCAGGAGACGCGGCGGCAGGCGGCCGAGATGAGGGCGGCGCTGGCCCCGCTCAAGAAGCAGGTGACGAAGGCCGAGGCCGAGATCGAGCGCCTGTCGCTGCAGATCGCCACGATCGACGCGGCGCTCGCCGACAGCGGCCTCTATCAGCGCAATCCGTCCCGGGCTCAGGCGCTGGCGCGCGAGCGGGGAGAGGTGGCGCGCGCCCGGGAGGCCGCGGAGACGGCGTGGCTCGCCGCCAGCGAGGCCTACGAGGCGGCAGCACGGGGTGCGGAGACGGCCGCATAACGGGGTCAACGGGGGGCTGCAGCATGTTCAGTCGTCGTCTCGGCCGCAGCATCCCCTTTGCCATCCTGCACCTGCTCGTCGCCGCCGCGCTTGCCCAGGCGGCCCTGCCAGCGTCAGGCCTTGCCGCCAGCCTCGAGCAGCTGATGGCGGATGGCCACGTGCCGGGCGTCGCCATGGCGATCATCAACAACGGCGAGATCGTCGACGTGACGACGGCGGGCGTGCGCAATGTGACGAGCAAGGCGCCGGTCGATGGGCAGACCATCTTCGAGGCCGCATCGCTGTCCAAGCCCGTGTTCGCCTACGCGGTCCTCCAGCTCATCGATGCGGGCGTCCTGTCGCTCGACGAGCCGCTGTCCAAGCACGTGCCGGACTATGTGCCGAAGGACCCGCGCGCGGCCGAGATCACGGTGCGGCAGGCCCTGAGCCACACGAGCGGGCTGCCGAACTTCCGCAGCGAGAAGTGGCCGCTGAAGACCCACTTCGCACCGGCTGAGCGCTACAGCTACTCGAGCGAGGGCTTCATGTGGCTGCAGCGCGTCGTCGAGGCGGCCACGGGCGAGCACATCGAGGACCTGCTGCAGCGGCTGGTGTTCCGGCCGCTCGGCATGCGCAACTCGAGCCTCGTGTGGCGCCCGGCCTTCGATTCCAACTACGCGGAACCGCACGACGCCACGCCCGCGCTCCGCCCCAAGCGCAAGCCGCCGGTCGCCAACGCGGCCGCAACCCTGCAGACGACGGCCATCGATTACGCGCGCTTCCTGCAGGCGGTATTGCGCGGGCGACGCCTGAAGCCCGAGACGGCGCGGCTGTGGCTCGCGCCGCAGGTGCGGGTGCGCAACGCCTGCTTCCAGTGCCTCGCGCCCGACCTTCCCGATGTCGAGACGCATGTGGCCTGGGGGCTGGGCTGGGGGCTGGAGCCTGAGAAGGGCACGTTCTTCCACTGGGGTCACAACAGCGGGCAGCGGGCCTACGTCGTTGGCTCGGTCAGGGGGCGCTGGGCGGTCGTCGCCTTCACCAACAGCGCGAGCGGACTGTCGATCATGCCGGACCTGATCGCACTGGCAGTGCCCGGCAATCGTCCCTCGCTCGAGTGGCTCGCCTATCCGCGCTACGTGCCCAACAACAGTGGCAAGTGAGCGTGTCGGGCGGCCACACCAGATGCGGCCCTAATTCAGTCCGCCGTTGCCCGGCGCAGGCGACATGCTATGAAGGCGCCGTGCCTGGGAACGGTGGTGCTCGCAGCGCGTCTTCGTGCGGGCAGTACGGGAGAGCGTTCATGACCAAGCTCATGTCATTGGCAATCGCGGGTGTCGCCGCTGGCGTCTTCTGGCTCGCGGCTCCGCAGCAGGTTTTCGCGCAGACATATCGCGTCGCCCAAGCCGACACGTTCGATACCGGCAGGTGCTTCAATCGCTGCGTCCACAGGCGAGGGCTGCGGCCGGCTTCGATGCGGATCAGATACTGCAGCCGTCGGTGCCAGTAATACGGTAGCGCGGGCCTACCGCGTCGTGCAGACCCAGCGGCGGACGCTGCAGCTGGCGGAATGCTGGCCGCAGACGCCGAGCGCATAGGCTTCGGCAAGGCCCTGATTGATGGCCCATCCGGAGCCGTAGCCTGACGGCCCGACGGCCAGGGCCCCGCAGGCGTTCTGGAACCAGATCGGCACGTTGCAGTCGCGGGCGTGCTGCGCGCAATTGGTTAGCGCCACGCGCTCGGCCTCCTCGCGGGAGGCGTAGTCGTAGGACCAGCCGTGCGAGCCCGTCGACGGCGAGTAGGCGATTGCGCCGAAGCGGTTGGCGGGATTGTCAGGGATCGAGCTCGGCGCGACCTGCGGCGTCGCCAGAACACCCGGGGCGGCACCGGGGGCAGCGGCGGGCGGCGCGGCCGGCTGCTGGGAGCGTGGCGCAGGGGGAATGGCGGCCGTGACCTGCCTGGCCCTCAGCTCCTCGATGCGCGCCTTCGCCAGGTCGGCATGGAAGGTGCCCTTGTAGCGGGCGATGAACGACTCGAGCAGCGCGATGTTGGTCGTGTCCTTGGCGAGGTTCCAGGCGCGCTCGGCCTCGCTCGGCTCCGGGGGCACGGCAGGCGCACTGGGCGCCGCAGGCGTCTGCTGCCGCGCCTGGGGTAGGCCGGCGAAGTAGAAGCGGCCCGTGAGGGCGGAATGCTCCCACGGCACCTGGCGGCGCTGCGTCACGGTCATCACGTCGTTGCGCACGGCGATCAGGATGGCGCTCAGATCGTCGCCCGAGGCCGACAGCTGTCGGACGAGCGCGCCGGCGTAGGGCGAGTTGCGGCCGTCCCCGTCGAGGGCGACGTTGCCGGGCTGGGTGGAGAAGCTGATCAGCGTGCCGACGCCCGACTCGGCGGCGGCGAGCCCGCGGCCGACATCGGTGGAGCGGGTGCCCATGGTCCGCGCAAGATTGCGCGCGAGCGGGTTGTCGCGGCAGGCGTCGAGGAACAGGATATTGGTCTGCGCCTCCCGCTCCATCGTGCGCTGGACGAGGTCGAGCCGGACCATCTGGAAGTCGAGCGCCGCGGCGGTATCTGCCTGCGCGTCGACCGGGACCAGGTAGTTCTGCCCGCCCACCTGCAGCCCGTGCCCGGCGTAGAAGAAGAGGCCGACGGAGGCACCCCTCAGCGCGCCGGCGAACTCGGCCACCTTGCGGTCGAAGGCGGCCTTGTCGAGGTCGACGCCTTCGATGACCCTGAAGTTGAGCTTGCGCAGCGCGGCGGCCACATCGGCGGCGTCGTTCTTGGGATTGGGAAGGGGGGCGGCGTGCCGGTAGGCCGAATTGCCGATCACGAGCGCGACCCGCCCCTGGGCGTTGGCGCCGCCGGGCGCGCCGGCGAGCGCAACGATGGAAGCCATGAAAGCTAGGATGATCGCGACCCGACGCATGTGCGTGCCTCCCCTGCTCCCCCTGGTTGTCGGGGCATGGTCGGGCGCAATCTAGCGGCGCATCGGGGCAGGGCCAAGCCGGGCCGCAAGCGTACAACAGAAAAGAAAAGGGCGGCCGCGGGGCCGCCCATTCTGTCGACGCTGGAGCAAACCGCTGCCCCTCACCCCAGCCCTCGGAACGAGTCCGAGGGCGAGCCCTCTCTCCGCAAGCGGGGAGAGGGAGCTTTGGCGCTAGACCGAATAGTACATGTCGAACTCGACCGGGTGCGGGGTCATCTCGAAGCGCTCCACCTCGGCCATCTTGAGCTCAATGTAGGCGTCGATCATGTCGTCGGTGAACACGCCGCCCTTCTTGAGGAAGTCGCGGTTCTTGTCGAGGTTGTCGAGCGCCTCGCGCAAGCTGCCGCACACGGTCGGGATCTTGGAGAGCTCCTCCGGCGGCAGGTCGTAGAGGTTCTTGTCCATCGCCTCGCCTGGGGAGATCTTGTTCTGGATGCCGTCGAGCCCGGCCATCAGCATGGCGGCAAAGCCCAGATACGGGTTGGCGGCGGGGTCGGGGAAGCGCACCTCGACGCGCTTGGCCTTGGGGCTCGTCACGACGGGGATGCGGCAGGACGCCGAGCGGTTGCGCGCCGAGTAGGCGAGCAGCACGGGCGCCTCATAGCCCGGCACCAGACGCTTGTAGGAGTTGGTGGTCGGGTTGGTGAAGGCGTTGATGGTCTTGGCGTGCTTGAGGATGCCGCCGATGTAGTTGAGGCAGGTGTCCGACAGGTCGGCGTACTTGTTGCCCGCGAACGTCGGCGTCGAGCCTTTCCAGATCGACTGGTGGCAGTGCATGCCCGAGCCGTTGTCGCCGAAGATGGGCTTGGGCATGAAGCAGGCGGTCTTGCCGTACGCCTGGGCCACGTTGTGGATCACGTACTTATAGATCTGCATGTGGTCGGCGAGCTGCACCATGGGCCCGAACTTGATGCCGAGCTCGTGCTGGGCGGAGGCCACCTCGTGGTGGTGCTTCTCGACGATGACGCCCATCTCCGCCATCACCGAGAGCATCTCGGAGCGGATGTCCTGGGCGCTGTCGACCGGCGGCACGGGGAAGTAGCCGCCCTTGGTGCGCGGGCGGTGGGCCAGGTTGCCCATCTCGTACTCGGTGCCGGAGTTCGACGGCAGCTCGACGCTGTCGAGCCTGAAGCCGGTGTTGTAGGGATCGACGGTGTAGCGCACATCGTCGAAGATGAAGAACTCCGCCTCGGGGCCGAACACGATGGTGTCGCCGACGCCCGTCTGCTTCATGTAGGCCTCGGCGCGCTTGGCGATCGAGCGCGGATCGCGCTCGTACATCTCGCCGGTCGAGGGCTCGAGCACGTCGCAGAACACCGCCATGGTGGTCTGGGCGAAGAACGGATCGATGTGGGCGCTCGCTGGTTCCGGCATCAGCGTCATGTCGGAGGCCTCGATGCCCTTCCAGCCCGCGATCGAGGAGCCGTCGAAGGCGTAGCCTTCCGCAAACATCGCCTCGTTGACGCAACTGCCGTCGGCCGTCACGTGCTGCATCTTGCCCTTGGTGTCGGTGAAGCGAAGGTCGAGGAATTTCACCTCCTTGTCCTTCATCATCTTCAGCACGTCGCCAACGTTCTTCGGTCTGTCTGCCATTGCTGTTCCCCTGTCACCACTCACTCGCATCGACGAGGCGCGGCCGCCGGCCGGCTCGTCACAATTCCTGTCGCAGAGCCCTGGGGGGCGCCGCTGTCGCTCAGATCGCGTCCGCTCCGGTCTCGCCGGTGCGGATGCGGATGGCCTCCTCCACCGTCGACACGAAGATCTTGCCGTCGCCGATGCGTCCGGTCTTGGCGGCCCTCTGGATGGCCTCGAGCGCCTTGGGCAGCATGTCGTCGCCGAGCACGACCTCGAGCTTCACCTTGGGCAGGAAGTCGACGACGTATTCTGCGCCGCGATAGAGCTCGGTGTGCCCCTTCTGACGACCGAAGCCCTTGGCCTCGATCACGGTGATGCCCTGCAGGCCGATTTCCTGCAGTGCCTCCTTCACCTCGTCGAGCTTGAAGGGCTTGATGATGGCCTCGATCTTCTTCATGCGTGCCTTCACCTCCCGACCTCCAGAGCGAGGTCTCGCTGTCCTCTCAACGGCAGAATTAAGCACGCCGCATGCCAGCTTTACGGGGCGGCGAAACCCCAGGCAACCAAGGACTTTGCGTATCTACAGGGCAACTCGGGGCGCTTGCAAGCTGGCGATCAGCCTACCTGATGAGCAAATGCCTATTTTATGGACTCCAACTTCCGTGGTCAGGCCGTTTGGCGGCAGATGGGTCCCGAGGCATGATATGGACGCTGCTCAGAGGGCTTCCTCGAGGAGACTTTGCTTGGGCCACGAACTGCTCACGACCCTGGAGATGGCTCGCGCGGATCAAGGCGCCATCGCGGGCGGCGTGCCGGGGCTCGTGCTGATGGAGAACGCCGGTCGGGCCGTGGCCGAGGCCGCCGCCGAGCTTGCCGGGCGTCCCGGTGCGGCCGTCGCGGTCGTCTGTGGGCCGGGCAACAACGGCGGCGACGGTTTCGTGGCAGCGCGGTTGTTGCGCGAGCGCGGCTTCGAGGTCCGGCTGGGTTTGCTCGGAAGTCCGGGCGACCTCAGGGGTGACGCGGCCGAGATGGCGAGGCGCTGGGGCGGCACGATCGAGCCGCTCGCTGCCGCTGTCATCGCGGGGGCCGATCTCATCGTCGATGCCCTGTTCGGCGCTGGCTTGAAGCGCCCGCTCGAGGGTGTGGCGGCCGACGTGGTGGCGGCCATCAATGTGTCGGGAAAGCCGGTGGTCGCCGTCGACGTGCCGAGCGGTCTCGACGGCACGACGGGGACGGCTGGCGGGCCTGTCGTGCAGGCGACGCGCACCGTCACGTTCTTCCGGCTCAAGCCTGCGCATCTGCTGCTGCCGGGTCGCGCGCTGTGCGGCGAGCTGCGTCTCGCCGACATCGGCATTCCCGATGCCGTGCTGGGATCGATCGGCCCGCGCACGTTCGCCAACCGGCCCGCACTCTGGCAGGTAGCCTATCCCAGGCCTCGGCTCGAGGGACACAAGTACAGCCGCGGCCATGCCGTCGTGGTCTCGGGCCCGGCCGAGCAGACGGGAGCCGCCCGCCTCGGAGCGCGCGGTTGCCTCCGGATCGGTGCGGGGCTCGTCACCGTCGTCGGGCCGGCAACCGCCGCCGCCGTCAACGCCACGCAGCTCACCGCCATCATGGTCAAGGCCGTCGGCGCCGATGCCGCGCTCGCCGAGTTTCTCGCCGACAAACGCCACAACGCCGTGCTGATCGGGCCGGGCGCCGGCGTCGGCGCCGCCACCGCCGCCACGGTGCTGACTGTGCTCGCCTCAGCGGCTGCCGCCGTCCTCGATGCCGATGCCCTGACCTCCTTTGCTCCGGGCGAGGACGGCAAGCCGGTGCGGGCGGCGGGATTCGGCTTCGTCGTGCGTGGAGCCGAGCCCGGGCCTGCGCCGGACGGCCTGTTCACGGCCATCAAGGGGCGGCCCGCGCCCGTCGTGCTCACCCCGCACGAGGGCGAGTTCAAGCGCCTGTTCGGCGACCTCCCGGGATCGAAGCTCGACCGCGCGCGCAAGGCCGCCGAGCTTTCCGGCGCGGTGGTCGTCCTGAAGGGCGCCGACACCGTCATTGCAGCCCCCGACGGCCGCGCCGCCATCAACGACAATGCGCCGCCGTGGCTCGCAACGGCAGGGGCCGGCGACGTGCTGGCGGGCTTCGTGACGGGCCTGCTGGCGCAGCACACGCCGGCCTTCGAGGCCGCCTGCGCGGCCGTGTGGATGCACGGGGCCTGCGCGGCAGAGTTCGGCCCGGGTCTGATCGCGGAGGACTTGCCGGACACGCTGCCGCGGGTGCTCGGGCGCCTGATATCGTCATTCCCGCCAAGCGAAGCGCAGAGCGGGAATCCACCGGCAAACTCGGCCAGGAGTGCTTCGCGAGATTCCCGCTGACGCGCTTTGCGCTCGCGGGAATGACGAGGCAGCCGGGACTAGGCCCTGACGCGAACGATCTGCCAGCCGTTTCGCTGCAGGATTTGCGACAGCGTACGCTCGAACGTCTCCCGGTAGGAGGCGGAGACCTGCAGCCGGAAGGGGTCGACCCTTTGCGGCACCAGCTTGCGGCCTACGTCCAGGCGAGAGTTGGCGGCAAAGTCGGCAAGCAGCTGGCCGGTGTTGTCCTTCACAGTCCAGTCGGCATTCATGGGCGGCTCCCAAGCGCGCTACTTTGGCACTGGTGCTCTGGGACGATGCAAATGTCGTGCAACACGGACGCCACAGATGGTGCGCTTTTGCGTCACAGTGAAGGTTTCGTGGCTTGGTGCTGCAAGTCTTGACCCCGCAGGCATCCCCTCGAGACCGATTTGCGCCATCGCAGGTGCAGGCTAGGGTGCCGCGTGCTCCCGATCAGTGGGGCGCAGAGGGGAGACACACGCCCGTTGCCGGAAACATCCGCCCAACGTGAGACCGCCGCCGCGCGCGCCGGCAACGGCAACGCCGCGGCCGTACGCTTCCGCGGCGTGGAGATCGGCTTTCCTCTCCCCGATGGCGGCACCTATGCGGCGGTTGCTGCCACCGATCTGGCCGTCGGCGCGCACGAGTTCGTGGCCATCGTCGGCCCGACCGGCTGCGGGAAATCCACGCTGCTCAACGTGGCTGCGGGATTGCTCGCCCCATCGGCGGGCGAGACATTCGTGCTGGGCGAGCGCCTTGCCGGCCTCGATCGGCACGCCGGCTACCTCTTCCAGCAGGACGCGGTGATGCCCTGGAAGACGGCGCGCGACAATGTCGCCATCGCCCTCGAGGTGGCGGGCATTCCCCGCCCCGAGGCGCTGGAGCGCGCACAGGCCTGGCTCAAGCGCGTCGGCCTCGCCCCCTTCGGCGACCGCTATCCCCACCAGCTCTCGGGCGGGCAGAGGAAGCGCGTCGGCCTCGCCCAGGTGCTGATCCGCGACCCCCAGATACTCCTCATGGACGAGCCCTTCGGCCCCCTCGACGCCCAGACGCGGCAGATCATGGGCAACCTCCTGCTCGAATTGTGGGCCCAGAGCCGCAAGGCCGTCCTCTTCGTCACCCACGACCTCGAGGAGGCCATCGCCCTCGCCGACCGCGTCGTGATCATGTCGGCTGGCCCCTCCTCGCGCATCATCGGCGACCACGCCATCGACCTTCCCCGCCCCCGCGACGCCAGCGAGGTGCGCCTCCTTGCCCGCTTCCACGAGCTGCACAAGGCCATCTGGGGCCAACTGCGCGCCGAGGTGCTGAAGGCCTATGGCATGGAGGCGGCATGAGTGCCGGCAGTGGGCAAATCATCGGCGGCCTCAAGCTCCTCCTCCTTCAGGCCCTCGTTGCCGTCATTGCCATCCTCCTCTGGCACATCGGCTCCACCGTCCCCATCGGCGGCGTCTATCTCCTGCCCAAGTTCTTCTTCTCCACGCCCGCCGACGTCGCCTCCCGAGTCTTCTCCCTGTTCGCCGACGGCACCGCCAAGATCGTCACCTGCCAGGAGCCCTTCGACTTCACCCGTCTCCTCAGCATTTCCGCCCCTTGCTTCGGCAAGACCATCTGGCAGCACCTCCTCATTACCCTCACCGAGGGCATCCTTGCCTTCCTCATTGGCGCCATTGCCGGCATCGCGCTCGGCTTCTGGCTCGCCCGCAACGCGCTGCTCTCCGCCGTCTTCGACCCCTACATCAAGATGGCGAACGCGCTGCCCCGCGTCGTCCTTGCCCCCATCTTCATGCTCTGGCTGGGGCTAGGCATCTGGTCGAAGGTCGCGCTCGGCGTCACGCTCGTGTTCTTCATCGTCTTCTTCAACGTCTATCAGGGGGTAAGGGAGGTGAGCCCCGTTATCCTCGCCAACGCCCGCATGCTCGGTATGAGCGAGCGCCAGCTGCTGGCCCACGTCTACTGGCCGTCCGCGCTGTCCTGGGTGTTCTCATCCCTGCACACCTCCGTCGGCTTTGCCGTGATCGGCGCCGTGGTCGGCGAGTACCTGGGCTCCGCCGCCGGCCTCGGTCACCTGATCCAGCAGGCCGAGGGCAACCTCGACACCACGGGCGTGTTCGCCGGCATGGTGATCCTCGCCGTGTTCGTGCTCGCCATCGACTGGCTCGTCACCCTCGCCGAGCGCCGCCTCCTTGTCTGGCGCCCACCCTCCGCCGCGGGCCAGGGGTGATGTCATCCCGGAATTTCGCGAAGCGAAATATCCGGGACCCAGCACCGTCAGGGAGGGTGGAGACCTGGGCTCTGGATACCGGCTCTCGGGCGGCCGCCGTGCATTCCCTGCCCATGCAGGAATGCCACACGGTCCATGAGCGCTGCAGGGACAGCCCACCGCCAGCTTGTTTCGTTGCATTTCGCTGGCGTATCCATGTCGGGTCATCCGGCAGCTCGGGCATCGATTCGCCGACATGAGACTCTCCACCGCACTGCTTCCGGCGCTGATTGTCGCCATCGTCGCCGCAGCGGGACCTGCGCTCGCGCAAGGCCAGTGGTCGGGCTCGACCCCGAACTTCGACAGCGACGCCAGGAGGGTGGCCGAGGAGGCGGAGGCCGAGCGCGCCGCGCGGCGCGCAACTCAGAGCCCCGTCGCCTATCCCAAGCACATGGACGGCGGCGAGCGGCCCGACATCAAGCCCGCCGAGCCGCCGATCGTCTACTTCGACCAGAACGAAGAGCCGGGCTCCATCATCATCGATACGCAGGGCCGCACGCTCTACTTCGTGCTGCCGGGCAAGAAAGCCTACCAGTATCCGATCTCCGTCGGCCGCGACGGCTTCACGTGGTCGGGCACCGAGCGCATCAGCCGCATCGCCGCGTGGCCGGCGTGGACGCCGCCGCCGGAGATGCACAAGCGACAGCCCGGCCTGCCGATCACGGTGTCGGGCGGGCTCAAGAATCCGCAGGGCGCGCGCGCGCTCTATCTCGGCAACACCATCTATCGCATCCACGGCACCAACAACGACCGCACCGTGGGACGGGCGAACTCGTCGGGCTGCTTCCGCCTGACGAACGAGCACGTCGTGCACCTCGCCTCGATCGCGAAAGTCGGCGCCAAGGTGCGGGTGCTGCAGGCCTACGCGGGCGGCGTCAGCGAGAACGCGCCGCTGGCGTCGCTGTTCAGCTTCTGGCCAGGCAGCGAGCCCGCGAAGCCGGCAGCTCCCCGCAAGAAAGCCAAGGCGGCGGTGAAGAAGGCAACCCCAGCCGCTGCCAAGACCGCGCCGCCGTCACCGCCGACGACGGAGGCCAAGGCCGCCCCACCGGCCGACGCGAGCAAGGCCGCCCAGTAGGTTCAGAAATAACTTGCTGCGCATTAGCGAGCGCCAGCCGCTCGCCCACGTCTACTTGCCTTCCGCGCTCTCCTGGGTGTTCTACTCGCTGCACACCTCCGTGGCGCTTTCCACTTGATGCATCCCCGGCCGAAGCGCCCCCTCGGGGCGCGCAGAGCCGGGGCCCTGCCGCGTTGTTGCAGGACGAGCGCGTGACGCGCGACAGGGCGCCGACAATCTTCCACGTCCAACGGCGCATCTGATCGGGACCCCCGGTAAGGTCTCGCAAACCATCAGATCGATCGCATTGCCCCGCCACCCGAAAACCTCAATTCGGTCAATGTCCCGGCAAGGTTAAGCCCCGATCCTGGCGCAAGAGACGCAAGGGCATACGGGACAAGAGGGATGACGTTGAGCGTCGAGGGTCGGCGGGGGTCGTCATTTGGCATGGGGCTGTTGCGCATCGGCGCGGCCGCGCTCGCGCTGGCCGTCGCGCTCGCCGCAACCCCCTCGTCCGCCGAGCCCTTCGC
>Ga0247830_10000378_pt1 | contig 15751 bp, 19 predicted proteins | sample 12C_Control_Day5_FD_207766 | JGI IMG/M metagenome (GOLD analysis project Ga0247830, IMG submission 207766) | Soil microbial communities from agricultural site in Penn Yan, New York, United States - 12C_Control_Day5 | ecosystem: Environmental > Terrestrial > Soil > Agricultural land | place...
GCCTGACGCTGGTGGTCGACGGCTTCGGCATCCACGTGCCGAAGGGCTACCTGTACGCGGCGATCGGCTTCTCGGTGCTGATCGAGATCCTCAACCAGCTCGCGGCGCGCAACCGCAGGAAGTGGGCCGCGGCGCTGCCGCAGCGCCAGCGCGTCGCGCACGCCGTGCTGCGCCTGCTCGGTGGTGTGCCACTGGATCAATCGGGGGACCTGGCGCTGCAGGCTGCCTCCGGCTCACCATCAATATTCAAACCCGAGGAGCGGCGCATGGTGCGCGGCGTGCTGGACCTCGCGCATCGCCCGGTGACCGCGATCATGACGCCTCGGCGCGAGGTCGCGTGGCTCGACGCCGGCGCGAGCAGGGACGAGATCCTCGACAAGGTGCGGCTGAGCCCCTACCGCGAGTTCCCGGTCGGGCGCGGCTCGGTCGACGAGGTCGAGGGCGTGGCGCGCAAGGAGGACATCCTCGCGCGCTGCCTGGAGGGCAAGCCGATCGACCTGGCGGGCACGGTGCGCGAGCCGCTCACCATCCCGGCGAGCGCGAGCGTGCTCTCCGCGCTCGATCACTTCAAGCGCACGCCGGCCGAGCTCGCGGTGGTGGTGGACGAGTACGGCGCCTTCCAGGGCCTGGTGACGCGCACCGACCTGCTGGAGGCGATCGCCGGCGACCTGCCCGAGACGGCGGACGAGCAGCCGGGGATCCGCAAGGTGAAGGAGGGCGAGTACGAGATCGAAGGCAGCGCGGCGCTCGTGGATGTCCAGGAGCGCCTGCGCCTTGCCGAAGTGCCCGAAGGCGACTACGCGACGGCCGCCGGCCTCGCGCTCGCGCTGCTCGGCGCGATGCCCAAGCGCGGCGATGCCGCCGAATGGGGCGGCTGGCGCTTCGAGGTGGCCGGGATGGACGGCCTGCGGATCGACCGCCTCGTCGCGCGCCGCGTGCGGCCGCCCGCCTAGCGGCGGGTGCTACCCCCTTTGGGGGCTTTCTGGCCGCCGTGCACTTCGCCGCGCCAGCCGCCGCTCTCGGCGCCGCGCTTCTCGATGTACTGCTTGAACTGCTCCACCGAGGTCTGCACGCGGCGGCTCATCACGCCGAGCGCGTCGCCGACGTTCTCGACCGCGCCCTGCGGCTCGTATTCCATCGTCAGGCGCACCCGCGTCTTGTCCGACCCGAGCGGCTCGAAGCGCACCGAGCCGGCGTTGGGCGCGTCGCCGCTGGTGCTGCGCCAGGCGATGTGCTGGTCGGGCACCTGGTCGGTAATTTCGGCATCCCACTCCTTGTCCTTGCCCCAGATCTCGGCGTGCCAGTGCACGTGCGTATCGTCGAGCTGCCTCACTTCCTTCACGCCCGCCATGAAGCGGGGGAACTCCTCGAACTGGGTCCACTGGTTGTAGACGGTGTGAACCGGGCAGTTCACTTCGACGGCTTTCTCGATGCGTTCCATTAGGGTCCTCTCCGTGGTGGATGGCCCCCCCTGCCGCAAGAACCGTTCCGCGCCGCGCGGCGGGAATGTTTGTTGCACTCCAGCCGCGCGATGAAGCCCGCCGAGCCCCTGCCGCTACCCGCCGCCACGCAGGTGGCGCCGGTTCGCGCCGGCGATGTCGGCTGCCGCATTTCACCCTCCAGCGGCCGGCCCCTGCCGGGGCGGCCCGCGGCGCTGATGAGCTTCGGCGCCTTCTGCCGCCTGGTGGACGCGCTTCCGCCGCTCGCCGAGCTGCGCCTGGAGGGCGGCGCCGAGCCGCTGCTGCACCCGCGGATCTTCGACATGGTGCGCTACGCCGCGGCGCGCGGCATCGAGGTTTCGCTGCGCAGCCGCCTCGTGCCGTTCAGCCCGCAGCGCGCCGAGGAATGCGTGGCGAGCGGCCTGGCGCGCCTGCGCGTGCCGCTCGATCCGGCGCGGCCCGATGCGCGCGTGCTGCGCAACCTCGAGCGCATCGTGGCGGCGCGCGGCGCCGCCGGGGCGCAGTCGCCGAAGATCGAGCTGATCGCCCAGGAAGGTTGAGGACTCTCAGGCGGCGCATGCCAGCGCGCGCGCGACGTCCTGCAGTGCGTCCTGCAGCGTCGCCCCGGGGGCGATGAGCACCGCCGGGGTGCGCGTCGCCGCGGCGAGCACCGCCACGCCGGGATGCGCGGTCACCAGCAGCCGCGCCCGCATCACCAGGGCGCCGAAGCTGCCGAGGGTCGTGCGCCCGGCGAGGTCGAGCGCCGGCTCGCGCATCGCTTCCCTGATCGCGCGGGCGACGGCGCCGCTGCGGGCGGTGCCGGTCAGCGCCACGGGCAACCCTTCGGCCACCAGCGCGTCGCCGAGCTCGGCGAAGCGCGCCGCGGTCCAGGAAGCGCCCGGCCCGGGGTCGGGGTGCAGCACCGCGTACCCGTCGGCGCCGAAGCGGCCGGCCTCGCGCAGGTCGCCTTCCTGCACCGGGAACTCGAGCTGCGTGCCCTTGGCTGGCGCGCCCAGGTGCTCGAGCAGGTGCAGCGAGCGCTCGACCTCGGACTCCTCGTCGTGCCACGGCAGGTAGCGCCCCGGGTCGGGGCAGAAGCGGCCGAAGCGGTAATACCCGGCGGTGCGCGCCCCGCCCATGAGCAGAACCAGGGGGTTGGCGAGCTCGCCGCTGCCCTGCATCTGCAGCACGAGGTCGAAGCGCGCCGCGCGGGCCTGGTCGAAGAACCCGGGCAGGGCGTTCAGGTTGGCCGGACCTGGGATGCCCGGGAAGCCCGGGAACTCGAGGTAGCCGTCCAGGTAGCGGCGCAGCCGCAGGGCGAGCGGGCGCGAGCGCGCCGCGCCGACCAGGGTGATGTGCGCCCCGGGGTAGGCGGCGTCGAGCGCACGCAGCGCCGGGACCGTCAGGAGCAGCTCACCGAGGCCGAGCGGGCGGAATACGGCGATCTTCATGCCGTGCCTGGCAGCAAGCGCCATTCCGGCTTGTATGCTGCGCGCATTGCCCGTTAGGAGCGTCACCGCGATGAGACACCGGATCGAGCTTCTTACCCGGGAATCCCTGGCCGACGTTCTCGAGATCGTGAACGACGCCGCGCGCGCCTACCGCGGCGTGATCCCCGCCGATCGCTGGCACGAGCCGTACATGCCGGAAGAGGCGCTGCGCGCCGAGATGGCGGCGGGCGTCGCCTTCTGGGGCTGCACCAGGGACCGCCGGTTGGCAGGGGTGATGGGACTGCAGTACGTCCAGGACGTGGCGCTCATCCGCCACGCGTACACGCGCACCGCGACTCGCGGCAGCGGCGTCGGCAGCGCGCTGCTCGAGCACCTGAAGCGGGAGGCGAGGGCGCCGCTCCTGGTCGGCACCTGGAAGGCGGCGACGTGGGCGGTGCGGTTCTACGAGAAGAGGGGCTTCGTTCTCACGTCGGAAAGCGAGAAGGAAAGGCTGCTGAAGCGCTACTGGAGCATTCCCGAGCGCCAGGTCGAGGAATCGGTGGTGCTGCGGGACTCGGGCTCAATGGTCTGAGAGCAGCGACCCCCAGCCGTCCACCTTGTCCCTGATGCCGTACTGGCGCAGCGCGTACCAGTAGGTCGCGGTGTTGATGGCGATCACCGGCTTGCCGAGCCGGCGCTCGGCCTCGGCAGCCACCGCCGCCATCGCCAGGTTGGTGCCGACCTGCACGACGGCGTCGACGCCGCCGCGGTTCACGCGCGCGATCGCCTCGCGCAGGCGCGCGGGCGTCACGTGCGCGATCAGCACCGGGCTCGCGCAGCGCAGGCCGAGGAGGTTCACCACCTCGTAGCCGCAATCGGCGAAGAAGCGCCGCACCTGGCGGTCGCCCACCGGCATGTAGGGCGTGATGATGCCCAGGCGCTTCACCGAACGGCCGCAGGCGCGCAGCGCCGCGCGGCAGGCGTCGGAGCCCATGGCCACGCCGACCCTGGCTTTTCTTTCCAGTTTCCTTCTCAAGCGGGAAGACCCCGAAAGCCCGTCCCAGAAAGTCTCCGACGACATGCCGAGCACGACATAGTCCGGATGGCAGGTGAGCACCGCCTCGAGCGCCGGCAGGAGCGCCCCGCGGATGTTGTCCATCATGCGCAGGAAGCTCGCGTCGCCGGTGACGCGCGTGTCGGGGATCACCAGGCGCGAATGGTGGTTGGTGACGCCGCGCGGGCGCATGGCGTCGAACTCGGGCTGCACCGTGGTGTTCGTCGACGGGGCGAGTACGCCGAACTTCGCGCGGAACCCCAGCGAGTCCGTCACTTACGCCACTCGAGGCATGTCGCGGTCCGAACCACGTTCATCTTGGCTCCCTAGCATGGTGTGTTCCCTTCGCGCATTGTCCCCTGAAGCACAAACTTCCCGAGCGAGCGCGTGCATACTGTTTTCGGCGACACAGGGGAGCCCATGCGGGGGGACACGGGCAACAAGATTCTCGACGCGCTGCCGACCGCAGCGTGCCGCACGTTCCACAAGAGCCTCGTCAACCTCCCCGCGGGCACGGAGCTGGTCGGGCAGGGCGAGCGCATGACGCACGCCTTCTTCCCCACCACCGCGGTGTGCTCGATGATGGTCGAACTCGCCTCGGGCGACAAGGCCGAGACCGCGACCGTCGGCAGCGACGGCTTCGTCGGCGTCACCCTGGTCCTCGGCGAGCCCATCAGCTACTCGAGCGGCGTCATCCAGGTCCCCGGCGAGGGCTATCGCCTCGCGGCCAGGCAGGTGCTCGACCTGTGCCGCCAGTACGATGCTTTCCGGCGCGCGCTGTTCGGCTACAGCGCCTTCAAGCTGCACCTCGCCAGCCGCTCGGTCGCCTGCGTCTCCTTCCACTCGGTGGCGCAGCGGCTGGCGCGCTGGCTGCTCTTCGCGCACGACCGCGCCGGCAAGGACGAATTCCGGCTCACGCACGAGGCGCTCTCGGCGCTGCTCGCAGCGACGCGCCCGCGCGTCACCCAGGCTGCGGCGAAGCTCAAGGCCCAAGGCATCATCGACTACCGGCGCGCCATGGTGCGCATCCTCGACCGCAAGCGGCTGGAGGCCGCCTCCTGCGAGTGCTACGAGGACACGCGGCACGGCGCATGAACACCAACGACCTGCGCCGGGCGTTCCGCCGCAATACCGACGGCTCCTGGACCTGCGTGCAGGCGATCCGCATCGACCATCCCCGGGGTCGAATCGAGGTGACGCCGGGCACCCGCCTGCGGCGCAATACCCGCTTCATGGGCACCGACCTCGCCGACTGGCTGGAGGAAAAGCTCGGCCCGGGCTAGGCGCTAGAATCGCCCGGTGAGCGAGGCGCTGCCCGTCGTCGGCCGGGGATTCTGCTTCGAGGACCTGCGCCTCGGCTTCCGCTTCCGCACGCACCGGCGCAGCATCGCCGAGTCCGACCTCGCCGGCTTCGCCAACCTCACCTGGCTGACCGAAGAGCTTTTTACCGTGGAGGAAGGAAAGCCGCGGCTCGTTCCGGGCGCGCTCGTCTATTCCTTCGCCGAAGGGCTGCTGCTGCCGACCATGCAGGACACCGGGATCGCCTTCCTCGGCGCGACGCTGGAGGTGAAGGCGCCCACGCGCGTGGGCGACACCATCCACGTCGAGTGCGAGGTGGTCGAGCACCGCCTGACCTCCAAGGGCGACCGCGGCCTGGTGCGCTTCGCGAACAAGGTCCTGAACCAGCGTGGCGAAACGGTTCTCGAATACAACCCCCTGCGGCTGCTGAAAAGAAAATGACCGGCGGACCCCTCCAGGGGATCCGCGTCCTCGAGCTCGGCAGCCTCATCGCCGGCCCCTTCTGCGCCAAGACGCTCGCCGACTTCGGCGCCGAGGTGATCAAGATCGAGCCGCCGGGCGAGGGCGACCCGCTGCGCACCTGGCGGCGCATGCGCAACGGCGTCTCGCTGTGGTGGCACGTGCAGTCGCGCAACAAGAAGTCGGTGACCTGCGACCTGCGCAGCCCCGAGGGGCAGGAGATCGTGCGCCGCCTCGCGCGCGAGTGCGACATCGCCATCGAGAACTTCCGTCCCGGCGCCCTGGAGAAGTGGCACCTCGGCTGGGACGCGCTCTCGCGCGAGAACCCGAAGCTCATCCTGGTGCGCATTTCCGGCTACGGCCAGAGCGGCCCCTACCGCGAGCGGCCGGGCTTCGCCGCCATCGCCGAGGCGGTCGGGGGCTTGCGCTACGTGAACGGCTTCCCCGACCGGCCGCCGGCGCGGCCGAACCTTTCGCTGGGGGATACGCTCGCCTCGCTGCACGGGGTCATCGGCGCCCTGCTCGCCCTTCATCACATCAAGAACGGCGGGAAAGGCCAGGTCATCGACGTGGCGCTCTACGAGTCGGTGTTCAACTGCATGGAGAGCCTGCTGCCCGAATACTCGGCGGGAGGCTACGTCCGCGAGCGCAGCGGCTCCGCGCTGCCCGGCATCGCCCCCTCGAACCTCTACCCGTGCAAGGGCGGCGCCTACGTGCTCATCGCCGGCAACGCCGACAGCCTGTTCCGCCGCCTCATGACCGCGATCGGGCGCGAGGACCTGCGCGACGACCCGGCGCTCGCGCGCAACGACGGCCGCGCCGCGCAGATGGAGCGGATCGACCAGGCGATCGCGGAATGGACTGCGAAAAGAGATCAACAAGAGGTATTGAATGAGATGCAGGAAGCCGAAGTGCCCGCAGGCCGCATCTACAGCGCCGCCGACATCGCCGCCGATCCGCACTTCGCCGCGCGCGGCATGATCCGCGACATCGTCGCGAACGACGGCGAGCCGCTCAAGGTTCCCGGCGTGATCCCGGTGCTCTCCGAGACGCCCGGCGGCATCCGCACGGCCGCGCCCAGGCTGGGCGAGCACACCGACGCCGTGCTGCGCGAGATCGGATACTCGGCAGAAGAAATAAACAAGTTCAGGAAAATGAGAATCGTCTGATGATCGACCACATTGACCACATCGTCCTCACCACGCGCGACAAGGAAGGCTGCGTGCGCTTCTATACCGAGGTGCTGGGCATGGAGCTCACGCGCTTCAGGACGCCGACCGAGGAGCGGCTCGCCTTCGCCTTCGGCGCGCAGAAGATCAACGTGCACGAATGGGGCAGGGAGTTCACGCCGCGCGCGCACGTGGCGGCGCCGGGAACGCTCGACCTGTGCTTCATCGCTTCGGTCTCCCTGGAGGACGTCATCGCGCGCCTGAAGGTATTCAACGTCGGGATCATCGAGGGACCGGTGGCGAAGACCGGGGCCCGGGGGCCGATCCGCTCGGTGTACGTGCGCGACCCGGACCTCAACCTGGTGGAAATCTCGGTCTACAATAAGTAGAGAGGAGGAATCACCCATGATGAGGAAAATCGTCGCGCGCTGCGTCGCCATCGGCGTCGCGGTCGCGCTGCCGGCGAGCGCGGGCGCCCAGGTGCTGGGCTTCGGCACCGCCCCGCAGGGCTCCATCGGCTACAACATGGGCTCGGCCATCGCCAAGGTGATCGCCGAGACCGAGAAGCTGCAGAGCCGTGTGCAGCCCTACTCGGGCTCGAGCGCGATCCTGCCGCTCGTGAACTCGGGCGAGCTCGACCTGACCGTGTGCAACGTGCTCGAGATGGACGAGGCGGCGAAGGGCGAGGGCCCCTACAACGGCAGGAAGCAGGCCAACCTGCGCGTGCTGGCGGTGATCTTCCCGCTGCTCTCGTCGATCTTCGTGCGCAAGGACTCGGGCATCAACTCGCTCGCCGAGCTGAAGGGCAAGCGCATCCCGCAGGGCTTCACCGCCCAGGTCACGCTCGAGCGCGTCATCGCCGGCGTGCTCGCCAACGGCGGCCTGGAGACGAAGGACATCGTGCCGGTGCTGGTGCCCAACGTGATCCGCGGCGCCGACGACTTCGCCGAGGGCAAGGTCGACGGCGGCTTCTTCGCGCTCGGCGCGGCGAAGGTGCTGGAGGTGCACAAGTCGACCGGCGGCATCAAGTTCCTGCCGCTCTCCGACGACCCGGCGGCGCTCGAGCGCATGCGCAGGCACATGGCCTATGCCTACGTCACCGAGGTGAAGCCGAGCCCGGCCTACGCCGGCGTCGACGTGCCCACCAAGCTGATGGCCTACGACTACCTGGTCGCGGTCGGCTCGCACGTCAAGGACGACGTCGCCTACCGCATCGCCAAGGCGATGCACGAGAACAAGCCGAAGCTGGTCGAGAGCCTGAAGGCCTTCGGCGGCTTCGACCCGCAGGCGATGAACCGCACCGCGCCGGGAACCTTCCATCCGGGCGCGATGAAGCTCTACAAGGAGAAAGGCATCGCGAAGCAGTAGATGGCTTGCGAGGCCATCTTCAAAAGAACCGTCTTTGTCCTACAGGCGCTGCTGATCGCAGTCGTCGTCGGCTGGGTCCTGGACCTGCAGCGCCAGGTCCTCGGGCTCAACCTCTACAGCGAGCAGATGCTGCTCGCGGTGCTGGGCCTGGCGATCGCCATCTGTTTTCTCGTCACCAAGAGGTACGCCTGGGACCCGCTCGCCGCCACGGCGGGAATTTCCTTGTGTTTCTATCTGGCGTGGCGCTACCCGCAGCTCAGCAACGAGCTCACCATGCGCCCGCTCGACGGCATCCTCACCTCCGCCGGGCTGGCGGTGCTGGTGCTGGAAGGCACGCGGCGCATGGCCGGCTTCTCGCTCGTGGGCTTCACGCTGTTCGGGGTGGTCTACGCGATGTTCGGGCACCACCTGCCGGGGGTGTTCCAGGCGCGCCCGGTGGATTTCACGCGGCTGCTCGTCTACCTCAACCTCGACACCAACGCGCTGCTCGGCACGTCGCTGCAGATCGCCATCGTGGTGGTGGTGCCGTTCATCCTGCTGGGGCACGTGCTCGGCCGCTGCGGCGGCTCGGCGTTCTTCACCGACCTCGCGCGCGCCTGGATGGGGCGCTACCGCGGCGGCTCGGCCAAGGTCGCGGTCGCCGGCTCGGCCTTCTTCGGCATGATCTCGGGCAGCGCGGTGGCGAACGTGAGCGCGGTGGGCGTGGTGACGATCCCGCTCATGATGCGCTCGGGCTACCCGGCGCAGATCGCCGCGGCGATCGAGGCGGTCGGCTCGACCGGCGGGCAGCTCATGCCGCCGGTGATGGGCGCCGCCGCCTTCCTCATGGCCGAGGTGCTGCAGGTGCCCTACGTCGAGGTGATGATCGCGGCGATCATCCCCGCCTTCCTCTACTACCTCGCGCTCTTCTTCCAGGTCGACCTCGAGGCGGCGAAGCGCGGCATCGCCGGCGAGCCGCGCGAGCGGCTGCCGCGGCTCGCCGCGGTGCTGCGCTCGGGCTGGTACTTCCCGATCCCTTTCGTGGTGCTCGTCTACGCGCTGGCGATGTGGAACTGGCCCGCCGAATACGCGGCGCTCGCGGCCACGGCGATTCTGATCGTTCTTTCGCTCGCTTTCGGCTACAAGGGTCATCGAGTTCCGATACAACAGATTATTTCTTCTGTTGTTTCGACCGGCGGCGCAGTGGTCGACCTGATCCTCATCTGCGCGGTCGCCGGCATGTTCATCGGCATCCTCAACATCACCGGCCTCGCCTTCGGCCTGACGCTGCAGCTCCTCGCCATCACCGGCGAGAGCCTGCCGGCGATGCTCGTCGTCACCGCGCTGATGGCCATCGCGCTCGGCCTGGGGCTGCCGACCGTCGGCGTCTACATCATCATGGCGACGCTGATCGCGCCGGCGCTGGTGAAGGTGGGCGTGGCGCCGATGGCGGCGCACATGTTCCTGCTCTACTTCGGCATCATGTCGATGGTCACGCCGCCGGTGGCGCTGTCGGCCTTCGCCGCCGCCAACATCGCGGGCTCGGATGTCGACAAGACCGGCTGGACGGCCACGCGCATCGGCTGGGCGGCGTACATCGTGCCCTTCCTCTTCGCGCTCTCGCCGAGCCTGCTGATGCAGGGGCCGCCCCACGTCATCGCCTGGGCGGTGCTGACGGCTTCCCTCGGCATCTGGCTCGGCACCATCGGCGTGGTCGGCTTCTTCTACCGGCCGGTCGCGGCCGGCGTGCGCGCGCTCTTCATCGCCGCGGGCGTGCTGACCCTGATCCCCGCCGACATGTTCCCCGGCGCCATCGTCACCGACATCGTCGGCCTGAGCCTCGGCGCGGTGCTCGTCGCGCGCGAGCTCTTGCAGAAAAAATGGCAAAGCTCGTAGCCGCCTTCGGCTCGTCCCACAGCCCGGCGCTCAACAGCCCGGCCGAGGACATGGCCGGCCACGCGCGCCGCGACGCGCAGTATCAGAATCATCTGGACGTCGACGGAAACCGGGTCAGCTTCGAGGCGCTCTCGCGAAGGAACGATTTTTCACATGAAGTCGAAGCCCAGGTCGTCGAACGGCGTGTGCGCGCCTGCGCTGCTTCCATGCAGCGTCTGGCTGCTTCGATACAGGAAGCCGGGCTGGATGCGCTGATCGTCGTGGGCGACGACCAGAAGGAGCAGTACCTCGAGGACAACCTGCCGGCGTTCCTCGTCTACTGCGGGCGCACGATCGTGAACGGCGTCGGCGACCTGCCCGCCGGGGCGCCCGAGTACTGGAAGCGGGCGCGCTCGCAATACCACGAGCCGGACGTGCCGCGCGAGTATCCCGCTGCACCAGAGCTGGGACGGCACGTGGTCGAGTTTCTGACGGAAAACGAATTCGACGTGTCCTATGCCGCCCGCCTCGCGAAGCCGAGAGGCGAGGGGCATGCTTTCGGCTTCGTGCATCGCCGGCTGCTCGGGGCGAATCCCATTCCGGTGCTGCCGTTGGTCGTCAACACCTACTACCCGCCGAACCAGCCGCGGCCCCGGCGCTGCTATCAGCTCGGCCGCGCCGTGAAAGCCGCCATTGAGCGTTTTTCCGGTGAAGACAGAATCGGCGTGCTCGCGTCCGGCGGCCTGAGCCACTTCACCATCGACGAGGACCTCGACCGCGGCGTGCTGAACGCCATCCGCGCAGGCGATGGCGAGGCGCTCGCGGCGATCCCGCCGGCGAAGCTCAACTCGGGCAACTCCGAGATCCGCAACTGGATCGTGGTCGCGGGCGCGGCCGCGGGCCTGAAGACCGCGTGGCAGGCCTACGAGCCGCTCTACCGCACGCCGGCGGGCACCGGCTGCGGCATGGCCTTCATGGCAATGGCGGCCTAGCTTCCGGCGCCGGGCGGACCAGCGCCTCGAGCGCGTAGAGGCGGGCGCGGAACCATTCGAGCTCGCGCAGCAGCTGCCGGCGCGAGCCCGCGGCGCCGTCGCTTCCCGAGAAGAAGCGCACCGCATGCTCCTCGATCGCGGCGAGGGCGGCGCTGCATTCTCCGTCCTCGAGCGCGCCCGCGGCGCGGCAGAGCTTGCGCACCGTGACCAGCGACCTTTCGTTCGCCGTGCCGGCGGCATGGTGCGCGATCAGCTCGCGCATCACGTAGTAGTAATCCCGGGCGGCGTCCAGTTCCTGTTCCATGGGACCTTTCCGCCCCCTGCTGCTCCCCGAACTGCTATGCGGCTTTTTCCATAGCCTGCTTGTTTCGCGGTGAATATTCAACCTCGAGCACGTAAAGGCGCGAGCGGAACTGCTCCAGCTCGGCGAGGATGCGCCGGCGCACCCAGTTGCCGCTGCCGCAGCCCGAGAAGAGGATCGCGGCATGCTCCTCGATGGCCGCCAGCCGGGCGCTGCTATCGGCGTCGGCGGCCGCCTTTTCGGCGATATGGCAGAGCTTGCGCAGCGCGGCGAGGGAGGCCTCGCTCGAGCGCCCGCCGGGGTGGCGCAGCACCAGCTCGCGCATGGCGTGGTAGCAGTCGCGGGCGAGGTCCATGGCCCCGGATGATCGGCCTCCAAGGGCTCGGGGCGCTCGAAAGAGAGACAGTCCTTCCGGACTATTCAGCTCAGTGTGACTTTTACCCCGTTCTTCTCGAGCAGGGCGACCAGGGCCTCGGTGTGCTCGCGCTCGCGCGTCTCGACCAGGAACTCGACCTCCGGGGTGCGCACCGAAGCGGTGCCGAAGATGCGCTGGTGCTGCACCTCGACGATGTTGCCGCCGGCCTCGGCGATCATCGCCGCCACCTTGGCGAGGCTGCCCGAGACGTCGGGCATGACCACGCGCAGGCGCACCAGGCGCCCGTCGCGCACCAGCCCGCGCATCAGCACCGAGGCGAGCACGCGGCTGTCGATGTTGCCCCCGGAGATGGGGATGCCGACGCGCTTGCCGGCGAAGCGCTGCGGGTGCTCGAGCAGCGCCGCGAGGCCGGCGGCGCCGGCGCCCTCGGCCACCGTCTTCTCGATCTCGATCAGTGCCATCACCGCGCGCTCGATCGTCTCCTCCTCGACGACGAACACCTCGTCGACCAGCCGCCGCACCACGTCGAAGGCGAGATCGCCGACGTCCTTCACCGCGATGCCCTCGGCGATGGTGTCGCCGCCGACCTTCACCGGCTGGCCGGCGAGGCGCTGGTGCATGGAGGGATAGCTTCTCGATTCCACGCCATAGACCTGGATGAGCGGTTTGAGCGCTTTCGCCGCAATGGCGATGCCGGAGATCAGCCCTCCGCCGCCCACCGGCACCACCAGCATGTCGAGATCGGGCACCGCCTCGAGCATCTCCAGGGCGACGGTGCCCTGGCCGGCGACGATCAGCCGGTCCTCGTAGGGATGCACGAACACGAGCGCATCGCGCGCCGCGATCTCGCGCGCGTGGCGGCCGGCGTCGGCGAGCGAGTCGCCCTCGAGCACGACTTGCGCGCCGTGCACCTCGGTGTTGCGGATCTTGGAGTTGGGCGAGCCCTTGGGCATGACGATCACCGCGCGCACGCCCAGGCGCGCCGCGTGGTAGGCGACCGCCTGCGCGTGGTTGCCGGCGCTCATCGCGATCACCCCGCGCCGGCGCTCGGCCTCGGAGAGCGCGAGCAGGCGGTTGAGCGCGCCGCGCTCCTTGAACGAGGCGGTGAACTGCAGGTTCTCGAATTTCAGGAAGATTTCCGCGCCGGTGAGGCGCGAGAGCGTGCGGCTGTGCACGCAGGGCGTGTGCTCGACGGCGCCTTTCAGGCGCGCCGCGGCGGCGCGGATTTCCTCGAAGCTGGGCGCTTCCATGTAGCGGTTCTACTACAGGCGGGGACGATAGACGTGTAACGCTCGGGGCCCCATCGTACCGCGATGGGGCGCATCCACAGCCGCGCGCTGCAGCGAGCCGCCGAGATCCTCGGCGGCAGGCAGGAGCTGTGCGCCTACCTGCAGGTGCCGGCCGCGGAGCTGCACCGCTGGATCGAGAGCGCCGACGCGCCGCCGGCGGGCATCTTCCTCCGGGTGGTGGACCTCATCGTCGAGGAGAGCGCCGGGCGCGAGGCCGGAGAGGACGCTAGGCCGCAAGCGCCTTCTGCACCGCCTTCAGGAGGCGATCGACGAGAACCGGCTTGAGGATGTAGTCGGCGGCGCCGAGCGCCGTCGCGCGCCCCGCGCCGTCCTCGACGGAGGTGAGGAAGATCACCGGCATGCGCGGCAGCGCGGCGTCGGCGCGCAGCGCCTCCACCAGCTGGAAGCCGTCCATGTTCGGCATGTCGACGTCGCAGACGATGAGATCGGGCGGCGATTGCAGCACCGCATAGCCCGCGCCGATGCCGTCCTCGGTGACCGCGACCTCGTAGCCCGCATGCTCCAGGTGCAGGCGCAGGAGCTCGCGCATGCTCTCGTCGTCCTCGACCACGAGGATCCTCGAAGCCATGATGCATTATAGGTTTATCATTCTTGGCCCATGGCAATCGAGCTGCGCAGCGCGGAGCACGCCGTCGGCGCCGAGCCGGCGGAGCAGTTCCGCCTGCTGGTCGAGAGCGTCAGCGACTACGCCATCTATCTCCTCGACAAGGCCGGGCACGTGAGGACCTGGAACCCCGGTGTGCAGCGCATCAAGGGCTACACCGCGGCCGAGGTGCTCGGCCGGCACTACTCGGTCTTCTACACCGCGGAGGACCGCGAGGCGGGCAAGCCGCAGGAGATCCTGCGCCAGGCCGAGCGCGAAGGCCGCGTGAGCATCGAGGGCTGGCGCGTGCGCAGCGACGGCAGCCGCTTCTGGGCCGACGTAGTGGTCACGGCGCTGCGCGGCCGCGCGGGGGAGCTCACCGGGTTCGCCAAGGTGACGCGCGACATGACCGCGATCCACCGCGCGCTGGAGAACGAGCAGCTGCTGAGCGCGTTCGCCATGCACTCGCCGGCCATGCTGTTCCTCAAGGACCTGCGCGGCCGCTACCGCTTCGTCAACGCGCAGTTCCTGAAGCGCTTCGGCCTGCGCCGTGAGCAGGTGATCGGGCGCAGCGACGCCGAGATCTTCCCCCGCTCGCAGGCGGGCGCGTTCGCCGGCAGCGACGAGCGGGTGCTCGAGCGCGGCGAGGCCCTGCAGTTCGAGGAAACCGCGCGCTATGTCGACGGCGACCGGGCCAACGTGGTGGTGAGGTTCCCGGTGCGCGACGCCGCCGGGGCCATGGTCGGCGTCGGCGGCGTGGCGACCGACATCACCGAGAGGAAGGTCTCCGAGCAGGCGCTGCGCGAGAGCCGCACGCTGCTCGAAGAGGCGCAGAAGGTGGCGGGCCTGGGCTGCTGGGAATGGGACCCGGGCAGCGGGCGGCTGCAGTGGTCCGAAGAGCTCTACCGCATCTACGGCGTCGACCCGGCCGGCTTCCAGCCCTCCTTCGAGGCCTACCTCGAGCGCGTGCATCCCGACGACCGCGGCCGCGTCAGCGAGACCGTCGCCACCGCGCTCGTCGACGGGCGCGGCTTCCGGTTCGAGGAGCGCATCGTGCGCCCCGACGGGGAAATGCGCGTGCTGCGCAGCCAGGGCGAGGTGGTGAAGAACGAGCGCGGCCGGGCGCTGAAGCTGCTCGGCGCCTGCTTCGACATCACCGAGCAGAAGGCGGCCGAGGAGCGGCTGCGCGCCGCCGCCGGGACGCTCTCGCGCCTGTCGCGGCGGCTGGTCGAGGCCGAGGAGGCGGAGCGCCGGCGCATCGCGCGCGAGCTGCACGACCGCGTCGGGCAGAACCTCTCCGCGCTCAACATCAACCTCGACATCGTGCTCGGCATGCTCGGCGAGCAGGCGGGCAAGGAGGTGCGCGTGCGCCTGCGCGACTCGCTCGCGCTGGTCGACGGCACGCTGCAGACCATCGAGAACGTGATGGCCGACCTGCGCCCGCCGCTGCTCGACGAATACGGCCTGGGCGCGGCGCTCGGCTGGCACGCCGAGGAGTTCGTGCGGCGCACGCACCTGCGCGTGGACTTCGAGGACCGCGCCAAGGAGCGCACGCGCGCGCTGCGCCACGAGGACGCGGTGACGCTGTTCCGCATCGCGCAGGAGGCGCTGAACAACGTCGCCAAGCACGCCCAAGCCGCCGTCATAAGAATAATTCTGGAGGTGAAAGAAAACCACTTCATCCTCGAGATCCGCGACGACGGCCGCGGCTTCGACCCGGCCGCGCCGACCGGCCGCCTGGGCATGCGCAGCATGCGCGAGCGCGCCGAGGCGGCGGGCGCCGCCTTCGAGGTGCAAAGCGCGCCCGGCCAGGGCACCATCGTGCGCGCCAGCATCCCGCTCCCCCCATGATCAGGATCCTGCCTTCATGATTCGTATCCTCATTGCCGACGACCACGGCGTGGTCGCCGAGGGCCTCAAGCACCTCATCGAGGCGCAGGCCGACATGCAGGTGGTGGCGATCGCCGCCGACGGCCGCGAGGCGGTGCGTGTGGCGCGCGAGACGCAGCCCGACGTGGTGCTGATGGACCTGTCGATGCCGGAGCTGAACGGCGCCGACGCCGCCCGCGCCATCCTCGAGCGCGACCCGAAGTGCCGCGTCATCGTGCTCTCCATGT
>Ga0247830_10000382_pt1 | contig 15669 bp, 14 predicted proteins | sample 12C_Control_Day5_FD_207766 | JGI IMG/M metagenome (GOLD analysis project Ga0247830, IMG submission 207766) | Soil microbial communities from agricultural site in Penn Yan, New York, United States - 12C_Control_Day5 | ecosystem: Environmental > Terrestrial > Soil > Agricultural land | place...
CTTCAATATTCGCTGCTCGTTCCATGCTTCTAGAGTGTGGGAAGAGGGCCCACAACATGGAGTAGTGCAGCGGTGAAAACTTCCCAAATTGAGCAGCTGATTTTTTTGCCTGGGGCATCAGGGCGAGTTGAGTTTTGGCAGGCCTTGGCTAGCGCGTTGGAGTGTCCAGCAAAGCGGATATTCTTCGGGTATCCAGGATTCGGAGGCGTGCCCGATGCCCCAGAAATCCAGGGGCTTTCTGATGTCGTTGAAAGGGTTGTATCTCTAATCGATAGACCCACTGCACTTATCGCTCAATCCATGGGGGGCGTGGTGGCGATACAAGCCGCGAATGCACGTCCTGACCTGGTCTCTCACGTGGTACTAGCAGTCACATCAGGCGGGCTGGACATGAGCGCTTTTGGCGCTCGAGACTGGCGTGCTGACTTCGCGGAGCAGTACTTTTTCCCGGACTGGTTCACACGTTTCTCATCTGACCTCAGTGGGGAGATTAGTCGCCTTCAAGCCCGAACCATACTGCTTTGGGGTGACCAAGATCCTTACAGCCCTCTGGCCGTTGGGCGCAAGCTCGCCTCATTAATCCCCACGTCAGAGCTGCATATCCTGTCCGGAGGTGATCATGATTTGGGATGCAACAAGGCCGATGAGATCTCGGCCTTGGTCGACTCGCACCTCAGATCATGACTCGCAATTCTCTAGTGGTTTCCCCGCTTCAGTTGACCTTTTCTCAAGCATCCTGGCGGCCCCGTAGATCAAACATCCAGCAAGTGCCATTGCTGCGCCAACGTAGCCTGTCGATGTCCAGCCCCAGCCGGCGTTGATGGCGAGCCCACAGATCCATGGGCCAAGCGCGTTTGCAAAATTGAGGGCGGCATGGTTCGAAGCAGCAACCAACGATTGGCCGTGTTTGCTGACATCCATGAGCCTCATTTGAAGGGCGGGAGTGAGTGCCACCATGCAGCCCAACATTAGCGCGCCAAACGTGATCCCTGTCATCGACTTCGATAGCAAAGGGAATGCAAACAGTGCGACAACACTGAAGATCATCACTTGGTTTACAGCGAGGAATTTGTATTTATCATATAGCCAGCCACCGGCAAGGTTGCCGATCATGGTTCCGATACCAAAGACCGCAAGCATCGGCGCAATCCAGTTTTCGCCGAGTCCGGTGACATGCAGTATGGTTGGTGCAAGGTAGCTGTAGACCCCGAACATGCCCGAGAAGCCGATGGCCCCAATAGCCAGAGCCAGCCATACCTGGGTGCTCTTGAACGATGCGATCTCCGCCTTGAAATCCATCCGAGCTTCACTCTCCACGTTAGGGGCGTGGCGGTAGAGCAAGATCAGGCTCAGAACGCTCAATACGGTGATGCTGCCAAATACCCAACGCCAGCCGAGCGCCTGGCCAAGATACGTGGCCCCGGGTGCTCCAAGCAAAATGGCTGCAGTGACGCCAAGCAAAATACGACTTACCGCTTTTCCCCGTTTGTTAAACGGTGCCATCGAAGCAGCAATCGTTGCGGCAACGCCAAAGTATGCCGCGTGAGGGAAACCTGCTATCAGGCGTGAGAGCAAAAGTGTTTCATAGTTCGGTGCGAGCAGGCTGAGGGCGTTAGAAACGGTGTAGATCCCGAGTAGGAATAGGATCAGATTCCGTTTCTTAAGGTATACGCCAACAAACACCATGATGGGTGCACCGATGACTACGCCCAGCGCGTAAGCGCTGATTAGGTGTGCTACGGTTGTTTCTGGCCTAGCAAAAGCGGCGGACAGGTTAGAGAGCAATCCCATTACCGCAAATTCGCCAGTACATAGAGAAAACACGCCAAGAATCAGGGCGAGCTCTACAAGGGCCTTTTGATTTCTGAAGATCGACAAAGCACACACCTCACAAGGTAACGAGCAAAGCCGCACAGTAGAGGCAGAACTCTACGAGTACGGTTTGTTTTTAGGCGCTCGCTGCGCCCAGCGCTCAAAGCTGGCTATAAGAAGATAAGCGTGTTCAAGGCTTTTGTGTGTTTTGTGCCTGTGACCTCGACTCCGGCGCAAGTTAACATATAGGCGTCGGGTGTTGAAGGGGGGCGAGATTGTGTGCTGAATCTCATTGGTGTTCAGCGCTGATAATTTCAAATTATCATGGGTTTTTGAAGGTATTGAGGAAAGCCAAGAGCGGTGCTGCAGATGCGGACTTTAGGGCTCTTGGCTTGCATTGCCTGTCAATGCTTTTAGCTAAATGGCGGGAACATTTCTTCTGGCTTGAGTTCTTGTGCTGTGGTTTCTGGATGTAATTCTTCTTCTACTATTTCAATCCAGTGCTTTACGGGTTTTTTTCTGGCGCCACTTAAGTGGGTTTGGCAACCAATGTTGGCCGTGACGATTTGGTCGGGCTTTCCACTTTCTAACGCCTTAAGCTTGTTTTCACGTAATTGAGTTGATAGCTCAGGCTGCGTAATAGAGTAAGTGCCTGCTGAACCGCAGCATAGGTGGCCGTCTGGAACGTTTGTCATTGTGAAACCAAAGCGGGTGAGAATGTTCTCGACGGCTCCCCCTAACTTTTGTGCGTGTTGAAGGGTGCAGGGGCAGTGGAAGGCGATGCGCTGGTTTGCGCTAATTTTCAAGTTTTCGATTGGCTCAGCTCGAATCACTTCAGCAAGATCCTTAGCTAGAGAGCTGACGACCCTTGCTTTTTCTGCATAGAGTGCATTTTCTTCCAGCAAATGGCCGTAATCACGAACGAATGCGCCGCACCCGCTTGCTGTTTGGACAATTGCCTCGACCCCTCTCTGTATTGCTGGCCACCATGCATCAATGTTTCTTTTGGCTCGCTCCAAACCCCTGGCTTGTGCGTTCAGGTGGTAATCAACAGCCCCGCAGCATCCGGCTTCCGGAGCATTAATCACCGAAATTCCCAGTCTATCAAGCACCCTGGCGGCAGCCGCATTCGTGTTCGGTGATAAGGTTGGCTGAACACAACCTTCTAGCATTAAGACCTTGCGATCATGATGCACACGAGGCCTTGGCTTTGGTGCGGTGGGCAAGGATGGCAATTTGCGTTTCAAGCTTTCTGGAAGTAACGGCCTGAGAACCATCCCTGTTGAGCATAAGGTTTTGAACAGTGCAGGGCGTGGAATGACTGTTCGGATGCCAGCACGTAACGCCCTCTCGAAGAACGGTCTTGGCACTTCTGCATCGACAACGCTACGACCGATATCCAGAAGATTATGATATTGCACACCTGAAGGGCAGGTTGTTTCACAGTTTCGGCATGACAAGCATCGATCTAGGTGCTTTTGGGTTTTAGCAGTTACTTCGTTTCCTTCAAGTACCTGTTTGATGAGATATATGCGGCCTCGCGGCCCATCGAGCTCATCACCTAATAACTGGTAGGTTGGGCATGTTGCTGTGCAAAAGCCGCAGTGCACACAGGAACGGAGGATTTTTTCAGCTTCTTTTGCTCTTGGCAGATTTTTGGCTTCTTGACTAAGTACGGTCTGCATGTGATGTCCTACGCCTCCGAACCGACGCGGCCAGGGTTAAAAATGTTCTGAGGGTCGAACTGATTCTTTAGGTTTTTCTGGTATTTCTTCAGCGCCTTGGAGACCGGATGCAGTGATGAGTCACCTTGGGCATAGAGCGTCGCGTGCCCCCCTAGATGCTCCACAACCTCACGGATTGCATCGGCGCTTTCATTCGTTTTCAGCCATCGTTGGGATCCTCCCCAGTCCAGGATCTGCTTCCCTGGAAGAATGTACGTGGAGACATTGCTTGGCAGCGAAAGGCGCCACAAAGGTTCCGCGCTTTTGAAAAAGTCTGTCTCGTGTTCGCGCAAATCTCTCCAGAAGCCGTTATCGAGAGGTTCACCTCCGAGCATGCTCAACGCAGATTTGACAGAGCCATCCCCGCCTTCGATACGCAAGTGGAGCAGCGAGCCGTCATGGCATGCGGCGCTGATAGGAATTGGCTGCTGCCCCCAGCGAGCAAGGTTGGCGAGAGCCTGAGCGGGATCCATATTGAGGGACAAGCTCGCAGAAGCACGAGGTTTAGGCAGCACTTTTAGGGAGACTTCAGTGATGACGCCGAGGGTGCCAAAACTTCCCGCCATCAGGCGTGAGAGGTCGTATCCTGCAACGTTCTTCATCACCTCACCGCCGAAGCGTAGTAGCTTGCCGTTCCCGATGATCACTTGGACACCGAGTACATAGTCCCTCACTGCTCCCGCCCAAGGACGGCGTGGGCCAGACAGCCCGGAGGCAACCATTCCGCCGACGGTTGCATCTGGCCCGAAATGCGGCGGCTCGAAGGGAAGCATCTGACCGGCATGATCCAATGCAGCTTCGATCTCCCACAACGACGTACCGGCACGAGCTGTGATTACGAGCTCGGTTGGATCGTAATTGACAATGCCGCGATGAATGCGCGTGTCCAGCACTTCGCCAGAGACGTGGCCGCCAAGCATGTGTTTGCTGTTGCTGCCTTGGATGCGAAGGGGGATGTCTTCGTTAAGCGCGTAATTGACCTGTTCGAGAAGATCAGCGCTGTTGTCGTGATCGTATTGCATCAGAAGCGCTCCAGCTCAGGAAAGGGCAGATTGCCGTGGTGGATATGCATTGAGCCGAACTCAGCACATCGATTCAGCGTTGGAATGTTCTTTCCTGGATTGAGCAAATTGTGTTGGTCGAAGGCGTTTTTCACTGCGTGCATCAGGGTGATCTCGTCACCGTTGAACTGAGCGCACATTTGGTTGATCTTTTCTCGTCCTACGCCGTGCTCGCCTGTGATGCTCCCGCCCACTTCAACACATAGCTCAAGGATTTTTCCTCCGAGCGCTTCAGCGCGTTCCAGTTCGCCTTCTTGGTTGGCATCGAAGAGGATCAGGGGGTGCATATTTCCGTCGCCCGCGTGGAATACGTTCGCTACTCGCAAGCCGTACTCATTGGAAAGCTCCTCGATTCCATTGAGAACACGAGGAAGCTGTCGACGTGGAATGGTTCCATCCATGCAGTAGTAGTCAGGAGAGATCCTGCCCACGGCAGGGAAGGCATTCTTCCTACCAGCCCAGAAACGAGTACGTTCTGCTTCATCGCGAGCGATCCGGACTTCGGTTGCGCCGGCGGATTCCAGAATGGTTTTGACGCGGTCGCAATCTTCCTGAACATCTGCTTCAACGCCGTCCAGCTCGCATAGCAGCATGGCTGCCGCTTCAACTGGATAGCCAGCATGGATGAAGTCCTCGCTGGCCCGGATAGAGAGGTTGTCCATCATCTCCAGTCCCCCGGGAATGATGCCGGCGGCAATGATGTCAGCGACTGCTGCCCCTGCTTTTTTTACTGAGTCGAAGCTGGTAAGCAGCACTCGTGCGACCTGGGGTTTCGGAAGCAGCTTGACCGTCACTTCCGTGATGACGCCGAGCATTCCTTCCGACCCTGTGAAGAGAGCTAGCAGGTCAAGACCAGGGCTATCTAGCGCATCGCTACCCAGCGTAAGTGCCTCTCCCTCGATAGTGAGGATGTTGACCTTCATGATGTTGTTAACGGTCAGCCCGTATTTCAGGCAATGCACACCGCCCGCGTTTTCAGCCACGTTCCCGCCGATGGAGCACGCAATTTGTGAAGAGGGGTCTGGTGCGTAGTACAGCTCAAAAGGTGCCGCAGCTTGAGAGATAGCTAGGTTGCGAACACCTGGCTGAACCTTGGCAAACCGACCATGCGGATTCACCTCAATGATCTGGTTGAATCTCGCCATCACGAGAAGGATGCCTCGCTCGTGCGGCAAGGCGCCCCCCGACAGTCCCGTCCCAGCTCCGCGAGCCACTATAGGGACACGGAGCTCAAAGCAGGTTCTCAGGATGGTTTGCACCTGCTCGATCCTGGTGGGTATTACGACCAGCAGAGGCATGACGCGATAGGCTGACAGGCCGTCGCATTCGTAAGGTCTAAGCTCTTCTGGGGAGGACAGAATTTCAAGATCAGGTATCGCTGTTGATAGCTGATATAACACGTGGTCTTTGTCGACGTTGGGCAATGCACCATCGACACGCTCATCATGGAGAATGTTCATCGCGCTCTCGCGTTAGGCTTTTATTCTTGTGTGCTTTGCCCCTGTCTCAAATGGGTTGCGTCTGGCAGGAGCTAGGGGCCAATCCAACACTGAGCGGGTGCTTCCATCATGTCGACGACCAAGCGCTCTGGTACGACCAGTTTTTAGAGCCTCCACATCGAAGTTCCTATGGCTCAGGTCATACGAGGGATAAAATGAGCCGCGTCGTCCTGCAATTCACGGCTGGTCGTACCAGTCCTCAGGAGTCTTGATGGAAAATTCGCACTCGGGCAAACAAGAAAAAACCCAAGTCGCTGACCAGGTAGCCGAACGCATTGAACGGTTGATCGTTGATGGGGTGATCAAGGTTGGCCAAGCGCTACCCTCTGAGCGACGTCTGATGACCAAGATGGGCTGCTCACGTTCAGCGCTTCGCGAAGGACTCAGGGTTCTCCGTGGTAGAGGGATTATTGACACTGAGCACGGCCGTGGCTCTTTCGTGGCGGATCTTTCGAATACCGAAGCAACGCAGCCGATGATGTACCTCTTTAGCTCCCAGCGTAGAACCCTCTACGATTTGCTTGAGGTGAGAGCACTGCTCGAAGGTGAGTCAGCAAGGCTTGCTGCGCTCAGGGCCACGGATGTCGATCGGTTGCTGATCCGTAAGCGGTACGAAGAAATGCTCTCCGCGCATTCAGATCCTCAACAGCATGATGCTAAGGAGCAGGCTAGGCTCGATCACGCTTTCCATCGATCCATAAGTGAAGCCTCCCACAACCCCGTTCTTGTTCACACGCTACAAGGCTTAAGCGAGCTAACCCTGAGCACGGTCTTCGCGTCCGTCAACAATCTCTACTGTCGTCCTGCCCAAAAGCGTCAGATTGATAGGCAGCATTCGCGGCTTTATCACGCGGTGATGGAGCAGCTTCCCGAGCAGGCTCAGCGAGCTGCGCGCGACCACATCAATGGTATTCGAGACAGTCTTCGAGATATCGAGGATGAAGAGCAGAGATTGGTACGAGCTACGATGCGACTTGAGGGATGGCACTGATGGATGGGCCGTAATGCATCTTGATGTGTCGTCGAAATAGTGAGGAGGGGGAAGAGAAATTTTAGGTTGTTAGGCTAGGCAGTAGCGCGGACTACCACCCAGCCTAACTGCCCCTTAGCGCTTATCGCGAATCGAGAAATTCGCCATATGCTCCAAGCCTTTGATCAACGCAGAATGATCCCATTCACCGCCACCCAGGGCGACACAAGTGCTAAACACCTGCTGTGCGTTCGATGTATTTGGCAGGTTCAGCCCAAGTTCCTTAGCGCCCTGCAGAGCTAGGTTCAGGTCTTTTTGGTGCAGGTTGATGCGGAAGCCTGGGTCGAAGGTTCCTTTAATCATGCGCTCAGCATGAACCTCAAGGATCTTCGAGGATGCGAAGCCGCCCATGAGCGCCTCGCGAACCTTGGCCGGGTCAGCTCCGTTCTTGGACGCGAACAACAGTGCTTCACTGACAGCCTGGATGTTGAGAGCAACGATGATCTGGTTGGCAACCTTGGCGGTTTGACCGTCGCCATTGGCGCCAACGCGATTGATGTTTTTACCCATCACTTCGAACAGCGGGTAAGCACGGTCGAATGCAGCTTGAGAGCCACCCACCATGATGCTGAGGGTGCCCGCTTTAGCGCCTACTTCACCACCAGACACAGGCGCATCCAGGTAGCTCGCACCTGTGGCATTGATCTTCTCAGCAAACGCTTTGGTGGCGGTTGGCGAGATCGAGCTCATATCGATGACGATCTTGTTTGGGCCGATGCCTGCTGCAACGCCGTTTTCCCCAAACAGAACGCTCTCTACTTGAGGGGTGTCCGGCACCATCACAATGATGACTTCAGCTTCCTGGGCAACCTCTTTAGGGTTAGCCAGGCTGATCGCACCTGCGTTGACCAGATCATCTGGTGCTGAGCTATGGTGAGTCGAAACGTAGACTTGGTGACCCGCTTTTTGCAGGTTCAAGGCCATGGGGCGACCCATGATGCCTGTGCCAATAAAGCCAACTTTTGCCATGATTCACTCCTTACGGATTGCGGTCTTGCCGCAATAAGTTGTGCGATCCCTAAGGGATCGCACCTGCACTAGCTTGCTTAGATCACATTGTGAGTTTTGAGCCAGCCAAGACCCGCTTCTGTCGAGGTCAGAGGCTTGTACTCTGCTCCCACCCAACCTTGGTAACCGATCCGATCCAGGTGCTCGAACAGGAAGCGATAGTTGATTTCGCCGGTGCCTGGCTCGTTACGGCCAGGGTTGTCCGCGAGCTGGATGTGGTTGATTAGCTGCAGATTGGTTTCCATGGTGCGTGCCAGATCGCCTTCCATGATCTGCATGTGGTAGATGTCGTACTGCAGGAACAGGTTATCGCTGCTGACTTTTGCCTGGATTTCCAAGGCCTGCTTCGTGGTGTTGAGGTAGAAGCCAGGGATGTCACGCGTGTTGATCATCTCCATGACAAGGCGGATCCCAGCAGTTTTCAGCTTGTCTGCAGCGTACTTTAGGTTGCTGACGAAGGTCTTCTGAAGAAGCTCAGCATCTGCTCCCTTGGGAGTAATCCCAGCCAAGCAATTGATCTGACGATTACCCAGTATCTTCGCGTAAGCGATGGCTTGATCTACGCCTGCTTGGAACTCTTCGATTCGGTCAGGCAAGCAGGCAATACCACGCTCGCCTTTGGCCCAGTCCCCTGCTGGCAGATTGAAGAGCACTTGGGAGAGATTGTGCTTTTCCAGCTGCTGCCAGATCTGTTCTGCTGGGAAATCGTACGGGAACAGATACTCGACGCCGCTAAAACCTGCTTGGGCAGCTGCGCCGAAGCGTGCAAGAAAGTCATGCTCGGTGAACAACATTGAAAGGTTGGCTGCTAAACGGGGCATTTGGCTTTCCTCTAAAATCTCAGGAGTTGCTGAGCGGAACGATCGAAGTAGGGGCATCGCTGGCGAAGACCGCCAGTTCCTCAAACTCGTTGACCGCATCGATCTCGGTGCCCATGGAAATGTTGGTCACACGCTCCAGAATCACTTCGACTACCACCGGTACGCGGTACTCGCGAGCCATTCGCTGGGCTTGACGCAGAGCCGGTGCAATCTCATGCGGCTCGGATACACGGAGGGCTTTGCAACCCAGTCCTTCGACTACAGCGACGTGATCGACACCATAGTTGCTGGCTTCGGTCGCGTTGATGTTCTCGAACGCCAGTTGCACGCAATAATCCATGTCGAAGCCGCGCTGAGCCTGACGGATCAAGCCAAGGTAAGCGTTGTTCACCAGCACGTGGACGTACGGCAGATTGAACTGCGCGCCCACCGCTAACTCTTCGATCATGAACTGGAAATCGTAGTCACCCGACAAGGCGACGACGTTGCGGCTCGGGTCGGCTTTGACCACACCCAACGCTGCCGGGATTGTCCAGCCCAGCGGGCCAGCCTGACCGCAGTTGATCCAGTGACGCGGCTTGTACACGTGCAGGAATTGCGCGCCGGCGATTTGCGAAAGGCCGATGGTGCTGATGTAGCAAGTGTCTTTGCCGAACACCTGGTTCATCTCTTCGTATACGCGCTGTGGCTTGACCGGCACATTGTCGAAATGAGTTTTGCGCTGCATTGTGGCTTTACGCTGCTGGCAGCTCTCCAGCCATGCTTGGCGGCATTTCAGTTTGCCAGCGGCTTTCCACTCTCGGGCTACTTCAAGGAATACATCCAGCGCCTTACCAGCGTCGGAAACGATACCCAGATCCGGAGTAAATACACGGCCGATCTGAGTGGGCTCGATGTCCACGTGAACGAATTTGCGGCCCTTTGTGTAGACGTCGACAGAACCGGTGTGGCGGTTAGCCCAGCGATTGCCGATACCAAACACCAGATCAGATTCAAGCAAGGTAGCGTTGCCGTAGCGGTGCGAGGTCTGCAGACCGACCATACCTACCATCAGCGCATGGTCGTCCGGGATGGTGCCCCAGCCCATCAGGGTCGGGATCACTGGTACGCCGGTCAGCTCGGCGAACTCGACCAGCTTGTCGCTGGCGTCGGCATTGATGACTCCGCCGCCTGCCACAAGCAGTGGGCGTTCGGCGTCATTGAGCAGGGCCAGGGCTTTCTCGGCCTGTACGCGGGTAGCGGACGGCTTGTGCACCGGAAGCGGTTCGTAGGCGTCGATGTCGAATACGATTTCGGCCATCTGCACGTCGAACGGCAGGTCGATCAGCACAGGGCCTGGGCGGCCGCTGCGCATTTCATAGAAGGCTTTCTGGAAGGCGTAAGGCACCTGCCCTGGTTCCAGAACGGTGCTCGCCCACTTGGTCACCGGCTTGACGATGCTGGTGATGTCGACAGCCTGGAAGTCTTCCTTGTGAAGGCGGGCACGTGGCGCCTGGCCGGTGATGCACAGAATCGGGATGGAGTCGGCCGAGGCACTGTACAGGCCGGTGACCATGTCGGTGCCAGCAGGGCCGGAGGTGCCGATGCACACACCGATGTTGCCCGGGTTGGCACGGGTGTAGCCCTCGGCCATGTGCGAGGCGCCTTCGACGTGACGAGCGAGGACGTGATCGATGCCACCGACTTTCTTCAGGGCTGAATACAATGGGTTGATGGCAGCCCCCGGAATGCCGAACGCGGTATCTACACCTTCACGGCGCATGACCTGAACGGCTGCATCAATTGCTCTCATCTTAGGCATAGCATTTCCTCCGGAATAACAATATTTTTGTATTGGGTGCCAGTCTGGATCACTGAACTCTGGGCTTGAAGCCCCATAAATTTGTTTCTGTCGATATAAAAGGTATCGAATGGCGCGCCTTACAGAGCTTCAAAGCTTCATCCAAATAGCCCAGAAAGGCAGCTTTGCAGCTGCTGCGGTTAGCGAAGGTGTAACCGCCGCAATGCTCGGTCGCCGTTTGGATTCGCTTGAGAAACGGTTGGGAGTGAAACTCATGCATCGTTCGACTCGAGGGCTGCATTTGACAGAGCTTGGAGAGCAGCTCTTGGAGAGGGCGAAGTACCTGGTACGCGAATTCGATGATATGGAAGCGAGCATCAGCAACAGCGCCAGGCACGTCGCTGGAAACCTGCTTGTATCTGCACCGGCTGCCTTTGGACGGGTGCACGTAGCTCCTCACGCACTTGGTTTTCATGAGAAATTTCCGAACCTCAAGCTGTCTTTCAATCTCACCGATAGCCTCGTGGACTTGGTGGGGGAGGGATACGATCTCAGCATCAGGATTGGCTGGGTAACCGACCCGAACTATGTTGCCGTGAAGCTTTTTTCTAACCGTCGAGTCGTGTGTGGTACCCCGGACTACTTCGCCAAATACGGCCGGCCGACGAGCTTGGAGGATCTGTCAAATCACAACTGCCTGGCCTTCACATCACAAGGTGGCCAGCCGCGAGGGTGGACGTTCCAGCGAGACGGGAAGCAGATTGCAATGCGAGTCAGTGGCAACATGGCGTGTAATGACGGTGAGTTGCTGTTCTCCTGGATGAGGCAAGGGTTGGGTATCGGGTGGCGCTCGACATGGGAGATCCACAAAGAGCTGGAGACAGGAGAGCTCGTCACGGTGCTGGATGAGTTTGCTTTGCCTGACTACGACATCCAGGCTGTCTATCCACATCAGAGATTCCTCCCGGCGAAGGTGAGGCATTTCATTGACTACCTGAAATCCGTCTATCAACGCCCGGACTACTGGTTGTAGTCATACAGCTCGGAAGGGTGGTGGGCTGGCCATGACCCAGTCCACCACCCACCTTGTCACTTCAGCTGGAAGATCGCTTCGATCTCAACTGCCATTCCAGAGGGAAGTGAAGAGGCTCCGGTGGCAATGCGGGCGTGCTGGCCTGCGGTACCCAGTACCTTGGCGATCAGATCCGAAGCAGCATCCAGAACCTGGGAGTGGGCAGTGAAATCTTCGGCGCTGTTTACTACGCCGGCCAGCCTTACTGCGGTCACTACCTTGGATGTATCGTCGCCAGTCGCGTGTGCGAGGTGACCCAATACGTTCAGTGCACACAGTTGAGCAGCTTCACGGCCTTGCTCGATGGTCAGTTCGCGCCCAACACGGCCAGAGAATTTCAGCTCACCGTTGATACGTGGAGCTTGCCCGGCGACGAACAGCAGATCACCTGCTTTGATGGCTGGAACGTAGCTGCCACGAGGAGCGATGGTAGCTGGCAGTTCCAGATTCAACTCTTTCAGTGCTTCGGTAAAAGTGCGGTAACTCATTTAAGCTGTCTCCAGTCGCCTTGTTGGCCTTGCCAGTTGATCGAATGGCCCAACGTGCGCATTACGCTCCCGCGCAGCGCCCTGACCATTCCTTCGTATTCCTGCATCGCGATACCGTCATGAGCTGGCTCCGGGCCCATGAACATGCCGTCGACGCCACCGTGAGCAACACACAATTCAGTGCTGCGAGTTTCGATCTCGGGCTCATGGAACACCACTGGGTTCTCGAGCAGCGCTGAGAGGGCGGCCACAATACCGGTGGCTCCCCAGTTCGAAATGTTTGAAATCACGAGCCACTCAGCAGCTGTCACTGCGCCCACGCCTCCACGGCCGGGAGTTCCGCAGTCCACTGCTTTTGGGGAGAAGGTCGGCAGCTCTTTGGAAATGACGCCCATTCCGAGCTCATTACCGCCGTCACCGATACCCAAGGTCATGAGGCCTTGGTTTTTGGCCTTGTTGAAGAGGTAATCCAGATCACCGACCATACCGTCGAGTGGGCGACCACCCAGGCCGTGATAAAGACCATTGACGTTGCAGCCTGGTCGTTCAATTGAGAGCAGCAGGGACGGCTGAGTAATTTCCAGAAGCTCGTCGCTGGCTCTATGGCAGGCAGCCTTTTCTTTGGAGACAGGCTTGATGTAAACCGGACGCAGGTACTCAATAGCATCCGCTTTACCCGACTCCGGCAGCAGGCGTGGGGCGAGGCCAGCGCCTCGGCAGGTGGCCATCATCATCTCAACCCAGTCCTCGTCAATCACGATGACTGTCATGACGCCGAGACCCAGGAAGATGGCGCGGGCCAGAAGGGCGGCACCAATAGGGCCGTCAGTTTCCGGAACACCGCCACCTTCCGGGAAGCCGGTCAGGATCGCAATCGGGCGATCAGGATGAGATTTGGCAGCTTCAACGAGGCGCTCGGCGGCGCCCATGCAGCAGAAACCTGGTTGGTTTTTTTGCAAGGCTGCATACAGGTTTGAAATGAGGCCGACGCCAGTGAAGTCGATCTTCATGAAGTCGTCGATGGTTTGCGCGACTCGTCGATATTGAGCGCTATCAGGCTTGAGCATGATCAGTCCCTTTACAGTTCGAAGGTGTACGCTCAATGAGCGGTGATGATTTCGGCGTAGAGCTCGGGGTCTACGTTGCCGCCGCTCAGCACGACCACGGTTGTACGGCCACGGGTTTCGACACGACCTTCAAGTACTGCGGCCAGGCCTACAGCGCCACCTGGTTCGAGAATCAGCTTGAGTTTGTCGTAAGCGACTCGCATGGCTTTGCGGACTTCGTCATCGGTGACTACCAGGCTGCCCGCGAGTAGCCGTTGGTTGATGTCGAAGGTGAGATCGCCTGGAGTCACGACCTGCAGGGCGTCGCAGATCGATTTGGCGCCTGGGGCATTGCTTTCACGCTTACCACTTGCCAGCGATCGAGCCAGTTCGTCGAAGCCAGCAGGTTCAACGGCGTATACGTGGGTGCTTTCGCACTTGGCGCGTACGGCGGTTGCAACGCCTGAGATCAAGCCGCCGCCACTGCATGCTGCGAGGACGCTGTCGGCTTTGATGCCTAGATGCTCAAGGTCTTCCATGATCTCGAGGCCAACGGTGCCTTGGCCGGCGATGATGAATGGGTCGTTGTAGGGCGGAACCATGGTGGCGCCAGTGCGGTTCGCAATTTCAGCACCGATGGCTTCGCGGTCATCCTTCTGGCGATCGTAGAGAATGACAGTCGCACCGTTGGCGCGTGCACCTTTGATCTTGGCTTGGGGGGCATCTGACGGCATGATGATCGTGGCGGAGATGTTCAGGATTCGGCCGACTGCCGATGTTGCAAGAGCGTGGTTGCCAGACGAGAACGCGACCACACCTGCGCGCTGTTGCTTTGCGGATAATTGAAGCAAGCGGTTGCACGCACCACGGAACTTGAAGGATGCAGTGGGTTGCAATACCTCAGGCTTGAACAGCAACCGACCACCTACCAGCTCGTTGAGCTCGGGGCTTTCCAGCAGTGGCGTTCGAGCCGCGTAATCTTTGATCCTGACAGCGGCCTCCTCGATGTCTTTCAGTGTAGGAGGAACTGGCCGTTCGCCTTTTTCAATACTGGACATATAAATACCTTTTTATTTGATCGCAACAGAGCTCGCCTTGACGCTGGAAAAGAGTGTATGGACGTGTTTCAAAAGCTGTAAATTAAATAAAATTGCGCAGGGCTGTTAAGGAAAGCTGAACAGATGTCTGGAGGTAATGATGAATACGAAGCTACTTGAGACATTTGTCGAGCTGGCTCGCACGCCGCACTTGCGAAAATTAGCCGAGCGTCTTCATGCCACTCCATCTGCTCTTTCGATGAGAGTTAAGAGCCTGGAAGAGCAATTAGGGGTGGAGCTTTTCACCTCTGATAATAAAACGCTTTCACTGACGGAGGAGGGGAGGCGGTTGTTGCCCTATGCTGAGGCTGCAATTTCAGCGCTCCAGGAGTTCATTGGGGCCGCTTCGCAAGTGTCCGGTATTGGGGGGGTAGTGCGTGTTGGTCTGATCGAGGCAGCCGTCTATACCTTGTTGCCCGAGCTCGTTCGTCGCACCAAAGCCGAACTACCGAACGTCAACGTGACTTGGGTTGTAGGACTGACAGCGGATCTACTTGAGCAGCTCAACAAAGGCGAGCTGGATTTAGTGCTGTCGCTCGATAGGCAGCCCCAAAATCCATACTCGGTTGCGGAGAAGCTCCTGACCCTGGCGACAAGGTGGATAGGGAAGACAGGCTTGGCGCTGAACCTGGATGAGGAGTCTTTCATTTTTTCTCACCAAATCCTCACTCCCATGGGGAATACCGCTCCTTCAGATGACGCTGCGCGGACGGTGCAGAAGCTCGCATTCAAGTACGGGATAAATCCCACAACCATCCAATTGTCGAGTTCACCGTCGATTTCTGCGCTTATCACCCTGATTCGCAATGGAATAGGCATCGGCGTTTTGCCTGCCGTCTTAGTGAAAGAGCACCTGGCCGATAGTGAATTGGTGGTGCTCCCGGTGACGGCTCCTCCGCCTATGGTCATCTATCGATGGCACCTTACCAATGCCTCTCCAGCCACGCTCAAGGTTGCCGCTTTGGTCTCGGGAGTCGCGTCCGAACTGGATACGGCCTACGCAGATGGCCCAGTTGATATCTCAAAAAGTGATAGAGAGGAAATCTGATAGTGCGTTGAGCTCACACTGATAAGCGTCCATTATCAGAGACAATAGCTAATGAAAATTTGACGTTATCGGTGTGTGGGGAGAGGATGAGGCTCAGCGCGATGAGCACGCTCAACACGATGTTGAAATGTTAGATGATCCGCTCGTATGACCCCGAGTAAATCGTCAAGCAACTGTGTGCAC
>Ga0247830_10000384_pt1 | contig 15609 bp, 16 predicted proteins | sample 12C_Control_Day5_FD_207766 | JGI IMG/M metagenome (GOLD analysis project Ga0247830, IMG submission 207766) | Soil microbial communities from agricultural site in Penn Yan, New York, United States - 12C_Control_Day5 | ecosystem: Environmental > Terrestrial > Soil > Agricultural land | place...
CCCCCGTTTAGCGTGGCGGGAAATAACAACCCGTTGCGGGCACCAAGCACCGCCGGGACATGGGGAGGAAATGATGCGTTCGAAGCTCGCCTTCGCCGTTGCGCTATCCGTTGCTGCCACGACCGTGGCCCTGCCGGCGCTTGCCCAGAAACAGGGCGGTACGCTGCGCATCTATCATCGCGACAACCTGCCGAGCGCCTCCATCCACGAGGAGGCCACCATCTCCACGGTGCAGCCGTTCATGGGCGTGTTCAACAACCTGGTCGTGTTCGACCAGCAGAAGCCGCTCAACACGATGGAGACCATCGTTCCCGACCTCGCCGAAAGCTGGGCCTGGGACTCAACCAACACCAAGCTCACGTTCAAGCTGCGCCAGGGCGTCAAGTGGCACGATGGCAAGCCGTTCACCGCCAAGGACGTGCAGTGCACCTGGAACAAGCTGACGGGCAAGGACCCGGACGACTTCCGCAAGAACCCGCGCGCCATCTGGTGGCAGAACCTGAAGGAAGTGACGGTCAACGGCGACCATGAGGCGACCTTCGTCCTCAACCGCCCGCAGCCCTCGTTCCTGATGATGTTCGCTTCCGGCTATACGCCGGTCTATCCCTGCCATGTCTCGACCAAGGACATGCGCACCAATCCGATCGGCACGGGGCCTTTCAAGTTCGTCGAGTTCAAGCGCGGCGACTCCGTGAAGTTCGCGCGCAACCCCGACTACTGGAAGAAGGGCAAGCCCCACGTCGACGCCATCGAGTGGAAGGTGATCGAGAACCGCTCGACCCGCATTCTGGCGTTCGTGGCGGGCGAGTTCGACATGACGTTCGGCACCGACGTCACGATCCCGCTGCTGAAGGACGTGACATCGCAGGCGCCCAAGGCCGTGTGCGAGCTGGCGCCAACCTACGTGTCGAGCAATCTGATCATCAATCCCAAGGCCCCCCCTTTCAGCGATCCGAAAGTCCGCCGGGCCATGGCGCTGGCAATCGACCGCAAGGCCTTCATAGAGATTCTGAGCAACGGGAGGGATGACATCAGCGGCGCCATGCTGCCTCCCCCGGCTGGGGTCTGGGGCATGCCGCCCGAGGAGCTGCAGAAGCTGCCGGGATATTCAGCAGATGTGGAGAAAAGCCGAGCCGAGGGCCGCAAGATCATGGAGGGTCTCGGCTACAGCGAAGCCAAGCCGCTCCCTGTCAAGGTTGCGACGCGCAACATCGCGGTTTACCGGGATCCTGCGGTGATCCTCATCGACCAGCTCAAGAAAGTACACATTGCTGGCGAGCTCGACGTCGTGGACACCAGCATCTGGCACGCCAAGGTGACGCGCGGCGAGTATGCAGTCGGCTTGAACCTCACGGGCGTGGGTGTCGACGATCCTGACGTCAATCTCTACGAGAACTACAGCTGCAACTCCGAGCGCAACCTCACCAAGTACTGCAACAAGGACGTCGATGCATTGATCGACAAGCAGTCGCAGGAGCTCGATGTCGGCAAGCGCAAGAAGGTGGTCTGGGAGATCGAGCACAAGCTGGCCGAGGACCTCGCGCGCCCGATCATCGCCTATCAGCGCGCCGCGACCTGCTGGCAGCCGTACGTGAAGGGCTTCGTGCTGCACCAGAACAGCATCTACAACAACTGGCGCTACGAGGACGTGTGGCTGGACAAATAGCGCGAGCGCCGGGCCAGCCGCGATAGGGGAGAAGCGAGAGTGGGAGCGTACATCGTCCGCCGGCTCCTCCTGATGCTCGTAACCCTGGTCGGGATGTCGATCCTGATCTTCGTCATGTTGCGGCTGGTGCCAGGCAACATCACGGACATCATCTTCGACTCGGCCGGTTTCGTGAACCCGGCGCAGAAGGCCAAGATCGAGCGCCAGCTCGGGCTCGATCAGCCGATCGTGGTCCAGTACGTGAACTGGATCGGCGGCCTCATGAAGGGCGACCTCGGCTACGCCTACGTGTCGGAGAAGCCGGCGATCGACGAGATCCTGCCGCGCATCCCCGTCACGGCCAAGCTCGCGGCGCTGGCGCTGATCTTCTCGGTGCTGTTCGGGGTTCCGCTCGGCGTGCTGAGCGCGGTCCGGCAGAACACCGCCCTCGATTACGTGTTGCGGGTGATCAGCCTGAGCGGCTTGTCGCTGCCTTCGTTCTGGCTCGGGCTGCTGATCCTGATGGGGTTCGTGCACTTCCTGGGCTGGATACCGATCTACAGGAGCGACACGGGCAGTATGTGGGAGGAGCTCGTGCTGCTCAGCATTCCCGCGGCTGCCGTCGGCTTCCGCAGCTCGGCCCTTGTCATGCGGCTGACGCGCTCGTCGATGCTCGAGGTGCTGCGGCAGGACTATATACGCACCGCCCGCGCCAAGGGTGCCTCCGAGGGCTCCATCAACTACGATCACGCGCTGCGCAACGCCGTGCTGCCGGTCGTCACCATCATCGGCATCGAGGCCGCCTTCCTGATCGGCGGGCTGATCGTTACCGAGACCGTGTTCAACATCCCGGGTGTGGCGCGTTTCCTGGTCGAGGCCATCCGCTGGCGCGACTATCCGATCGTGCAGAACCTGGTGATGTTCATCGCCATCATCGTGGTGCTGGTGAACTTCCTGGTCGACCTGATGTACGTGGCGCTCGATCCACGCATCAAATACGAGGATTGAGGCGCACGTGGCGGTCATCGATCACCAGGCAGAGCTGTCGAGGGCCGGAGCCAACGTGCACGGCTGGTTCGGCGGCCTGCTGTTCTTCGCGCGCCGCTATCCGCTCGGTGCCATCGGCGCGATCATCATGATCCTTTTCCTCGCCACCGCCATCTTCGCCGGCAGCATCGCCAGGTTCGACCCATTCACGACCAATGCCCGCATCTCGCTCGCTCCGCCCGGCGGCGAGCACATCCTGGGCGCCGACTTCATGGGCCGCGATGTGTTCGCCCGTATCGTCTACGGCGCCCGCATCTCGCTCGCCGTCAGCGTCGGCGCCACCGCGCTCGGCTGCCTGATCGGCGTCGCGATCGGCCTGATGTCGGGCTTCTTCGGCGGCTGGTTCGACCTGCTCGTGCAGCGCGTGCTGGACATCATGCAGTCGCTGCCGCTGCTGGTGATGGCCCTGGTGATGGCGGCCTCGCTGGGGCCGTCGCTCCCCAACACCATCATCGCCATTGCCATTCCGCTGGTGCCCACGGTCGCGCGCATTATCCGTTCCAACACCTTGTCGCTGCGCGAGATGCCGTTCGTGGAGGCCGCCCGCGCTGTCGGCATGAGCGAGACGCGCATCGCCTTCATCCACGTGCTTCCCAACACGCTGGCGCCGCTGATCGTGCTGGCGACCGCGCAACTGGGTTCCGCCATCCTCGTCGAGTCGGCGCTGGCGTTCCTCGGGCTCGGCGTGCCGGAGCCCCACCCCTCCTGGGGCCGCATGCTCTCGGAGTCGGCCGCCGAGTACGTGCGCACGGCGCCCTGGCTCGTCATCTTCCCCGGCATCGCCATCAGCGCCGTGGTGTTCGGCACCAATCTGTTCGGCGACGCCCTGCGCGACCTCCTCGACCCGCGGCAGCGCATCTGATGGCGGCACCCCAGGCGATCCTCGCAACCGGCGCCGAGCGCAGACCCGTGGCCGGCGCGCCCGCGCCCGAGCCCGTGCTCGAGGTGGAGAACCTGCAGACGGTTTTCTACACGCGCGGCGGCCTCGTGAAGGCGGTCGACGGCGTGTCCTTCACGCTGGGGCGGAGCGAGACGCTCGCCATCGTCGGAGAGTCGGGGTGCGGCAAGAGCGTCACCGCGCTGTCCCTGATGCGGCTGGTCTCCGATCCCGGCCGCGTCGTCGGCGGCTCGGTCAAGCTCGACGGCCGCGATCTCGTCGGCCTCGACGAAGCGGAATTGCGCCAGATCCGCGGCAACGACATCTCCATGATCTTCCAGGAGCCGATGACGTCCCTCAACCCGGTCATGACCATCGGCCGGCAGATCGGCGAGGCGCTGATCCTGCACCAGCACATGTCGCGCAAGGCGGCCGTGGCGCGGGCCACCGAGATGTTGCACCTCGTCGGCATCCCCGAGCCCCAGCAGCGCGTCAAGGAGTACCCCCACCAGCTGTCCGGCGGCATGCGCCAGCGCGCCATGATCGCCATGGCGCTCGCCTGCAATCCCAAGGTGCTGATCGCCGACGAGCCGACCTCGGCGCTCGACGTCACCATACAGGCGCAGATCCTCGAGCTGATCGCCAAGCTGCAGCGCGAGCTCGGCACCGCCGTGATCCTCATCACGCACGATCTGGGCGTGGTGGCGGAGACGGCCGAGCGGGTGATCGTGATGTATGCCGGCCGCAAGGTCGAGGAGGCGACGGTTGGCGAGCTGTTCGCGCGCCCGCTCCATCCCTACACGCGCGGCCTCATGAACTCCATCCCGCGCCTCGCCCTCATGCGGCGCGAGGCCGGCCCCGTCGTCAACCGCCTCGCCGAGATCCCGGGCATCGTGCCGGCGCTGAGCAACCTGCCGCCGGGCTGCACCTTCGCGCCCCGCTGCACCTTCGCCGACGAGGCCTGCCGGGCCCAATACCCGGCCTACGCGGAGAAGCGTGAGCGCCACTGGGCCGCGTGCTGGCATTCCGACAAGCTCCCGGGGGCCGCCCATGACTGAGGCTGCCCCGCCGCCTGTGCTGGAGGTCGAGGGCCTCTCCAAGCATTTCCCCGTGCGCAAGGGCCTACTGCGCCGCACCGTCGGCCATGTCTACGCCGTCGACCAGGTGAGCTTCACGATTGGAGCGGGCGAGACGCTGGGACTGGTCGGGGAATCGGGCTGCGGCAAGACCACGGTGGGGCGCACCATCATGCGGCTGATCGAGCCGACCGCCGGCGCCATCCGCCTCGACGGCCACGACGTGACCCGCCTCGGCAAGTCGGAGATGCGGCCCTTCCGGCGGCAGATCCAGATCATCTTCCAGGACCCGTTCTCTTCGCTGAACCCCAGAAAGCGCGCGGGCGATATCGTCGGCGAGCCGCTCAAGGTGCACGGCGTGCTGGCGGCGAAGGCGCGGCGGGAGCGGGTGGCCGAGCTGTTCGAGCGCGTCGGCTTGCGCAAGGCGCAGATGGACAATTTCCCGCACCAGTTCTCGGGCGGCCAGCGCCAGCGCATCGGTGTCGCCCGCGCCCTGGCCCTCAACCCGCGGCTGATCATCGGCGACGAGCCGGTGTCGGCGCTCGACGTCTCGATCCAGGCCCAGGTCATCAACCTGCTGATGGACCTGCAGCGCGAGCTGAAGCTCTCCTACCTCTTCATCTCGCACAACCTGGCGGTGGTGGAGCACATCGCTCACCGCGTCGCCGTCATGTATCTGGGGCGCATCGTCGAATACACCGACAAGACCACGCTGTTCACCAGGCCGCTGCACCCCTACACCGAGGCGCTGCTCGCCGCCGTGCCCGTCCCCGACCCCGCTATCAAGCGCGCCAAGCGCGTGGTGCAGGGCGACGTGCCGAGTCCCCTGAAGCCGCCGCCGGGTTGCCACTTCCACACCCGCTGCCCCTACGCCGAGGCGCGCTGCCGCCAGGAGATCCCGGCCCTGCGCGAGGTCGAGCCCGGCCACCACGTGGCGTGTCACCTGCGCTGAGTGTATTGCCCGGGGGCCGACGCTCAGCGGAACAGGACGTCAGCCGGCTCTGCCGGATAGTCAACTCTGACGCATCGCGTCGACCGAATAGCGGCCGGCGCCGAACGCGAATAGCGCCAGCAGTCCGCCTGCGATGGCGAGGTCCTTCTCGAAGTGCAGGAGGTGGCTGCGGTCGGCGAGATTGCCGTGGAAGAGCACGGCAGCCAGCACGCAGAACGCGGCGAGCGCGAGTGCGGCCAAGCGCGTCTGCCAGCCGATCGCCAGCAGCAGTCCGCCGCCCAGCTCCAGCGCGATCACCGCCGGCAGCAGCGCCCCCGGCACGGAGTACCTCTCCATGTAGGCGGCCGCCGGCGCGTAGCCTCTGATCTTGCTCCAGCCCTCGAGGACGAACAGGGCGGCCAGCAGCAGCCGCCCCAGCAATGTCGCGCTCGCACGCGCGGCTTCGCTCGACATGCAACCTGATCTCAGTTGGTCTTGGACACGCCGCCGGGCGCTCCGGCGATCGCCTTCTCGAGGTCCTCGAGCTCCTCGCAGCCCTGCGGGCACAGCTTGCGCAGCAGAACCACATGCTCGCGTGCCTTCGCCAGCTCGCCTCGCTCCACGTAGAGCTCGCCCAGGTACTCGAGCGCGCCCTTGTGCTCGGGATCGAAATCGAGCGCCTTGCGATAGAAGGTGTAGGCCGTCGCGAGGTCGCCGCTCTTGCGCAGGCTGAAGCCCAGCAGATTGTAGACGTCGGCGTGCTGCACGCCCTTGTTGATCATGCCGTTGAGGTCGGCGATTGCCGACTTCCACTCTTTGGCCTTCACCTTGGCGCGCACCGCCGCGAGGTCGGGCGCCTCGCGCGTGCTGGTGGTGTCCACCGCCCGCGACGGCGTTGCCAGCATGGCGACGCCGCCGAAAAGAAGGGCCGCGAGCAATGCGCGGCCGAGTTTGGGTCTGCTCATGACGGTTCCTCGACCCCCTACGCTCTGCCTGGGGTGAACACGTAGCCGCTACCGTCCTTGGCGAACGAGCCGGCGCCCGGGAACGGGAAGTGCGCACCGCACACCATCATCTTCTCGGCGATCACGCGATCGATGAGCTTGCGCCGCGACTCCACGGCCAGCGGCCCGTCCTGGTCGTAGGCGCCCTGCCACTCTGGATGCGGCCCGAGCAGCGCCGGCACGTAGGCCGTGTCGTTGGATATCATGAGCTGCTGGTTGCCGGAGCTGACATGGAATGCCGCGTGCCCCGGAGTATGTCCCGGCGCGCTCACGAGGCGGACGCCCGGCGCCACCTCCTTCTCCCCCTCGACCAGCTTGAAGGTCTTCCAGCCCGGGAACACGGCATTGATGCGCGTGCCCAGCGGCTTTCTGCCATCGGGGAGCTTCTCGACGCGACCGGGCTCCGTCCACCACTTGTACTCGGTGGCGTTGACGACCAATTCGGCGTTGGGGAACACGGGCGCGTTGCTGCCCTTCTCCATCAGCCCGAAGATGTGGTCGGGATGGAAGTGCGAGATCAGGATGGTGGCGATCTTGGCGGGGTCGATGCCGGCCGCCTTCATGTTGGCGGCGAGCTTGCCGGCCGTCGGTTGCCACTGGCCGCCGGACCCCGCGTCGACCATGATCAGCCTGCCGCCGACGTTCAGCACCACCACCGTCAGCGGGACCGATACGAAATCGGTCGGCAGCCCGGCCTTGCCGAGTGCCGCCTTCGTATCGTCGACGCTGGCGTTCTTGATGAAGGCCGCATCGTGAGGTTTCTCCCAGATGCCGTCGTATATGGCCGTGACCTCGATCGAGCCCACCTTGTATTTGTGAAAGCCATTGGCCGGGTCGGGCGTCTTCTGGGCATGTGCCGGTGCGACGAAGGTCAGGGGCCTGTCGAGCCCCAGGGCCGCGGCGAATGCAGCTGATGCAATGACTTGGCGACGCGAGAGATTGAGCATTGAGCGCTCCCGTTGTGTTGACGCGAGATGGCAGGGCCCTACATCGCGTCCTATTCCGGAAGGCGCCGGCTTATTCCCGGACTAGGGTGCGCAGCGCCGCACTTTGGCGCGGATCAACCAAACGTGATCGCCAGGAATAAGAGGGAGTGAAAGGAGATATATCCTGCGTGGGGCAGTGCTGCCCCTCGCTGCGACGAGGCGTCCGCCGTTGACCTTGCTTTCCCGCTTCGAGCGCTTGGCGCTGCCGTGCATGGAGGCAGCCTACAACCTGGCGTTCTGGCTCGTGCGGTCCCGGCCCGACGCCGAGGACATCGTGCAGGAGGCTTATCTGCGCGCCTTGCGCTCTTTTGGCACCTTTCGAGGCGAGGACATGCGGCCCTGGCTGCTGGCCATTGTGCGCAACGCGGCATACCGGTGGCTCAATCACCGGCGGCGCACCGGCAACGTGGTCTCGCTCGAGGAAGCCTATGCGGGCAACGTCGGCGAGGAGTCGGGCGGGGGCGAGATCGCCGCGGACGAGCCGAGTGCCGAGGCGCGGCTGATCGGCGCCGCCGAGCGTGACTATGTCGTGCGGGCCCTGGCGGAGCTGCCGCCGGCATTCCGCGAGGTGCTGGTGTTGCGCGAGCTCGAGGGTTTTTCCTATCGCGACATCGCTGAGGTGACTGGCGCGCCGATCGGCACGGTGATGTCGCGGCTGTCGCGAGGGCGCGGCGAGCTTCGCAAGGCGCTGACCAGACTGATCGAGAAGGATGAGCCCAATGCATTGTGAGCGGGCGCGGGAGCTGCTGAGCCCGTATCTCGACGGCGAGCTGTCGCCCGACGAGCAGCGCAGCATGGCGGCCCACATCGAGGAGTGCGACAGGTGTGCCCGGCTCGCAACCGAGTTCCGCCGCATCGGCCGCACCATTGCCGAGGCGGCGCGCGAGCCGGCCCCCCACACCCTGGCTCCGCGCGTTCGCGCGGCGCTGGTCCAGGCGACTGCTGCCGAGGGGGAGGGAGCGCTCCTCTTGCCTGCCAGGCCAGGCGCGGTCGGCTGGGTACGGGCCCGCCCGCAGATGCACCAAGCCGCAGTGCTGGCTGCGGCCTGTGTGCTCACCGCCTTGGCCACGTGGTGGGTGGTGAGCGCGTCCGATCAGCAAAGAAGGCTCGAGCAGGAGGTGGTGTCGGCTCATATCCGCTCGCTTCTGCAGGAGAGGCAGATCGAGGTCGCCTCCTCCGATATGCACACGGTCAAGCCGTGGTTTGCGGGCCGCGTCGACTTCTCGCCCGAGGTCAAGGATCTCACGAGCGAGGGCTTCGTGCTGCTAGGCGGTCGCGTCGACTACATCGACGGCCGCCGGGTCGGCGTGCTCGTCTACAAGCGGCGGCAGCACACGATCAACGTGTTCGTGTGGCCGAGCGCGCGGAGCGAGAGCACGCCGCCGCGCTCGATGGCGCAGAAGGGCTACAACCTGATGACATGGAGCCACAACGGCCTGACCCGCTGGGCGATCACCGACCTCAACGCCGGGGAGCTGCGTCAGCTGCAAGAGCTGATGTAGCGCGTCGCGAATCGCCCGGCTCAGGCGGCTTTCGGTGCGTCACCGACGATCGAGATGACGATCCTCTCGTTGTCCTTGTGATCCTCGACCTCGAGAATTGTCCCACGCGCCTGCGGGTCGTTCGCCATCTGGACAATCTGCTCGATGTCGATGTGCTCGCGCAGCTCCTTGCCCGCGACCTTGGGCAGGAGCCTGGACGCCCCCGTCACGAGCCATGACGGGATGGTGATGGTGGCAGCACGCGCTTCGCCTTCGAAAACCTCGATTCGCAGCTTGGGCACATCTCTTCTCCGCTTCGGGACATTGGCAGGAGGCTGCGCCAATATCGCGCGCTCGGACTGAGAGCTGTTTCTCAGGTCACATGGGCGACGACCGGCGCTCAGCGGCGGCCGAACATGCGGGCGAGGAGGCTCGGCGATTTCTCCGCGGCCTGCGCCTGCACTCCCGGAGCTCGAGGCTGCGGCGCAGGTGTTGCTGCGGATGGCGATCCCGCAGGTGACTCGACCGGCCAGCGCGCAGGCACCTTGCCGAGTGCGGCAAGGATGCGCTCGGGCGTGAAAGGCTGGGCGAACACCTTGGCGCCGAAAGGCTTCAGCGCGTCGTTGATGGCGTTCATGACGGCAGCCGGTGCGCCGGCGGTGCCGGCCTCGCCCGCGCCCTTGGCCCCCAGCAGCGACTCCCGCGTCGGCGTCTCGACGTGGCCGACCTCGATGTCCGGCATCTCCGCCGCCATCGGCACCAGGTAGTCGGCCATGGAGCCGACCAGCAGCTGGCCCTCGGGCGAGTAGACGCAATGCTCGTAGAGCGCCCCGCCGATCCCCTGCACGATGCCGCCGCGCACCTGCTCGTCGACCAGCAATGGGTTGATGATCCGGCCGCAGTCCTCCACGCACCAGTGCTTGAGCAGGTTGACCATGCCGGTGTCGATGTCGACCTCGAGCCAGCAGGCCTGCACGCCGTTGGTGAAGGCGAAGGGATACTCCTTGGTGATGAAGTGGCGCGTCTGCATCAGCTCGCGCGGCAGGTCGGGCGGCAGCGTGTCGCCGCGGAAATAGACGATGCGGGCAAGCTCGGCGAGCGGCATGCGCGCCTGGCCCGTCTTCCGTTCGACGATCTGACCGTCGATGAGGTCGAGCGCGTCGGGCTGTGCCTGCAGCATGGCGCCGGCCACCTTCAGCGCCGCCTCTTTGACCGCGAGGCCCGACTGCAGCGCCGCCTCGCCGCCGATGCCGGCGCCGCGGCAGGCCCAGGTGCCGCCGCCATAGGGCGTGGTGAGCGTGTCGCCGGTGATGACGCGGACCTCGCCGATCGGCACGCCCACGGCCTCGGCGACGATCTGGCGGATGATGGCTTCCGTGCCCTGGCCCTGCTCCGTCACGCCGGTGGCCGCCATCACCGAGCCGTCGGGGTCGATGCGCACGGTGCAGCCGTCCTGGGCGGAGATGCGCGCCCCGCCGATGCCGTACATGAAGGGGCTCGGGTTGGTGAGCTCGATGAAGCTTGCTAGTCCGATGCCGCGGTGCACACCCTTGGCGCGCAGCCTCTCCTGCTCGGCCCGCAGCCCCGCGTAGTCGATCATGCCGAGCAGCGTATCGAGCGACTTCTCGTGGGAGAGGCCCTCGAACTTCATGCCGGCGGGCGAGGTGCGCGGGTAGGTGCCGTCCTGCATCAGGTTGCGGCGGCGGAGCTCGACGGGGTCGAGCCCCAGCGCCTCGGCGGCGAGATCGACCAGGCCCTCGGTGACGGCCGTGGCGATTGGGTGGCCCACCGCGCGGTACTGGCAGGTCGGCGTCTTGTTCTGGAAGACGACCGTGGTCTTGGCGCGGAAGTTGGCGAAGTCGTAAGGGCCGCCGACCAGGTTCACGACCTGGTTGCCCTCCACGGCGCTGGTGCGCGGATAGACCGAGTAGGGGCCGATGCCCGTCAGGTCGTCGATGTCGATCGCGGTGATACGGCCCTCCGCGTCGACGGCCATGCGCGCGGTGATGCGGTGGTCGCGGGCGTGGATGTCGGTGGCGAAGCTCTCGAGCCGGTCGGCGATGAACTTCACCGGCCGCGCCATGATTTTCGCGATGACGGCGGTGGCGACCTCGTCGGGGTAGACGTGCACCTTGATGCCGTAGCTGCCGCCGATGTCGGAGCAGATTACGCGCACGTCGCCCTCGGGCATCCGCAAATGCTTGGCGAACACGCCCTGCATCATGTGCGGCGCCTGGGTGGCGTGATAGACGGTGAGCTTGGCGCTACCGCGGTTGTAGTCGGCGAGGATCGAGCGCGGCTCGAGCGTCACGCCCGTGTGGCGGGCGCTGTGGAAGGTGGCCTCCACGACCTTGTGCGCGGCGGCGAACGCCTCGTCTACCTTGCCGCTCTCGTTGACGCGCTGGAAGCAGAGGTTGTCGCCGAGATCCGGGTGGATCGCGGGCGTGCCCGGGCTGAGTGCGGTCTCCATGTCGACTGCGGCCGGCAGCGGCTCGTACTCGATCCTGACGCGGGCGACCGCATCCTCCGCGACGGCGCGGGTCTCGGCCACCACGGCGGCCACCGCCTCGCCGGCCCACGTCGCGCGCTCGAGCGGCAGGGGCAGCTGCGGCGCCGATTTCATGCCTTTCAGGTGGGCGAGCACGGCTACCCACGGCTCGCAGTGCTTGGCGAGGTCGGCGCCCGTGAACAGGCGCACGACGCCGGGCATTGCGATCGCCTCGGCGCCGTCGATCCTTAAGATCTTGGCGTGCGGATGCGGGCTCCTCACGAACGCGACATGCACCATGCGCGGCATCACGATGTCGTCGACGAACTGGCCGCGACCCTCGACCAGCTTCCTCGCGTTCGGCCGCGGTATCGACTTGCCGATGTAGGAGTTGGGCCGGTCGACGGACCTCGGATCGATGATCTCGTTCACGGGCCGGCCCTTCCGTTGCGCTTGGCTGCCACGGTCTCGACCGCATCGACGATGGCGTGATAGCCGGTGCAGCGGCAGTAGTTGCCGGAGATGTGCTCGCGGATCTCCTCGCGCGTGGGCCGCGGGTTGGCCTTCAGGAGATCGGCCGCCGTCATGAGCATGCCGGAGGTACAGTAGCCGCACTGGCAGGCGTTGCGGGCGATGAACGCCTCCTGCAGATCGACGATCTCGCCCGAGTCGGAAACGCCTTCGATGGTCTCGACTTGCGAGCCGTCGAGGGAAGCCGCAAGCACCAGGCAGCCGCGCACGATCCGGCCGTCGACGCGCACGGTGCAGGCCCCGCACACGCCGTGCTCGCAACCCGTGTGCGAGCCCATCAGGCCGAGGTCCAGGCGCAGGAAGTCGATGAGATGCCGGCGCGCCTCGATGCGGCGGCTGACACGCTCGCCGTTGACGGTGAGGGAGACGGCGATGTCGGGGATCGCGCTCATGCGGCCTTGGCCTCCTCGCTGCCGGCGATCGTGCGCAGCGCCCGGACCAGCAGCACGCGCGCGAGATGGCGTTTCATCTCCGCGCTGCCATGCAGGTCTGCAGGCGGGTCGAGGTCGGCGTCGAGTGCGGTCTGCGCAACGGCAATCGTCTCCGGCGTTGCGGGCTTGCCTTCGATGGCGGCCATCGCACCCTTGGCCAGCACTGGCGTCTCACCCACGCCGAAGAAGACGAGGCGCAACTCGCCAAGGGCGCCATTGTCGAGCTGGGCGTGCGCCGCCACGCCCGCCATCGCGTAGTCGCCGGAGCGGCGAGCCAGCTCGAGGATGGTACTGCGCTCGCTCGGCCGCGCCACGGGGAGCTCGATTGCCGCGATCAGTTCGTTTTGCGCAAGCGCGGTGGCATAGAGGCCGGTGAAGAACTGCGCCGCGGGTATGCGCCGTTCGCCGGCAGCGCTGCGGGCCATGATGGTGGCATCGAGCGCCACGCAGCAGGCCGGCAGCTCGGCCGCCGGGTCGGCGAAGGCGAGCGATCCGCCGATGGTGCCGCGGTTGCGGATGGCGGGATGGGCGATCAGCGGCACGGTCTCGGCGATCAGGGGCACGTGGCGCCGGAGCAGATCGCTGGCGCCGAGGTCGGCATGCGTCGTGAGCGCGCCGACACGTATGGCGTTGCCGACCTGGGAAATGCCGGCCAGGTCGGCAACGCGCGTGATGTCGATGAGGATGCCCGGATCGGACAGCCGGAAGGCAAGCGAGGCGAGCAGCGTCTGTCCGCCCGCGAGCAGTCTGGCCTCAGGCCCCGCCTCGCCCCACAACCGGAACACCTCGTCGAGCGAGGCCGCCCGGACATAGGCGAACGGCGGCGCCTTCATGGGTTGCTTCCTTGGAATGAGGTGTCAGACACTCCGGGTCTGACACCGTTGCACCACACCTGCCGATGTGCTGCTGATCCGTGGCGGGCGTCGAGTCGGGGCGTCAGACCCGGAGGGTCTGACGCTTGCCCTTACTTCCCGCGGAACAGGTTGCCGAGGAAGCCGCCCTTCTTGGACTCGGTGGCGGCAGCGACCATCTCCGGGGGAGGCGTGCCGTACGGCGTGGTGGCCTTGCCGTTGCCCGCGGTGATGGCGCCAGGATCGCCGCCGACGCGGCCGGCGCGCTTGTCGGCCTCCGATTCGCGGGCGAGGCTGAAATCGAAGTGGATGCTCGGCATGCCCTTGATCGGGCAGCCCGGGTCGTTGTCCTTCACCTCGGCGACGAGGTCGCCCGAGGCGCCGAAGACGACGTCGTCGTCCAGATGCGCATCGCCGGCGATGTAGAGCGCGGTGACGAGCTCGCGGTACTCGGGCGCGCTGATCAGGAAGTGGATGTGGGCGGGCCGCATGCCGTGCCGCTTTTGGCTCATGACCATTTGACCCACGGGCCCGTCGAGCGGGATGAAATAACCCAGCGGCCGGACGGTGCGGATCACGTAGTTGCCGTTCTCGTCGGTGCGGAAGATGCCGCGGCAATCGATCTCCTCGATGCCCTTCTGGATGTCGTAGCGCCCATCGGCGGCCGTCTGCCACACGGTGACCATGGCGTTCGCCAGCGGCGCGCCCTTGGCGTTGGTGACGCGGCCGTAGAGCACGACCTCGGTGCCCTCCGTCTTCTTGGCGATCTGGGCGCCTTTCTCGAAGACCGGCGTGTTCTCGCGGAAGAATGGACCGAGCAGGCTTGCGCCGGTCGCCTCTTCCACCTTGGTCTTGTCATGCATGATGTTGACGAGCGCGGAAAGGCCGACCGTATCCGACAGCAGGATGAACTCCTGCCTGGCCGGCGTACACATCTGGCCGACCTTGGTCATGAACTCGATGCCCTTGATCCACTCGGCGGGGGTCAGCTTCACATCGCGGGCGAAGGCATGCAGGTGGCGCACCGCCGCCTCCATGATCTCCTTCATGCGCGGGTCCGGCGTCGTGGACATCTGCTCGAGGACAGCGTCGGTGATGTTGTCCGGGGTGTATTCGCGCATGGGGCTCCTCCCTTGGCGGCAGCTTGGGATGCTTGTGCGGCTGCGAGCGCAGGCTGGGCCGGCTCGGCCGCGATTTGTTGACAGCAGCGTCCGCCAACGTCCAGGCCCTGTCAAGCAAAGTGCGGGGTGCGGAGTGGGGCCGATTCCACGCCCTTGGCCGTTCCTGGGCCGCTACTTGCGCTCGGGCAGCTCGCCGGGGCGCAGCTTGCGCGCGAGAGCGTCGAGCACGCCGTTCACCACTTTCGGCTCGTCGCCCTCGAAGAAGGCATGGGCCACCTCGACGTACTCGCTGATGACGACACGGACCGGCACGTCGGCGCGCTCGATCAGCTCGAATGCCGCCGCCCGCAGAATCGCGCGCACGATTGAATCGATGCGGGTGAGCCGCCAGCCCGTGGCCAGCTGCTCGTCGATCATCGGGTCTATCTCGCGCTGGCGCTTGACGACGCCCTTCAGAAGGGCGGCGAAGTGATCGGGGTCCGCCTCTCCCGCGGTGCCGCCCTCGACGTCGCTTCCCAGCCGATGCGCCTTGAACTCCTCGATCACGGCGGAGAGGTCGGTCTCGGCCAGGTCCATCTGGTAGAGGGCCTGTACGGCCGCAAGCCGCGCCTGGCTGCGCGCCAGGGCTGCAGCCTTGCCACCGCCTTTGCCCGCCGCGCTCATTCCAGCTCCTCGTCGGCAAACACGCGCTCGAGCGCGATCACGGCCAGGCAGGCGCGCGCGGCGTCTCCCCCCTTGCCCTCGCGACCGCCCTTGGCGCGCGCCATCGCCTGCGCCTCGGTGTCGACGGTGAGGATGGCGTTGCCGATCGGGATGGCGTTGCGCACGGCGACGTCCATCAGCCAGTGGTTGGCGTTGTTGCAGACGATGTCGTAGTGCGAGGTCTCGCCGCGGATGACGCAGCCGAGCACGATGCAGCCGTCGAAGCGGGCCGTGATCTCGTCCGTGCCGATCAGGCCGGCCTTGACCGCCTGGGCCAGCGCCTGCGGGATCTCGAGCGCACCGGGCACGGTGATGCGCTCGAAGCTTGCGCCGCGCGCCTCGAGCTCGGCCGTGGCGCCGACGAAGAGCTCCTTGGAGACTGCCTCGTAGTAGGGCGCCTCGATGATGAGGACGTGGGCCCCCTGCGCGCCTCCGCTC
>Ga0247830_10000387_pt1 | contig 15563 bp, 15 predicted proteins | sample 12C_Control_Day5_FD_207766 | JGI IMG/M metagenome (GOLD analysis project Ga0247830, IMG submission 207766) | Soil microbial communities from agricultural site in Penn Yan, New York, United States - 12C_Control_Day5 | ecosystem: Environmental > Terrestrial > Soil > Agricultural land | place...
GCGGCCCAGGTCGTCACGGGCTGGGCGATCATCACCATCGCGGCGACGACGAGCACCAGCAGGCGGACGAGGCCCGGCACGACTCTCCATGGATACCCGGCAGATCTGCACCGGTCAACGTCCTCGGGGTCAGGTCGGACCGGCGGACGCTCACCAGCGGTGACAGGCGGCGAACCGCGGTCGCACGTGGGCGAGATCACGCGTGCAACCCTCAGGTTCCGGTCACCCGGACGTCCTCGCAGTGGCCCTCGCCGTTGGCGTGGCCGAGCGTGCCGACCTGGTGGCTGACGAACCCCCACAGGTCGTCGATGTCGAGCGAGCCGACCTGGTAGCGGGCCTCGGCGGTCAGGTCCTTGGCGGCCAGCTCGGCCGGGGTGACCACGCCATCGGCGGCGGTGCCGTCGGCGCCGTCGCTGGCGGCGATCAGGTCGAAGGCGACGTTGGGCTCGGCCGACACCGCGTCGTCGTAGAACAGGTGATCGCCGTGGATGGTCGCCTCCGTGACCGCGGTGTTGCCGTCGACCTTCGCCGCCGACTCGCAGTGGCTGTGGGTGATCGACAGGGCGAAGCCCCAGTCGAAGCGGACGGTCTGCGCGCCCCTGGTCGCGGTGCCGACCACGCGCACGCTGTGCCCGGCCGCCTGGAGCGCGGTCACGTCGGCGGCGTCGGCGTTGGCGGCGGTCGCCGCGGCGTCGGGCTTGATGACGTAGCCGAAGTGGTCGTAGGTGCCGCCCGGCGCGTCGAAGGTGGCGACCAGGAAGCCGGCGCCGCCCGACGGCACGGCGAGGTCGAAGACCTTGAAGCTCGGGTCGGTGAGCTCGGCGTGGTCGTGGCCGGCCTGGGCGGCGACGTGGCCGAGCGAGACCAGGAACTTGTCGAAGCTGACGGTCCAGCCGTCGACGAACACGTCGGCCGGGATGCCGTCCTCGATGAAGGCCTCGCCGTAGACGCGGACCTCGAGGGTGCCGGAGGCGGGGTCGTCGCTGCAGCCGGCGACCACGGTGGCGAAGACGAACGATGCAACGATGGCGAGACGCATGAGGAACTCCTAGGGGTGGAGCGCGTAGTGGTCGTGGACCTGGATGGCGCGTCGCAGCACGTTGTGGGCGGCGGCGCCGGGGCGGATCTCGATGACGCCGTCGGTGGTGGCCGGCAGCGCGGCGAAGTCGAGGCCGTCGTAGACGGTGTCGCCTTCGACGGGATCGGTGGGCAGGAGGGCGAGGCGCAGGGACTCGGTCGACGCCGCGGTGACCTCCAGCTCGAACGTCGCGCCGGTCAAGGTGGTGCCGGGATCGATGTCGAGCACGGCGTCGAACGGGTGATCGACGCCGTCCCTGGTGGCGACGCCGGTGAGGTGGACGGTGTGACCGGCCAGCGGATCGCCGGCGGAGACCTCGCCGGCGTCGGCGGCGCGGAAGCCGAGGTTGGCGCCATGGTAGTCGCCGACGATCAGCGTTGCGGTGCCGAGCGCGTGCTCGGTGCCGTCCCAGTCGACGATGAACGGGCCGGGCAGACTGCCGGTGACGTCGCCGCCCGCCGAGTGGCCGGGATGGAACAGCGCCGGCGACCCGGCGGCGTGCATCTCGCCCTCGATGGTCATCTCGAGGTCGTGCATGGCGAGACGGACGCGGGTGGTGGTGACGGTGTAACCGAGGTTGGTGGTGGCCGGCGCGAACGCGCCGCCGGCGCTGGCCACCGGCAACGTCACCGTCGGGGCTTCCTCGCTGTCGCCGCAGGCAGCGGCGGCGAGGAGGACGACGAGAGCGGTAAGGCGAGTCATGGGGCTCCTCAGAAGTGGAGGGTGACCGTGAGCCGCGCGCCCAGCGGGCGCCCGGCGCTGTAGTGGATGGCCGGCAGGCTGCTGCGCGGCCGGTCGCGGTCCCACCAGCTGGCGAAGTGGTACTCGCCCTCGTACCAGCGCCGGCCGAGGACGTTGTCGACGGCGAGTCCGACCTCGGCGCGGCGACCGCGCCAGCCGGCGAGCGCGTCGACCACGGCCGTGGTCGCGCCGGTGGCGCCGTGGGCGAGCGGGCGGGCGCCGATCACCAGCGCGTGGACGCCGGCGGTCCACGGCCCGCGGGCGAGGTGGACCTCGGCCTGGGCCAGCAGGCGCGGCGCGCCCGGCACCGGGTTGCCGGTGACGTCGAACCGGGCGTCGACGGCCGTGAGGTCGCCGCGCAGCTCGAGCCACGCCCGCGGCCGCCACGCCGCCGCCAGCTCGACGCCGAGCCGGCGGGTGCCGTCGCGCTCGACGTTGGTCCCGGAGACGTGATCGAACAGCGCCTCGCGATCGATCAGCGTCGCGAACCCGGCCGCGGTCAGCGCGAGCGGGCCGAGGGTGGCGCGCGCGCCCAGCTCGACCGCGTCGGACGTCGTGATCGCCGCCTCGCCACCCTCGTACCGGCGGTGGTCCTGGTCGGCGCCGTCGTCCGGTTTCCGGACGAACGCGCGCGCCTCGGGGCTGCGCAGGCCGCGCCCGTAGCCGGCGTAGACGCCGAGCCCGCCGCGCTCCCACGCCACCGTCGCCCGCGGCGACATCGTGGCCTCCACGCCGTCGCCGTCGAGGCCACCGAGCAGGTCTCGCCCGTCGACCGCAAACGCGTCGACGCGGGCGCCGGCCGCGGCCCGCCACGCGCCCCACGTCGCCTCGAGGCCGGCCCGGACCGCGGCCTGGCCGGTGCGCGCCCGCAGCGCGCGGTTGGCCTGCCAGGCCACGCCGGCCTCGGTGACCTGATCCTCGGCCTGGCGCAGGCGCTCGCCGCGCAGCTCGGCGCCGGCGACCAGATCGATCCGCCGATGGACCGCGCGCCGCCACTCGATCGTCGCGCCGGCCGCGGTCGACGCGTGGGTCTGCACCCGCCGGTCGCCGGCGTCGGGGTAGAGCAGCCAGCCGGTGAAGTTCTCGTCGAGCGTCAGGTCGCGCCAGCCCAGCCACAGCCCGCCGGTGAGCCGCCCCGACCCGGCCCGCACGCCGACCAGCACGCGCCGCGACCGGCCGTCGCCGCGGGCATACGCGTCGTCGAACGCCGCTCGCCCGGCACGGTAATCGGCCAGCGGCAGCACGCCGGGCGAGCCGAACCGCGCTGCGTAGCCGAGCGCAACTGGCTGCACCCAGCCGCCGCCGCCGAGGTCGAGCCGGGTCTGGGCCACCGCGCTGATCCGCTCGGCGCCGCGATTGGCGCCGAAGCCGGCGTCGCGCATCGCCTCGACCGCGACCAGTTGCTCGCGGGGGCCGTCGTCGGGCGCGAGCACGCCGACCACGCGGTGGCGGTTGGTCGTGCCCACCTCGTAGCCGACGCGGGCGCCGCGCGCCGAGGTCGCCAGCTCGAGCGCGACCGAGCCGGCGGTGGCGAAGTCGCCCTGGTCGAGCGCGAAGCTGCCCTCGCGGGCGCGCAGCTCGCCGACCACCTCGGGGATCACGAAGCCGAGATCGACGTAGCCGTGGCCGTGGACGTTCGACGGCTCGTTGACGCCGATGCCGGCCACCGCGACCGCGAGGTCCGAGCCGTGCACGGCGTCGAAGCCGCGCAGGAAGAACTGGCGGGCCTTGCCCTCGCCGCCGTGGTTCGACAGGTACAGGCCGGGCACCGCGCGCAGCAGATCGTCGGCGGTGTGGCGCGGCGTGGTCGCCAGGGTCGCCTCGCCGACCACCCGCTCGGTCGCGGTGGTCGGACGCACCGGGGCCGCGCCCTCGAGCTCGATGATCTCGGACGGCGACGGCGACGCGGCGAATTCGGCGAGCTGATCGTCGGTGACGAGCGGCAGCGGCGCGGCGGCCGTGGGTCCGGGCTCGGCGTGGACCGAGGCACAGACGAGCACGACCACCGCGCCCGCCGTCGCGGGGACGCGGGGACGCATGGGACTCCGATCGCGGACGGACCGCGGCTGGACGTTCGATCGAGGGGATCGACGTCAGGCCGGAGGCGCGCGCGCGGCGGCGTCGGGGACCGGGGCGGCGGTGGTGAGCTGGGCGACGGCGTGGGCGACCGCGACGACCTCGCGGCCGACCGGGACCGGGTGAGTCACCGCCGGCGGCGGCGCCTGCAGGGCGAGCGCGTGGTGGGCGAGGCTGTGCGCGCCGTGATCGAGCGGCGCCGGCGGCCGCGGCGCGCGGGCATGGGGCGCCCCGGCCAGCTGGACCGGCGCGGTCGTGGCCTCGGGCGGGTGGCTGTGGAGGACGCCATCGTGGGCGTGGGTGGCGCCGGTGTGGACGCGGATCACCGGCCCGTCGGCGGCGCCGCTGCCGTCGTGGCGGTGGCCGCTGCCGTGCTCGTGCGGCGCCAGCTGCGCGTGCAACCCGACGTGGAGGTTGGGCACCAGCTCGACGCCGAGCAGCCACAGCAGGCACGCCACCACTGCGAGGTGGCGACGGCGGCCGGGGCGGCGGCGGGCGAGCATGCGGATCCCGGGACTGTAGTCCAGGTCCGCCCGCCGGGGAGGCGCGATCGCGCTTCAGTCCAGCGTCGGGCCGGCGTCGTCGCCGTGCTCGTGCTCGTCGCCGGTTGCCTCGCTGGTCGCCTCGCCGGCGTGGTCGGCGGGCGGCGGATCGTCGGGCGCGGCCGGCACGAGCTCGAGCGGGCCCTCGGGGATCGGCAGGACCTGGCTGCGCTCGAGGAAGCGGGCCGGATCGGTGTAGACGATCGCGCCGCCCTGCTCGAGCTCGAGCGAGAAGTGCACGTGCTGGACGCCGTGGCGGATGGCGGTCTTGCCCAGGGTGCCGATCACCTGGCCGGGCTCGACCTCGTCGCCGACCTTGAGGCCGGCGACGATCGCGTCGAGGTGCATGTACGAGGTGAACACGCCGTCGGGGTGCTCGATGCGGACGTAGCGGCCGCTGCGGCCGTCGCGACCATCGCGGCTGTGATCGACGCGCGACACCGTGCCCCACGCCACCGCGACCACCGGGCGGCCGCGTGGCCCGCCGAGGTCGATGCCGCAGTGGCCGTCGCCGCACTCGGTGCGCGGCACGATGCCGTAGCGCTGGGCGCCGAACCGGGCGGTGCGCCGCGCGGGCACCCGCTCGTCGGTGCCGGTGATCGGGTGGACCCAGTCGAGCAGCGTCGGCCGCTGCTCCTCGAGCGAGTCGAGGTCGAGCTCGGGGCCGAGGTCGATCGGACCGGCGGCCGGCCGGGTCGGCACCACCCGCGGCGTGCGCGGCTGCAGCTCGTCGACGCGGGTGTCGGGCTCGATGGCCGGGACCGGGACCGCGGCGGCGGTGACCTTGGCGCGTTGGGTGAGGACCAGCACCCCGACGCTGGCCACCACCACCGCCGCCGACGACATCACCATGTGGTGCAGGCGCGGCCAGCGCGACTCGGCCGCGATCGGCGCCTCGACCGGAGTCACGGTCGGACGCCGCAGCCGGTGGCTCGGCGCAGCGATCGACTCGACCATCGGCGCGGCGGTGGCGGTGCGGGCGCGCGGCCGCTCGTGGCGTCGCGCCCAGCAGCCGTCGCACCAGGTCCCGACGGTGCCGTCGGGGCCGATCACCGGACGCGCGCGGTGGAGCGCAAGCTCCTCGCCGCATCCCGAGCAGGATCCGCGAGCCCCCATCGACCACGGATGCTAGCAGCCTCACGGCCGGCTTCCTCGCCGTGGTGCCAGGAATTCTCGCGCCAGTGGCCGAATTTCGACTGTGCTGCGGTGTCCTACTCGGACGCCGATGCTTGGGGCTCGAACGACCGTCGGGCGTCGCTCGCCAGCGGTCGCTCAGCGCTCGTGGCGCGCGGCGCGCAGCAGCGCGGCGGCCAGCGCCATCGCCTCGTCGCGGGTCCCGATCAGCCGCAGCGCGCCCGGCAACACCACGGCGACGCGATCGCCGTCGGCGGCCTCGACCACGACGTCGGTGCCGCCGAACACCCGCGGCAGCACCGCGGCGTTGTTGCGCGCGGCCTCGGCGGCGATCTGCTCGCGCATGCCGTTGATCGGGATCGTCTTGCTGCCCTGCGCGACCCGCTCGGGCCGCTCCGGCATCGGCACCCGCGCCGACGTGATCGTCGCGGTGGACGAGGTCGCCGTCGTCGCGGAGGTCGACGGCGTGGTGCCCGAAGGCCGCAGCCGCCTCGACACGATCGTGTAACGCGTATCGTCAGCGGCCACGAGCGATCATGTTATCGGAGCCACGCACGCGGATCCATCACCCCGTGAGGGTGGTCCGGCTCTCGGACGGACGGCCGCAGCGCGTCATCGCACGGATCACGCGGCCTTGCGCGGGCGGGCGACCTTGGGGATGCGCCGCGCGATGGTCGACAGCAGCCACCACGTCCTGGCCATCGCCGGCGCCAGGGCCGGCTTGCCGGTGGTCAGGAGCGCGGCGGCGACGTCGCGATCGGGGTCGGCCCACACGAACACGTTGGTGAACCCGAGGTGGCCGAACGCGCGCGGCGTGTCGAGACCGTACACGCTGGCCAGCTTGGCGCCGAGCATGAAGCCCATGCCGTAGCGGACCGGCGCACCCAGCGTCAGGTCGACCTCGAGGTAGCTCTGCTCGGCGGTCGCGCGCTCGATCGTGCGGCGGTCGAGCACCTGGACGCCGTCGAGCGTGCCGCCGTCGAGCAGGAGCTGCATGAACCGCGCGGCCTCGCCGGCGGTGGTGCAGATGTTGCCGGCGGGGATGATCGAGGTCAGGTAGCGCGGGTCGTTCGAGATCCGCACCGCGTCGTCGAAGTCGACCGACAGCGCGCGCCGGATGAACGTCGCCAGCGGCGGCACCACCCGCGGGCCGGTGAACGCGTTGTGCGCCACGTCCTTGAGCCGCGCCGTCGGCACCCCGAAGTTGAACGCCGCGAACTTGAGCGGGCGCAGGATCTCGTCGGCCAGCACCTCGCGCACGGTCTTGCCGGTGACGCGCTCGATCACCGCGCCGAGGACGAAGCCGCCGGTCAGCGCGTGGTAGCCGAGCTTGCGCCCGGCCCGCCACGACGGCGCCTGATCGCACAGCAGGGCGAGGATCTGATCGGGCCGGCCGAGCAGGTTGGGATCGGCCAGCGCCGGTGGGATGCGCGGGATGCCGGCGCGGTGGGTGAGCACGTGGCGCAGGGTGATGTGGTGCTTGCCCTTGCGACCGAACTCCGGCAGGTAGAACGCGACCGGGTCGTCGAGGTGGATCTGGTGCCGCTCCTCGAGCAGGTGGACCAGCATCGCGGTCACCATCTTCGAGGCCGAGAACATGCAGTACAGCCCGTCGTGGCGGGCCCGCACCTTGTGGGCGTCGGGCGGGTCGCCGGGGGCGTTGCCCGAGGCGTGGCCGATCGCCCGATCGATCACCACCACGCCCTTGCGCCGCACGCACAGGGCCAGCGCCGGGTACAGCCCGGTCTGGTAGGCGCCGATCGCCGCGTGCCAGATGGCGTCGACGTCGGCGGTCTCGAGCCCGGCCGCTCGCGGGTCCGACTCGGGGCCGATCGAGGTGACCTCCTCCGCAGGGAACGGCCGGATCAGGGTCTCGAGACCTCGGCGGATGAACGACGGCATCTGTCCGCCCATCATAGCGGGGGCGCGGCGCTACGATAAAGTCGCGACCGTGACCGACCCGCTCGATCGCATCCGTGTCACCTACGACACCGTCGCAGAGCGGTACCTCGCCGAGCTCGGCGACGAGCTCGATCACAAGCCGCTCGATCGCGCCCTGCTGGCGTCGATCGTCGAGCTCGCCGGCGGCGGACCGATCGCCGACGTCGGCTGCGGGCCCGGGCACGTCACCGCCCATCTGGCCGCCGCGGGCGCCCGGGTCGTGGGCGTGGACCTGTCGCCGGCCATGATCGCGGTGGCCCGTCGCCGCCACCCCGCCCTGACCTTCACGGTGGGCTCGATGACCGCGCTCGACGTGCCCGACGGGGCGTGGGCGGCGGCGGTCGTCCTCTACGCGATCATCCACCTCGACGCCGCCGATCGCGCGCGCGCGTACGGCGAGCTGGCACGCGTGATCCGTCCGGGCGGGCACGCCCTGGTCGCCTTCCACGTGGCGTCGGCCGATCACGCGCCCGGCGACGCCCACCACCTCGACGAATGGTGGGGGCACGCCGTCGATCTCGACGCCTACTTCCTCGAGCCCGAGCAGGTCCACGCCGGCCTGGTCGCCGCCGGCTTCACGCCGGTGGCGCGCCTCGAGCGCGAGCCGATCGCCGGCGCCGAGTACCCCAGCCGGCGCGCCTACCTGCTGGTTCGCCGGTAGGCCGCCCTGCGGTCAATGGCGGGTCTCGGGGCGATCGCCCACGATCTCGGCGAGGAACCAGGCGCGGCGCTCGGTCTCGTCGATCCAGACCTCGATGAGGCTGGTCGTCGCGAAGTCGCCGTGCTCGTCGCAGACGGCGTGCGCCGCGCGCAAGCGCCCGGCGAGGGCGCGGTTGTCGTCGCGCAGCTCGGCGAGCATCTCCTCGGCGCTGAGGTCGGCGGCGTCGCTGTCCTTGAGCTGCTGCAGGCGGGCGATGTGCCCGATCGAGCGCAGGGTCGGCCGACCGATCTTGCGGACCCGCTCGGCGATGGGGTCGCTCATCGCGAAGATCTGGTCGCCCTGATCGTCGAGCAGCAGGTGGTAGCTGCGGAAGAACGGGCCGCTGATGTGCCAGTGGAAGTTCTTGGTCTTGACGTAGAGCGCGAAGACGTCGGCGAGGACCTGGTTCATCGCGGCGGCGATCGCCTCGGTCCCGCGGGGCTCGAGCTCGACCGACCCGAGGCGGCTGGCCTTGGCCTGCTCGCGCGACTCGCCGACGTTCGGATTCGTGGGCTTCATGATCGTTCCTCTCGTTTCTGATCAGTGCCGGTGTGCCGGCGTGATCGACCGCCTCGATCGCGTGCATCAATCGCGCCCGGCGGCGCCCGGCCGCCCACGTCCGCGCTCGGGCCGGGGCCGTCCAGCCGGTTCGTACCCGCAAGGTTCCGAGGCCGCTCACGCGCCGCGCGCGCGCCGGCCGCGCGCCGTGACCAGGTAGCCGACCGCCACGACCACGCCCAGCCCGAGGCACGCGGTCCACAGCGCGCCCGGGCCGGCCGCGCCCATGAGCTGGCCGCCGGCGAGCGGGCCGATCGCCGACGCCGCGCCCCACGACATGCCGAACACGCCCTGGTAGCGGCCGCGGGCCTCGGCCGACGACAGCTGGGCCACGATCGTCGAGTGGGTCGGCGACGACATGATCTCGCCGATCGTCCACACCACCACCGCGGCGACGTGGACCGGCAGCCACGCGCTGACCCCGTGCAGCGCGAAGCCGGCGCCGACCAGCACCGCCGCCACCGCCAGCACCCGCGACGGATCGAGCCCGCCCAGGCGGGCCGAGGCGACCGGCTGCAGCAGCACGATCACGACGCCGTTGACCGCCATCACCGTGCCGTAGACCGCCTGATCGTGGCCCTGGGCGCCGAGGTGGGCCGACAGCGACACCGAGTGCTGGAAGAACAGCAGCGCCAGCCCGAACGACAGCGCCCACACGGTCATGAACGTGGTGTCGGACAGCACGTCGAGCAGGCCGACCCGTCGCGCGCGGTCGGCGACCGGCGGCGGCCGGGTCTCGGGCAGGCGGGTCAGCACGATCGCGCCGTACGCCACCATGCTGCCGGCGTCGAGCAGGAACAGCGCGGTGTACGACCACCGCGACAGCAGGCCGCCGAGCGCGGCGGCGACCGCGAACGACAGGTTGATCACCCAGAACAGCAGCGCGTACGCGCGCAGGCGCTGCGCCGGCGGGACCACGTCGCCGATGAACGCCATCACCGCCGGCCGGTACAGCTCGCCGGTGAAGCCGAGGGCGAGGGTGACCGCGCCGATCGCGAGCTCGCCGCGCACGAACCCGAGCGTCGCCATCAGCGCGCCGCCGCCGAACAGCGAGATCACCATGGTGGCGCGCCGGCCGAGCCGGTCGGCCATGACGCCGCCGACCAGCGCCGCGGCCACGCCGCCGACGCCGAACAGCGACACGATCACGCCGGCGGTCTCGATCGACAGGCCACGCTCGCCGGTGAGGTAGAAGGTGAGCAGCGGGGTGATGAAGCCGCCGATGCGGTTGACCAGGGTGCCGGTCCAGACCACCCAGTACAGCCGCGGCAGCTCGCCTCGGACCGCGCGCAGGCGCGAGGCGATCACGTCAGCTCGAGGTTGAACGACAGCACGTGCCAGCGCCCGAAGATGCGGGTCAGCTTCAGCGTCGCCTTGGCGGTCGCGCGGGCGCCGGTGACCTTCAGCTCGAAGCACTGGCCCTTGCACTCCTCCTGCACGACCAGCTCGATCTGCTTGACCTTGCCCAGCTTGCCGACCAGCTCCTTCAGCGACGCGGCCTGGGCGGCGTCGAGCTTCTCGTCGAGCGCCGGGTGGGCGAACCGCCGCAGCTTGTCGACGTCGCCGGTGAGCGCGCCGGCCAGCGCGCGATCGGCCAGCGCCCGGGCCTGCTCGGGGGTCTCGTCGCGGCGCAGCTCGGGCGGCAGGTCGACGTTGAAGAAGGACAGCCGCGGCACGTCGCCGTCGTCGCGGAACACGATCTGGAACGGCGCGACGCCGTGCTCGAAGCGCGCGGTGCCCAGCGCGGCGTTGTCGCCGGCCCGGTTGCCGGCCTGGGTGCGGTAGTCGTCGATGGCCAGGAACTTTCCGAGCGGCTCGACCAGCAGCACCATCATCCGCTCGGCGCGGCGGCGCTGCTCGCCGGCGCGGAAGTCGGCGTGGGCGTCGTCCCAGATCGCGGCGACGTCGCGCTTGCCGAGGCGGGTCAGGAAGGTCTCGACCGCGCCGCGCAGCTCGCGCGTGGCCGGCCCGGCGTCGACCGGGGTGGCGTCGACCGCCGCGGCGTCGACGGGCGGCGCGGCGTCGGCGGGGGCGGCGTCGCTGCGCGGCGGTGGGGCGCTCGAGCGCTGGCCGCACGCGGCGGCGGCCAGCACCAGGACGATCATCACCGCCGGCCGTCGCGACCGGCGGATCGGCAAAGTCGGGTCGGAGAGGAGGGACGACATCGGGGCGCCCCGAGGCTCGCACGGCGGACGCCTCGCGTCGCGTCCGGCGCTCCACGATCGCGGTGGTGTTAAGCTGCGCGCCGGGGAGAAACCATGAGCAAAGCCGACAAGGCCGGCGCCCAGGCGCGCGCGGTCCTGAAGAAGCTGACGGGCGGGCCGGGGACGATCTGGATCGTCGCGGCCATGCTGGCGCTGGTGCTGATCGCGTTCCGCGCCTGCGTGACCCTCGAGCCCGGCCACGTCGCGGTCCGGGTCAACAACGTCACCGGCAGCATCGAGACCATCACCCAGCCCGGCCTGGTCATGCGCCTGCCGTTCGGCGTCCACACCGTCCACGTCGTCGACGCCAGCCCGCAGACCTTCCACATGCGCGGCGACAAGAACGTCGATCAGCTCAACGTGCGCGAGCTGACCGTCCGGGCCTCGGACGGCTCCAACTTCGTGTTCAACGACACCACGATCCTGTTCAAGGTCATCCCCGCCGCCGGCGCCCAGGTCATCGCCGACGCCGGCGTCGCGCACCGCTACCGGATGTGGATGGGCTCGTACGCGCGGTCGATCCTGCGCGACGAGTTCGGCCGCGAGTCGACGATCAGCGTGTCCAACCCGACCACCTTCAACCAGGCCACCGAGCGGGCCCGCAAGCGCATGAACGATCTGCTGACCAAGCACGGCATCGAGGTCACCAGCATCGTGACCCCGCGGCCGCGGTTCTCCGACGAGTACGAGAACCTGATCGAGGCGCGCAACCAGGCCGCCAACGAGCTGTCGGTGATCGACTCCAACCTCGAGCGCGCCGCCACCGACCGCACCCGCCGCCTGGCCGAGGTCGATCGCGACCAGAACAAGATCATGCAGGAGAAGCGGGCCGCGCTCGAGACCGCCCTGGCCACCGCGGTGGCGACCCAGACCCAGACCCGGCGCGAGGTCGACACCTACAAGATCGAGAAGATCGCCGGCGGCCAGGCCTCGCTGTCGGCGGCGCGCCAGACCGCGATCGAGCTGCGCGGCCAGCTCGACGCCCAGTACTCCACCCGCAAGGCCGAGATCGACGCGTTCCGGGCCCAGCCGGTCGAGCGCGTGATGGAGCGCCTCGGCAAGCGGCTCGAGGGCGTGACCATCGACATCCAGCCGTGGGCCAACGACAGCGTGCCGTCTCGCCTCGAGATCGAGAAGGTCGGAGGTGCCGAATGAAGCCGCTCACCAACGTCGCCCGCATCGTCGTCCTCGTCGTGCTCGGGCTGTGGATGGTGCCGTACGTGTGCTGCACCCGCATCGATCCCGGCACGGTCGGGGTCCGCCGCAGCGCCACCTCGGGCGTCCACGACGACGACCTCGGCCCGGGCTGGCGCCTGCGCCTGCCGCTGTTCCACAAGTACATCGTGCTGCCGTCGACCTACTTCTTCCTCGACTACACCGAGGACGGCGGCGAGGCGCTGCAGATCCGCACCAAGGACAACAACAACGTCTTCATCGAGGTGTCGGTGCCGATCCGCATCCGGCCGGGCAAGGCCCACGCCCTGGTCGAGGCCGGCAACCACATGCGCGACGCCGACGGCCGCTTCCGCTACCAGCGGCTGGCCGAGCAGACCACGGTATCGGTGCTGCGCGAGGAGCTGGCCAACCTCGACTCGGTCGGCTTCTACTCGACCGAGCGCCGGCTCGAGATCTGCGCCAAGGCCCTCGAGCTGCTCAACAAGAACCTCGACAGCCTCAACCTCGAGGCCCAGGCCGTGCTGATCCGCTCGGTCCGGTTCCGCCCCGAGTACGAGCGCCAGCTCGGCCAGATCCAGCTCAACGAGCAGAACAAGCTGCTCGACCACGCTCGCGAGAAGGTCGCCGCCGAGCAGCAGAAGTTCGACAACTACGCCCAGGGCACCGCGGCGCTGGCCGCCGCCCGCGAGCAGGACTGGATCAAGCGGCAGTCCGAGCTCGAGCGGGCCTACCAGATCGGCGTGCTCGAGGTCGAGGATCCGACCCCGGGCGCCGGCCGGGCGCGGCTGGCCGCGCTGCCGCCGGCCGAGCTGGCCGCGGCGCGCGAGAAGGCGGCCAAGCTGTTCGGCCTCGACGATCCGGCCTCGGTGTCGGACGCCTACCTGATCGGGATCAAGAACCTGCAGGCCGAGACGCTCGAGTACAAGAACCGGGTCACCGCCGAGGCCGACGCGGTCAGCGGCCGCCTCCGGGCCGAGGGCGAGGCGATGGTCGCCGAGGTGCAGGGCGCCTACGAGACCAAGCTCAACGCCCTGCTCAGCTCGCCGGGCGGCCGGGCCTACGTCGCCTGGCAGGCGGCCGGCAACGTCACCTTCGCCAAGCAGCTGACCTTCAGCTCGCACGAGGGCATCCCGTCGGTGCTGCGGCTGCGCCGGTTCGCCGAGCAGTTCATGGGCTCGGGCGCCGGCGGCCGCTGATCGGCCGTCACGGCGCGTGGTGGTCGTGGTGGTCGTGGGGGGCGTCGGCGTGGTCGTGGCGGCCGCCGCCGAGCCAGGCCATGAAGCCGCCGGTGGCGATCCGCAGCAGGATCGCGGCGGCCAGGGTCACGGCGGCGACGACCGCGACCGGATCGGGGACCGCGGCGGCGAGATCGCCGATCTCGGCGGCCAGCTCGCCGGCCGCACCGGCGCTGCGTCGCGCGGCCACCGCGTAGGCGGCGACGATCAGGCCGAGCACGGTCAGCGGACCGGTGACCACGCCGGCGATCGAGCGCGGCGCGCGGCGGTGACCGGGGGCGAGCAGCACGGCCAGCGCGCCGCCGACCACCACGATCGGCGCCAGCGCGAGGGCGACGTCGATCAGATCGTGGCGCAGCTCGCCGGTGATCGCGCCGTGGCCGTCGTGGCCGTGCTCGTCGGCGGCGAACAGGAACGGCAGCGCGGCGCCGGCGGCGGCGCCGAGCGCCTCGAGCGGCCGGGCCGCGGCCGGCACGTCGCGATCGTCGGCGTCGTGGAGCAGGACGTGGAACAGGAGGCCGGCCACCGCGGCGTTGATCCACGGCCCGGCGTCGAGCATCAGCGAGTCGTCGGCGCGGGTCAGCGCGACGCCGACCATGGTGGCGGCGAGCAGCCCGGCGGCGCGGGCGATGGCGGCGCGGCGGCCGCCGAGCTCGGCGAACGCCAGCGCGACCACCGCGACCAGCGGCACGGTGTGGGCGCCGAGGCCGAGCAGGAAGTCCCAGTGGACGTGGCCGGCGTGGCCGGCGCCGGTGACCGCGCCGAGCCCGAGGCCGTCGCCGAGCTGGTGGACCAGCACGCCGGCGTAGCCGAGCTCGGCGGCGACCCGGCGGTGGGTGCCGACCGCGCGCGCGGCCCGGCCGATCAGCGGTGGTGCGAAGAACCCGGCGATCAGCGGGACCAGCACCCACCAGCCGGCGCCGTCGATCGCCTCGGGCAGGATGTGCACCGCGATCGCCGCCGCGACCGCGACGATCGCGAACGCGCGCACCGGCGCCAGCACCCACAGGCGCGCGTGGGCGGCGATCGCGGCGGCGAGGCCGGCGACCACCGACGTCACGGCTGTGAACAGCGCCAGGCCCATGGTGGACCCCGGTTGCTACCACGACTCAATGGTAGTTGCACCTCGGTTGCAACAGCATTGCGGCCCCGGCGCGGCGCGGCTAGACTGCCGCCATCGTGGTCAGCCGTCGTGAGCTCGACGATCTGCGGGTGCGCCTGCGCGCCCGCGGTCTGCGCGCCACCCCGTCGCGGATCGCGGTGCTCGCGCTCCTGCGCCGGACCGGCGGGCCGCTGTCGCACGCCGAGGCCGCCGATCGGCTGCGCGATCAGGGCTGGGACCGGGCGACCATCTACCGCAACCTGACCGATCTGGCCGAGGTCGGCCTGGCCCGCCGCTCCGACGTCGGCGACCACGTCTGGCGCTTCGAGGCCGTCGACGACACCCACGCCGGCGACCCCCACGCCCATTTCGTGTGCACCGAGTGCGGCACCGTCGAGTGCCTGCCCGACGTCGGCCTCGCCGTCGGCAAGGCGGCCCCGCGCGCGGTCAAGCAGAAGCAGGTCGAGGTCCAGGTCCGCGGCCGCTGCGACGGCTGCGCCTGACTCGGTGAGGACCGAAGGGCCTCACCGAGTCCCCGTGCCCGTTACGGCTGGACCCGCACGCAGCTCTCGAACCACGCCAGCCCGCCGCGCTCGTCGCGCTGGATCACCCACAGCGACACCAGGCCGTCGGCGGGTACGCGATCGGTGGGCGGGGCCTCCCAGCCGGTGTCGAGCTGGGCCGGGTTGCCGGCGCCGTCGCGCGGGCCGCCGGTGTTGGCGCGGGTCCAGTCGCCGCCGCGGGCCAGCCACTGGTACTTGAGGTTCTCGGTGAACATCCGCACGCCGCCCTCGAAGGTCGGCACCAGGTAGTCCTCGCGCGCGCCCGGCGGCTCGACCGGGGTCAGCTCGATCGACGCGCCGGGCGCGAGGGTCAGCGGCGCGGCCTGGTCGGCGCAGCGACCGAGCGGTAGCGGCACCAGCGCGCCGTCGCCGCGATCGACGTCGATGCGCTCGAGGGTCGGGTTGCGGTTGGCGACCCGCTCCGCCGGCACCTGGGGCGAGAAGCGCACGCCCTTGGCGCCGTAGACCGCGCTGGTCTCGTCGCCGCCGGCCGGCACGACCCGCACGCTGACG
>Ga0247830_10000388_pt1 | contig 15552 bp, 10 predicted proteins | sample 12C_Control_Day5_FD_207766 | JGI IMG/M metagenome (GOLD analysis project Ga0247830, IMG submission 207766) | Soil microbial communities from agricultural site in Penn Yan, New York, United States - 12C_Control_Day5 | ecosystem: Environmental > Terrestrial > Soil > Agricultural land | place...
CGCCGAGCGGGTCCTCGCGATCGAACGCGCCGCCCACCTCGTAGTAGGTGCCGAGTTTGTCGTTCCATTCGTAGGAGAGCGATGCGGAGGCCAGATACTCCGCGTCATGGCTCGTCATTTCGCCTTGGCGCACGAACGCCACGCCGCCGTTGAAGGTGAGGCCGAACTTGTCGGTCAGCTTGATGCCGAACGGCGCAATGAGGGCGCCCTCGACGTGCTCGGGGCTGATGCCGTTGTCGCGGTCGGTCGGCAGGATCAGGATCGGCAACAAGGCGAGGGCGGTCGAGCCTGGTTTCTCGAAGGTGTCGTTGCCCCAAACATTGTATTTCATCCGAACGGCGACCCCACCCATGCCCGAGTTCCGGATTGCGGGCGCGGGCGCGCGCGGGTGTGCAACCACGACCCCATAAGGCTGCCAGACGAGGCTCAGCTCCAGGGACGATGTGAGCCCGACGCGCAGGTTGGTCCGGGCGACGTCGTAGCTGTCCGTGACGGTCCCCTCCTCGTCGGGCCGGGATCGCCAGTAGCCGAACAAGTTGGACTCGATCTGGATGTGCCCGGCGTCGACGGTGAACGGGCTCTCGGTGACGTCCGGCCGGTCGGTCGTCATGTCGCGCAGAAGGCGGTCGGGCGTGGGGTTGAAGAGCGTGTAGCTGCTCTTGTCCTCGGCGAACGACGGGCCGGCGACCAGGATCGCCGTCGCTGCCACCATGATGGCAGCGCCTTTCATTCCAACGCCTCGCATCGAATCCTCCAACCCGAACAAGATGGCAGACCGTCTACGGGAAGGCACCGACAGATGTCAATGCAATTAGGAATGATTTGCAACTACGGGAGGGGCATGTAGCAGGAATGCATGCGGCTGATGTGATCGCGGCGTGCCGCGAGGCTGCCTTGCGCATCTGGGGCGGCATGAGAGGCAGGGCACGGGGGAAAGCCTGAGTGCGTCGGTCGCGATGCCCCGCACCCGCGCCCTGGCAGCCAGCCTTGACCTAAGAGGGCGCGACTGCGAGAGCCGCTACCGGTTGGTGAGCTTCAGCTCGATGCGGCGGTTGCGGCGCAGGGCTTCCTCGCTGGTGCCGTCCTCGAGGGGCTGGAACTCGCCGTAGCCGGCAGCCACCAGCCGCTTCGGCGATACGCCGCGGCTGATGAGATACTTCACGACCGAGGTGGCGCGCGCGCTGGACAGCTCCCAGTTGGACGGGAACTGCGCGCTGGCGATCGGGCGGGCGTCGGTGTGGCCGTCGACCTGGAGGGCCCAGTCGATCTCCTTCGGGATCGAGCGCTCGAGCTCGACGATGGTCGTGGCCAGCTGGTCGATGGCGGCGAGGCCTTCAGGCGACATGGTGGCCTGGCCGGATGGGAACAGTACGTCCGACTGGAACACGAAGCGGTCGCCGACCACGCGGATGTCCCTGCGGTCGCGAAGCAGCTCGCGCAGGCGGCCGAAGAAGTCGGATCTGTAGCGCTGCAGCTCCTGCACCTGCCGTGCAAGCACGACGTTGAGGCGAGCGCCGAGGTCGGAGATGCGCGCCTGGCTTTCCTTGTCCTTGGCCTCGGCGGCATTGAGGGCCTCCTGTATGGCGGCCATCTGTCGGCGCAATGCCAGCAGTTGCTGGTTTAGGAGATCCACCTTGGCGAGCGCCTCGTTGGAGACGGAGGTCTTGTCGGCAAGCTCCTTGCTGAGCGCGGCGATGCGCGCGTCCTTGTCGCCGCCGGCACCGGCAAGGCCGGTGAGGCGCTCGTTGTCAGCCCGCAGAGTGGCCAGCGATGCCTGCAGGCCCGCTAGCTCGTCCTCGACCGACTTGCTCTTGCCCTTCTCGAGGCTCAGCAGGCTCGTGATCTGGGCTATCTGGCGCTCCAACCTGCGCAGCGCGTTGTCCTTGCCGGAGGATTCCTGGCTCACATAGAACTGCGCCACCATGAACACCGACATCAGGAAGGTGACGACGAGCAGCAAGGTGGACAGCACGTCCACATAGCCCGGCCAGAACTCGCCGTAGGTTGTCGTCCTGCGCCCGCGACCGTAGGCCATGGGCTAGCCCCTGCCGCGCACGTTGGCGGCGAGGTCCTTGAGGACGGAAGCGACCTCGGACTGCTGGGCGGCCTGCTCGTCGACCCACTCGCGCACCACCTTCTGCTCGGCGCGCATCTGACGCACCAGCTGATCGACGCCCTTGGCGAGCTCCTTGACGGCCTCCTCTCCCTGCGGCGCCCCGGCACTTGGGAGGCGGGGTGGCGCGGCCTCGAGACGCTGGCCGAGGTCGGAGATGGCGCGGTGCATATCGGTGATGGCCTCGTACAGCCTGTGCGAGGCGAAATCGGAGCTGTGTGAGGCGCCCGGCGCCAGCTCGGTGATGCCCGACAGCCATTCCTCCAGCTCGTTGTAGAAGCGGCCGTGCGCGTGGCTCGCCTGCAGCTCCAGGAAGCCCAGCACCAGCGAGCCCCCGAGGCCCAGCAGTGAGGACGAGAAGGCGGTGCCCATGCCGCGCAGCGGGGCGGCGAGGCCGTTCTTCAGCTCGTCGAACATGCTGACGCTGTCGGCAGCCCGCGAGTCGAGAGCGCCGATCGCCTTGCCGACCGACTGGATGGTGTCGAGCAGGCCCCAGAAGGTGCCGAGCAGGCCGAGGAAAACCAGCAGGCCAACGAGATAGCGGCCGGTGTCGCGCGCCTCGTCGAGCCTGGAGCCGATCGAGTCCATGATCGAGCGCATGGAGGTTGCCGACAGCGACAGCGAGCCGGTGCGGTCGCGCAGCATGGTGGCCATCGGGGCCAGCAGGATCGGCCGGTGGGAGATGGCAAGGCCCGGATCGGCAATACGGAACGCGTTGACCCAGCGTATTTCGGGATAGAGGCGCAACACCTGCTGGAAGGCGAACAGGGTGCCCGCCACAAGCACGAAGCATATCAAGGCGTTGAGCACGAGATTGTTGAGCATCGCGTCCCACAGCTGCTGGTACAGGACGCCCACCAGCAGTCCGACCAGGACCAGGAACACGAACATGCGCCACAGGTAGAGGCCCGGCGTCGACATTGTCCTGTGCAGTGAGGGCGGGAGCCGATCCGCCGATCTCGCTCTTGCCATGGGGTCGTTCTCCGACGCGATTCGGGGCGACATTAGCCAATCACGGTCGCAGGACAAACCGGCAATATCATGCCGAATGTCGGGTTACCGGCGAGTTTGCGGGGGTTTGAAGATGGGCCGCGCGCCCGGCGGCCCTCAGGAAGACACGGCCTTGGCCTCGGCCAAAACGGCAAGCAGCGCTTTCTGCACGGTCTGGTTGCCCGCGACCATGCCGCCGGTCTCGAAGAAATTGGGTCCCCCGGCCGCGTCGGTCGCGAAGCCGCCCGCCTCCCGCACCAGCAGGACGCCGGCCGCCATGTCCCAGGGCTCGATGCCGCGCTCGAGGTAGCCGTCGAAGCGCCCAGAGGCCACCCAGGCAAGATCGATGGCGGCCGAGCCCGTGCGGCGCAGCCCGCCGACCTGCTCCATCAGCGCCTTGCACTCGGCGAGGAAGCGGGAGTGATCGGGCCGGCCGCGGTGGGGGATGCCGATCGAGATCACGCAGTCGGCGAGCGTCTTGCGGGCTGCAACGCGCAGGCGCCGGTTGTTGAGGAAGGCGCCCTGGCCCCGCTCGGCGGTGTAGAGCTCGTCGAGGATTGGATTGTAGACCAGCCCGCACACGATCTCGCCCTCCCGCTCGAGCGCGATCGCCACGCAGAACATCGGGATGCCGTGCAGGAAGTTGGTGGTGCCGTCGAGGGGATCGACGATCCAGCGGTGGGTCTTGTCGTTGCCGGGCACCTGCCCGCGCTCCTCCATCAGGAAGCCGTAACCCGGTCGCGCCTTGGACAGCTCGCGAAAGATCGTCTCCTCGGAGCGATGGTCGGCGGCAGAGACGAAGTTGCCAGGCCCCTTGACCGATACCTGCAGCTGCTCGACCTCGCCGAAGTCGCGCGTAAGCCCGCGCCCCGCTTTGCGCGCGGCGCCAATCATCACATTCATGAGTGCGGATGCGGCCATGGGCCTGCGGGTAGCGCATTTTGGGCGTCAAGGGAACCTGTTTGGTGGAGGGGCGCGGCGCGACGTGTTGCTACGGGCACTGCGCCCCTCCTGCTTTGCGTGGCTCACGCCCGCTTGCGGCCGGAGCGTTTGGTGCGTGCTTGTCCGGTACCAGGCTGGGGATTTTCCAGCAACGCGAGGATGTCGGCGTGAGCGAGCGCGCGGCGCTTGATGAGCGCGTTGGCGATGGCGCGCACCTGGGATGCGCGCTGCCGGATCAGCCGCAGGGCGCGCGCGTAGGCGGTCTCGAGCATCGCGTAGGCCTCCTTGGCGAGCTTGGGGTGATTGGCAACGATCTCCTCGGGCGAGCTGTCGACCCACTTCAGCCGCTCGCGCTCGGACAGGCCCCAGCGTGCGACCGCCCAGAATGCCAGCGAGTTGGCCACGCTCAGATCGCACGCATCGGAGCCGCCTGCTCCCGCCGTCAACTCGTTGCGCAGCACTTCCTCGGCCGCCCGCCCCGCGAGCGCCACCGCGATCCGCCGCTCCACGACCTTGCGCGTGACGGGCTCGAACTGGGGATCGAAGAACGTTGCCGCCCCGTTCTTGCCGAGGTGGAAGAGGGAGACGCTGACGTTGCGCGAGACCTTGAGCACGATCGCCGCCGTCGTGTGTCCGGCCTCATGAATGGCGATGCATTCGAGATAGGAGCGCGGCAGGTCCTCAAGTCGCTCCCCGAGCACAGCCATCAAATCCGGGAGGCGCAGGGGGCGGTTGAGCTTGCGCGCGCGGCGTCGGGCGACGCGCACGAGCTTCCCCACGTCGGCGCCGGTCGAGCCCACGGCCGCGACGGCGAGGCTGCCGAGATCGGTATCGATGAGATCGTTCCCGAGATGAAAACGGATGATGCCGCGCAGCTCGTCGGCGGCCGGGTGGGGGAAAAGGATCTTGGTATCGAGGCGTCCCGCGCGCAGCAGGGCCGGGTCGATGCGGTCGTGGTAGTTGGCGGCTGCGATTACGACCACGCCCTCGCGCAAGACGAGGCCGGCGAGCTGCTCGTTGAGTGCGGTGATGATGCCCGTGTACCAGCGCTGGTTGCCGCCACGCACCTCGCGCGAGCTCACCGCCTCGATCTCGTCGATGAAGAGGATTGCCGGCGCTGCCTGCCGCGCACACTGGAAGGCGGCGTGCATGGCCTCGAGCACGTGGCCCAGATGCCCGTCCCCGGCCCGCTGCCATTCGGCATAGGAGGTGACGATCAGCGGCACGTTGCAGGTGACGGCCAGCGCCTTGGCGAACATGGTCTTGCCGGTGCCGGGATCGCCATGCAGGAGCGCGCCGGGGTCCACCTCCGACCAGGTGATGCGCCCTGCGATGTAGTCTTGGAGGTCCTGAGCCAGCGCCTCGCCCCAAGTCTTTGCCGCGGACATTCCATGCAAGTCTGCGAGGCGTGGACCCGTGGGAATGAGAGCTTTCCGATCTGGATCGTGGTTCCTACTCCTATTCGGTGTGTTGGTTCTGTCCGGCATGGTGCTCTTGTCGGGCATCGTGCCCTCCCTCTCGTGAGCGCAAGGGTCGGCATGCGGGCGCGCTCGCGCGTCGCGACGCCGACGTGCGCTGTGGTGTCGGATTTTTCTGGATGCCTGCGGTTAGGCGCGGCAGACCTGTCCGGTCCACGGGCCTGCCGGCCCCGCCCTTTCGCCTATCGGTCCCGCACCGCCGAAACGGCCCTGATGGGCAAGACGAAGATCAATCCTACGATTACGCATATCAAGCAACTCGCGCGTCATGGTTTGCCCTCCTACGCAACGAGAACCTTCGGTCGGCCGGAGCATGCGCTGCACACGTTGGCTCGCCGCGAGCGGCCCCGGTTGCCGCTGCCGATAGTTCGCTTGTGAGCATTACGACCCTGGTCCGAGGGCGCAAGAGCAAGTCAGCGATTCGACACCAACATGCGGCTGCGATGTGACAATGTTGTCACGCCTAAGGTATTGAATTACCTTATAAATATAACATCCTGACCTGGATGGCGAAAACAGGAATATGGCGCCAGCAAGGCAAGTGGGATTCGTCCCATAGGTCATCCCAGTGCGTTTGTGGTTGTCCTCCCATCAGTTCGCCAGCTAGCTTTCTTAGAGAAGCAGGCGAGAACTCGCCGCCCAAGGAGCCTGTGGATGACCCACGCCGCTGTCGGGCTGCTGGACAGCATCTCCGAATTCTGCCGGCGGGCAGGAATGGCGGAGTCGACGTTCGGCCGTCGCGCGGTGAACGACGGCAAGTTCGTATCCCGCCTGCGCGACGGCGCCCGCATCACGCCGGAGACGCTGGAGCGGGTCAGCGTCTTCCTCAACAGTCAGGGTGTGGAAGCCCCCGCGGCGCCGCCCGAGCTGATGCAGCTCCTGCGCGTCGCCACCATCCCAGCGCTGCAGGTTCGCTCCGGCAGTGCCGAAGGCGCGCCCTCCCGCAACTTCCGCTTCTTCGACAACCGTCAGAAATACCTGCTGTTCGTCAACACCTGCTCGGAGAAGGAGGTGGTGGCGCACCGCGTCGGCATGGAGCTCGGCCACCTTCATCCCGAGCCGCCGGCGGTCAGGGTGTTCGACGCCGGCATGGGCGACGGCACGGTGCTGACCAGGGTCATGCGCGAGATGCACCGAAGGCTGCCGACGCTGCCCTTCTACATCGTCGGAAAGGAGATCAGCCTGGAGGATGTGCGGCTCAGCCTCGACAAGATGGCCGACCGCCTCTACGAGCACCCGGCCACCGTCCTCGTCGTCACCAACATGTACTACACCGAGGCGCCGTGGCTGACGCCGATGTCGCTATCGGCCGCCACCACGCTTGCGTGGCACGAGGTCGCCCTCACCGGCAACACGGCGGCGGAGTTCAGCGAGCAGATCGAGGCGCTCGAGCCCTTGCTCGCCAAGGTCTGGCAGGCCCGTCATTCCCCCAAGACCGGCAATCCAATCTACGAGCGGCCGGTCGCCCTCGTCATCTACCGCGACGACTACCGCTTCCTGCTCGACGATGTGATCCCGCGCCAGGGCCGCGCGCGGGCCGACTACGACCTCGTGATTGCCTCGCAACCCTATCGCGCGCGGGTGCCCGTCGAGTTCAAGGCGTCCAAGGTGATCGCACCGCTGACGCGGGCACTGCGGCCCGGCGGCCGGCTGCTCGGCATCCATTCCTGCGGCCGCGACCCCGGCCTCGAGATCGTGCGCAAGATGTGGCCGGACGAGGATCCCTTCAAGACCAGCCGCCACGACATCCTGCGCGCGGTCCGTACCGTGCTCGGCCGCGATACCCGCCACTACAACTTCAATGCCTACGCCGATCAGCGCGCGGTGTTCCGCTACGACATGCACACGCTGCCGACGGAGATCGCCGCCTCGATCGGCACCTCGACCCTGTTCGCCGCCTGGAACGCTGCGACCTACGTCGCCCAGATCGACGACGAGCGGCTGGCCGAGGTGCTCGGCGCCCGCAAGTACCTCGAGGCCACGCGCGAGGTGCTGCAGGCGCATGGGCGCCTCTGGTTCCTCGATGAATCCTACGTGATCTCACGAAAGAGAGACTGACGATGATCCCCCTGACGGCAGCTGCCAAGCCGACTGTCGATCCTGCCCCCGCCGGCGCATCCGAGGTCGCCCGCATTGCAGCCGAGCTTGTCGCCTGCGGCTCGCTCGAGATGGGCGCCGACACGCCGCAGGACGCGCACCGCATTGCCGACCTGTTGCCGGCGGGCACGCCCGTCTACGTCAATCACCTGCCGCGCCGGCGCCTGGCCGATACCCTGCCCGCGCTGATGGCACTGAGCGAGGCGGGCCTCGAGCCGGTGCCGCACGTGGCGGTGCGCCGTATCGCTTCGCGCGCCGAGGCGGAATCGTTCCTGCGCCAGGCGGTCGCCAAGGCGGGGGTGCGCAAGATACTGCTGATCGGCGGCGACCTCCCCGAGCCGATCGGGCCCTATGCGCAAGCCGCCGACCTCTTGCGCGACGGTCTCATTGTCGACTGCGGTGTCGCGCAGGTCGGGTTCGCCGGCTATCCCGAAGGCCATCCGCGCATCCCCACCGGCGCGCTGACGTCGGCCCTTGCCGACAAGCTCGGGCTCGCGCGCAAGCTGGGCCTGGGCGCCTACGTGGTGACGCAGTTCTCGTTCGCGCCCAACCGGATCGTGGAGTACTGCGCCGATCTGGCGCGGCGCGCTCCCGATGTGCCAGTCTACGTTGGCCTCGCGGGCCCCACGAGCCCACGCACGCTGCTGCGCTTTGCCCAGCGATGCGGGGTCAGTGCGAGCCTGCGCGCGCTGCAGGCGCAGGGCATGGGCGCGGTGCGGCTCTTCACCCACGTCGACCCGAGCGATCAGCTCATCGCGCTTGCGCGCCACGCCCGCTCGGGCAGCGCCAGCAACGTCGTCGGCGTGCATCTTTTCTCGTTCGGTGGCGTGGCCGCCACGGCAACCTGGATGAACGCGCGCATCACCGCGCGGTGTGGGTAGCCGCTACCGGCCCCAGAGGTCGGACTTCCAGTCCGGGGACCTGGTCTTCCTGGTGGTCGCCTTGGGCTTGGGGCGGGCGGGAGCCGCGGCAGGCTCCTCCTTCGCAGGCGGGTCGCCCTTGGCGCTGGCATCGGCCGGCGAGGGCGCCGGCAGGCTTGCGGTCTGCAGCTGCGCGCCGCCTTCGCCGACCACGACGAACGGGCCCCATTGCGCAGGGTGGACCTCGAGCCCCGTGCCGTTCTCGATCAGCTCGCGCATGGACAGGCGCAGTGCCTCGGCGCGGCCGATGGCGGGTCTCGCCTTGAGCGCGGCGAAGGCGCCGGTGGTGAGCTTGACGGCTGCGTGCGATCCAACCTCCCAGTGGGAGACGAGAAGCGCGCGTGCCCCCGCATAGAAGAAGGCGCGCGCCAAGCCCGACAGCGCCTCGGCGTTCTCGCCGCTCTCATCGCGGCCGCCGGTGGAGGGACCCGCTGTGTTGCAGGCCGAGAGGATGACCCAGTCGGCGTCGAGCTTGAGGGCCGCGATCTCGGAGGCGGAGAGATAGCCGTCGTCGCGCTCGAGTGCACGGGCATCGGTGGTGCCTGCGGCCGGCGGCGTCAGAATCAGGCCCGGTTCGGCGGCGCCCTGCACCTGGCCCGTCAGCGCACCGTGGGTGGCGAAATGCAAGATTCCGTACTCGGCAAGCCGGCCCTGCTCCGATAGGTCCTTGAGCGAGCCCTCGCTCGCGCGGTCCCCGAGCAGAACCTCGCTCTCTGGCACGCCGAGGCGCCGGCTCACCTCGCACAGCTCATCGGCCGTCTCGGGCAGCGGAGAGAGATGACGCACGTGCTCGATGTCGGCCCGCACGCCGCGGAACAGGGTGCTGAAGGCAGGGCGCGGGCGGCCCCCCGCCGCCGAGGCCATTTGCAGCTGCTGGATCGTCGCGCACTGCTGCCTGTCGCGGGCGGCCCGGGCTTCGCGCTTGTAGTGCTCGCCCCACTTGGGATCGTCCTGCGGCCCATCGAGCAGGGGATTGCCGATTCCGAAGTAGGGCTTGGTGGCGTGGCCGGTCTTGGCGACCTCGCGCAGGGCCTTCAGCGAGGCCACAGAGGGCAGCACGGTCGTCGCCTGGCGCGCTCCGAGCCACGCGGCGCGGCGATAGTCGGCGAGCGTGCCTTCTCCGTCCGGAGCCTGCGTGAGCAGCACGTTGAGCGGCAGGCTGGTCAGCGGCCCCGATGGGACAACGAGCAGGTGCTTGTCCTTGATGAGGTCCTCGGCCTGGCCGAGCAGGCCCATGTAGACCTCGTGCGCGCGGGCGAGGTCGAAGGGCAGCACCTGGACCTTGCGGGTGGCGCCGCCAGCGGTGACCGTCTCGGTGCGGGGACGCGTGCTCAGCGCCATCTCGCAGGCTCGAGCGCTCTCGGGCGCCTGCCACAGCGTGTGGTCGAGCCCGCACCGCAGTGCCGCGACGTGAGCAGCCAGCGCCTTGGTGCCGAGCGCGATGCGCACCCAGCGTGTCTCGGTCTTGGTGACGACCCAGAGGAAGGTCTCCTCGGGCATCGGCTTGGCGGCGGGCGTATCGAGGTAGGGCTCGAGCTCGCGCGTATCGAGGAACAGAAGAAGCGCCTCGTCGCGGTGGAGCCAGGTCTGCACCTCGCCGATGCTGAGGCCTTCCGAGCTGGAGAGGGAGGCAAATTGCGGGAAGGACTGGCGCAGCTCCTGATCGATCTCCGCCAGGCGCTTGTCGATCAGGGCAATGTCTTCCTGAATTCTCGCGTCGACACGTGCGTTGCGCTTTTCCGATGGTTGAGAGCGTGCCCAGACCAGCAAGCCATTGCGCTTCTGCCAGAGGCCCAGCAGGTCCTGGCGCTCGCGCACGAGCAGAGCCAGATCGCGATTTCCCGCGGCCGACCGGACCGACATCTGCGCCAAAGAGGCCGCCGCCTCCGACGCACGCGCCCATTGCGCGGCCGCGAAGGCCTCCGCAGCAAGTTCGGCTGCGGCCGACGGCTCCTTGCTCGCCTGCCTGTGCGCGGCCTTCACCAGGCGAACAAACGTGAAGCTGTTGCGCGCGGCCTCGGCGCGGCCTCGGCCTGACATTGCCTGCCCAACGGTGTCGAGCCCGCGCCGCGAGCGCCGCATCAGCAGATCGGCGGCCTTGCGAAAATTGGTGAGCGAGGCGGCCCAGTCGCCCTGGTCGAAGTAGAAGCCGCCGAAGTTGCTGTAGAACACGCCGACGTCGGGATGGTCGGGGCCGAGGTTGGACTCGAAGATGGCCTGCGAACGCTGGTAGACGGGGACCGCCTCGGCGTACTTGCCCTGGATGCGGTAGAGGCCGGCCAGGTTGTCGAGCGTCTTGGCGACCTCCAGGTGATTGGGCCCGAGCGTGCGCTCGTTGTTGGCAAGCGAGCGCTTGAAGAGCGGCTCCGCCGCCTCGTATTTGCGCAGGTCGATGTAGAGGGTTGCGAGGTTGTTGAGCGTGGTCGCGACGTCCGGGTGGTCGGGCCCGAGCGCTTTCTCCAGGATCGCCAGCGCCCGCTCCGCCAGCGGCCGGGCAAGCTCGAAGCGGCCCTGCGTCTGGTAGAGCACGGCAAGGTTGTCGAGCGCGATGGCGACCTGCGGGTCGTCGGGACCCTTGGCCTTCTCGAGGATGGCGATGGTGCGCTTGCGCAGCTGCTCGGCGAGGCCGTATCGGCCTTGGGCGCGATAGAGGGCGGCGAGATTGTTGAGGGTGGTTGCGACCTCCGGGTGGTCGGGCCCGTACGCCTTCTCGTTGATGTCGAGCCCCCGCCGGTAGAGCGGCTCGGCGTCGGCGAGCTTGCCCTGGAGAGTATAGAGCTGCGCCAGCTCGTTGATCGCGACTGCGACATTGAGATTGTCAGGGCCGAGCGATTTCTCGAACACGCCGAGCGCGCGCTTGAAGTGGGGCTCGGCCTCGCCGTAGCGACCCTGGGCACGATAGACGGTGCCGAGCGTGACGAGGGCGCCGGCGAAACGGGGATTGTCGGGCCCGAGGGCCTGCTCGGCGAGCGCTGCCGCTTGCTCGGCGAGCGGGGTTGCCTCCGCGTACTTGCCGGCACGGTAGAGCGCAAAAATGCGGTCGTTGGCCGCCTTGAGCTCGGCGTCGGACTGGGCGCAGACGTCCTGAGCCAGAAGCAGCGCGCCGATGACGAGCGCTGCGGCCAGCAGGCGCGCACAGCCAAGCCTCAAGACCCTCATTCCCCCGGCTCTCCCGCAACAGAGGAGAGGCTATCGCACCCCTCTGCGGCGGTCGAGTGGCAGTACCGACTTGTCGGCACCCGCTCAGCACGATGTAGGGTGCAATAGCGAAGCGTATTGCACCGATGACACGGCAATTCCTGCGCGGTCGCCCGGCGCAATACGGCTGGCGCCTATTGCGCCCTACCCGCCCCTGGCGAGAGTGCCGCTGTGGCGCTCAAGCCGCCGTCAGCTTGGCGAGCACGGCGTCGGACACCTCGAAGTTGGAGTAGACGTTCTGCACGTCGTCGTCGTCCTCCAGGCCGCCAATCAGCTTGAGGATGGAGGCAGCCTTCTCCTCGTCGACGGCGGTCGTCTGCTGCGGCTTCCACGGGGCCTTGGCGGAGGCGGCGGGTCCGAGCTTAGCCTGCAGCGCGTCGGAGACCGACGACAGGTCCTCGAAGGCGCAGGTGATGGTGTGGCCGCTGGCGTCGGAGACGACGTCCTCGGCACCCGCCTCGATGGCAGCCTCCAGCATGGCGTCGGCGGAGCCGGCGGAGGCGGGGTAAACGATCTCGCCGACGTGGGAGAACATGTGGGCGACGGCGCCCGTGGCGCCGAGGTTGCCGCCGTGCTTGGTGAAGACCGCGCGGATCGCCCCGCCGGTGCGGTTGCGATTGTCGGTCAGCGCCTCGACGATGACGGCGACGCCGCCGGGGCCATAGCCCTCGTAGCGGATCGCCTCGTAGTTCTCGCCGCCTGCGCCCGCCGCCTTCTTGATGGCGCGCTCGATGTTGTCCTTGGGCATGTTCTCGGCGCGCGCGGCCTGGATGGCGAGGCGCAGGCGGGCGTTCATGTCGGGGTCGGGCAGCCCATTTCTCGCCGCCGTCGTGATCTCGCGCGCGAGCTTGGCGAACAGCTTCGAGCGGGCCGCGTCCTGGCGGCCCTTGCGGTGCATGATGTTCTTGAACTGCGAATGGCCGGCCATGCGGGGTCCGTGCTCGTCATGCGGTGTCTGAGATTCGAGACTTATAGGTGTCCGGGCGCGGCAAATCCAGCGGCGGGTCCCCGTAGGTGAATGGCGTGAGCCCCTGAGCCGGGCAGCCTTCACCACGGCAAGCACGCCTCCCGCGCGGCGCACATTGCCAACGGCCCCGGATTGCCTATACTTGTTAGATCATACTTCTTGGATTGAACTTGGAGATTGCCATGAACTTGTTGGAAGCGGCCACCGCTGGTGCCCCGATTTCTCTCTCAGACGTCTCAGCAGACCGAACGCTGGCTATCGACGTCCAGAACGCCTTGACGAGGTATGGCGTTCTTGATCCGCCCGCCGACGGAAAGTTTGGGCCGGTATCCAACTGGGCCCTGTCCGAGATGGCTGCCCGCCATGATATGGACCTTAGGCTCGGATTGTCGGCAGGGATCGCCAAGTATTTGCTCGGCGGCACGCCTCTTCGCATAACACCCAGAGACGATTTGGCCGGCAAGATTGCGGCATGCATGAGCAAATATAACTACTGGATAAACCGGCATCCGGATTGCTATAATATTGTTTATATCGAAGGCATGAATGTGGACGGCACCGCGAACAACAATAAGCCGAACCGGTTCAATGATTGCCGTTGTCTGCTTTCAGTTGACGCAAGCGGGAAGCCCTATCTGGCCGGCATCTGGAAGGGGACGACAGAGCCAAGCAAATTTTGGACCGAGCAACCGATGAACCCGAAGGGCGCGGCTCGCATAGCCTTCGGTCAGTACAAATCTTGGGCGATGGGCTACTATAATCATCACGAAGCGCTGCGCCAAGTCGAGGACATTACTGTGTTCAGGGATATGAACAAGGATTATGTGCGGACCGGAGACCAGACGGATACAGGGCTTTTCGGTATCCATCACCATTGGGGGTACAATCTCCCCGACGATGATCTCGGACAGTCGAGTGCGGGCTGCCTCGTAGGCCAAAAGACCACGGAGCACAACAAATTCATCAGCCTCTTGAAGAGTGATCCAAGGTATCGCGCCAACCGCGCTTATCGGTTCATGGCCACGATCATCCCCTACGGCAACATGTAGAGGGGGCGAGCCCCGGCAGGGAACCCCGGCATCATCGGCGGCTACAGCCCATCGATGGTGCCGACGACGGTGATCAGCTCCTGGGGCGAGAGGCCGCCGTGGTGGCCGTAGAAGTCGTTCTGCATGCGGCCGGGCTCGCGCCACCAGATGAAGGTGCCCGGGTAGGGCAGGATCAGGATATCGCCCAGCCGGCGCCTGAGCTCCGGGCTGATGGGGCCCGGCCCGAACAGGCCCTCCGCCAGCACCTGCTCCATCGGCAGGATCAGCGCGACATCGTCGAGCTCGCGATGCAGCAGGCCCAGCACCTCGGCGACGCGCTCGGGCCTCACGTGCAGGAACATGTCGCGCGGGGATCCGTTGGGATAGATCGGATTGCCTGTGGGGCTCAGCGGCAGGCAGTCGGCGAGCGCCGGGATGCGCTCGTTGATGTAGATCGTGGCGCGTGCGTCCGCATAGACGTGGCCGTGGTCGGCGGTGAAGAGGTAGAGCGTGCCGGGGCTCTCAACATCGGCGAAGATCTCGTCGAAGGTGCGCCAGAAGCTCGCGATCTCGGCGGCGTGGTAGCTGGGGCCGGGCCCGTGCACATGGGCAATCGAGTCGATCGCGGCCCAGTAGAAGCTGAGCACGGCTTTGCCGGTGGTGGCGAGCAATGCCTCCTTCATCTGCACCAGCCCCTCGGCCTGCGTGCTGTGGCGGACGATCTTGGCGCCGGCGCTGGCAACCGTGTTGTAAGCCGAGCCCGCATAGCTGCGATGGGCGAACTGGATGGAGCGGGCGCCGCGGCGGCCGAGCCGCTGGTGCACGGTCTCGTGCACCTCGAGCAGCTTGCCGGGATCGTAGCCCTTGGCCCGGCAGGCATCGGGCGGGTGGCGGCCAAGCGGAGTGAAGGCCAGCGACTGGATCACCTCGCCGTAGGCGGGGATGTAGATGTTCCATTCGTAGAGGGCGTGTTGAGCAGGCAGCACGCCGAGGTTCATGGTCGAGACCGAGGCAGCCGTGGTGCTCGGAAACAAGGCTGAAACCGGCGTCAACGTGCCGGCTTCCATGACGCGGCTCGTTGCCCGGAAGCGTTTGCCGTAGGCCTGCCAGAACTCCCAACCAAACGAATCGACGAAGATGACGACGATCTTCTCAGGCTGCGGATAGGTTCCGCCGAAGCAGTCCGCTGGCAGAACGGGTCCGTGCTTCTCGCCTGTGAGCAGGTACTCGATGGTGTTGGGGATGTTGCCGAACGAATAGTCCGCATAGATCGGCCGCACCAGCCGGCCATCGCCGAGCGGCCTGAAGCGCGCCAGTGGGGCGGTGTTGATCATTGGCGCACATCCTTTGTCGGCAGCGATGGTCTTTGCGAGTCGGCCCTGCCGCGCATCGTTCTACACACCGGCCGAAGGGGCGTTAACCTTTTGTTAACCATTCGAACCTAGCGTCCCGCCTCGAGGATGCGATGCATCCGGGATCGCCGCCCAGCTGCCCAAGGGTGGGTGATCTGGGGAGCCGCGAGTATCAGCTCTCGACCTGGGGGACGGAATTGCCCGTCTCCATTGCAACTGAGACTGCCTTAACTCTCTCTCTTACTCACTCGACCCAGAACAGCGGCTCGGTAGGTGCCAAAGCACCACCGAGCCGCAACCCTTTCGTGCGGGTCGCAAGTCCGGTCGAATCGTCGATCTCGACGGCCAGCCCCGAGATGGTGGCGGGACCCATGGCCGGCTCGAATCGCGCACGAGGGATCTTGGTCAGGAACCGGTTGAGCGGCTCGGCCGGGTCCATGCCCAGGACCGATTCGTAGTCGCCGCAC
>Ga0247830_10000395_pt1 | contig 15421 bp, 13 predicted proteins | sample 12C_Control_Day5_FD_207766 | JGI IMG/M metagenome (GOLD analysis project Ga0247830, IMG submission 207766) | Soil microbial communities from agricultural site in Penn Yan, New York, United States - 12C_Control_Day5 | ecosystem: Environmental > Terrestrial > Soil > Agricultural land | place...
GCGAAGAGTTCTCCAGGCCTGGCGATCGTGAACGCGTGCCGGAATTCTGCTGGCTGTTCGATCCGATCGACGGCACGACGAACTTCGCGCACGGGCTTCCCATCTTCTGCGCCTCGCTCGCGCTCGAGATCAACGGCGAAGCCGTCGCCGCAGCCGTGTACGACCCGAATCGCCGTGAGCTCTTCACCGCGGAGCGCGGGTCGGGCGCATGGCTGAATGGTGCGCCGATCCGCGTCACGCCCGAGACGCGGTTGATCGACTCGCTGCTCTGCACGGGTTTTCCATACGATGTGCAGCAGAAACCTGACGAGCTCGTCGGGCTCTTTGGCCACTTTCTCGGTATCTCGCGCGCGGTTCGCAGGCTCGGATCCGCCGCAATCGACCTGTGCTACGTCGCCGCCGGTCGTCTCGACGGTTTCTGGGAGATGCATCTCGGGCCCTGGGACATAGCCGCTGGTGCGCTCATCGTCTCTGAGGCAGGAGGGCAGGTGACGGCAACGGACGGGCGTCCGTTCGTCTCCCGACGCGGTAACGTGCTTGCCACCAACGGACCCGTTCACGAGCAGATGCTGCAGGCCATCCTCGAGTTCCAGGCGCGATTCCGTTCTCGAAACTGGACGGAGTGACGCTCCCGCAGGACATCAGACCACACCGATAGAGCGGCCATCGTATGGTGGGGCTTGGCATCCTTCCTGCTGAGCGGCAGGTGGGAGCGCACATCATGAGCAGAAGCGTTTTGCGTGGAATGCAGGTTGCCCTGGGCGTGCTCGCCATTGTCGGCGTGATGACACCATCACCGGCGGCGGCGCAGATCACGCGCGTCGGCAGCACCAGCGAGGACTGGCGGCAGGCGATCGGCTTCAGTCTCGGCTATTTCGTGATCAAAGGAGAGGACTCTCGCAGTGAAAACGACGTGCTCTTCAGAGACCTCGACTCCCTGCTGTTCGAGATCGACGATTTCAACGGCGTGACGTTCGGCGGCGAGTGGCTGCTCGGGCTCACCGACTACATCGAGGTCGGCGCCGGCATCAACTACTACCAGAACACAGTACCCAGCATCTACCGCAACATCGAGTTCGAAGACGGAAGCGAGCTCGATCAGGATCTGAAGCTGCGCCAGATTCCGATCATGGCAACGGTGCGCTTTCTTCCCGTCGGACGTCACGGATCGGTGCAGCCGTACATCGGCGCCGGGGTCGCGATCATTCCATGGCGCTACACGGAAACGGGAGAGTTCCTCGATTTCAATGGCGACATTTTCCGCGCGAGCTTCAAGGCGGACGGTACCGAAGTCGGTCCGGTGATACTCGGCGGAGTGCGATTCCCGATTGCCGACGCGTTGCTGATGGGCGGCGAGTTCCGCTGGCACTCAGCAAAGGGCGACACCGGCGGGATCGACGAGGGCTTCCTCGGCGACAAGATCGATCTCGGCGGCTGGTCCACGAACTTCACGGTGCATTTCAGATTCTGAATGGGGACGCCGGATGCGGGTAGGGGATGCGTCATCCCACCCGCACTCCTGGCGTTGGGCGCCGCGAATCGAAGCGTCGCGCCCGAAGGGCCGTCTATCTCACCGCGCGATACAGGGTCGCGCCTCCGCCTTCGGCGACTTTCTCGAATCCATCCAGCCAGCGCGGACGAAGGGAGGCGTGATAGAGCGCATCACCTCCTTCAGCCGAGCCTTCGATGATCAGCCAGCCCGCGTGCCCACGAGGCTGCAGCATCGCGAACCGCCAGATCTCGCCGTTGCCTTCGTGCAGAAAATTCTTGATGTCGAAGCCCGCGAGCGCGAGATCGTGCATGTAGTGACCGAGTGATCCCATGCTCATCATGATGGTGCTGCGATCGTAGTGGTCGAGCAGATAGGCCGTGATCGCGTGACGCCCCGCCATGTTGGCGGCTTCGCGCTGGGATTCGAGAACGAGTGGGGCCTGATGGTCGATGGGCCACGCGTGGCGGCCGACGAGGACGACGAGAATGACGGCCGCCGGGACGCGAATCGCTCGCCAGAGAATGCCGATCCCTGCGGCGCTCACGGCGGCCGACGCGATAACGAGCGGCACGTCGTAGCGGATGCGGAACGGATGCCCCTGTGCGTAAGCCGCTACGGGCACCGCCGTCGCCGCGAACAGCGCGATGAGCAACGCGACGGGCGCACGCCTGGGTGAGCGGAGCCACGTCCACAGCACCAGAGCGGTGCCGATATACCCGGCCCGCAGTAACCACGGGCCGGCGAGCACTGTAAGACCTTCGCGTAGCTGCCGCCAGGCGGCGAACGGATGTCCCAGGGCCTCCACGTTCTCGGGTACGAAGAAATCTCCCGAGACGAACCATGCACCGACGACCCAGCGGCTGTTCGCCGAGAAAACGACGATCGTGAGAAGCGGCCAGAGCGCGAGGCGGAGCACGTCCGTCACCGCGCGGCGAGCCGGCACGCCACGACGCAGCAGCACGGCCAGCGCGATGCCGAGGAGAACAGCCGTGATCGGCCACGCCTCGTAGCGAGTGAGACACGCACAGCTGAGTGCGACGCCAGGCAGCCACGTGCTCCCGTCCGATGGCGGAAGTAGCGCGGAGGTGGTGTCGGTCGTGTGGCTTCCGTCTTCAGGCGGAAGTACTCTGTCGACCCACCGGGCAGTGACGGCAAGAGACAGCAGCGTCAGCCCGAACAGCAGCGGCTCCGTCATCGGTGTGCTCTGCAAGTACACCACGTTCGGATTCGCCATCAGCAGCAGTGCTCCGGTCCACGCGGCAACGGCGGACCCAGTGGTGCGCAGAATGATGGATGCGAGCGACCCCGATGCGAGCGCCATCGCCAGCACGGAGATCGCGACCGCCGACGCACCGTTGCGATACCACGCATCAACCTGCACGGGAACCATGTTGAGCACGTGCGGCATGGGCAGCCACACCGCCCCGATCTGCTGCCATCCCGGCGTGAGGCTGTCGAGGATCCGGCGCGCAACGACCAGGTGCGCGCGCGCGTCGTAATGCGCGAGGGTGAGGCCCAGGCGGAAGTAGTGAACGGCGGCGAGCGCGCCGGCCGCGGCAGTCGCGGCCGCGATCGCATGCACCGTGAAGCGATGTCTCAGCAGGCAGCCTAGTCTACACTCTCGATGTGCGGCGTATTCTCGACTGGGTCATGGGCGTCGCCGAGGCGCTCGGCGGCCCGGGACTGTTTTTCCTCTCGTTCCTGGATTCCTCGTTCCTCTCATTCCCGGAAGTCGTCGACGTGCTCATGGTGGGCCTCGTCGCGCGCTATCCGGAGCGGATGCTGTGGTACGCCTTTCTCCCGACGCTCGGTTCGGTCAGCGGCTGTTACGCGCTGTATGCGTTCGCACGACGCGGCGGCGAGGCGTTCGTGCGGCGTCGTCTCCATGAACGGCACGTCGATCGTGCCTTCGCGATCTTTCGCAAGTACGGCATGCTCGCGATCGCGATTCCGTCGATCATGCCGCCGCCGGTGCCGTTCAAGATCTTCGTTCTGGCCGCGGGCGCCGCCGGCATGAGAAAGCGCGACTTCCTGATCGCGGTTTCGGTCGGACGCGGGTTGCGATTTTTCGCAGAGGCAATTCTCGCCGCGTGGTACGGGCCCGTGGCGCTGACCCGCATCACGGCCTTCGTCCAGCAACACAAATGGGGCGTCATTCTCGCGCTTCTCATGCTGATGGTGATCGGCGGCATCTGGATCTGGTGGAGGCGTGGACCCGTTGACTCTGATCCCGGAAAGCCCCTATAATCAGCCGTTTACCTCATATCCAACGCATGCAGCCAGAGATCTCCGTCGTGGTGCCGATGCGGAACGAGGCGCCCAATGTGGAGCAGCTCTACCGCGAGCTGATCGCGTCTCTTGAAGCATTCGGACGGCCCTTCGAAGTGGTCGCCGTCGACGACGGAAGCACCGACGACACGTTCTCGCTGCTTGCGTCGCTGCAGGCAAAGGACGGCCGCCTGCGCGTGATCCGTTTCCGACGCAACTTCGGACAGACGGCCGCGTTCGCCGCCGGCTTCGCCTACGCCAACGGCCGCTACATCGTCACGATGGACGGCGACCTGCAGAACGACCCTGACGACATCCCCGCGATGATCGAGCAGCTCGAACGCGGCGCGGACATCGTTGCCGGCTGGCGCAAGGACCGGAAGGATCCGTTCATCAACCGGCGGCTGCCGTCGATCGTGGCGAACTGGATCATTTCACGCGCCACCGACGTACGGCTGCACGACTATGGCTGCTCGCTGAAGGCGTTGCGCGCGGAAGTCGTGAAGCCGATGAAGCTGTACGGGGAGATGCACCGGTTTCTCCCGGCGATCGCGAGCGAGATGGGGGTGCGGATCGACGAGCGCGTCGTGAATCACCGCGCGCGCGTTCACGGCAGGTCGAAGTACGGGATCTCGCGCACGATCAGGGTCATCCTCGACTTGCTGACGGTGAAGTTCCTCATCAGCTATTCCACCCGGCCGCTGCACATCTTCGGGCTGCTCGGGATGATCATGGGCTTCCTGGGCGCGCTGGTGTGCGGCTATCTCGCGTGGGTGCGGCTGTTCAACTACGAAGCGATCGGCAATCGCCCGCTGCTGCTTTTCGGCATCCTGCTCGTGTTCACGGGACTGCAGCTCGTGACGCTCGGGCTGCTCGCGGAGATGCAGGCGCGGACGTACCACGAATCCCAGAACAAACCGGTCTACGTGATCCGTGAGATCCGGCAGGCGTCAGACGTCAGCGTTCACCGGGACGCGCCGGCTGCCGTGCGCCGTTGAGTGCGCTCGACCCGTTCTACGCACGCTCCGAAGCTATGAGAGCGATCGAGCAGACCGGTTCCTGCGGCGGCGCGGTGACTTCGCGTCCGCGCGCGCCGTTCTCGATGCGAAACGCTCGATACCGCAGCGCAGCGACTCGCTGCAGGAAGGCTGCGGCGGTCAGCCCCGACACCCGTTCGAGCTGCTCACGATGCAGCTCCGTCAGGAACGTCGGACGATCGGCAGTGATCAGGCGAGTGGCGCCTTCGAGCACGAGCGGTTCCGCGCCTTCGACATCCATCTTGATGAACGCGACGGGACGGGGAAGCGGCAGATCGTCGAGTGCAGTCACCCGTATGCGCCGCGTTGCGTGACCGTGCGGAATGGAGCCGGTCACGATGAACGCCCCGCCGGAGTTCAAGGTTTCCGTGGAGAAGGTGAGATTCGTCTCGCCGGACTGCCGTGACACGGCCGCGCGTTCGAGGCGCAGGCGGTCCGTGAATCCGTTCTCGGCGATCGAGCGCTCGAGGAGGCTTGCGTTTTCTTCGAGCGGCTCGAAGGCGGTGACGGAGCCGCTAGTACCGACGAACTGCGCCATCTGGATGGCGAAAAATCCAATGTGCGCGCCGACGTCGAGTGCGTGGTCGCCCGGTTTCAGTGTGCGGCGCACGAACTCGAGCTCGCTCTGCTCGTACTGGCCGCGCACGACAGGCAGCCCGATGAAGTGGTCGGAGAGATCGATGAACAGCCGCGGCCCGGCGTCGAGTTCCTTGATGATGACCGTGCGCGCGTTCGTACGGGCAAAGTCGGGGTTCTTGTCGGCGTACTCCTGCGACGTGACGATGTCGGCGCGCAGCTGCTGCGTGGACTGGTATCCATTCAGCTTGGGCACGATGACCGCTTCGCTTTCAGGATCGCGATCGAGCAGGATACGGTACGCCCAAACGATGTGGTCGCGCGTCAGCCCCGCGGCGGCCATTCACATTCCTTCATGATTCGGATCATATCAGCCGCCTCGCAGGCGTTGAGACTCGCGCTCTTCTGCATCGCTGTATCCATCGAAGTCTCCGGGTGCGGCGGCGGACCCATGGGTCCCGGCCCAACGCCCTTGCAGATCTCCTGTCCGGCGCCGATCGAGCGCGAGTCGCCTCTCGGCCAGCCGATCACCGTCGTGTACACCCCGACGACGGCCGGCGGCAGCGGCGCGGTCACGACCACGTGTCAGCCGGCTTCCGGCGGCGAGTTCCCGGTCGGCACGACGACCGTTCAGTGCACGGCACGCGATGCCGAGGCGAGAACGAGCTCCTGTTCCTTCAACGTGGTGGTCAAGGGCGCACCGAAGCTATCACTGACGCACTTCATCGCGTTTGGCGACAGCCTCACCCAGGGCACCGTTGCCCCGAATGCGTTTCTGACGCTCGTGCTGAACTCGGCGTCGTATCCCTTCAAGCTCGAGATGCTGCTCAAGGATCGATACCGCACACAAACCGTCACGGTCGGCAACGACGGCCTGCCGGGCGAGCAGGTTCATCCGGAGGGTCAGGATCGCTTCGGCAGCATGCTCAGGGTCCACGACCCGGAAGCGGTGCTGCTGATGGAAGGCAGCAACGATCTGTTTTTCGATCGCGACGCGGCCTTCGCGACCGCCCTCCCTGCGCTCGAGGAAATGGTGACAGAGGCGCAGGAAAACGGCTCCAAGGTGTTCCTTGCGACGATTCCCCCGCAGCGTGCCAACGGAGCACTCAATAGAGCGGCCGTGGCGGCGTTGATACCCGACTTCAACAAGGAGATCCGCGAAATCGCCCGGCGCACCGGCGCGACGCTGGTCGACATCGAACCGGTCATCCTGGCCGACATGACGCTGATCGGTAACGACGACCTGCATCCCACCGAGCGGGGCTATCAGGTGATCGCCGAGACGTTCTTCAAAGTGATCAGGGAGACGCTGGAAACGTCGGCGTCTCCCGCTATCCAGTGACCGGCGTGGGACGCCGGCGTCGCATCCACATCCCGGTTCCGAGTACAGCAAGGCTGATCGCTTCACCGATGATCGTGGCGATCGCCGCTCCGTGGATCCCGTACCCGGGGATGAGCACCAGGTTCAGCGCGGCGTTCAGCGTGCAGCCCACGACGGCCGTCAGCAGCATCAGACGTTCCGCGTTGGCGGCCATCGCGATCGTGTGCAGCACCGCGAGAGGGAAGACCACGACGAACCCGGCCCCGAGAAGCTGAAGCACGCCCGCCGACGGGGCATAGCTGTCGTCGTAGAGAACGCTCACCGCCGGTGCCGCGATCCAGTACGCCAGGAGCCCTGCGGGGATCCCGAGCACAGCCGCCGCGCCGATGCCCCATGCCGCAGTTGTTCGGTAGGCGCGGCGATCTGTGACGAACTCTCGCGCGAGGCGCGGCGTCAGCACGACCGAGATGATCGAGGGAATGTGCGCGAAGCCTTCGTAGAGCCTGTACGCAGCGCTGTACAGGCCGGTCTCGGCATCTCCGCGCAGTACGCCGAGCATCACCGTGTCGACATAGTTGTAAAGCTGCAACACGACGACGAACGCTCCAAAAGGGATCGCCCGCATCTGGAGGTCCCGCCAGAAGGGCAGATCGAACGCGGGCCGCAGGCCCCCGACGACTCTCGACGCCAGAGCGGCGGCAAGCGCGAGCCCCACAACCCGTGCGACGAGAAAGGCGCCGGCGAGCGCGATCGCTCCGTAGCCGCTGAAGAGCACGGCCGCACCGGCGACGAGCACGAGCACCCGATCCGAGACGAGGACGATGCTTTCGAGATCGAACCGGTCGATCGCGTAGAACACGCTGCGCAGGGTAGTCATATAGGAGCGCAGGACGGAGCTGATCCCGAGCAGGACGGCCGCCTGGACCAGTTCTCGATCGTGGCGCAGAACCGCCGTCGTCGCTGCCAGGAGCAGGACGGCGATCACACCCAGCACCGCCTTCAACCCGAACGTGTTCTGAAGGTGCGGCACCGCGTGCCGCCGGTCGCGCGCCACCGTGCGCGTCGTCACCTCCTTGAGGCCGAAGTCCATCAGCGTTTCGAAGATGACGGCGAGCGCGAGAACGAACGAGAAGCGTCCGAATACCTCGGTGCCGAGCAGCTTGGCGGCGAGAAGGAGCAGCGCGAGCAGCAGGACCGAGCTGCCGGCAGAGACGGTGGCGAAGAGAACGTTACGCGCGAGTGCCATCAGCGCGCGTTGAAAAAATGCCGGCGGCCGCTGCCGGGCAGGCAGGCGATGAAACGCTCGTGCAGGCGCATCAGCGCATGCGGATCGTCGCCCGCGGCGACGGCGCGCCTGCCGAACAGACGGTCCATGAAGGCGAGGCGCAGGCCCGTGCGCTTCAGCGCCGCGCGGGCTGCGCGTCCTCCGATACCCCAGGGCATGCAGACGTGCGGCACGGGCACGCCAAGACGATGTTGGAGGAGGTCGCGAGCGCTGACGAGCTCCTGTTCGATCGCGCGCGCGCGTTCGTCCGCCGTCTCGGTTCGCCCCTTCGCCACAGATGCGATCGCCATCAGCTCCGCGCGCCACGAAGGGTGACGAAAGAACTCGCCACTGCCACGTGTCGCGACATGGGCGATGCACTGCTCGCGAACGTTCGCGTCCTCGTAGAACCGCAACCCCTCAGACATCCGCGACCGTTCGAGATAGAGTGGTGCGCCGAGGTCAGCGGGCGACAGCCAGTTGAGCCCGTCCGACATTGCGGGCCGGTCGAGAAGTGGCCGCTGCGCGAAGGTCGGCGTGATGAATCCATTTACCTCGCTGCCCGCGAACACTGCCGAATGAGAGAACGTGTGCGACTGGATGTCCAGCAGTCCCGCACTGTGGAGCTCGCACAACTCGGTCCAGGTCGCAAACGGTACATCGGACGTGTCCACTGATGTTGCCGTCGCGCGGTGCTCCTCGAAGGTGGGTCGAAGAGCTGGAGCGTCGGTGATGCGTCCCGGGATGGCGAACGCGATGGCGGACATGTTGTGCGCACGCAGCAGTGGCCCGGCAACAGTCCAGAGGGATGCCCAGCAATCGTCGAAGCAGAGTGCGACGGTATGTGGCTCGGGCGAGTGACCACCGAGGACCACGCGCTCGATCGCGTTCGTAGTGACGGTCCGATAGCCGTTGTCGGCGAGATAGCGGAGCTGCGCCCCCAGCACCACCGGATCGGCGTGATGGAGGTGAAACACCGGCAGCACGTTCGAGACAGTGCCGCCGAAGAGAAATCCTGGATAGCTCCCCGTTGCCAGCTCCAGCAGGCCTCGGACCGGACCACCGCGCTCGGCAAGGGGCGGGCGCGTCTGCGACATGCCTCAGACGTCCGACGCCTCGCGTGTGCGCAGCACCCGCGCGGGGACGCCTGCGGCAACTGCGCCCGCAGGAACGCTCTGTGTCACGACGGCGCCCGTGCCGACGACGGCCGCATCCCCGATCTGCACGCCGTCCAGCACCTTCACGCCGGCGCCGAGCCAGGTGCGCGCGCCGATCTCGATGCCGTGTGACGTGCGAGCCTGATCGAGCACCGGCCGCGAGGGATCCGCGAACTCATGTCCGCCCCCGATCACATAGACGTACGCCGCGATCAGTGCATCGTCGCCGATCGTGACCGAGCTCGCCGAGAACACCTCGCTGTTGAAACCGATGTTGACGCGATCGCCGAGCGCGATGTCGCCGTTCTTGCAGCTGAGGATCGTATTCCGTCCGAGAAAGACGCCGCTGCCGATGCGGATGCCCTCGTTGCTCGTGCCCTTCGCGTCGAGCACGCAGTAATCATCGATGACGACGTTGTCAGCAATCGAAATCTTGTGCGGATGCCGGAGGACGACATGGCTGCCGAACGTGACGTTGCGTCCGCAGCGGCCGAGCAGCATGGGGAAGAGACGAGACCGCAGCAGGAGCCCGAGCGCTCCGGACCTGTTCGCGGCGATCGACATGATGCACTCGTATCTGGCGAGGGCACCAAGGCCGCGCCGGCCGATGATGAGATCGCAGTACTTCTGAAGGCGGGACCGGCCGGGAGCGAACAGCTCCTTCTGGATCTCGACCGGGGGCCGCGCGGTGGCAGCCGGCTCAGGCGTCATCGCCGTTGCGTTCCGTATACGACGGCACCCGACAGCGAGAATGCGAGGATGGTCGCGTAACCCAGGAGAGACAACGCCAGTGCGGAGTCGACGGGCAGACCGACCATGACGAAGTAATAAGAGAACGTCGCCTCGCGGACGCCGAAACCGTTGACCGAAACCGGGAGCATCTGGACGACGAACGACACCGGTACGAGAACAGCGAGCTGCGCCAGAGGGATCGGGATGGCGATGCTGTAGGCGACTGCCGCATAGAACGCCACGAGCACCATCTGCACAACGATGGCGCCGGCGAGACACCAGAGTAGCGACGCGGGGCGCTCGCGGAAGCGGGAGAATGCGGCGGTCATCTTCGCGAGGCGTTCCTGGACCCATTCCATGTGGAACCGCCGTGCGGGGGCAAGCAGCCGAGCGACAACGCCGGGCCTGGCGATGGGCACCAGCACCGCCGCTGCCAGCGCCGCGAAGCCAGCCCAGAGCACTGCGGGCCACACGGGAGCGGCAGCGCTGCCGGAGAGCCGCGTCGCGCTCGCGCCCACCGCGGCAACGAACAGCAATCCGAGCAGGCCGATGGCGCGATCGATCACGACGATCGTCGTCGCAACGGTTTTGGAGCCGGCCACCGACGCCGTATCGCGAACGCGAACGACATCGCCACCGATGTTGCTCGGGAGAAAGTTATTGAAGAATGTCGCCACCAGGTACGACCGCACGAGCGTGCCGCCGGAAACAGACATCCGCTGCGCTGCGAACAATTTCTGCCAGCGCCAGGCGCTGGCGAGGATCATCAGAAGGTAGAGAGCGAGCGCCGCAGTGAGCCACGGAAGCGAGGCTTCGCGGATCTTGGTGAGCAGCTTCGCGGTGTCGACTCGGGACAGCAGATAGGCGAGCAGGGCAACGCTGACGCCCAGCTTTATCGCGCCGATCGCCACCCGGCGCACAGTCGTAGAGTGCCCGCTCGGCTGGCGGTCTTCAAGAGTGCTCGTCATGTAGCAGGGGGGCCGGCTTCGCGGCCGACCATCGAATATACCACGCAGTTCCAGCCCTCCGAACGATAGAGCGCCTCAAGAGCCATCGCGCTCGATGACGCTGAACGCACGATACGCGCCGTGTGCTGCGATCGGCTGCAGGCGAAGCCGCTGACTGCTCCAGATCCAGCTCGGCGTCAGATGATCCAGCAGTCGGGCGCGGCGATCGGGATCGTCGAGGTACGCCAGATTCATCGGTCTCAAGTACCGATCGAGCGCTTCGACGGTCGGGCTGTATTGCCACCCGACGTACACGTGCGGCCGCGGCAGGCCATCGAGTTCTACCGCATTGCCGGCATAACGTCCCGCGCCAACCCACTGCTCGAATTCGCGAGATTGGAACACCGTCCCTGTGCCGTACGTTTGGCTCATTGCCAGCACGACACGGCGGTTCGGGTATGCCATGGAGAGATAGCAGAAGTCGGAAAGCCACGGAGTCACGAGCGTGGCTCCGGGCTCCGCCGTGTTCACGTCATCGACCAACGCCGAGTAATCGGCCTCCCGGATCTCGTATGGCATCAGCGGGGCGAACAGCGCACGGTCGAGAACTGCGGTGGAGAGCACGATCAGGGCGGCAACCATCAGGCTTCTTGCCTCCGTCACGCGCGAGACCAGATTGTGCAAACCCATCGCCGCCAGCAGGGCGAAGGCGGGCATTCCCGTGTAGAAGAACCGTGGCTCCACGTACTGCGCGGTGATCACGAACGGCAGCAGCGAGATCGCAAGCCATACGACCGCTGCGGCAGCGACTCTGCTCAGCGGACGGAGCGCCGCCACGAGCAACACCGCGAACAGTTGGGCGAAGAGGGCGATCGCGTACACGGCGACGATCGCGCCTGGCGTCCGTCCTGTGACGCTCTGAGCGAGCCCCTCGAATCGCGCCACGGGCGCATCGAGTACGAGCAGGAACACGCCGGCGCTCAAAAGGACGCCGCTACCCAGAGCGATGGCCGCATCGATCATGACGCGCCGGCGGGCCGTGCCGCCAGGCTGCGCCACGATCGCCGCGGCTGTCAGGCCGATTGCGAACAGCACAGACGTGAGCCGGAACAGTGTGGCCGCGGCGAAACCGATCGCTGCCAGCGAGAGCGCGACTGATCGTGCGCGTGAACCGGTCGCGCGAATGGCGCGGACGAATTGCCACCCGGCCAGCGTTGCCGCGAACAGCGCAGGCACCTCCGACATCACCTTGAACCCGAGATAGACAGCCAGCGGTGACAACAACAGAAGCAGAGCCGTCTGAAATGCGAGCCTGCCGTCGTCGAGGAATTCGCGCATCAGAAGCCACGTCGCGAGCGCGGTACCGAGCATCATGAGCGTGAAGAGCAGGCGCGCGATCAGCACCCCTGTGGGGCCGCTTCCAACCACGGAGACGATCCCACGCAGCAGCACGACGAACCCGAGTTTGCCCGAGAAGAAACCGTTGGGGAAGATGCCGTCGGAGAGAGCCGGTTCGAGAGAGATGAGCGTCGTCGCCGAATGGCGGCTAACGGAGAACAGATAGTAGTACTCGTCCCAATAATGATCCGTCGTCCAGGCACAGAAGACGAAGAGAACGATGAGCGCGAGAGCGACCGGCCACGGACGCCGACGGTCGCTGCTCACCGCGGCAGCACCGTGCGCGTCAGCAGCCACCAGTATCCCGACAGGAAGGATTCGTACGCGGCCTTCGCCTTCAACAGCACTCCGCCGGCCACGTCTTCACGAGCGACCAGCGGGCCGGTGCAGAGCACCGAAGCGTCGTGAAGCCTGCGGGTTCGTTTGATAGCCGCGCGATCTGCCGGGAGGTCTGGCAACATCCGGATGAGGCCCGCGACGGCTTTCAGGTAGGTGCGGCCATGTCCCTTGCCGACCAGCACGATCGCCTGCAGCGTCTCGTGAATCGCGAGCACCGGCAGGATGAACAGCAGTGTGCGGACCTCGTATGCCTTCAGCATGAAGTGCCAGCGGTTCCGGATCTGGAAGTAGAAGAGCCAGCTTCCACGAGGGCGGCTGCGATGGTACGCAAGGCACTGCGGAATCTCCCAGATCTTGAACCCGGCCAGCTTCGCCCGGTGAGTGAAGTCGCCATCCTCCTTGCCGATGAAGTATCGCTCGTCGAATGTGCCGATGGCCTGGAGCTTCGCGCGATCGATCAGCAGCGCGCATGTGGACGCAACACCAATGTCCTGCGCTTCGACGCCGCGATCCCGCAACGGCCGGTCGAGCCACGGATTGACCGCTTCGCAGATGAAGTGCAGGCACGTGCCCGCGTACTGGATGGTGTCGGGCCGGGTGGCATGGACGACAACCGGACTGCCGATGGCGATGGTGGGATCTGCCTCGAAACTGGCCCGCAACATTGCAATCGTGTTGGGGGCGACGGTGACATCGGCGTCCATCAGGAACACATAACGGCGTCCGGCGGCCGCCATGCCCGCGTTGCGGCCCGGGCTTGGTCCAAGGTTCTCGTTCAGCCGGATCCGATGCACCTCCGGCCAGTCCTTCTCGAGCCATGGCAGCGTGCCGTCGGTGCTCGCGACGTCGACGACGATGATCTGGTGCTGAGGGCAGCCGGCGCCGGTCAGAGAGGCAAGCGTCGCCGGCAGCGTCTCACGCCCGTTGTGCGAGACGATGGCGACGTCGACATCTGCCGGAAAGGGAGTGGCGTCCGAATGCAGGCCGGCGGAGCTGCTGGTCAGCTCCGCCGGACCTCCTCGTACGTTCACGTTCCGTTCAGGCTCGTACGCTCACGCGCCGTTCAGGGCCACCTGACGAGAACGATGTTGGTGCGCTCGTTGACGCTGCGAACCGGAATGCGGTTCGACGATGGCGAGCTGATCAGCAGGCCGACCTCTTCGCCGGATCGCGGCCCGTGCCACGAACCATCGAGCGGTGGAACGCGGATCTGGTCCACGCCGTACTCCGACGGATCGACCGTTTTGCAGGTGCGGCCGGTGCCGAGCCAGTCGAACCCGCCGCCGTACCATTTGCCGTCGACATTCACGACGATCAGGATGTTCGCCTCGATGTTGGGCGGGTTGTCATCGATGGACACGGGCGGCCACTGGCCAGCCTTCGTGTGATCGAGGCAGACGGTGGATCCGTTGATCGAAACGTTCGTCACTGTTGACGTCGCGGGCCAGTCGCTGATGTTGGTAGTCGCCGGTGACAACCAGGTGATCAGTCGAGGATCGATTTGATCCGCGCCGGTTCCGAAGCCTTCGACCTTCAGCGTCTGCGTCTTCTTTGTCTCATTGGCGCCGCGCCGCAACGTCGCTGAGAGCGTGTACGTGCCTTCCTCGCCGTAGCTGTGCGACGCCGACGTCTCGCCGTTGACCTCGCCGAGGTCCTTGACCGTGCCGTCTCCGAGATCGAGAACCAGCTGACCGCTGACCGGCTGTCCGCCCGATGTGGTTGTGATGTTGACCCGGAACGGCTCGAATCGACGCGGTGCCGCGGGCGTCAGCTCGAGTGCGATGAGAACGTCGAGCGGAACGTCGAGGCGTGTTTCCGTGTTGTTCGCGCGCGCGGTGAGCGTGGCCGGACCCGGCGACGTGAGCTGCACGCGCGCGATCCCTTCGTGGTCCGTCGACGCTTTCGGGGCAGACAGCGTTCCTGCAGTCGTCGTGAATTGCACTTCGACGCTGGGCAGCGGCGCGTTGTTCGCGCCAGTGACGGTTGCGGAGACAGTCACCGTGCCACCGGAGGCGGGGATGCCGCCGGGATCAACGGTGAGTACGAGGCCAGATACCGACGGGTTCGTCGGGGAGTTGCAGGCGGCGAGCGCCAGCAGCAGGATCGAGGCAGGAATGGACCAGCCGCGTTGCACACGGAGACGTACGTTCATCGATTTTCGGTTCCTCTGAAGAGAGTGAGGCTAAGACCGCCAGCCCGGCGGTCAGTCGGCGGGGATTCACGGAAACGCGCGGTTTCCGTGTGCCGAACACCGCGCGTATCTTAACTCAGCTGTCGATTAAGTTCAAGCTCGACTGCGGGTTACGGGAAGCGAACGAGCACGATATTCGAGCGCTCGTTTACGCTCCGGACCGGGATGCGATCCGACGAGGGAGTGCTGACGAGCACACCGACCTCTTCGCCCGAGGCGGGCCCGTCCCAGGAGCCGTCGAGCGGCCATACCCGGATCTGATCGCGTCCGTATTCGTAGCGCGGCATGTGCTTGCACGTGCGCCCCTCGCCGAACCAGTCGAATCCGGCACCGTACCACTGGCCGTCACGCTTCACGACGATCATCGGGTTACCCTCGATGTTCGGTGGATTACCGTCGATGGACACGAGCGGCCACTGTCCCGATTTCGTGTGATTGATGCAGATCGTATCGCCGTCGATCGTCACACCTGTAACGGTCGAGGTCACCGGCCAGTCACTGACATTCGTCGAGGCGGGCGCGAGCCACTGAATGCTCTTCGGATCGATCTGGTCCCCGTTGGCAAATGTCGCTGGTCCACTTGGGGCGGGGGAGCCAGCCTGAGCCTCAGTGGCGGCTGGAGACGTCGGCGATTTGCTGGTCGAACAGGCGGTTGCCATCGCCACGGCCAGCGCGGCCGCACAAGACACACGAAGTGTT
>Ga0247830_10000402_pt1 | contig 15353 bp, 11 predicted proteins | sample 12C_Control_Day5_FD_207766 | JGI IMG/M metagenome (GOLD analysis project Ga0247830, IMG submission 207766) | Soil microbial communities from agricultural site in Penn Yan, New York, United States - 12C_Control_Day5 | ecosystem: Environmental > Terrestrial > Soil > Agricultural land | place...
CAGGAACAGGCCACCCGCCAAAGCGGCCGTTGCCGCCATGGTTGCTCTCATCACGTATCTCCTTGTTCATGGGACGGGAGCCGGCGGATCATCCACCGGCACAACGCCACTCTGATTAGAAATGCATAAATGAGCGGCAGGTTCCGGGCAGGAGCGGACACGAAAGCGTGTGCGGTTTAGCCCGCTTCGCCGCGCAACCGCGCATTTTCAGCCTCGAGCGCCGCGATGCGCTCGTTGAGTACTTCGATCGCGGCTGCAACATCTTCGGCAAACACCATTTGCGGAATGTGCTGCGGGCAATTCGCATCCCAGGCTTCGACCGTGAACAGGATCGCGGCTTCAGGACGGGCCCTGTAGTCCTCCGGGAACAGACGTGCGATCAGCTCGGGGTCGTTCTCGATCACGCGCGCCTGTCCCCAGATCTTCACGCGCTTGCGATGCAGGTAGTCCATGAGGAACAGGACGGCGCGCGGGTTCTCGGCGAGGTTGCCGGTGGTGATGTATTGCCGGTTGCCGGTGAAATCGGCGAAGGCGAGCGTCGTCTCGTCGATGACGCGTAAGAAGCCCGGTGGCCCGCCGCGATGCTGGACGTAAGGCTGCCCGTCCTTGCTCGCGGTCGCGAGGTAGAACGACCGCATGCCGGCGATGAACTTGGCGAGGACAGCATCGACCATGGTGTCCCAGCCGCCATTCTGCTCGAGACGCGCATAGGCCGTCCGCGAGCCGCGGCGCTCCTGCACGGCTTTCACCGCAGGCGAGAAGGCGATGTCTGTGGAGGCCATGTCGCTCTCCCTGATGCAGCCCGGGCCGGTTCTGGGTGCTAAATGGTGCATTCCGCCTGCGGAGAGTATTGCCTATTATTCCAATTGATATTTCCAGATTTCGGAATAGTGGAATGGACCGCTTCGCAGCCATGCGCGTCTTTATCGCCGTTGCCGACGCTGGGAGCCTGTCGGCCGCCGGACGCCGGCTCGGCATGCCGCTCGCGACCGTCAGCAGGCATTTGGCGGCGCTCGAGGAGCAGCTTGGCCTGCGTCTCTTCACCAGGACGACTCGCCGGGTTGCACTCACCGAGCCGGGCCGAAGCTATCTCGAAACCACCCGGCGCGTGCTCGATGAGCTTGATGCGGCCGAGCGCAGGCTTGGCGGCGAACACGCCGAGCCGCAAGGCAAGCTTGCGCTGACCGCACCGGTGGTGTTCGGCAGGCTGCATGTGCTGCCAATCGTGATCGCGTTTCTCGCCGCATATCCCAAGGTCACCGCGCGGATGCTGCTCGTCGATCGCGTTGTCGATCTCGTGGAGGAGGGGCTCGATATCGGCGTCCGCATCGGCAATCTTCCGGACTCCTCGATGCGTGGCTTGCGAGTGGGCGCCATCCGCTATGTGGCTTGCGCGAGCCCGGCATACCTCAAGCGGCGCGGGACGCCGGCAAGCCCGCGGGACCTTCAGGCACATGACTGCATCAGCTTCAGTACCCTCTCCAGTGCCGAACGCTGGAGCTTTGCCGGAAGGAAGCCGCAGCGCGTGAGGGTCAAGCCGATACTGACTGTCAACACGGCGGAAGCCGCCATCGATGCCGCCAAGGCAGGCTTCGGTGTCACGCGCGTCCTCTCCTATCAAGCCGCCGCGCCTTTGGCCGAGGGGTCTCTCCGCTTGATTCTCAAGGCCTATGAGGCGGACGCCTTGCCAGTCCACATCCTCCATCGCGAGGACCGCCTGCCGCAGGCCAAGGTGCAGAGTTTTATCGCCTTTGCCGCGCCGCGGCTCAGGGCCGAACTCGGCGGCCGGCCCTCCCGTTCATCATGATCCGGCAAGAAGCAACCGCGCCGACCTTCCCAAAGCCCGGGCAAGCTGCTAAAGGAAGCCGCCAACCGGTGGCACGCTTCGCGTGAAGACGTCGCCAAGCCCGCTCCGAGATAGAGGTTGGCCGATGCCCGAAGGGCAATCTTCAGAGAACAGCAAGTTTCCGCACGATTCCGAGGTCGCACTGACCTTCGACGACGTGCTCATCCGGCCGGCAGCCTCCGATGTCTTGCCGAGCGCCGTCGATGTCTCATCCCGCGTGACTCGCTCGATCGGCGTACATATCCCGATCCTGTCCTCGGCGATGGACACGGTGACCGAGGCGCGGCTTGCCATTGCCATGGCGCAGGCTGGCGGCATCGGCGTGATCCATCGCAACCTCGACCCCGAGGCGCAGGCCGCTCAGGTGGCGCAGGTGAAGAAGTTCGAGTCCGGCATGGTGGTGAACCCGGTCACCATCCATCCCCAGGCCACGCTAGCCGATGCGCTGACGCTGATGGCCGACCATCAGATCTCCGGCATCCCGGTGGTCGAGCCCGCGCGGAACGGCGGACGCGACGGCAAGCTTGTCGGCATCCTCACCAACCGCGACGTGCGCTTCGCCACCAATCCGCTCCAGCCGGTCTACGAGCTGATGACCAAGGAGAAGCTCGTCACGGTGAGAGAAAGCGTCGGCATGGAGGAAGCCAAGCGGCTCCTCCACCAGCATCGAATCGAGAAGCTGCTCGTGGTCGACGACGAATATCGCTGCATCGGCCTGATCACGGTCAAGGACATCGAGAAGGCGAGAATCCATCCCCATGCCTGCAAGGACGAGCAGGGGCGCTTGCGCGTGGCGGCGGCGACGAGCGTCGGCGATGAGGGCTTCGCCCGCACCGAGCGGCTGATCGACGCCGGCGCGGATCTCATCGTGGTCGACACCGCGCACGGGCATCAGGCGCGCGTGCTCGATGCCATCGGCAGGATCAAGCGGCTGTCCAATGCCGTGCAGGTGGCTGCCGGCAACGTAGCGACACGCGACGGCGCCATGGCGCTGATCGATGCCGGCGCCGATTGCGTCAAGGTCGGCATCGGGCCGGGCTCGATCTGCACCACGCGCATCGTGGCCGGCGTCGGCGTGCCGCAGCTCACCGCGTTGCTCGAGGCGGTCGAGGTGGCGAAGAAGCTCGACGTGCCGGTGATCTCCGACGGCGGCATCAAATATTCCGGCGATCTCGCCAAGGCGCTCGCCGCCGGGGCAGATTGCGTGATGATCGGCTCGCTGCTCGCCGGTACCGACGAGAGCCCGGGCGAGGTCTATTTGTACCAGGGCCGCTCCTATAAGGCCTATCGCGGAATGGGCGCGGTCGGCGCCATGGCACGTGGCTCGGCCGACCGCTACTTCCAGCAGGACATCAAGGACACGCTGAAGCTCGTGCCAGAGGGCGTGGAGGGGCAGGTGCCCTATAAGGGTCCGCTTTCAAGCCTGCTGCACCAGCTGATTGGCGGCTTGCGCGCCTCCATGGGTTATACCGGCGCCCGCAATCTCTGCGAGTTCGCCGAGCGCGCCGAGTTCATCCGCATCTCGCCGGCGTCCTTGCGCGAGAGCCACGTCCACGACGTGACCATCACCCGCGAATCGCCCAACTACCCCCGCGAGGCGTAGAGGAACTGGCGGAGTCTGCCGCTTGCTCCCTGCTCCCCCCTTGAGGGGGAGCAGGATCGGCGTGAGCCGATCCGAGGGAGGAGGCGCGACGTCATGGCGGAGTGTCTTTGGATGAACCCCCCTTCGTATCCCTCCCCCACTAGGGGGGAGGGGAGAGCACGTGTTCTCGCCTAGTGGCGTAACTACTCCACGCCGAGCCTCTTTATCCGGTCGATGATGTCCGGCTCCAGCGTCAACGCGTGCTGGATCTCGCGGCTGCCGTCGGTTGGCTTGCCCTTGCGGCTCTTCACCAGGCCGACGCCGACCAGTGCGGACGCGTCGTTCTCATGGATCTTGAGCGTGGTGGTGAAATCCGCGAGTGCCTTGTCGAGATCGTTCTTGAGCACGTAGATCCAGCCGCGATCGACATAACCCTTTGCCTTATCGGGCTCGAGCTTGATCACCTCGGTATAATCGGCGATGGCGCGGTCGTAGTCCTTCTTCTGCCGATAGATGTCGGCGCGCTTGGAGAAGCCGATGGTAGCTTGCGGATCGAGCTTGACCTTCTGGTCGAGCTCGACGATGGCGCGGTCGAGCTCGCCCTTCTGGCCGAACACGATGCCGCGGAGCATGTAGAAGTCGCCGCGGCTCGCATCGAGGCGGACGGCCTCGTCGAGATCGACGATGGCTTTGTCATGATCCTTCTTGGCCTCATAGGCCGCCGCGCGCATGAAATAGGTATTCGGCTGCTTGGGATCGAGCGCCACGGCCTCGTTCAGCTCGGCGAGAGCCGCATCGTAATTGCCGGTGGCGGAAAAGCCGATGGCGCGGTTGCCGTGGGCGGCGATGAGTTTGTCGGTATCCTTCGAGCCAGAGGCGAGAAAGGCAGCGCAGCCGTCGAGCACGTCCTTGATCGAGCCCTTGCCGGTAAAGCACGGATTCTCCTCGGTGCTTGCGGCCGATCCGGCGGCGGGCGCCGCGGGAGTGGGGGGCTCGGCCGGGGTGATTACCAAGGCCTTTGGGCTGTTCCCCGGAGCCGGATCTTCGGCAACCACCGGGCTGGCGAGGCCTGAGGCAAGCACCAGCGTGGCGGCGATGATTGCGGCCCGCGACGCTACGGCCCTACGCTCAAGCATATGCATTTCTTCCTCCATAGACATAGGGTTCTGTGAAATTTGGCCTTCTTAAAGCTGTACCGGGGCCTAACGTCAATTGAGTTCCGGTAATGAAATGAAATAGCTCGCGCCTTTACCGGGCGGCTCTTGGGGCTGAAGTCCTGGCACGCGCGCCCCTAAATCGACAGTATAAGGGCGCAGGAGGCCGTCACGCTGGCCGTCCAGTGGGGAAGGGGAGATTTCGATGTCGATGCAGGCCATGCTGATGCCGGTATTCGCGCAGGTCGCGCTCACCTTCGTGCTGCTGTTCTGGATGCAGTACCTGCGCTTGCGTGCGGTCAGGCGCGGATTGGTTCCGGCCTACGCTGTCGCGCTGCGCGAACCGAATTGGCCGGCGCGGGTCACCCAGATCGGCAACGCCTACCACAATCAGCTCGAGACGCCGCTCCTCTTCTATGTGCTGATCCTGCTCGCGATGGTGACGCAAACCGCCGATTCCATCCTGCTCGTGCTGAGCTGGCTGTTCGTGGCCTCGCGTTTCGTGCACGCCTATATCCATCTGACGAGCAACCGCATCGGCGCCCGCGCGCCGGTGTTCCTCGTCGGCGCCATCGGGTTGGCGCTGATGTGGATCATCGTTGCCGCCCGCCTCACCATTGCTTTCACCGGATGACCCCTGCGGCTCGGGCCAGCGCGGCAATTGAGGTCCTCGCCGACATCGCCGCGCGAAAACGGCCGGCTGCGGACGCGCTCAAGGATTGGGGGCTTGCGCACCGCTTTGCCGGCTCCGGCGACCGTGCGGCCATCGGCAATATCGTATTCGATGCGCTCCGGAGGCGCGCCTCTTTCGCCTATGCCATGGGGGACGAGAGTCCACGGGCGCTCGTGCTCCGCACTCTCGTTTCGAGCTGGGGCCTCACCCCCGACGACGTTGCGGCGCTTGCCGATGGTGGCCGCTTTGCGCCGCCGCCGCTCACGCCCGAGGAGATCGAGGGATTGAAGCGCGAGACCCCCGCTGAAGCGCCGGTCTCTATCCGCGGCGACTTCCCGGCCTGGCTCGAACCGCAGTTCGAGCGCGCCTTCGGCATCCATGCAGCAGAGGAGGGGGCTCGCCTCGCCGCCCGCGCGCCCGTCGACCTCAGGGTCAACACGCTGAAGACGGCGCGGGACAAGGTGCTGCACGCGCTTCGCCGCTTCGATCCGGCCGCGACGCCGCATTCGCCGCTTGGCGTGCGTATCGCGGCGGGCACAGGCCCAAGCCGCAGCCCGCATGTCGAGTCGGAGCCCGGCCATGGCAAAGGCTGGTACGAGGTCCAGGACGAAGGCTCGCAAGTCGCGACGCTGCTCTCAGGCGGCCGCCCCAAGCAGCAGATCCTCGACCTTTGCGCCGGAGCCGGCGGTAAGACGCTCGGGCTAGCCGCGGTCATGGAGAATACCGGCCAGCTCTATGCCTACGACGCCGACCGCATGCGGCTCCGGCCGATTTTCGAGCGGCTGAAGCGGGCAGGAGCGCGCAATGCCCAGGTGCTCGACCCCGGCGACACCCAAGAGCTTGCCGGGCTTGAGGGCAAAATGGATCGCGTCGTCGTCGATGCCCCTTGTACTGGCTCAGGCGTGTGGCGGAGGCGACCCGACGCCAAATGGCGGCTTTCCCCGCAGATGCTGGAGGCGCGGTTGGCCGCGCAACGCGCCGTGCTCGATCAGGCCGCACCTCTGGCAAAACCTGGCGGCAGGCTCGCCTATATCACCTGTTCGGTGTTGCCGCCGGAGAACCGGGATCAGGTTGAAGCCTTCCTCTCTCGTTTCCCGCAGTACAGCATCGTGCCTTGGCCGGACTTGTGGAGCGCGGCTTCGCTCTCTGCTGCACCGCCGCAATCGGCCGACGGCTCCGGCAAGACGCTGCTCATGACGCCGCGGACTTTCGGCACCGATGGGTTTTTTGTCGCGGTATTGAAGCGAACGTGAAGGCCTCGCGTTGGTCGATGGTGCGCCGTTGTACGGTGTCCGCCACGCTCTGAAAAAAGATTGGGACGTGATGCTCTTACCTCTTGAAATTGACCGGGGAGTCACTGAAATAACCCGCGCTTTTGGCGGACGCAGAAAAGGCGGTTGTCGCCTGGATCGTCCATCGAGTCACCGAAGGGGGATGTAGTCCCGATGAAGATGAATTTGCTTCTCGGCGAGGCTGAAGAGCCACCCAGTCGCCAAACGGCGACTTCTCAAGTTTCCACCAAACCACATCGTCTCATCAGCCCCCCTTCGCCAACGCTCCCGTCGCTGGGAGCCGTAGTCACGCGGCTTGAGCGCTTTCCGATCGGGCCGGCCACCCGCGCCTTCCGCAAGCGGTTCTATCCGGAGGTGGAGGCCACCGAGTGGAACGACTGGCGCTGGCAGGCGCGCAAGCGCATCCGCACGCTCGCCGAGCTCGAGCGACTCTTCGTGCTATCCGACGACGAGCGCGACGCGGTGGTGCGCCACCAAGGATCGCTGCCGCTCGGCATCACGCCGTACTATGCGAGCCTGATGAGCCGCGAGGATGCGCTCGAGCCGCTGCGGCGCACGCACATCCCGGTCGGCACTGAATATCTAAAGACACCTGGCGAGGCCGACGATCCGCTCGGCGAGGACGGCCATACCGCAGAACCTGGTCTCGTGCACCGCTATCCGGACCGCGTGCTGTTCCTGGCCACCGGCTTCTGCTCGACCTATTGCCGCTACTGCACGCGCTCGCGCATGGTCGGCGAGCCCGGCGGCGAGTATTCCTTCAGCCGCCCGCAATGGGAAGAGGCGCTCGACTATATCGCGGCGCATCCCGAGATTCGCGACGTGCTGATTTCCGGCGGCGATCCGCTGACACTCTCCGACGAGCGGCTCGACTATCTGATCGGCCGGCTCCGCGCCATCCGCCATGTCGAGTTCGTACGCCTCGGCACCAAGGTGCCGGTGGTGCTGCCTATGCGCGTTACCCGCTCGCTGACCAGGATCCTGAAGAAGCACCATCCACTATGGATGAGCCTGCACTTCACCCATCCGGTAGAGCTGACGCCCGAGGTGACCGAGGCCTGCACGCGGCTTGCCGATGCCGGTATTCCGCTCGGCAGCCAGACGGTGCTGCTCAAGGGCATCAACGACAGCGTCGATACGCTCAAGACCATGTATTACGGGCTGCTCAAGCGGCGCGTGCGGCCCTACTACCTCTATCAATGCGACCCGATCTCCGGCTCGTCGCATTTCCGCACGAGCGTCGATAAGGGGCTTGAGATCATGCAGGGCTTGCGCGGCCACACCACCGGCTACGCCGTGCCGACCTATGTGATCGACGCGCCTGGCGGCGGCGGCAAGATTCCGCTCCTCCCTGATTATGTGCAGGGCCGGGACGGCGACGACCTGATCCTGAAGAACTTCGAGGGCAAGACCTATCGCTACACCGACCCGGACGGGACGGTGGGAGCGGATCGGACGGCAAGCTCCAAAAACCTCTGATGCGTATTGCACTCGTCTACGATCTGCGTGACGACTATCGCGCGCTCGGCTTCTCCGAAGAGGAGATTGCCGAGTTCGACAATATCGACACCATCGACAAACTCGAGGTCGCCTTGCGCGCGCTTCACTGCGAGGTCGTGCGCGTCGGCCGCGGACAGGTGCTTGCCGCGCGGCTTGCCGCCGGCGAGCGCTTCGACCTCGTATTCTCCATTGCTGAAGGGGTGAAAGGCCGCTCGCGCGAGGCGCAGATGCCCGCGCTGTGCGAGCTATTCGACCAGCCCTATCTGTTGTCGGATCCGCTCACCAGCGCTGTCGCTCTCGACAAGGCGGTGGCGAAGCGGCTGGTACGTGACGCGGGGGTGCCGACGCCGGCCTTCATGGTTGCGAGCTCCGATGCGAGCGAGCTTGCGGGCTGGAGCGAGTTTCCGGCCTTCGTCAAGCCGATCGCGGAAGGGACCGGCAAAGGCTGCGAGTCCGCTTCCGTGGTGAACACATCGCAGGAGCTTGCCGCCGCAGCGGCGAAGCTGCTTACGCGCTACCACCAGCCGGTGCTGGTCGAGACGTATCTGCCCGGCCGTGAGTTCACCGTCGGCATCGTCGGCAACGGCGAGGACGCGACCGTGCTCGGCGTCTGCGAGATCCTGCTCAAAGAGGATGCCGAGGCTAACATCTACTCGCTGCACAATAAGGAGCTGTGCGAGGAGCTGGTTATTTACCAGCGCGCCGACGACGATGAGGCGCGTCTTGCGGGGACACGCGCACTTGCCGCCTATCATGCGCTTCAATGCCGCGACGCCGCCCGCATCGACTTCCGCTCCAACGCCTCAGGCGAGCCCTATTTCCTCGAGGCCAATCCGCTCGCCGGACTGCATCCGCATCACTCCGATCTTCCCATTCTCGCCGCGCAGAACGGCATCTCCTACGTCGAGCTGGTCGGCATGATCCTCGACGCGGGGCTCGCGCGTTACGGCCTCACGCGGCCCGGTACGGAGCGGGCGCGGAGACGCGCCTGATGGCGCTCAAGCCGCACGGCTTCATCCCCGTCGTGCATGCCGCGACGAAAGACCGTCCAGACGAGATCGATACGCTGATCAGCGCCGAGGCCGTTGCGGCCGCGCTCGCCGACCTCGGCTTCGTTACCGAGGTCATCGCAGTCGATCTCGACCTCAATCACTTTCACGCGCTGAAGCGGCACGATCCGCTTCTCGTCTTCAATCTGGTGGATGCCGTGCGAGGCGACTGCAGGCTTGCGCCCGTCATCCCGTCGCTATTGGATGCAGTCGGACTCCCATACACGGGCGCCCATTCCGATGCGTGGCTGGAAACCCTCTCCAAGGTTGCGACCAAGCTTAAGCTCGAGGAAGCAGGCCTGCCGACGCCCGGCTTCTCTGTGGACGGAGCCGGCCTCGATCCGGATGCGACCTTCATCGTCAAGGCGGTGTGGGAGCATGGCTCGCTTGGTCTCGACCAAAGTTCGGTGGTGAAGGGCGGCGACGTCGCCCGTGTCATCGAAGACCGCAATGGGCGCTTTGGCACCGAGCATTTTGCGGAACGCTACATCGAGGGCCGCGAGTTCAATCTCGCTCTCCTGGAGGAGCGCGCCCGCGCCCGCGCCTTGCCGACGGCGGAGATCCTGTTCGAGGATTGGGACCAGGGCGCTCCGCGCATCGTCGGCTACGACGCCAAGTGGACCAGCGACAGCGAGGCCTATATCGGCACGCCACGGCGATTCGGACTGGAGACCAACGAGCCTGCGCTTGCGGCGCAACTTGAGAAACTCGGCAAGTCCTGCTGGGACCTTTTCAACCTCGCCGGCTACGCCCGCGTCGACTTCCGCATCGATGCCGAGAGCAAGCCGTGGATCCTCGAGGTTAACGTCAATCCCTGCCTCAATCCCGACGCCGGGTTTACCGCAGCGGCGGCGGCGGCAGGCCTCTCCTACCGCAAGCTCATCGGCAGAATTATCGATGCCGCGCCGCGAGCCTTGCAAGCCATCGCCTGACATGCTTTCGCATGTTGCATGTTGCGCATCCGCAAAGTCGCCGACGCCACGACCGCGCCGAACCGCGCCGCGATCGAGGCGGCGCAGAAGATCATGCGCGAGCAGTTTCCGGCGATGCCCGACTACGACATCGCCAAGCTTCCCGAGCAGCTCTCCAACCCCCTAAAGCACCGCTTCGTCTCGCGCCTGTTCGTGGCGGAGAATGCCCGAGACCAGACGCTCGGCGTTGCGCTTTTGCTGCATGCGCCGGATATCGGTTTCTCCTACCTCGAGATCATCTCGACCGCGCTTGGCCGCACGGGGAGGGGCATCGGTGCGACGCTCTATGAGCGGGTGCGCGAGGAGGCGCGCGCGCTCGGCACTCAGCTTTATTTCGAGAGCCTGCCAGACGATCCAGTGCTGAGCCCTGACCCCGCGATCAGGGCCAACAACGCGAACCGCCTCAAATTCTACGAGCGCTACGGCGCGCGGCCGATCGTCAACACCGCCTATGAGGCGCCGGTGACGCCTGGCACCACCGATCCGCCCTACCTCGTGCTCGATCCGCTTGGCTCCAACGACCTGCCGAGCCGCGACACGGTGAAGAAGGTGGTGCGAGCCATCCTCGAGCGGAAATACGGGCTGCCACAGGCTTATGTGCAGATGGTGGTGCAGTCGATTGCCGACGATCCGATCCGCCTGCGCGAGCCGCGCTACACCAAGCGCCCGCAAAAGGCGGAGGTCCGTGCGGCAAGTGAGCCGCGCATCGCGCTCGTCGTCAATGACGATCACACCATCCACCACGTGCAAGACCGGGGCTATGTCGAAGCGCCGGTGCGCATCCGCTCCATCCTGGCCGAGCTCAACGCCTCGGGGCTGTTCGAGCGGGTGCCGACCAAGCGCTTCTCCGACCGGCATATCCGCGTCGTACACGATGGCAGGCTCGTCGATTACATCCGCAAGGCCTGCCTCCTCGCCGGCCCGAAGAAGTCGATCTACCCATACGTGTTCCCTACGCGGAACCCGGCGCGGCCGCCCAAGGACGAGACGGTGCTCGCCGGCTATTACTGCATCGACACCTTTACGCCTCTCAATCTCAACGCCTATCTCGCTGCGCGCTCGGCGGTCGACTGCGCGCTGACTGCCGCCGAGAAAGTGCTGGAAGGCGCCGACCTCGCTTATGCTCTGGTGCGCCCGCCAGGCCATCACGCCGAGACGCGCACATTCGGCGGCTTCTGCTATTTCAACAACGGGGCGATCGCCGCCAATCTGCTGTCGCGTTATGGCCGCGTCGCCATGCTCGACATCGACTATCACCACGGCAACGGCCAGCAGGAGATCTTCTACACGCGCTCCGACGTGCTCACCGTCTCAATCCACGGCCACCCAAGCTTCGCCTATCCGTACTTCTCCGGCTTCCGCGATGAGACCGGCATCGGGCCTGGTGCTGGCTACAATCTCAACCTGCCTCTCCCTGAGCACATCACCACGGAGCAGCACCGCAACGCGCTTGCCGAAGCGCTCCGCCGCATCAGCCGCTTCGGCCCTGCCTTCCTTGTGGTCTGTGCCGGCTTCGATACGGCGCGCGGCGACCCCACCGGCACATGGCCGAACCGGGCGCGCGACTTTGAGCAACTCGGGCACATGGTCGGCGAGCAGGGCTATTCCACGCTCGTGGTGCAAGAGGGCGGCTACCGCGTGCGCACGCTCGGCACCAATGTGCGCAATTTCTTCAACGGCCTCGTCACCGGCCATTCGGCGTCGCGCCAGGTTGCGCCGGCGCTCGCGCGGAGTCTCGGGCAGCGCCCCACACACCGCGATGGGCTCGAGTGGCGAAGCGCGGTGATGGCTGACGATGTCGGGCGCGTGCGCTCGCTCGTGGGATCGACGGGCTTCTTCAATGGCGCCGAAGTCGACATCGCCGCCGATCTCGTCACCGAGCGCCTCTCCAAGGGCATCCGCTCCGGCTACCATTTCATCCTCGCCGAGCGCGGCAGCGGGCTCGTCGCTTACGCCTGTTACGGCCCGATCGAAGGGACGCAAGGCTCCTTCGATCTGTTCTGGATCGCGGTTGCGCCGGAGGAGCAGCACAAAGGTTTGGGTCCGCAGGTCTTCGCCCGCGCCGAGAACGCCATGCGTAAGGCTGGCGCCAAGAAGATCTATGTCGATACGTCCTCGTCCGACCGCTACGCCCCGACGCGCAGCTTCTATCAGCGCATGGGCTTTGAGGAGGATGCGCGGCTGCCCGACTTCTACGGACCCGGTGACGCCAAAGTCATCTATGTGAAGCAGCTCGAAGCCGGCGGCGCAGCATAAACAGCACTCATTAAGGTTGCGGCGCGGATCGCCGGGGCGACTCGGTATGACGCGAACGTGGAAGGAAGGCAGCGCCGGATCAGGGCAGGAATACATCTTGGCGCGCGGCCTGAATGCCTCGACGCCTTTGTCGGCGAGCGATCTGCGAGCCATGCCCTGTCCCCGCTGTGCTAATTCCATGCTAACCAATTCGCGTTCTGAGTCCTGCGCAAATATCGTGTGGTTGCGGGGACTTGCGGTTAGCAAGATTGCGCGGCCTTTAGGCCGAGGGGCTTGATCAGGGATCGCATCAAGCCCGCCACGGTGCTGGTCACCACCACCGACTCGCCGGCACAGCCTGACACCCGCAGTGGCGGCAACTTCACGGTGATGGATGCGCCAAGTAGTTGAGGCGCGCTACGCTCAGGCAGGCACCGCCTCGACAACCGAGAGCCCTGCGCTTGTGGCGTGCACAGCCGACAGTGCAAGGTTTGCTTCGAGCAGCAGCCGCTCGAACTCCTGTAGCGTGCGTACCCGGCCTCCATTGATGACCATCATATGCAGATCGAGCATCACAGCGCTCGGATCGCCGGACGCGGCTTCTGGAAATAGGCGCTCGATTATCGCGAGCCTGGTGCGCGCCGGCATGGCCTCGCGGCAGCTTTCTAGGATGGCGCGGGCTGCCACATCGTCCCAATGCTGGAACACGCTCTTCAGCACAAAGAGGTCAGCCTCGACGGGAATCTCGGCGAGAAAATCGCCGCTGACGAGTGTTACGCGATCGAGCACGCCACGTGACTTAAGAAATTTCTTGGCGCCGATAATGGTCTGGGGCAGGTCGAATAGGATACCTCGCATGACGGGATGCGCTTGAAGGATCGCGGCAAGCAGCCCGCCGTGACCACCTCCGATGTCGGCGACGCGATCGACTCCGGAGAGATCCAACACCTTCACGATCGGGCCGGCTTGGGCGAAGGTCTCGCCTGCGAGATAAGCTGCGAAGATATCGCCGCCGCGAAAATTCTCGTTCCGCCACGCCCACACGTCGGTACCGAACACATGATCGAAGGCCGGTGCGCCGGTTTGCAGGGTCGAGACGAGATCGGCCCAGGGCTGCCAGTATTGCTCGACGACGATCATGACCTTCTCGCCGAGCCGCGACGGCGAGCCAGGCTTTAGGGACTGGCCGAGGCTCGTGAGCGCGAAGTTGCCGTCGGGGCGCTCCTCACAGATGCCGAGGGTCGCGAGGCCGCGCAGGAAGCGAAGGAGGTGGGGCGGCGATAGGCCAAGCTCCGCGGCGAGCGCTTCAGCGCTCCAGGGCCGTGCCCCCATCTTCTCCGGCAGCCCGAGCTTCACCGCGGCATAGGCAAGCGCCGAGGCGTGATATGCCTCGATCGCGGACCGCAGGCGATCCTCGTCGTTCTGTCCAAGGCTCATGCGTGCCGCCCAGTCCTGCCTATCGCGAAGCAGTACAGTAACTTATCCCCGTTCAGCTAACCTCACTATCCCAGCCCATTGCCGACTCAGGCGCTATTCGCTAACCAACGCCATGGACAAAGTGCTGATCGTCGATTTCGGCGCCCAATACACCCAGCTCATCGCGCGGCGGGTGCGCGAGGCCGGCGTCTATTCCGAAATCGTGCCCTTCGACAAAGCCGAGGCCGCGCTCGCGCCGAGCTTGCCGAAGGCCATCATCCTCTCCGGCGGACCCGCATCCGTGCATGAGCCCGGCACGCCGCAGCTTTCGCACGCGGTGGCCACCTCCGGCGTGCCCATCCTCGGCATCTGCTATGGCGAGCAGGCCATCGTGGCGGCTCTCGGCGGCCAAGTGGAAGGCGGGCATAGCCGCGAATTCGGCCGCGCCGAGCTTCAGATCACCGGCGACACGCCATTGTTCCATGGTGTGTGGCGCTCCGGCGACCGGCCGCCGGTGTGGATGAGCCATGGCGACCGCGTCACCAAGCTGCCGGACGGGTTCCGCGCCGTAGCGGTGTCGAACGGCGCGCCGTTCGCGGCAATCGCCGATGATGCCCGCAAGCTCTATGGCGTGCAGTTCCATCCAGAAGTGGTGCACACGCCTGACGGCGCCAAGCTCATCGCCAATTTCGTGCACCGGATTGCGGGCTGCCCAGGCGATTGGTCGATGGCGCAGTTCCGCGCAGCCGAGGTCGCGCGCATCAGAAACCAGGTGGGTGAGGGCCGCGTGATCTGCGGCCTCTCAGGCGGCGTCGACTCGGCCGTGGCGGCGTTGCTGATTCACGAGGCGATCAGCGATCAGCTCACCTGCATCTTCGTCGACCACGGTCTCCTGCGCGAGAACGAGGCGCGAGAGGTGGTCGATCTGTTCCGCGGCCATTACAACATCCCGCTGATCGCCGTCGATGCTGGCGCGCGCTTCCTTACCGGTCTTGCCGGCGTCACCGACCCCGAGGACAAGCGCAAGACCATCGGCCGGCTGTTCGTCGAGGTGTTCGACGAGGAAGCGGAGAAACTCGGCAAGGTCGATTTCCTCGCGCAAGGTACGCTCTATCCCGACGTCATCGAGAGCGTGTCCTTCTCCGGCGGCCCGTCGGCGACTATCAAGTCCCATCACAATGTCGGCGGGTTGCCCGAGCGCATGCGGCTGAAATTGATCGAGCCGCTGCGCGAGCTGTTCAAGGACGAGGTGCGGGCACTCGGCCGCGAGCTTGGGCTGCCGCCGGCCTTCGTCAACCGCCATCCCTTCCCTGGCCCCGGGCTTGCCATCCGCGTTCCTGGCGAGGTGACGGAAGAGAAGCTCGCCATCCTGCGGCGCGCCGACGCCATCTATCTCGACGAGATCAGGAAGGCCGGGCTCTACGACACGATCTGGCAGGCCTTCGCCGTCTTGCTCCCGGTGCGCACCGTCGGCGTCATGGGGGATGCGCGCACCTACGACTATGTCTGCGCGCTCCGCGCCGTCACCTCGACCGACGGCATGACCGCCGACTATTACGACTTCTCCCATGACTTTCTAGGCCACGCCGCGCGGCGCATCATCAACGAGGTGCGCGGCATCAACCGCGTGGTCTA
>Ga0247830_10000407_pt1 | contig 15277 bp, 14 predicted proteins | sample 12C_Control_Day5_FD_207766 | JGI IMG/M metagenome (GOLD analysis project Ga0247830, IMG submission 207766) | Soil microbial communities from agricultural site in Penn Yan, New York, United States - 12C_Control_Day5 | ecosystem: Environmental > Terrestrial > Soil > Agricultural land | place...
ATCGAACAGATCGGCGACGTCGCGGACCAGGCCGGCCTCGACCAGCTGGGCGACGATGCGCTCGCCGAGCCCGTCGATGTTGAGCTGGCCGCGGCCGGCGAAGAACTCGATCGCCGCCAGCCGCTGGGCCGGACAGGCCAGCCGGTTGGGGCACGCCAGCACCACCCGGTCCTCGGCCCGCTCGAGCGCGTGTCCGCACGACGGACACTGAGTGGGCGCCGTCCACCGCGGCCGATCGGACCGCTCGGTGACCGCGAGGATCTGCGGGATGATCTCGCCGGCCTTCTCGATCAGCACGCGATCGCCGTCGCCGAGGCCGAGCCGCGCCACCTGATCCCAGTTGTGCACCGACACCCGCGACACCGTCGTGCCCGACACCTCGACCGGCACCAGGATCGCCACCGGGGTCAGCGCGCCGGTCCGCCCGACGTTGAGCTCGAGCTCGCGCACGGTGGTGGTCACCTGGCGGGCCGGGAACTTGTAGGCGATCGCCCAGCGCGGAAACTTCGCGGTCGCGCCCAGGACCGCCCGATCTTCGAAGCGGTCGACCTTGATGACCAGGCCATCGACCTCGTACGGCAGCTCGTCACGGCGGTGCTCCCACGCCGACACCGCCGCGCGCAGCTCCTCCCAGCTCGACGCCGCCGCGTTGTGCGGCGAGGTCGGGATGCCGAGCCGGCGGATCACCTCGAGCGACTCGAGGTGGCTGCGGGCCAGCCGCTCGCCGTCGACGACCTCGTAGAGGATCGCCTGCATCGGCCGCCGCGCCACCTCGCGCGAATCGAGCAGCTTGATCGAGCCGGCCGCGGTGTTGCGCGGGTTCTTGAACGGCTCCTCGCCGTTCGCCACCCGCTCGGCGTTGATCCTGGCGAACACGTCCTTGGCGATGTAGACCTCGCCGCGGACGACGAGGTCGACGTCCTCGCGCAGCCGCTGCGGGATGGCGCGGATGGTCCGCACGTTGGCGGTGACGTCCTCGCCGATCAGGCCGTCGCCGCGGGTCGCGGCCAGGGTCAGCTCGCCCCGCTGGTAGGTCAGCTCGATGCCGAAACCGTCGATCTTGAGCTCGACCGCGTAGTGCGGGTGGTCGCCGCCGAGGCCCTTGACCACCCGGTCGTGGAAGGCGCGCAGGTCGCCCTCGTCGTAGGTGTTGTCGAGCGACAGCATCGGCCGCGGCCGCACCACCTTGGCGAAGCCCGACAGCGGGGCGTGGCCGACCCGCTGGGTCGGCGACCACGGCACGATCCACTCCGGGTGGTCGGCCTCGATCGCGCGCAGCTGCGCCACCAGGCGGTCGTACTCGACGTCGGAGATCGTCGGGGCGGCCTCGACGTAGTAGCGGCGGTCGTGCTCGGTGAGCTCCCTGGCCAGGGCCAGGTAGTCGGCCTCGATCGTCATGCGGCCGACAGCCTACCCCATGGGCGCCGGCCCGGGCCGCCGGCGGCGCTACGACCGATCGCCGGTGTCGTCGTCGTCGCCGGGACCGTCGAAGCCGAGCCCGTCGTCGTCGCCGCCGGTCGGCCGGCCGTCGAGGTGGGCCGGGCGCGACTTGCTGTCGCTGAACGCGTCGAGGGCGATCTCGCCGTAGTCGATGTCCTGCGAGCCCTCGACCTCCTGGATCTCCAGGATGTCGAGCTCGGCGGTGCCGCCGTTGCGCGCGACCGAGCCGGCGGCCATGCGCGCCGGCTGGTCCGGATCCGCCGCGCTCTCGAGCAGCTCGATGCGGCCGGTGGCGACGTCGTCGTTGAGCTCGGCGGTGTCGGGCCGCCGGGTGCCGCGCGCCGACACCACCGGCGGCTTGTGCCCCGACTTCTTGCCGATCAGGCAGCCGGCCTTGATCGTCACCTGGAACGCGCGGTCACCGAAGTAGGCGTCGATCGCCTCCTTGATGTACCAGAACACGTCCTGCAGCTCCTGACCGGACCCGGCGATCGCCTTCCACTCCGACAGCGGGCCGTACTCGACCACCGGGGCGAAGAAGAACTCGCGCGAGCTCTTGAACAGCAGCGAGAACTCGTCGATCTCGACCTCGGGCTCGAGGCCGGCCGACGCCAGCCAGGCGCAGCAGTCGTCGACCGACGGGTAGCTGGCGATCTGGCGATCGAGGCGATCGAGCGCGTCGTGCTTGTCGTGCTTGACCAGCACCTCGCGGTAGATGTCGTGGAACTCCTGCCAGGAGCCCTCGAGCGGCAGGGTGCAGCGGACCTCGCCACCGAGCTTGGTGACCCGGGCGAAGTCGGACAGCGCGCTCTTGGCCGACGGCATCTCGGGCAGGCCGAGGTTGCACAGCACCAGGTCGTAGACGTCGTCGGCGAACGACAGCCGCGGCACCGGGCTCTCGGTGCGGAAGAACACGCCCTTGGCCGGCGGGCCGAGGTCGGCGACCTTGCGGCGAGCGACATCGAGCATGGCGCTCGACGCGTCGATGGCGATCACCCGCGCGCCGGCGCCCTTGCGGCGCAGCACCTCGATCAGCGGGTAGCCGGTGCCGCACGAGATGTCGAGGATCTGGCCGCGATCGGGCAGCGCGAGGTTGCGCAGGAGCATCTTGCCGAAGCGAGTGCCCCATACCGGCGCGATCTGATCGTCGTAGATCCTCGCCAGTTTCTCGAGCTTGTGACTGCGCTTCTGGACGGCCACGGACCCTGCCTGGATCTTATCCGTGTGGTCGGACGTTGCAAGAGGAGCTTGGCCCTCGCCGACCGTCGCGGTAGCGTCGGACATGGCTGTCCGTCCCCGGGCGCGCGCGGCCCGGGCTCCGTCGCGGCGCGCCCGGCCGCGCGCGACCTATCACCATGGCGACCTGCGCCGCGAGCTGGTCCGGGTCGCCCTCGCCCTCGTCGACGAAGGCCAGGGCGACAGCTTCACCCTGCGCGAGGCCGCTCGCCGCGTGGGGGTGAACCACCGGGCCGTCTACCACCACTTCGCCGACAAGCGGGAGCTGCTGGCCGCCATCGCCATCGAGGGCTACGAGCAGCTCGCCGCCGCCATGCACGCCGCGGTCGCCGACCTGCCGCCCACCCCGGTGACCGACCGCCTGCTCGCCGTCGCCGCCGCCTACGTCCGGTTCGCCCACGAGCACCCGGCGCACTACCGGGTCATGTTCGGGCCCCGCCTCAACCGCGACGGCCGGTTCCCGACCATCGAGGCCGCGCTGCAGCAGTCGATCGACCTGGTCGGCCGCGAGCTGTCGGCCGGGTTCGCCACCGGCGAGCTGGCCCCGCGCGACACCTTCCAGGCCACGCTGTCGCTGTGGGCCGCGCTCCACGGCGTCGCCCAGCTCATCCTCGACCGCCGCATCCAGGTCCGCCCGGCGCTGATCCCGCGCTACGCCGCCGAGCTGGTCCGCCCGATGATCCTCGGCCTGGCCGCGGGCTGACCGCGGGCTGATCGCGGGCTGACCCCGCGGAAGGACGGCGGGAGTCGGTGCGCCGCTGGCCCGGGCTTGCATCTCTCCAGTGGAGACATAGAATCTCTCCACTGGAGACTTCACGTCCGAACCGGAGGTACTTCATGCCCTCGCCGACCCAGCTCACGCTCATCGCCGCCGACGGCCATCCGCTCGCGGCCGACCACTACGCCCCGCTCGGCCCGCTGCGCGCCGCCGCCGTGATCGCCCCGGCGATGGCGGTGCCGCGCCGGCTGTACCGCCACCTGGCGTCGTACCTGGCCAGCCACGGCGTCGCCGTCGTGGTCCCTGACTACCGCGGCGTCGCCGGCTCGCCGGCGCCGCGCGACCGCGCCGTCATGGTCCACGACTGGGCCGACCTCGACATGCCGGCCGCGCTCGCCGAGCTCACCGCCCGCTACCCCGACGCGCCGCGGGTGTGGATCGGGCACTCGGTCGGCGGCCAGCTGCTCGGCCTCACCCGCAACCCGCCGGTCGACCGCGCGCTCCTGCTGGCCAGCCAGAGCGGCCACTGGCGGCTGTGGCGCGGCCCGGCGCGGCTGGGCATGGCCGCGTTCGGCCACGTCGTCGTCCCCGGCCTGGTCGCGCTGACCGGCCGGCTGCCGATGCGCCTGGTCGGCGGCGAGGACGTCCCCGCCGGCGCCGCCCGCCAGTGGGCGCGGTGGATCCGCGACCGCCGCTACATGGCCGACTTCGCCCGCACCCGTCCGGGCGGCGCCGCGGCCGGCTTCGACCGCTTCACCGGACCGCTGCGCGCCTACGCCGTCGCGGACGACGGCTACGCCCCGCGCGCCGGCGTCGACGCGCTGGTCGCCGAGTTCACCCGCGCCCGCCGCGAGGTGATCGCGATCGCGCCCGCCGACCTCGGCGTGCGCCGCCTCGGCCACTTCGGCGTGGTCCAGCCCGGCGCCGCCCGGCTGTGGCCGGAGCTGCTCGGCTTCGTCGTCGGCGACACCCGCGCCACCGAGGTGGCCGCGTGAGCGCCGCAACCCGGCTGGCCGCCCGCCATGGACCGTCCATCCTGAGCGAGGGCGAGCGCCAGCGAGCCCGACGTCGAAGGACGCCGACGTGCTGCGCCCGCGCCGGCCGCCGCTGCCGGCCGGCTACGCGGTCGCCGAGGTCGCCGGCGCGCGCATCCGCTACCGCGCCCACGGTCCCGACGACGCCGGCCCGACCCTGGTGATCGCCACCGATCCGCCGGTGGTGCTCGAGCAGTACGACGCGCTGGTCGGCGCGCTCGGCCGCGCGCGCCGGGTGGTGATCTTCGAGCTGCCCGGGTTCGGCTTCTCGACGGCGCCGTCGGGCTTCGACTTCGCGCCGGCGTCGGTGCAGGCGCTGATCGCGGCGTTCGTCGCCCGGGTCGCCGCGCCGGGCGCGATCCTGATCTTCCCGTGCGCGGCCGCCTACGCCGCCCTCGCGGTCGCCCATGCCTGGCCCGAGCTGGTCGCCGGCCTGGTGCTGCCGCAGGCGCCGGCGTGGGACGACGCGCTGGCCTGGAAGGCCCGCCGCGATCCCCGCGGCGTGATCGGTCGTCCGGTCGTCGGACAGCTGGCCATGCGCGCGCTGCGCCGCCGCCGCGCCGCCGCGTGGTTCGACCTGGTCGCCGGCGATCGCGGGCGTGCGGCGGCGCTCGCCGGCATGACCGACCGTGCGTTCGCGCAGGGCGCCGGCTTCGCGCTGGCCACCGTGTACCAGCGCTTCCTCGTCGCCGACGCCGGCCCGCCGCCGCGCGCCCTTCGACTTCGTTCCGACGCTGCGCGCCGGGAACTCCGCTCAGGGTGAGCGGGGTTGTCGATTGGTCGTGTGGGGCGATCGCGACCGCTCGCACCCGGCGACCGATCCTCGGCGCGCGCGCTCGGCGTCGACGTCGAGGTCGTGCGCGTCGACGACGCCGGGCACTTCCCCGAGCTCGAGGCGCCGGTCCGGTTCGCCGAGATCGTGACGACGCTGATCGATCGCACCTGACCCGGACCGGCACGGGGCGTCGGCGATCGCCCGATGGGCGCTGCCGGCACGGGCATTGCTCCTTCGCCAGGTCATGCCGACCACGCCACGCAAGCATCACCACGCGGAGGAGCACGTCCCGGCACCCGCCGCCTCGGCCGGCGAGCAGGTGTTCGACACGATCGACGACGAGCCGTCGACCGACTCGACCCACTTCCTCGACGACGACGACACCGGGCTGGTCGAGGAGGCCGAGCGGCTGTCGTCCACCGAGGAGGGCACCGACATCGGGCGCGAGTCGGGCGAGCTGTACGGCCAGGGCATCGCGCCGACCGGCGACATCGACGAGCACGGCGTCCGCTCGATCCAGGACTTCGACGAGGACAACGGCGAGCACTGGTTCGAGGCGCTCGAGGCGGCGGCCGGCGAGAGCGGCCCCGCCGGCTGGGCGCCGATCGACGATGTCCGCGGCACCGAGGCCGACGATCGCCGCGATCACCGCGACGATCCGCCGGCTGACCGCGGCTCGGGCGGACCGGCCGGACTCTGAGCCGGGGCACGTCACTTGCACAGGACTTCTCCGAGGAGTCGCCATGACCAGGTCCGAGGACGATCGGTACGGGGCGCGGCCGGGCAGCGAGCGTTATCGCGACGAGCAGCGCGCGAACCGCGGGCCCGTCTACCACGGCCGCGACTGGAAGGACGCCGACGGCGAGGCCGGGCGCGAGGCGCTGCGCATCCCGGCGGAGGAAGAGGGGACGCCGGTGCTCGAGCTGGCCGACGAGGCGATCACCGATCCCGGCACTCGCGGCGCGGTGTTCGGCCGCGATGGCAAGGGCATCGTCGCGCGCGAGGACTTCGACCGCAACATGGAAGGGATGTCGCGCCGCTGACCGGGATCCTCGGCGAGCGGCGCCTGCGCCCACCCGGGCGCGCACGCACATGCACATGCTCTCCCCGGGCGTGACGCTCGGAGCCGCCGGCGGGCGCGAGGTGATCTGGGTCGGTGGACGGACTGCGCCGACGGCGTCACGGACGAAGCGCTCGGGGAGGGCGATCTCTGGTTGGGGGAGGGACATCGCATGCGCACGACGTTGACGGACCCGGCGCGCCGCCGGCTCGCCGCCGGCCTCATCCTGGCCGCGACGCCGCTCTTGCTGGCGCTCGACTGTGATGCCCACGGCGGCGCCGCGCCGGAGCCGACGTGCGACGAGGACCCGGGCACCGGCGGCGGCCCGGCCGCGCCACTGCAGGTGGTCTTCGACGGCGACGACCACGGCTTCGACGCCTGCCACGCCATCGGCGCCGGCCCGGACGGCGGCTTCGTCGTCGCCGGCGAGGTGACCCGGCTCGCCGAGGGCGGCAACGCCTGGGTGCGCGCCTACGCCGCCGACGGCGCCGCGCGCTGGACCTACGAGCTGCACACGCCCAGCGAGGGCCGCGATCGGGCGCGGGCGCTCGTCGCGCTCGCCGACGGCGGCGCCGTGGTCGCCGGGCAGTGGTACTCGGGCTCGAGCACCCGGCAGAACCACTTCTTGACCCGGCTGACCGGCACCGGCGCAGCGACCTGGCTGCGCGAGGGCGAGCTCCTCGGCGACGACCTGTTCTTCGGCCTGGCCCGCGACTCGACCGGCGCGCTGATCACCGCCGGGTTCCAGCCCGACCCCGCCGGCAGCGGCCAGGCCTGGGTCCAGAAGCTTGGCGTCGACGGCGTCGGCGCGGCGTGGACCATCGTCCGCGACGGCGCCCGGCCCGGCCTCGACGCCGCCAACGCGGTGGCGTGCGGCGCCGACGACAGCGTGGTCGCCGCCGGCGTGACGGTCGGCGCCGCCGGGGCCGACGGCTGGGTCGCGAAGTACGACGCCGACGGCGCGCTGGCCTGGGGCCACACCCTGGCCAGCGACGGCGCGTTCGGCGGCGAGGCGAACGGCGTCGCGGTCGGGCCCGACGGCGGGGTGATCGTCGTCGGCGCGACCGGCGCCGCCGGCGCGCCCGGAACGGCGAGCTGGATCCGCGCCTACACCGCTGGCGGCGAGGCGCGCTGGAAGATCGTCACCACCGACGTCGACGTCTGGCGCGCGGTCGCGGTCGCCGGCGACGGCACCGTGGTGGTCACCGGCAGCCAGGGGCCGGACCTCGCGGTGCGCGCCTACGACGCCGGCGGCGTCCCGCAGTGGCAGCGCTCGTTCCCCGGCGCCCGCGGCAACGCCGTCGCGGTCGACGGCCACGGCGCCGTGCTGGTCTGCGGCGAGATCACGACCGGCGGCAACACCGACGCGCTCGTGCTCAAGTACGGGTCATAGCGATGCAGCGCGCCGACCTCGAAGACCTCCGCCACCGCCTCGTCCGCCTCCACAAGACGCTGATCGACGTCGCCCGCGAGGACCTCGAGCGCATCCACGGCCGGCTGACGCCGCACGAGCTGCTGCACATGCTGACGACCGAGGCCGAGCTGGCCTGGCTGCGGCCGCTGAGCGCGGTCATCGTCCGCATGGACGAGTGGCTGGACGCGGCCGAGCCGCCGGCCGGCGAGGACGACGCCGCGATCGCCGAGCTGCGCCGCCTGCTCACCCCCGATCCCGACGGCGACGACTTCCAGCGCCGCTACGTGGTGCTGCTCCAGCGCAGCCCCGACGTGGTGATCGCCCACGCCGCGACCACGCGCGCCCTCTAGCGAGGAGGCCCCCATGCCCACCGATCCGCACCTGTCCGAGATCCGCGAGGTCACGCCCCACACCACCGCCGGCTGCGAGGACTGCCTCCGCACCGGCTCGCGCTGGGTCCACCTGCGGCTGTGCCTCACCTGCGGCCACGTCGGCTGCTGCGACTCGTCGCCCAACCGTCACGCGACCGCGCACTACCACGCCACCCAGCACCCGATCGTCCGCTCGTTCGAGCCGGGCGAGGACTGGGGCTGGTGCTACGTCGACCAGGCCTTCCTCGAACCCGACGAGATGACGCCGTGAGCTACTCGGCGTCGCCCTGATAGAAGACCTTGCCGCCGTCGACGAACTCGGCCGCCTTCTGGGCCAGGCCGGCGGCCAGCGCCGCCTCGTCGTCGAGGCCGTGGGCCGCCGCGTAGTCGCGCACGTCCTGCGTGATCTTCATCGAGCAGAACTTCGGGCCGCACATCGAGCAGAAGTGCGCGCCCTTGGCGGCCGGCGCCGGCAGGGTCTCGTCGTGGAAGTCGCGGGCGGTGTCGGGGTCGAGCGACAGGTTGAACTGGTCCTGCCAGCGGAACTCGAAGCGCGCCTTGGACAGGGCGTCGTCGCGCCGCTGCGCGCCGGGGTGGCCCTTGGCGAGGTCGGCGGCGTGGGCGGCGATCTTGTAGGCGATCACGCCATCCTTGACGTCCTTCTTGTTGGGCAGCCCGAGGTGCTCCTTGGGCGTCACGTAGCAGAGCATCGCCGTGCCGTACCAGCCGATCATGGCCGCGCCGATCGCGCTGGTGATGTGGTCGTAGCCGGGGGCGATGTCGGTGACCAGCGGGCCCAGCGTGTAGAACGGCGCCTCGTGGCACTTCTCGAGCTGGAGGTCGACGTTCTCCTTGATCTTGTGCATCGGCACGTGGCCGGGGCCCTCGATCATCACCTGGACGTCGTGCTTCCACGCGATCTGCGTCAGCTCGCCCAGGGTCTCCAGCTCGGCCAGCTGCGGGCGGTCGTTGGCGTCGGCGATCGAGCCGGGGCGCAGGCCGTCGCCCAGCGAGAACGCGACGTCGTACTTCTTCATCACCTCGCAGATGCGCTCGAACTCGGTGTAGAGGAAGTTCTCCTTGTGGTGCGCCAGGCACCACTTGGCCATGATCGACCCGCCGCGCGACACGATGCCGGTGGTGCGGTTCGCGGTCCACGGGATGTACGGCAGGCGGACGCCGGCGTGGATCGTGAAGTAGTCGACGCCCTGCTCGGCCTGCTCGATCAGCGTGTCGATGAACAGGTCGATGGTCAGGTTCTCGGCGACGCCGTTCACCTTCTCCAGGCACTGGTAGATCGGCACCGTGCCGATCGGCACCGGCGAGTTGCGGATGATCCACTCGCGGGTCTCGTGGATCTGCTTGCCGGTCGACAGGTCCATGACCGTGTCGGCGCCCCACTTGGTCGCCCACCGCAGCTTGTCGACCTCCTCGCCGATCGACGAGCTGACCGCCGAGTTGCCGATGTTGGCGTTGATCTTCACCAGGAAGTTGCGGCCGATGATCATCGGCTCGCTCTCCGGGTGGTTGATGTTGGCCGGGATGATCGCGCGGCCGCGGGCGACCTCGTCGCGCACGAACGTGGCGTCGAGCCCCTCGCGGATCGCGATGAACTTCATCTCCTCGGTGATCAGGCCCTTGCGGGCGTAGTGCATCTGGGTGCGGTTGCCGTCGTCGCCCTCGCGCAGGCGGCGCTCGATCCACGCCTTGCGCAGCTTGGGCAGCCCGGCGTGGAGGTCGTGGTTGACCGGGCCCGAGGTGTCGTAGACGTCGAACGGCGGCTCGCCACCCGACAGGTGGACGCGGCGGACCGGGACCTGCAGTCCGTCGGCGTCGACGTACACCTTCTCCGACGACGGGAAGCCCTCGACGGGCGCGAGGTCGGCGACCGGATCGGTGCCGACGACCTGGGGCAAGCTGCGCTTGCCGTTACCATTGCCGTTTCCGTGGCTCATCGTGGCTCGCTTTCCTTCGCCGGCATTACCCGGAGCAGGTTCGAGGGGTCGCACGCCGGATGCGTGCCTCTCAGCCGCGAGGGCTCCCCCAGCTATGTCCGGAAGGTTCGGTCGAGCCGGCACCTTATCGCAGCGGCCCTCGATTGCAACAGCCGCGATCACATCGTGTACGTGAGCGTGTACGCGCCACAGGTGCTCAGGAACCCGTCGACGACCAACCAGAACAGGCCAGGCCCGGCCGCGCTGGCGCCGGTGAACGACGACAGGCGGATCGGAGCGACCGTGCCACACCCGCTTGGCCCGTCGTCGTTGCAGCCGAGATCGCTCGCGGTGCCGGTCTTGCGCAGGTAGACGACCGAGTCCCAGCTGGTCGCGGTCGTGCACGTGCTGGCCGCGACCGTCCGGGTCTCGGACGGGCACACGGTGAAGAAGTAGGCCTGGTCGCCCGCGGTCGAGCTGCTCTGGCAGCCGGGCGTCCACGTGTTGGCCGCCCCGCAGGTGGTGCCGGTCCGGGTGCCGCTGCCGGCGGCGATCGCGGTGCCGGTGCGGCCGCCGCGCACGACGGTCAGGGTGGTCGCGCCGGTGGTCTGGGTGCTCGAGTACTGGTCGACCACCACGCACCAGGTGCCGGCCGCGAGCTGGGTGGCGAGCTGGCTCTGGGCGCCCGCGCACACGCCGGCGTCGTCGTCGCAGATCGGGGTCCCGGCCCGGGCCGAGCACGTGCCGGCGTAGACGCGGATCACGGTGTCGTAGCTCGAGCCGAAGGTGTCGAGGTAGACGACCTCGGCCGCGGGCAAGGTCAGCTGGTAGAAGACGTCGCGGCCGCCGGTCGAGCCGCAGCCGGTGGCGCTGCTGGCGTCGTCGTCGCGGGCGGCGGCCAGGTCGACCGTGAAGGTCCCGCCGGCCGAGATGTTGACCGCGCCGGTCGGCCTGTCGTTGACGGGACAGGTCACGTCGGCGCCGTTGCAGTCCTGGTCGATGCCGTCACCGCAGATCTCGGCGACGGCGGCACCGGCGGTGGCGCTGCACACCACGCCGGTGCCGGCGCCGTTGCACATGTACTGGCCCGCACGCGCGCACCCGCCGATCCCGGTCGAGCACGGCATCCCGACCGCGAAGCCGTCGTCGACGCCGCCGACGCAGTCGTCGTCGAGACCGTTGCAGATCTCGGGCGTCGAGCCGGTGACGTCGCTGCACGTGGCGGTGCCGTCGGCGGCGCAGACGATCATGCCCTCGCGGCACGAGTCGGTGTCGGCGCCGTCGCACATCGTGCCGACCGCGAAGCCCTCGTCCATCATGCCGTCGCAGTCGTCGTCGAGCGCGTTGCAGATCTCGACCGCGTCGCCGCTGTCGTCGCTGCAGGTGGTCGCGCCGGCGCCGTTGCACACCACCATGCCCTCGGCGCACTGGTCGGCGTCGGGCCCGTCGCACATCGTGCCGAGGTCGAGGCCCTCGTCGGTCCGCCCGTCGCAGTCGTCGTCGGTGGCGTTGCACAGCTCGGGGCCCGGGACGCAGGCGTCGACGGCGTCGATCGCCGCGTCGGCCGCGTCGACGTCGCCGGCGTCGGCCTCGGGCGCGTCCGGGCTCACCAGATCGGCGTTGGCGCACGCCGCCAGGACGGCGCCGCACAGGACGCAGGACAGGACAGAAGAGGCCCCCCTCATGCGGGGGTTCCATACATCAGGACCTGACCGGTAGGGGGGGAATTCCGCAGGCCACCGGCCGGCGTGGTACGACTGGACGACCACGGTCATCCGATCTGCGGAGCAACGACGCGATGAGTCAGGACGCCCCCACTCGCCTCCCCGTCCTCGGTACCCCGGCCACCGAGCCCGATCCGCTCGGGATGAGCGATGACGAGCTCGAGGACGGCATCCGCCGGCTCAAGGCCGAGCGCAACGCCGTGATCCTGGCCCACTACTACCAGGAGTCGGAGATCCAGGATCTGGCCGACTTCGTCGGCGACTCGCTGCAGCTGTCGCAGGCGGCGGCCAAGACCAAGGCCGACGTGATCGCCTTCTGCGGCGTCCACTTCATGGCCGAGACCGCCAAGATCCTCAACCCCGACAAGATCGTGGTCGTGCCCGACCTGAAGGCCGGGTGCTCGCTGGCCGACGGCTGCCCGGCGCCGGCGTTCGAGCGGTGGCTGGCGTCGTACCCCGGCCACACCGTGGTCAGCTACATCAACTGCTCGGCCGAGGTGAAGGCGCTGTCCGACGTCATCTGCACGTCGTCGAACGCGGTCAAGATCGTCAAGGCGCTCGGCGACCGGCCGATCGTGTTCGCGCCCGACAAGCACCTGGGTGCGTTCGTGAAGAAGCAGGCCGGGCGCGACGACCTGGTGCTGTGGCAGGGCACCTGCATCGTCCACGAGACCTTCAGCGAGCGCCGGCTGCTCGAGCTGATGGCGCAGCACCCGGACGCCGAGGTCATCGCCCACCCCGAGTGCCACGAGGGCATCCTCCGCCACGCCAGCCACGTCGCGTCGACGTCGGGGCTCATCACCTACGCCAAGCAGAGCCCCAAGCAGACCTTCATCGTCGCCACCGAGGCCGGCATCCTCCACAAGATGCAGGCCGAGGCGCCCGACAAGCAGCTGATCGCGGCGCCGCCCGAGGACGAGAGCTGCGCGTGCAACGTGTGCCCGCACATGCGACGCAACACCCTCGAGAAGCTGTACCTGTGCCTGCGCGACCTGACGCCGCAGGTCGACGTCCCCGAGCCGGTGCGGGTGCGCGCGCTGGCCCCGATCCAGCGCATGCTGGAGATGAGCGTCTGACCACCCGCCTCGTCCTGGCGGCGGTCGCGGCCGCGGTCGCCGCGGGCGGCGGATGCGGATCGCGCGAGGCGCCGCGCGGGCGGTCGGGGCCGGTCGCCGACGGCGCGGCCGCCGAGGCCGGGTCGGCGCCGGTCGTCCGGATCCCGGACGAGACCCGCCAGCTGGTCACCGCGATCGTCCCCGACTGGGATCGGCCGGTCGCGCGCCTGCGCCGGTGGGAGCGCGACGCCGGCGACCAGCCGTGGCGCCCGGTCGGCGACGAGTGGCCGGCGGCGATCGGCAGCGCCGGCGCCGCGTGGGGCCGCGGTCTGCACGGCGACGGCGCGCCCGGGCGGCCGGGGCCGATCAAGCGCGAGGGCGACGGCCGCAGCCCGGCCGGGCTGTTCGCGATCGGCCCGGCGTTCGGCTACGCCGCGGCGGCGCCGGCCGGCACCAGGGTCGCGTACACGACGGTCGACGAGCGCTGGCGGTGCGTCGACGATCCCCGCTCGGCCCACTACAACCGCGTGCTCGACGAGCGCACGGTCGCGCCGGACTGGCGCTCGGCCGAGGACATGCGCCGGTCGGACGAGCTGTACGCCTGGGTGATCGAGATCGAGCACAACCGCGCCGCGAGCCCGGGCGGCGGAAGCTGCATCTTCTTCCACGTCTGGCGCGGCGCCGACCATCCGACCGCCGGCTGCACGGCGATGGCCGAGGCCGATCTGGTCCGGCTGCTGGCCGGGCTCGATCCGGCGGCGCGGCCGGTGTTCGCGCTGCTGCCGGCCGACGACTACGAGGCGGTGGCGGCGGCGTGGGGCCTGCCGCGGGTCAGGGTCCGACCTCGTCGCCGGCCAGCCAGCGCTCGATCAACCAGTCGTCGGCGGCGCCGGCGGCGGTGACCAGCGGCGACACGAAGTAGCCACGTGGCTGCGAGCGGGCGATCGCGAGCGCGTCGGCGAGCGGCTCGTCGGAGACGACCTGGTCGCCGGTGTAGCTGGCGTGGACGAAGCGGACGTCGTCGCCGCGGACGACGACCAGGCCGACGTGGACGTCGAGGCCGATGACGTAGACGCCGTCGCCGAGCGCGCGCACGCGGGCGGCCAGGTCGGCGGGCGGGATGCTGAGGTAGCGGTGGACCTTGCCGGGCGCGCCGACCAGCGAGCGCTGGATGATCAGCGCGGCGGCCTGGCCGAGGCGGAACCGGTTGGCCAGCCGGAAGTCGGCGCCCTGGAGGATCGCGCCGACGAAGTAGCTGCACGAGATCCGCTTGCCGTCCTCGTGCGGGCGGGTGGCGGTGCTGTCGCGCCCCATGCCCCACGGCATCCCGAGCCACGGCGGCACCAGCCGGGTGGTGATCGCGTCGACCAGGTAGCGGCTGGCCCGGTCGCGCACGCGGGCGCGCTCGGTGGCCGAGTCGGCGGCGCGCCAGGCCGCGGCCAGCCGCGCGCGCTCGCGGGCGATCTCGGCGACGGTGTCGTCCCAGGTCGCGACCGCGGCCGGTGGCGCCGCGGCGTCGGCACGAGGATCGGAGCGCGCGGCGCCGCAGGCCAGGCAGGTGAAGCACAGCACGAGCGCGACCCGGGCTCCCATCGCGGCCTGCAACGCCCGGGTCGCGGCGCCTATTTCCGGCATCGACCGCAGGCTTGAAAACTGGCACCGGCTGTCGAGCTTCCACCAGGCGCGCGCGCGATTTCGCGGCGTTGTCCGCTGGCTGGACGCTTGCTACCTGCCGCTCCGATGCGTCCCGGCCTGCTCGCGCTGTCCGTCGCCGTCACCACCGCCGCCTGCATGAACCGAGGCGTCCCCGCCGACACCTCGCCGGAGATCCGGCCACGCGCCGGCGCGGCGGTGGCGCCGGCCAGCCTGCGGCTGGTCACCTACAACGTGCACGACGAGCCGGGCGGCGCGATCGCAGCGGCGCTGCGCGGCAGCGCGGCGCTGGCCGGCGCCGACCTGGTGGTGATGCAGGAGGTACGCGCGCACGGCGGCTGCAGCGCCGCCTGCGCCGCCGCCCGCGAGCTCGGCATGAGCTCGGTGTACGCGCCCGGTCACCTCGAGGGCCCCGGCAGCGAAGGCGTCGCGATCATGTCGCGCTGGCCGCTGCGCGACGTCGAGGTGATCGAGCTGCCGCGCGAGCACGTCGTGTTCAACTCGGGGCGGCGAGCGGCGGTGGCGGCGACCGTCGACACCGAGGCCGGCCCGCTGCGCGTGTTCGCGGTCCACCTCGACAACCGGGTCAACCCGGCCGCGCGCATCCGCCAGCTCCGTCCGGTGCTGGCGGCGGCCGCCGCCCACGACGGCCCGGCCCTGGTCGCCGGCGACGTCAACACCAACCCGTTCCTGTGGATCGGCCACGTCGTGCCGGTGCCCGCCGGCGTGCAGCACCGCCGGCTCGAGGCCGCGGTGCGCGCGGCCGGGCTCGACACCCCGGTCACCGGCAGCGGCCCGACCCACCAGTGGCTGAGCATGCGCCTCGACGCGATCTACAGCCGCGGCCTGCGCGTGCCCCGCTA
>Ga0247830_10000411_pt1 | contig 15257 bp, 6 predicted proteins | sample 12C_Control_Day5_FD_207766 | JGI IMG/M metagenome (GOLD analysis project Ga0247830, IMG submission 207766) | Soil microbial communities from agricultural site in Penn Yan, New York, United States - 12C_Control_Day5 | ecosystem: Environmental > Terrestrial > Soil > Agricultural land | place: USA...
AGACCGACGGCGACCGTGGCCACGGCGGCCGTCGCCACGGCCATCCAACGGCGCTGCTTCGCGCGGCGCAAGCGGCGCGAGCTCTCCTGCAGGTACTCCTGCTCCGTGTCGGTGAGCAGGAGCCTCCCGCTCTCGACGAGTGGTGTGAGCTCGGCCACCATCCCCGCCGTGGCCAGATGGGCGACGGACCGGTCGGATCCCGACCACTCGGCCGCCGCGCCCTCGACCCGCTGGCGTGCCTCCTCATCGGCTCGTGCTGTCAGCACCCATTCGTGCAGCCGAGGCCACGCGCTGAGGACGGCGTCGTGCGCGAACTCGACCCCGTCCTGATCGCCCACGAGCAGGCGGCTCTCGGTCAGCCCGCCGAGCAGGTCCAGCATCGCCTGCCTGTCACCGCCGTGGCCGGCGAGATCCTCGGTCCGACGCTTCCGGCGCACCGCTGGCGCGCCCGGGGGGAAGGCGACGAGTCGGAGGAGCGTGGACCGCACGAGCGGTTCCTGGTCGGGCAGCAGCGGCCGGATCGACGCCTCCGCGAGCTCGGCCAGCGCTCCCGTGACGCGGCCGCCCTCGACGTAGGCCTTCAGCGTCAGCCGGTCACCTTGACGCTTGCGCCACATCTCCTGAAGCGCCACCGAGAGCAGCGGTAAGGCGTTCGGCTGGTTCTCGACGTCCAGCGCGATCTCGTCCACCAACCTCGGCTCGAGCGCGATGCCGCAGCGCCACGCGGGCTGTTGGATCACGTCGCGCAGACCATCGCCGTCGATCGGCGCCAGGAGGTGGTGGCGGGCGCCGATGGCCCGGGCGAGCGCGGGCAGCTCTGCGAGCTGGTCCAGGTAGTCCGAACGCAGCGTGACGACGAGCCGGGCGCGGTCGGGGCAGTGGGCCGCCAGCGCAGAGAGGTTGTCCCCGAAGGCCTTGCGAGCGGCTTCGTCCTGGCCCCTCGTGAAGAGCTGCTCGAGCTGGTCGACGACCACGAGCAGGCCGGTTCGCTCGTCGAGGCCACTCAGGACGGCCAGGACCGCAGTCGAGAACACCCCGGCGTCGTGCTGGGACTGGTTGACCGCGTCGAGCGGGAGGCCGAGGGGTGACGGGCCGAGGGCGGCGAGGCCGACGAGGAAGCTCCGGGCCGGCTCCGGGCCCGGATCGACGACGACCGGCCGCCAGTGGCGCAACGACGCGATGGAGGTCGTCTGCAGACGGGGGATCAGGCCGGCGCGTACCAGGGACGACTTCCCGGAGCCGCTGGGACCGAGCACGGCCGTGAGGCCGGGCTGACGGCACAGCTCCACCAGGGCGTCGATGTCGGCCTCCCGCCCGAAGTACAGGTCCTCCTCGTCGGTCGTGTATGGGCGCAGGCCCGGATACGGCTCGCGGTCGGTCTCCTCGGGAGGCGCCGGGCGTTCGACGCCGAGGCCGCGGATGCCGTCCGCGATGCGATCGACGATGTCGTCGTCGGTCGCGCCGTCCATCTTGACGTAGGACCGGGCGGCGAGCTGGCTCCACTGGGGGCCGTCGAGTCGGGCGCCTGGGAGGAGGATGGGGATGATCGGGAGCTCGACATCGAGCACAGAGCGATCGAGCGCGAGGTCGACCTCGAAGGCCTGGACCCCACCGATGCCTTCAGGCCCGACGGCGACGACGACCGCGCCCGCCTCCGCGATGCCCTCAGTGATCCGCTCTCGCCACCGCTCGCCCGAGAGGATGTCGCTGCGATCGAACCACACATCGAGGTCCCGCAGCTCGAGCCCTTCGGCAATCGGGGCGACGAGATCCTGATCGCTGTGCCGATACGAGACGAAGACGTCGGCCATGCCGGTGGGCAAGCTACGGGATCGTGAACGTGAACTCGGCCGTGCCCGTGGTGACAGCCCCGTCCGGCGTGGACGTGTTGACGAAGAGCGTGCAGGATGCCCCGGAGGTCGCGGGCTGGTCGTACACCACGGTGACGGTGTAGGAGTCCGACTCCCCGTCCGGAGACGAGGACGTCGACCCGCAGCTGGAGGAGTGCTCCACGCCGGACCACCGGCGGTTGATGGTGACGGTGACGTAGGCGGATGTCGGGCCCACCGTCGGGCCGCTCCGGCCGGTGAACTTCACGACTGTCGGGTTGAGGACGATGGTCGCTCGTGCCGATGCACCCGTGTACACGGCGCTGGCGTCGACGTACGCCTCGACGACGCAGTTCCTCGGCAATCCCTCGAAGAGCGGGACCTGGAGCGAGTTCCCGCTCAGGCCGCACTTGGTCTCGCCGAACTCATCCGGCAGCACGCGGTAGCGCACCGCCGCGCCGCTCGTGGCGGTGGCACTGAGTGGGATGGTGAAGGGGGTGTGGGGATGCTCGACGCTGCGGTTGCCGAACCCGTCGATCCGCGCGGTGCCCTGGGCGATCGGGGCTGACACGCTGACCGGTGTCGCGGCGCGGTACCCGGGTCCGCCGTCCTGACGCGCGGTCACGGTGCACGTGCCGACACCTGTGGCCTTGAGCAGCCCGAGGTCGGCGTTGGCGAACTGGCAGGCGCCCCCGGCGGACAGGCCCACCTTCAGGCCCGAGGAGGCGGTGGCGATCACGGTGCGGGTATCGCCGTAGACCCAACCGCCGGGCACGGGGTAGACGGTGATGCTCTGGCTCGACAGCGTCGTCGAGGTCGACGAGCTGCCGCCGCCCTTTGGCTTCGTCGTCGGCGTGCTCCCTGAACCCGAGCCGTCCGAGGTCGAAGGCTCGACCGTCGATCCCGTTCCCGCGATGGTCGATCCGGTCGTGGCCGACTCGTCCGAAGATGACGGCTCATCGACGGTGACGTCCACGGTCGAACCGCCGGTCGAACTGTCCGTCTCCGTCGCCGACACATCCGCCGACGCATCGGTCGAGTCGGTGCCGAGTTGCTCCTCCGCCCCACATGCCGAGGCGACGAGGATCAGCGAGGCGAAGGCGACTGCTCGCGTGAGCCGATTCGCGATGGTCATCGTCGACCTCCCTCCCTGCATCGGTTTCTACCCGAGAGAGCCGCGATCGGGGACGACAGATACAAGAAGCACCCGCACGTCATGTGGAGCCTACGACGACGACGGCCGTGCTGGCGATGATGGCGGCCTGCGTTGCCTCGATGACGTGCTTGACCGCGTCAGCGGCAGGGACCTGCTCCGCGGCGTGGGCGATGCGCTCCTTCGCCGTGGCCCGATCGGCGCGGGTGGGAGCGACGACCTCCAGCATCTGGCAGGGACCGGAGAGCGCAAGCAGCACCGCTGTTCGGGCGTCGAGCGGTTCGTCGCTCGTGGCGGCCGCCCGCACGCGGGCCAGGAGCGCGGCGTGGGCGGCTGGATCGCGCACCGGGTGGCGGGTCGGTCGCAGCGCCTCCTTCTGCCGTCCCAGCGTCCCGGACGCGACCATGGCGTCCACCACCTCGGACCAGCCGGCGTGCTTGATCGAGCCAAGGCGGCTCTTCAGTTTCCTGCCTTCGTGCGGGGCCACGTTGTCGAGGGCCTGCGCGAGCAGCGGGTCGGCCGGCCTAGTGCCGGTGAGCCGGATCCGGCCGTCCGTGAGGTCGAGGTGGCCGTCGAGGGCGAGCTCGGCGACCAGGGCACCGGTGACGCCGATGGCGGCGGATGGCTGGTTCGTGGAGCCGCGGGCCACGGCGCCGTCGGGATCAAGGGCGAGGAGCACGAACTCCTCAGCGAGCAACACGAGGATCCGTCTCCTCTCCCGGTCACCCCGCCGGTTCGGGGACAACCTGCGTCCAGTCGTCCTTGACGCTGACGGTCACGAACTCATCTGCGGACGCTACCTCCAGGACCTTCTCCGCGCCGCTGCAACAGCTCCACCATCGGCTGGTAGACGGTCTCCGCGTAGGGCCGCCGCAGCACCGGGTGCTCCTCGAGGCGGAAGAACTCGCTGATCTCGGAGGCGTAGTCGTCGACGGGGCGCTCGGCGCTGATGCCGACGACGGCCTTCAGCATGACCCGGAGGTCCGTGTCGTCGCCGGCGTAATGCTTGTCGATGGCCTTGCCGAGCCAGGCGAGGTCACCCGAGGTCGCGGCGAGATACGGCTGCCGCTCGGCCAGCTTCGGGTCCGCGGCCGCCTGTTCGCGCCACTTGCCGACGATGAAGGCCTGCGTCACCATCGGCTTCTCGGTCCACAGCGTCCCGTCGTTGTCGAAGACCGCGATCCGTTCGTCCTCCGGGACGTGATCCGGACCGTCGCCGGTGACGGCCTCGACGAACGAGACGATGGCATCGCGGGTCGGGGTGGCGGCCCACGAGGGAAGCACCTGCTCTTCAGCCATGCGCTCTGGCTACCAGACCGGCTGGGCACCCCTACGAGGCAGGTCGCTCACGGCGAGATCTCGGGCAACTCCTCCAGCACGTCGAACCGCAGCAACGAGGCCGGCGCCCCGCTCAGCGGCGTGCGTCGCCGCTGGACCCACAGCACCGGTCGGCCGTCGGTACGGCGGCCGAGGACGTAGCGACGGTCCAGGTGGATGCCGGCCCGGGGCACCGCGGCGGGCGCGAGGTGGTGCACCGGGTCGCTCGAACCGGCGGCCGGGTCGCGGAGCAGGCGGCTCGTCGGTCCCGGCCGTGGCTCGATGGGCCGGACGGTGAGGTCGGCCAGTCGGCCCTGCACGAAGCGCCTCACGTTGCCGGCGTCCGACAGCAGGTAGGGGTGCCACAGGTGGGGCACGGTCGTCGAGGGCAGGTATCGGTAGCGGCGGGCGGCGGTGGCGACGACCTGCCCGGCCGGTGCCTCCGCCAGCGTCAGCTCACCAGCGGGTCCTGGCCCGTCCGGAGACGGTGCCGGAGGCTCGACGAGCTCGATGCCATCGACGCGCTGCTCGATGGCCCAGAGCACGTTGGCGTCCTCGTCCACCCCGAGGAGCACCTCGTCGAGCGGGACCGCGGCGGTGAGAGGGTTGGCCACGGTGGGCCAGAGCAGGACCTCGCCCGCCCGCCGGCCGCTGAGGTGGAACATCGACCAGCCGTCGGCCGGGCGACACGTCGTGGTCAGGCCCATGGCGTCCTCGACCTGCATGCCGGTGACGGCGACGAGTGTCCCGGTCGGGCTGACCACGGGAGCGGTGAACCAGTCGTCGCCGTGGGAGGCGGTGACGTGGATCAGCATGAGCGCGGCCAGCTGCGTGCGGTGCGGCGCCACCGCTCCCGGGTCGTGGCGATGGTCTTCGATCTGCCACCACCGCGGGTTGGGAGCGCCGTCGTAGGAGACGCGTGTCGGGTAGCTGGTGCGAACCGCTGCTGGCGACGGCGCGGGTGGGTTCGGGCCCTTGGCCGTCGCCGAGTACCAGTCGACGTCGCCGCCGTCGTGGCGGGGGATGGTCAGGGTCACAGGACCGGCGGCGAACGACGCCGTGTAGGCCAGCTCGGCCGGCTGCCAGTCGTCGGTCGGCTCTGTGAGAGGGACGCCCTCGGCCGTGAACAGCGCGGGGCCGAGACCGAGCGGGACACGGGCGCGGTACAGGGCGAGGCCGTCCAGCACCTTGCCGTTGAGCTGCTCGTAGGGGGCGCCGAGCCGGCCGAGCAGCAGGGCCGGGTCGCGCCGTCGATCGGCCGGGACCGCGGCTCGCAGCGCCCGGCCCACCCGCACCCGCCGCCCGATCGTCCACCACTGCTCCGGCTCGGACTCGATGATCGCCTCCGGCGGGGTCACCCGGGGGTCATCGTCGGGGGCCGGCGTGGGGCCGGTGACCGGGGTCTCCGTCACCGTGAGGTGCACGAGCGCCGGCGAGGCGGCATCCCGACCGCGGTGCTCGCCGAGTTGCCACTGGCGTCCGAGGAACCACACCGGGTCGTTGACCTTGGCCCGCAGCGCGTCGCCCACGGCCCGCAGGTCGAACTGCGTATGGACGGCCTCGAGGCGCACGTGGAGGTCGAACCGGTACGGCATCAGCGGGCCCCCAGCTCGACGCCGGCCCGGCCCGCGGCCGGGATCGCGGCGAGGTGCAGGGCCCCGGCGGCCGCTCCCATCTGCGCGACGTCGGCCATCCGCGCCCGCGCCAGCGCCCGTACCTCCTCGACGATGGCGACCAGCGCGGCCGGAGTGAGTTCCTCGTTCAGCACCGGAGGCACCGCGAGGACGACGGCCTGGGGCGCCCGCGCCGTCGGGAGGTCGTGCGGGAAGGCGACCGCGCTGACCTGCTCGACGTCCGGCACCGTCTCGGCGAAGCGGTCGATCACCGCCACCGCGACCCGGCCAGGTGTCGTCGCTGCGGGGCGGCCGGGCAGCACACCCTGCGGCCCGAACACGGCCACCAGGCGCGAGGGGCGCACGACTTCGATGTCCGAGGACGGTGGCGCCACCGTCTGCCACGGGTCTCCGGGGCGGTTCGTCCACGCCCGCAACGGCCGTCCGCCGGTCGCCAGGCGCTGGCCGAGCTGCGCCGCTTCGAGGCGGGCCAGCGCCGGGCGTACCGGCGCCACCGTCTCCAACCAGTCCGGGTCGAGGCGGGGCGAGGAGCCGGCTGCGGTCGGCTCGGCCCGCAGGCCGGCGAACGTCGAGGCGGGTAGCCGGGCAAACACCGGCCATGGACCTTCGGGCGCGACCAGCGCGCTGATGGCCGAGGCCAGGGCGGCCGCGGTGGCGCCTTCCGTCGTGACCGGCGCGTCGGCGACGCGTTGCTCGAGCGCGTCGGCCGCCCGCCCCACGCGGTCGGTGAGATCCCCGAGGTTCGGGTCGGGGACATCGGCCCGCAGCGGCGTGATGCCCCAGCGCGCCAGCCGGCCCAGGGTGGCACGCCGGCGGGCGTCAGTGGCAGTGGGCTCCAGCGCGGCGCGGGCGTCGGCCACCGCGGCGGTGGCCGCGTTCCGCACGGCGGTGTAGCGGCGTTCGAGGTCGGTGACCGCGGCGTTGGTGGCGTCCGGCGGCGCCCCGACGTCCTCTCGGGCCGCGGGAAGCCCGGCCAGGGCCGCGGCGAGAGACCGGACGGTCGCGTGCCCGGGCGGATCCGCCGGTCCCAGCGCCGCCGCGCCGCTGACGTCGCAGAGCACGTCCCGGAGGTTCCCGACGCCCAGGCCGACGGTGTCGCACGGGCGGAGGCCGATGGCGGCCAGGGTGACGGTGCCCGCCGGACCGCCGTCCGCATCGAGCGTCTGCCACGTCCACGCAGGGCCGGACGGGGCTCCGGCCCGTTGGTCCAGGTAGGTGGCGACCGCCGGATCGCCCAGCGCGGCGGGGCTCGGACGCGCGCCGGACGGGGCCGTCCCGTCGGGGAGGACCACGAGGGCGACCGTGTTGACGACCCGTCCCGATCGGGGGGTGCGCACGACCTCGAACGAGGGCGGGGGCGCCTGGCCCGCAGCGGCCATGGTCGCCGCGGACACCGCGGCCGGACGGCCGCGGACCAGGCCCAGCGTCGCTTCGGCGACGTGCAGGTCGGCGAGGGCGTCGATCGCGGTCGCCAGCTCGACCAGCGCGGCCAGCGGGCCCGGCCGCACACCGAGCTGGCTCAGGTCGGCCGGGCGCTCGACGGCTGCTTCGAGGACCGCGGCGCCGTCGCACACCCGCCGCACGAGGAGGGCGGGACCGGCGAAGAACCGGATCGTCGGGAAGGCGACGCGCAACCGGTCGATGACGTCGGGGCGACTCACGATGCCCTCCACCATCCGGCCGAGGGACTCCGAGGGGTGGCTCCCCTCCCTCGTCTCCGAGGCCAGGCGGAGTGCGCTGCGGATGGCGTCGGAGGTGAGGTCGAGCTGCCAGCGGTCGGCGTCGGGATCGTGCAGCGCGCGGTCGCGCAGGATCGCGGCCACGGTCGCCTGCTCCGCGGAAGGGGCGAGAAGGAAGCGGTGGTCGGGCTCGAACGGCCTCGGGCGCGGGGAGTCGACCCAGCCGTACACCCCGAGCGTGCGGGGGGCGTCGGCCAGGGCCTGCAGCCGCCGCCAGGCGATGCCGGTTGCCCATGGGTCGAGCCGGTTGGTCGCAGTGTCGAGCGCGGCGCGCAGCCCACGATCGAGGTCGGCCACCGGCGCGGTGGCGAGGGTCTCCAGTCCCTCGAGCACGTTGCGGCGCACGGCGACGGTCGGGTCACCGCGGCGGACGAGATCGGTGGGCTGCAGCCGGAGGGCCCAGGCCTCGGTCTCAGAGAGCGAGCGGCGGTCGCGGCTGATGGGTTCGACCAGGCTCCGGGGCTGCCCCGCCGCGCTCCGGGCCACGTTCGCCGCGGTGGCCACGAGCGAGTGCCGCGCCAGCTCGGTGAGCAGGCTGGTGCCCCACGAGGGTGCCGGGCGCCCGCCCTCTGCCGGCCCGGCGGCGAGAAGTGCAGTGACCGGCGCGGCGGCGAGGCGGGCCAGTCCCGTCCCGGTGTCGGTGCCGGCCGGGAGGTCGGCGGGGTGCGCGAGCGGCAGGTCCACAGGGTGCTCCCAGCCCACCGAGACGAGCTGCCGGCTCGGGCGGACCGCGGGGTCCAGGCGAGGGGTCTCGGCGGCGCGGCCGGACCACCACGTGGCCAGCTCGGTGGCCGGTGTGGCCTGGCCGAACCGGAACGAGACGGCGTGGGCCAGCGTGGTTGGCAGCATCCACCGCCAGGCGTACCGGGTGGCGGTGGCGTTGCGCACCAGGTCTCGGAGTGAGTCCCGTTGCTGCTGGGCGGCCTGGCGCTCGGCGGCCGCCGCCCATGTGCGCACGAGCGTGCGCACGAGCGGCACCAGCCGCGCCTCGATCGCCGGGTCACCCTCGTCCGCCTGCCACTGCCGCAGCGACGTGGCGGGCAGGAGCCCGTAGGGCTGATCGCCGACGCGCATCGACGGCAGTGGGCCCTGGGGCACCAGGTTCTCCGCCGCCCACAGGCCGAGGTGGTCCGCGTCCGTCGAGTAGCCCCACACGTTGGCCAGCGAGTGGCCCCACAGCGCCGGCCACAGCGCTCGCACGAACGCGCGGTCGAGCGGCGCGTGGTCGTCGTCACCGCCGACGATTCCCCGCAGGCTCGCCCTGCCGGTCAGCGCTGTCGCCGCGGCGACCGTGCCCGGCTGTGCCCGTGGTCCCACGGGGACCAGGCGGCGCCAGGTGTCGGTGTCGCCGGTGGCGACGGCCGGCTCGCCGTCGACGGAGCTGGTGGCGGCGCCTGGGGCCATCAGGCCGAGGCGGCCGCTGTCCGCCTGCGCGCTCAGCAGGGGGCCGGGGTCGCCACCGCCGATGCCGACGACATAGAGGGCGTCGATGTCGGTGGGGACCCCCGGGCCGAGGTTGATCTCCGCGGCCAGCCCGACCCGCTGCGCCTCGGGGAACGAGGCCCACCATGGCTGGTCGGTGCGGTCCGGCTCGTCCAGGTCGAGGTCGATCTCGTCGGCCAGCACTGTCAGCGTGGCCACCGGCGCGGTGTCGGCGCCGCCTCGCGCCATCCAGATCTCCATCGCCGGGGGAAGGCCCATGAGCCGGGGTGCCCGCATCGCGCTGCGGGTCTCGTCGGGGCGCTGGATCGTGATCTGCCCATCGGGGCCGGTGACGGGCGGGAACGTGCGGGCGAGCCACGCGGCGCGCTCCGCCCCCGTCGCCGCGGCCAGCGCCCGCCAGGCGCGGCGCCCGGCTGCCGACTCGAGGTTGCGCCCCCCGGCGGCGCCCCACATCGCCTCCACGGCGTCGAGCTCGACGGTCGATGGCCGGTCGTCGTGGTTCGTGATCGACACGGCGTCGGGGACGACGCGGAGCCGCAACAGCCACGGGCGGTTGCGTCCAGTCGGTGGGACGAACCGGGTCTCCAGGCGGACCGGGACCAGTACCCCGATCTCGGGCGCGCTCATGGCGGTCCTGGGAGAAGGACGTCGCCGCGGATCAGGACCCGGCGCGGCGCGCTGACGGTCTGGGCGGCGAGATCGGCACCGTTGGTCGCCGCGCTCGGTTGGGTTCCGGCGTTGAAGAAGCGTCGACCCGTCACGGTCTCCTCCAGCACGACCCAGCGCTCCGCGCCGAGGTGGGGATCCAGGTCGAAGCCGAAGAAGACGAGGTCCGGTGAGATGCGACCCTGGAACGTGGGGAACTGGCGGGCGTTGAAGTCCGGATCGTCGGACCAGTTGATCGTGCCGTCGGCGTTGCGCCGTGCGGGCACCAGGTAGACCAGAGTCCCGGGGTACTCGCGGAAGAGCGGGGTGGCGAAGAGGACGACGAGGTCGGCGCTCGAGGCGGACGGCGTCTGGTGGCTCGGCGACCCGAACGGGGAGTCGGCCGGCCAGGTGCCGATGTCGACGATGTCGTCGTCCACTGCGCCCGTCGCCAGGTTCACCCGGTCCCAGAACGTGCGCACCGGCGTCCACCCGGGGATCAGCGGGTGGTTGCGGAACCGCAGCTCGGCGACGACCTGCGCGTTCAGCCCGACCATGAACGCGTCGACGAACCCGGGGTTGGTGGTCAATGCCACGACCGAGTCCTCGAGGATCGTCCCCGCCCCGGGGAGCAACCAGTCGGGATCGTCGTCCCGCAGGAACCGCCAGGCGGGCAGGTCGAGGTCGGGCTTCAGCTCGACCGGGGCGATCGGGTCCGTGTCGACGAGGCCTACGTCGTCGAGCACACCGTCGAGCACGCGATCGACGAGGGCGGGCCGGGCGATGGTCGGATCGAACGCCTCGGCTATCTGCGTGCCGGCGCGGTCGATGTCGAACGCCGCGCTGACGGGCTGGCCCGGGCGACGGGCCACCATCGCGCCGAGCGCGGCGAGGTCGTCCGAGTCGGGTTCCACGTCGAGCGCGGCGGCCAGATCGCGCAGCCGGTCACGGGACGGCCGTCCCGGAGGATCGACCAGGCCGAGGAGGGGCAGGATGGGGACGGCCTGTCCGGTGTCGAGGCGGTCGACGACCGTGCGCAACCGGCGATCGATGAACGCGACGGTGTCGTTGTCGAGGCCACGCCGGTCGAGCGCGGCAGCCAGGCGGGCCGCGGCCGGCCGCAGGCGACGCCCGTCGGGCGCGGGGCGGACGAGGACGTCATCCATGGCGGGCCGGCTGGCCGCGGCGGCGAAAGAGTCCATGTGCACGGCGGCCGGGGTGCTGCGCGTGAGTCGCGGCGGTGCCGCGGCCGCGGCGCGCAGGGCGGATGCCAGACCACCGGCGACGGCCGGACCGGGTGGCGGCACGGCGGCGCGGTCGGAGTCGGTATCGGCGCTCGGGCCCGCCCGGCGGCGCAAGGCCCGCTGCGCGGCCGAGGAGAACAGCCCCCGTTGGAGTGCCCGGTCCGGATGCTCCATCACCTCGGCCACCGGACCGTCCGGCGCACGCACGTCGCGCAGGGCGGGCCCGAGCACTCCGAGCCGGCGCACCGACTCCTGCGGGACCCGGCGCTTCCAGAGGGAACGGGAGGCCAGCAGACCGAAGGCGAGGCGGCGGAGACGGTCGGCGGCTTCCTCGTAGGCGCCGGCCAACCGACCTGCCTCCCGCGCCAGAAGCTCCTGGTTGGTGATGCCCGCAGCCGACCCGATCCCGGCGACGGCGCGGGCCTGGTAGTCCGTCCGCAACTCGTTGCGCCAGCCTGGTTCGGTCGGGCCGGGAGGCACCGTTGGCTCCACCGGCCAGGGCTCGCCGTGGTCGGGCAGACCCAGAACGGGATGCGCGGCATCCCCGAGCGGCGCCGTCAGCGCTCTCACGTCGGCACGGACGTCGGGCGGCACCGGACCGGCGGCCGGAGCCGACAGCGAGGAGAGCGCCCCCCGGACGGGCATGGCGTCCGCGGTCGGGATCGGGCCGTACGCGACGTCGGCGGCGCCGAGGCCGGGCCCCGCCTCGCGGAGCTGCAACCGGCCGGCGATCACGGCGAAGTCCCCACCGGCCCGGGTGTGGAACGCCCAGTGGTGATAGGCGGGGAGCTCGACCGGCTCGGCGGCCGGGGTGGGCCACGCCGGGTCACCGGCGGCGGTGAACGCCGGCACGATCACGGCGACGTGATCGCGGTCGCGCAGGAGCGCCCGCGACGAGATGAGCCGGGAGAGCCGGCGGCTGCCGTCGTCCTCGACGTGCGCGCCCCGCGCGGAGGAGGCGAGCGGGTGGGCATCGAGCACGGACGGCTGGAGCCGCGCCGTGGCGCCGGCGACCTCGATCTCTTCGGGCGTGCCGACCAGCAGCACGATCCACGGGCGCAGCGCCTTGCCCTGGGGGAGGACGACGCTGTGGCGCCAGGGGAGATCAGGCGCGGCGAGCTCGGCGTACACGGCTTTCTCGACCTCGACGTTCCCCGCGCCCGGCGAGGGATAGGTGTGGATGACAGCGCCCCGCCCCAGGCCGGTGACGTCTCCCGGCCCGAAGAGGTCGTACACCACATTCCTCGTTGCGGCATCCGACGGCTGGTCGAGGTCGCGCGCGGTGAGCGTCAGGCGGGCGGTGAGGCGACCGGCCGTGAGGCCGCCGGACGACACCGCCGCTGCGCCCGGTGGCCGCCACCACCCGAAGAACTGGAGGGTCGGCATCAGACCGTCAGCTCCACCAGGTGGTCCGCCGCGTGCTGGACGCTGCCGCCCGCGCCGCGTGTGGCGAGGCGGGCGGCGACCGCGCCGACGCCGGTAGCCAGGACACCGCCGCCGCCATCCTGGACGGTGAAGCGGTCGTCGACGACGCCGAAGCGGGCAGGGCGCGGCCGGATCGACGGTGGCGCCGTCGTCGCCTCCATCCGCTCGAGCACCTGCGCGGGGATGGTCAGCCCGTCGACGAACGTGCGAGTGCGGGGCAGCTTGATCTGCTCGAACCCGAGTGGCTTGGTGACCGGTGTCGAGCGGGTCTCGTCGAGCGTGACGACCACACCCGCCTGATGGCGCTCGAAGGCCGGCAGCGCCAGCGCCTCGGCATCGCTGAGCTCCACGAACGACCCGGGACTGAACCAGTCCACGTAACCGGACGTGGGAACCGATGCGGTGACCTCCAGGCGCTGCGGGCGGTCGAGCGTGCCATCCTCGTACTTCTCGACCGCCAGGCCGAGCGGCACCCGGTTCTGGCTCCACGTCGGGACGCCGAGGGGGCTCACGACCACGCGGTCCGAGGTGTCGCGGCGGGCGATCAAGACCAGGCCGTCCTCGCCCTCGGCGACGGTCAGGTTGCCGGCGACCTCGAGCTCGGCGGCCAGGACGGGCACGAGGCTGGCGAGCGTGGCGCCGGCGATGTCACCCGCGCTCCCGAGCTCGAAGCTGTCGCTCCAGCAGGCGTCGAACAGCAGCAGGGAGATACAGACCTCGCCCCGCAGCACGAGCGGCGACGGTCCGCTCAGCCCGCCCTTGAACTTCACGCCGACCAGGCTGCGACCGCGGTACTTCACGTGGACGCTGCCCTTGATCGTGACGTCGAAGTAGAAGGGCAGGCGGATCAGCGCGTCGCCACCGATCTTCCCTTCGAGCTTCCAGTTGCCGCTCTTGATCGCCGCGGTGAACTCGGCGCCGAACTGGATCGTGTTCGAGGTGATGGCCATGTAGCCCGAAGCGCTCAGCTCGATGGCGTCCGGCAGTTGGTCGTCGTCGACGGTGATGAGGATCCGCTTGAGCGAGGGAAACACGGCCGGCTCGGGGTGGAAGTCCGGATGGAAGCCGCCGAGCGTCGCCATCAGGTACGGCCGGTCACCCCAACTGGCCCGCAGCCCACCGTCGCCGGTGACCTTGAACACCCCCATCACCACGCCTCGGCGGATGGTGGCGTCCACCTCCAGGGTGCGGCGGGTGAGGTCGAAGATGCCCACCACGTCGACCTGGATGTCGAGGAAGCGCTCGAAGCGGACGCCGGCGATCCGCAGCGAGCCCAGCACGATGATCTTCAGCGGCCGCTTGCTGCTGTCGAACTCGATGATCACGCCGACCGCGAGCCGGGCCAGGTACTCGTTCTTCAGCGGGATCCACCCGAGTTGCATTGTGAGCCCGAAGACGTACAGATCGGCTCGCGGCGGGAAGAGCACGGCGAGGTCACCGAGGAGCACCGGCGCGTTGCGCACCGGATCTTCGGCGAACAGGATGTTGCCGACGGCACCTGACGTCAGCCGCTCGCGCAGGGCGTCGGTGTCGGCCCGCCGGTTGATGCCGATGATGCCGCCGGCGCCGATCCAGAAGATGCCATAGGCGATGTGCCGGCCGGGACGGAACGACGTCCCGATGACCAGGATGAAGCTCCGTTCGCGGTCGAGGTCGTCCGGGGACCCTGTCAGCTCATGCAGACCGAACGCAGTCACGGTCCAGCGGGACAGCCCCTTCTGCTTGGGCCCGATCGTCAGCGTGACGAGCCCGCCGTAGCGGTCGTTCGGCCCGCCGGTGAAGTCGAAGAACCCGCCGCCGGTGACGCTGGGGAGCTCCAGCTGGAACCCGATGCCCGTAGGTCGCAGGAGGCCGCCGCACTCCTTGGCGCCGCCCGGCTCGTCGGCCCACGACCCGAGCCATCCGCCGGCGCCGTCCATGACGAGCGTCGCCGGACCGACCGTCGCCGACCAGTGGAGCCGCACCTCGGCCCGCAGGTCGAAGTGGTCCTGGTCCGCCCGGATCGGCACGTTGAGCAGGATCGAATGGATCGTGACCCGCAGCACCTTGAGCTTCATCGCCTTGTCGAGGTGCCATCTGGTCGTGAGCGCCCCCTCGGCGCTGAAGCTGAACCCCACCCCTTCCGTGAGCCGGGTCACCAGGTCGAGGTCGAAGCGCAGGCCCTCGCGCAGCTGCGAGCCGCTCTCGCCCAATGAGCGGAACCAGCGGTTCGTGACGACGAGGCCGAGATCGTCGATCCGACCGATCACCTCGACACTGGGCTCGCCCTGCTCGCGGGCGCGCACCTCGATGCCGAGGTCGCGGATCACGAGGCGGGTGTCGTAGGGCGGACCGAAGACGAGGTCGGGCACGCCGGCGGCGGTGTCGCGGCCGATCCGGAGCACGCCTTCGTTCGTGGCGGTCGGGACGGAGCCCGCTCCCGGTTCTGCACCTGTTCGCGGTTCGACGGCCGCGTTCCACGTTCGGGTACCTCCGTCGTAGCCGATGCCGGTCCGCACGCCGGGCTCGAGGCGGACCACGAACCCGGACGCCGTTCGCAACCCGTGGAACGCGGCATCGGTGCTCGGGTGCAGCCACATCTCGAAGTCGGTCGCTCGCCGTCCTCCGACCGACCGGCGCTGGGAACGGATGAGCAGGCTGATCGCCAGCTCAGGGTCGAAGCCGCCGCGGAGATCGGTGAACTCCGCCAGGCGGAGGCCCCCGTCCTCGATGCGCAGCGGGAAGGTGATCGGCATCCAACCGGCGCTGTTCTCTCGCAGCTGCACCCAGGCCGGCGATGCCCCGTCGCCGGTCGGCGCCGGCAGGAGTGGGGAGATGCGGAGATCACC
>Ga0247830_10000414_pt1 | contig 15235 bp, 10 predicted proteins | sample 12C_Control_Day5_FD_207766 | JGI IMG/M metagenome (GOLD analysis project Ga0247830, IMG submission 207766) | Soil microbial communities from agricultural site in Penn Yan, New York, United States - 12C_Control_Day5 | ecosystem: Environmental > Terrestrial > Soil > Agricultural land | place...
GCAGTAGTGGATCCTCAAGGGCGTGAGGCTCTCTATTCAGCGGTGGAGAGCGGACTCGTGCAGTATTCGCGGGTACGTGATCTCGAAAGCGGGCAGGAAACGACGCTGCCGGTCGCCCTGTTCAGCCTGCGATTCTCGCGCGACGGCCGTTGGATCGCCGGAGCGTCCAGGGAGGGCGAAGTCGTCGTGTGCGACGTTTCGGTCAACCGCTGCCGGCCGCTCACGCCGAAGCATGATTATGGTGTGGCGGCTCTGGCGTGGTCCGGGGACGGCACGCGACTCTTCTTTCTGCGCCATACGGGTGCGCGAGTTCTCGGTGAGCTCATGTCGGTCAGCGTCGAGGGAGGCGCCGCGCAACCGCATGGACTGATCGGTCCGTTCCAGCAGCCATTCTTGCTGTGGATGGACGCCTCGCCGCGCGACGAGATCGTCTTTGCGCTCTGTCGTGAAAGCCCGTACGAGTTGTGGATGGCGAAGCTGCGTTGATGGCTCGCGAGGCACTCTATACTTTTTTCCGGGGGCTTCGCCCTACGCACTCGTGATGCCCTTTGATTCACCGACCCTGCAGAGTCGTTCCACGCTGAGCATCCAGCATCGCCGCACACTCCAAAGCGCGATGAACCAAGGCCTGCGGAGCTCCGTGGAGACGCAGAAGCGCGATCGCGTTTCGCGTTGTCGCCGGTCCAGGTCGCAGCTGGTGGTCGAAGATCAACCCATCGGGACCGACAACGTCGCCAAAATGAAACGCGGAATAATTGTCGGGCAGGAGGTCCACGAGTTCACCGTCGTGTGTTGCCGCAATCACAACGTGGGGATTGGTCCGCCCAGCATTGGACACCAGTTCCAGGAGGACCGCTTGTCCCGCGGCGATGCGTTCCACAGCGTTCGTGCCGCGAAACAGTTCGTCCAGAAGAAATAGATGCGGCGCTGAGCCAACGCTTGCCTCCACGAGTCCGAGGAGGTTCTCTACTTCGGCGATGTAGTAGCTCTTGCCGCTCAACAGATCGTCGGATCGGCCGATACAACTGCGCACGCTGAACACGGGCGCGTCGTACTCCGACGCCAAACAAGTATTCAGCGTCTGCGCCAGAACGGCCGTCACGCCGACTGTCCGCAGAAACGTCGATTTGCCAGACATGTTGGAACCGGTTATCAGCAGCCCTCGACCGGGAGCCAAGCTGACGCTATTCGGTACCGCGTCGACCAGAAGAGGGTGGCGGAGGTTGCTCAGTTTCGCAGGTGCGCCAGGTTGCACAAAGCTCGGCCGGGTCCAATCACGCCGTCCTGCTCGGAAGGACGCGGTGCTGATAGCAGCATCCACTTCACCCATCGCGGCCATCACGCGTAAGAGGGCGGCATGGCGCACGAGAAGGTCTCGAGCGCCAAAGTACACGCCGTTTGCATCCAGAAGGAATGCCAGGTTCAGGTACTCGTAAACAACACTGACTACGTCACTGACCATGATGGGCAACATCCCCGCACCCAGCGGAAGCATCAGGGGGTCGCCGCTAATCCACCTGGCGATTGTCTTTAGACGACCGAGGGAAGGTGTATCGGCTTGAATGGAGCCGATGAGAGGCTGCACATCGTCGCCACCGAAGAAGCGAAGGGACTCGGCAGTCTTAACGATCGGCGCGATCTGCCGAAACGCGGCCGCAAGCGCCCCAATACGACGATCGGTGAAGTAACGCACTCCAACGTTGATCACAAGGACGCCGATGAATGCCGGGGTGAGTTGTGGCGACAGCAGTGCCAGAACGAGCAGCAAGATCGTTGCGGCAGTGAGAATGGGAAATAGCACGTACCATGGTCGTGTTTCGATGGCATCCGAGCGTGCGAGCCACCACAGGTCGTAACCGTGCGGATCGCTTAAACGGGAAAGTGCTGTCTGTGCTCGTTCTCGCAACCGTCCGTCGGATTCAAGGCGGCTGACCAGCACTTCAAACACGTCGAGATTGTCAGCCACCGGAACGGTCCGCAAGCGATGATAGAGCGCGTGTTGTCCGAGCGTGCTCTCTGTTCGGTCGAGAGCAGCGAAGACGTCATCGAGGTCCAAGTCATCCCAGGTACGAGAATCGAGCGACGGCCCGGACCCCATGTTCGACAGCCGAGACTGGTGGGACTCGGCAATTGCTTGCATCCTTCGCTCGCGATTGACCGGCTGCCCCCATCCGGCACGGATCTGAACCAGAGCCCGTGCTCGGCCGCGCCAGACGACCAGCGCTCCGAGACCCAACAGGGCCACGACAGCGACGAGGATCAGCGGGGCCATGGGAAGCGCTCACTGTAACAGTGATTCTCCGAACTGCGACTGCAAGGCATGAAGCCTCCTCGCAAAGTCCTGACCGCGGTCTCCTGTCCTCCAGAGGGCGTGGAAAGGCGTCGATTTCGAACGAGGGAAGCCCGCTCGGCGTCGTGCATCAAGCTCTTGCCCGTCGGCGGCACGGACAGGCCCGTGTATTGACGCGAGCGGGAGAGGCAATTACGATCCACCTGCGCAGCACGAAGGCCTGACCACGTGGTGCAGACGCATCGCATCTCAGTCCGTAGGGCGCATCGGCTTTCGCCGAAAGGGCACGGCCCACCTACAGCAACCATGTGGGGAGGGTGTGCTTATGTCTGGTCTCGACATCTACAAGAAGCAGGCGAAACAGCTCGTGCGCTGGCATCGCGAGGGCAATTATTCGATTGGTGGGCGCATTCGTGGTCTCGCCCGCTACCAGACGCTGACTGATCGTGAGGCGCTCGCGCTTGAGTTTCCACTCCACGAGGCGCAAGAGATCATCGCACTGGAGGCGGGCTACGCGAGCTGGGCGGCATTGAAGGTCGCGGTTGCCAACGGGCCCACGCAGACCAAGCCCACATCGCCGACACTTCGACTCATGCGCGCGGTACCTGTGATCTTCGTTGCCAACGTTGAAGCGTCGGCCGAGTTTTTCAAGACCACCCTCGGTTTCTCGATTGACTTCCTGCACGGGGAACCACCGTTCTATGGCTCCGTGTCGCGCGACGGTGCTTGTGTACATCTCAAATTCGTCCACGAGCCCGTACTCGCTGTTGGCGCGCGAGACCGGGATGGATTGATTGCCGCCTTCATCGAAGTCGAGAACGTGAAAGCACTCTACGCTGAGTACGTGACGGCAGGGGCGATGTTCGACCAGAAGCTCAAAAAGCAGGCGTGGGGGGGACGAGACTTCATCGTCCGCGACCCTGACGGCAACGGCATATGCTTCGTCGGTCCGGCCGCCTGAGAGGATCGCTCCACCACGCACGGGCGCACGTGCGAGATCCTGACTTCGACGAAGACTCGTTTTTGTTGGCCGACGGCATCGGCGGCGGCGACCTAGAGCGCGACCATCGCCGCCGCCCAGCCGGCCGCATCCTTGTCGGACTGGAACACGTGGGCCGTGTCGACGTGCAGCATGGCTCCCTCACGGTGGATCGGGTAGCGGTCCATGTTTCGTGTCGCCCTCCCCGACGTGTGCAGGCCGTCGGCCTGGTAGTGCGAATCGTGCTTGGTGCACTCGAATTGATTGTTCTTCGGCACCCACTTGACCGCCGCGTTCTGGTGCGGACAGGACAATGCGAACGCGAACACGTGCCCGCCGGCGCGGACGAGGATCACCTGGGCGGTCTTGTCGACGGTGACGCCGTCGGCCGAGGGGATCGGATACGCCCGGTCCGCGCCATTTTGCAGGCCTTCGGCGAGGACGAGGCGGGCCATCACCTCCGGCGGAATACCGGACATGACAAGGGCCCCGGCGAAGCAGCCGAGGCCCTGCAGGAACTGGCGACGTGAGTCGCAGTAGACATCGATCTTCTTCATGGACTTCAGACGTTCGGCAGCGCCGTGCCGGCCAGCGTTGTCAGGAACCAGAGCGTGACGCTGATAGCGGCGGCCCATCGCAACGATTGCTGGAGCCGCGCGTCGGCAGGTTGCCCCCGGCGTCCGAGCTGCGTCAGCACTGCGCCATTGATCATCAGCGCGGCAACCATGGCCATCTTGGTCCAGAACACCCTGGACGCAGCGTAGGTCTCGAGGTCGGCGGCAAACAACAGCACGCCGCTGACGATCACCGCTGCGAGTCCAAGGACAACGATCCAGTGGGTATTGTGGATGGCCTCGAGCCGCTCGCGGCCGAGCACAGAACCCCGGCGCGTGGCGATCAATGTCGCCCGGTCGGCCACGACCGCGGCACCGCCGCCTCCGACGAGTCCAGCGACATGAACAAATGCCACAACGGTCCGTAACGCAGCGGAGCCACTGTAGATCTCCGCCCATCGAGCTATGACGTGCGTGAGGAATATCGGCATGATGCTACCGGTTGCCGATGAACATGGTCAGGTAACCGACCGTCGCCACGCCGATCGATGTGAGGGCAACGGCGCGATGGGTTCGGCGCTGGTCGTTGTAGTCGAACGCATCACTGTCGGGTGCCACCGCTGCGGTCGCGACGAAACCGGCGTTGGCGGCCATCATCAGCAATCCATGCACCCAGCGCAGCTTGCGCTTGTGGGAATCCTTGCGCGCCTCCCAGAAGTTCCACGCGCCGGTGACGGTGTTCACGGCGAAGAGCGCACCAATGGTGGCCCCGACCGCAACATGCGCCCCCTTCTGACCGCCCGAGGGCTCGTTGTACGTCGCCTGGCCGAGGACGACTTCGGTGGCGAAGAGCGGAAGAGTGGCGAAGCTCGCGTACTTGTGAATCTTCGCCCGTGTCTGGTAGCCCTGGCTGTACTCGAAGGCAACCGGAGCGGGTGCCGGCGACTGTACCGGCGCCGCGGACGCGAGCGCTTCCAGGACGGCGGTGTTGGAGAACGGACCTGGTGTCTGCGCCGAGACAACCGCTGGTGCACCCGGCAGCAGACCGAGACCAAGGATCAACGCGACGAATGAACGCATGAGGACTCCTTCGAGAACGCTGGGTCTAGCGGCATTTTCTCTTGATCGAGGATTCATCTTCAATTGGCGGGCCATCAAAACGCTGGGTGGTCCAGGCGGAGGCTCTGCCGTAGCGTGGGGAATATTGCGCTTCGCTGCACAGAAACACCCAGTGCTGTTGTGAAGGTGTGAGCGGACGGCCGCGCCGGTTCGTCAAGACCTGAGGCGTACCTGCTTGAGTCGCTGTTCCTTGGTGAAACGCGCGCATCAATGAGTTGTTGAAGCAGCCGACAGCAGGGACATCAGCGACATCAGTGCTCAGACCGAACAGCGCAATCGAGATCACCATGAACCCAAAGTGGTAATACATCGTGACCGAGAAGTGCGCGATGAGCGACAGCTCGCTCGTGAGGAGCGACCCGACAGCAGGATCCGGGCTGGGAACTGACGAGGGCACCAGCCACTATAATTTGCACGCATGTCACTGGCCGTCGGTACCCGATTCGGTCAGTACGAAGTCCTGGCCCCGCTGGGGGCCGGCGGCATGGGCGAGGTGTATCGCGCCCGCGATACCACGCTCGATCGCGACGTCGCATTGAAGATTCTGCCGGCCGCATTCACCGAGGACCGTGACCGGGTCCTTCGGTTCGAGCGCGAAGCGAAAACGCTCGCCACGCTGAATCATCCACACATCGCGCAGATCTACAGCTTCGATGGGCGCGCCCTGGCGATGGAATTCGTGGATGGAGAAGATCTCGCGCACATCCTCTCGCGCCGTCGGCTCCCGATCGACGAGGCGCTCTCCATCGCGCGCCAGATCGCGGACGCGCTGGACGCGGCGCACGAGCGCGGCATCATCCACCGTGACCTGAAACCGGCCAATATCGCGACCACTAAGGCAGGCGTGGTGAAGGTGCTCGACTTCGGTCTGGCGAAATCCTTCACCGCCGATTCCTCGTCCGCGACGATGACACTCGGAGTCGTCGTCGGGACACCGGCGTATATGAGTCCCGAGCAGGCTCGCGGCCTGCGCGTGGATCGCCGCACCGATGTGTGGGCGTTCGGATGCGTGCTGTTCGAGATGCTCGCCGGCGAGCGCCCGTTTCAGGGCCAGACGGCCTCAGACAGCATCGCCGCGATCCTCGACCGCGAACCGAACTGGGAACGGTTGCCGGCGGCGACGCCGGGTGCGGTCCGCAAAGTGCTGCGACACTGCCTCGCAAAGGATCCGAAGCGGCGCACCCGCGACATGGGGGACATCCTGCTCGATCTCGAGGCGCCGTTCGACGAGCCCGGCGCCGATGCCACGTCGGCAACGTCCCGGTCGTGGCGCCGGCGAACGCTCGTCGCGCTGTCGGCGCTCGTGGTGGCGGCCGCCGCGTTCTCGGCGGGCGGGCAGTGGCGCGCGGCCCGGCAGCCGAGGCCGCTGGAGTGGCGCGGGGAGCGGCTGGGCGGGCCATCTGTTGGAATCGTGCCGCGCGTCTCTCCGGACGGTCAGACGCTCGCGTTTCAGGTGTTCGTCGACGGCCTCACGCAGGTGGCGGTCATGAAGCCGCAGACGGGCCACTGGACCGTCCTGACGCGCGACCGCAGCCGCGGAATGGTGGTGGATCTGACCTGGTCCGCCGACGGGACGAAGGTGTACTACGACCGCTCTTTCAATGGGCCGCGCGGCGTCTTCAGCATTCCTGTGCTCGGCGGCGAGGAACGGCTCGTGCTCGACGCTGCGGTGAGCCCGCGCGTACTGCCTGACGGCAGCCTTCTTGTGGTGCGGCGTCTCGGGACAAACAGCCGGCAGCTTCATCGTTTCTGGCCGGATACTGGACGACTGGACCCGCTTCCCGCGCGGCTGGCGGCATGGGGATATCAGCCCGCCCTGACCGTGTTTCCGGACGGTCGCGAGGCGGTGTTCCTCGGGGCACCGCTGCACAGCGACGAGAAGGACCACGTGTTGTCGCTGGACCTGCAGTCCGGCCGAATCCGCCGACTGGCTCCTGCATTGGAAATCGACACCAGCAGCTACTGGACGTTCCCGCTCGCCACTGCCGGCAACAACTGGGTGCTCCTCGACGTTCCCGCGGGCAATCTCCACGCCATTGTCGCCATCCCTCGCGACGGATCTGCAGAAGTTCAGCGGCTCATAACGGTCACCGGACGCCCTTTAGGCCTCGACATTTCGAGCGACGGCAGCGTGTACATCGATCAGGTCGAGCAATCGACCGAGGTCTTCTCCTACTCACCAGGGTCCGGCGCGTTGGAACGCATGCCGGTGCCTGCCGTCAACGATTACGCACCAGTGGTTCCGCTTCCGGATGGTCGCGTGCTGATCGCAGCGAAAGTGGCGGGTCGGGATCGGATCCTCGTGCTGGCAAAAGGGAAAGATCCATCGCCGTTCCTCGACACCCAGGAAGAAACGACGTGGCCGATGTCGATGGTTGGCGATGACACCGTGGCGTTCTTCAGCGGCAGTCTCCCGAATCGTGTGCTCACCCTGGCGTCGGCGGCCGACGGACGCATCATCCGGAAACTGCCAGGTGTGCGTGCCGGTACCATCTTTCAGCTTGCCGGGTCTCCTGACGGCACGACGATCTGCTACGCCTCATCCGGCGCGATCTGGAAGGTCCCGGCGACATCCGATGGCGCGCCCAAGCGAGTTCGCGCGGGCGACGGCGTGGCATTCACTCCCGATGGACGACACCTGGTCGTGGCGTTCACCGATGCCAAAGGCGGCCAACTCGTACGCGTTCCCCTTGACGGAGGGATCGAGGAGCCCATCGTGTTGAAGAGCAGCGTGCGGCTCTCGGCCGGTGTGAACCTTGCCCCCAACGCTGTCGCGCCCGATGGCCGCATCATCCATCGCATCGTGTCCGCAGATTCATGGTTCTGGCCTGCGGCCATCATCGATCCTCGGACCGGAAGCGTCGAAGTGGTACCACCCGGCTTCAATATCGACATGAACACGCCGGGATGGACGCGTGACGGCCACATCGTCATGCAGGCGCTCTTCATGCGATCGATCCTGTGGCAGTTCAAGCCATCGCGGCCGCCACTGGAGTGAGGTCGCGCCGGCGAAGATACGGCGCGAGGTGTTGAGAACACTCGAAACGATCTCGCGCGACGAGGTGCGCGACGTCCATTTGATGTTCCTCACCGTTGATCCGAAGTGGGAACCCCTACCGCGGTGATGCACGCTCCCAGACGCTCGTTGGACGCCGTGGGTTCCGAGTCGAGGGTTAAACGGCGGCCTGGAAGAGATCGTCGTCAGGTTACGTATGTCTACCGCTCAAATGCACTGTGCAGACGGATGTGCTCGAGCATGAGATCGTCGCACCAGACCTTTCCCGCAGCCGTGCTCCCGTAGAACCCCAAACGGCACGCTACTTCGACCTGAGTCGTCTCGGCGGTGAAACCGACGCACGCCTTCGTCCAGTCGAAGGTGCCGGACAGACCCTCGGATCGGATAAAGGTTCCTACCACCGAAACGTTCGCGCCGACGGGGCCCTGGACGCCGGCGACAGAGACGCCCTTCAGCGATCCGCAGAGCTGATAGGATTCGCCGGGCGTCGTCGCGACCCACTGCGACCAGCGGATGTCATTGCCGTACGCGGACTGGAGCGAGGCACTGCTCGACCCGTCTACCGCGCTCGACTCGGGCCACACGAAGCTGGCGTCCTGCGGCACGTACCACCCTGGCGTCCACGCCTGCGGCATACCGGAGTCGCCCAACTCGAACGACCCGTTGCGCAGCAGGTTCACGGCGGGAGATGGCGCGGATTGCGGAAGAATGACGACGTCGAAGGCAAGTCCGCCGTCACGCCACACGACGTTGTCGATCCGGAAAACGTCCTCACGCTCGTCGTAGTACGAACGCACGACGAACGGGCGAAGCAGCTCAGGATTCTCCGGGTAGAGGTAGTCGTTTGGATCGAGCACCTCATTCGGTACATTGATGCCATCCGCCGGTTCGACCTTGACGATCGGCGGATCCCGCCACATCGTCGAGCCCTCCAGCACGTGGTACACCACCAGGCCTTTGTAGCCCTGCGTTGCGGACCCATAGCCCGTTGGCGGTGGATCCCTGTATTCGATCAGGAAGTACTCGTCCGACCGGACCGTCGGCACCTTCACAGCTGCGAGGCTCTCGTTTGCTGAAGGCAGCCAGACGCCGAAGGTGGTTCGCTCGATGACCTGCGGGTCGGCCCAGCCGAGAACGACCCGCTCGTACGCGGAAAAGTCCTGCGGCGGCAACGCCCACGAATCGCTCATGAACGTCAACTTGTTCAGTGTGGTGAAGGGGCCGTACATGTCTGGCAGCCCGAGGCAATGGCCTAGCTCGTGGTTGAAGTTGCCCGTTGCACCGGCCTGAACGCTGCCGCTCGCCTGGCCATCGACGAAGACGCAGGCGCCGCGGGTGCCGGTGGCTCCGCCAATGGCAAACGGCACGGATTCCATACCGCTCGAGACAATCACCCACGCCGTGTCGATCACATCATCGCTGTTCACGTCGTAGTCAGCGGCACGGACCTGCTCCCGCGCCAGCGCGACGACGGCCTCGCGGAACGTACTCAAATCTGGATACGCATCGGCGACGGCGGCCTGGGGCAGCTGAACGCGAATGACGTCCCACCGGAACCGCTCGAGATCGCGGCTGAGCCACTGCCAATGCCGCTCCATTTCGTCAAGCTGCGCGCGCACATCGTTAACGCTGCGGAATCCCGATTCGGTCCAGTCCTCGAGGCGACGATCTGTGAAATCGGCGATGACCGCCAGCCCTTTGCGGATTGCCGCCGTGTATTCCGCACTGGCGCTGTCGATAACCGTGCCGACCCTGCGGCTCACTTGCACGTACAGTTTCTGGCCATTGAGTGGCAGACCGGACGCGGTGTGTTCGTTGGCCGATCCCAGCGACCCGCTGGAATAGATGTCCGAGCCTCCGGGAACGCTGCCCACTTTCAGCCAGTATTCGTCGCCACCGGGGTCCCACTGGAAGCCCGCGACGGTCGCGGTCAGCGTGGATCCCGGAGTCGGCAGGGTAATCGTGAACGAAGGAGGAACCGCCGTGAACGGTTCGAACTCGAAGAGCTGCGAACCATGCGGGCAATGTTTCGTGATGGCAATCACTCCTTGCCCGCGTTGAGTGGCACAGGCAAACCCTTTGGCTATCTGCGACCTCAGGCGGACGAGCCCGGCGGATCCGCCAGGCGTACGGAAGCGTTGCTCCGTTCCAATCTGGTCGGCGTCTGCGCGCAGAGGCTCGAGATCACGTGCGCTCACGAACTTCCCGTTCGCCATCGCCCGTAACGCAATGAAGCCTTTGCCGATGTCGTACAACTCGAACTGTTCGGCAGTGCCGACGTTCGTGCTTGCGGGTGCAAGCGTGCCATCAGCCCTGACGGTCACAGCCAGGCCGTTCACCGTCGCGCGAATCGAGACCAGTTCGGGTGATGCTGGCGGGGAGCCGGGCGAGGGTGCGGCGGAGGCCAGCGCACGACTGTTCTCCGTCAGGCCGCAGACCACAGACGCAAACAGGTACGCGAGCACGAACGGTCGCCAAGCAGGCATGATGCCCTCCCGGTGTTTTTGAGGTGTCGGCGGAATCGTACCGGCGTGCACGATGTCCGCCGCAGTTCAGGGAGCACATCGGAGACCAGTTCAGCGCGCTTGGAGCGATTACAGCGGCCCCGAAGACTAAAGGGCATTGCGACTGGTGCTCAGTCCGAGACGACGAAAATTTTCGGATTTGGTGCGAGATTCTCGACAGCTCTGCTGGTGCGAATTCCGTCAGGGGGGCCTACGAGTCTGTGAAGGTTTTCAAGAACGAGGACGAAGCCGCCCGTTTCGGTTTGACGCTTCTGTCCCGACCCGCCATACTCCATCTCCGCTTATCGTGCTCGGCTCACATCCGAAGAAGTCTCCATGAAGGTGTTCGACCGCTCTGAGGTTGCCATGATGGATCGGCGCGATTTCGTACAGTCGATGCTCGTCCTTGGCGCGGCTGCCGGCCTGCGCCCCACGACCGTGCTCTTCGGCTTTCCACCGTCGAGCGAACTCCGCGACCTGGCCGATGCGGCGCTGGCTGCGGCCAAGGCAGCGGGGGCCAGCTATGCCGACATCCGGATCAACCGGTATCGCAACCAATTCATCTTCACGCGCGACCGCCGCGTTCAGAACATCGTCAACACCGAGAGCTACGGGTTTGGCGTGCGAGTCATCGTCGAGGGTACCTGGGGCTTTTCGAGCAGCAGCAATGTCACGAAGGAGGAGATCGCGCGCGTCGCCCAGCACGCCGCCGCGATTGCGAAGGCGAATCGGCGGTTGAACGCTGAACCGGTGCGCCTTGCACCGGTGCCCGCCTACGAGACGACCTGGAACACGCCGGTCGAGAAGAATCCCTTCGAGATGCCGCTGCAGCCGAAGCTTGATCTGCTGCTGCAGATTCATGAAGAAGCACTGAAGGTGACTGGCGCGAGCTTCGTGTCGGCCGCGATGCAGTTCGTCAACGAGCAGAAATACTTCGCATCGTCGGACGGCTCGCACATCGAGCAGTCGCTGATCCGGTCCTATCCGTCCTTCTCGGTCACCTCGGTGGATCGGAGCACGGGCAAGTTCTACTCGCGGGCCGCGCTCACCGCGCCGATGGGGAGGGGATACGAGTACATCGAGTCCTACCCGCTCCTTGAAGAAGCCAGGCTTGCAGCCGAGGAAGCCGTCGCCATGCACAAGGCGAAGCCGGCGCCCGCGGGACGCAAGACGCTGATCCTGCATCCCACGAATCTCTGGCTCACGATCCATGAGTCGGTCGGCCATTCGACGGAACTGGATCGCGCACTGGGCTACGAGGCCAACTACGCCGGCACCAGCTTCCTCACGACCGACAAGCTGGGCAAGTTCGAATTCGGATCGAAGATCGTCAATCTTGTGGGCGACAAGACTCAGGACGGTGGCATCGCAACCTGTGGCTACGACGACGATGGTGTGAAGACGTCGCGATGGCACCTGGTCAAGGACGGCGTGTTCGTCGATTACCAGACGACACGCGATCAGGCACACCTGATCAATCAGAAGGAATCGCACGGCTGCAGCTACGCCGACAGCTGGGGATCGATCCCCTTTCAGCGGATGCCGAACGTCTCTTTGGAGCCCGGCGAAAGGAACGTTACCGAACAGGACGTCATCTCGGCGACCGACGACGGGGTGTATGTGAAGGGTGACAGCAGCTTCAGCATCGATCAGCAACGGTACAACTTCCAGTTCAGCGGTCAGACGTTCTGGGAAGTGAAGAACGGCAAGATCACCACGCAGCTGCGGGATCTCGCTTACCAGGCGAATACGCCCGAATTCTGGAAGTCCTGCGACATGGTTGGGGGAAAGTCGACATACCTGCTCGGCGGCGCGTTCAGCGACGGCAAAGGCCAGCCCGCGCAGTCGAACTCCGTGAGCCACGGCTCACCGATCACGCGATTCGCACGCGTGAACATTCTGAATACCGGCCGCTAGGCACGAGAAGAGACGATCATGCTCTGGACAAGGGAACAGGCGAAGGCGCTGACTGACAAGGTGCTGTCGATGAGCAAAGCCGAGGCAACGCTGATAGGGCTCAACGGCAGCGACAGTGCGAATCTCCGCTTCGCACGGAACACGGCGACGACGTCGGGCGCGACATCGGGCTACACACTCGCGGTCACGGCTCAATTCGGGAAGCGGGCCGGCACCACGACCACGTCGGAGTTCGACGATGAGAGCCTGCAGCGCGCCGTGCGGGCCGCCGAGGAGATTGCGAAGCTGTCGCCGGAGAACCCCGAACTGATGCCGGCCGTCGAACCACAGACGTATTCCTCAGTGACCGCCTACTTCGAGGATGCCGCGTCGGCGACGCCGGAGTGGCGTGCCGGGGCGGTTGACAAGGCGGTGACGCTCAGCCGGAAGCAGGATGTCGTTAGCGCGGGCTTCGTTGAGACCCAGGCGGCCATGCAGGCGGTGGCCAACTCGAAGGGGCTTTTCGGGTACGACCGGTTCAGCAGCGCCGACTACAACCTCACATCGCGAACACCCGACGGCACCGGCTCAGGGTGGGCCTCGAAGTCGTTCAACCAGCTTCGAATGCTGGATCCGGAGGCGCTGGCTGCCTCGGCGATCGGAAAGGCGGCGAAGTCCAGGAGTCCGGCGGCTATCGAACCAGGCAAGTACGCTGTCGTGCTCGAGCCGGCGGCAGTGGCGGATCTGCTCGCGTTCATGATCTTCTCCGCGGATGCGCGGCAGGCCGACGAGGGGCGCAGCTTCTTTTCCAAGAAGGGGGGCGGCAACCGCGTCGGCGAACAAATTGTCGGAGAGACGGTCCGCATCTACTCGGATCCGAGCCATCCGCTCGCGCCGGCCGTGTCGTTCGATGGCGAGGGCCTGCCGATCAAGCGCAACAACTGGATCGAGAACGGCGTGCTGAAGGATCTGTTCTATTCGAGGTTCTGGGCGGCGAAGAGCGAAAAATCGCCGACGGCCGGCCCGGGGAACCTGATCATGGAGGGGGGCACGGCGAGCCTCGATGATCTGATTGCAGGCACCGAGCGCGGCGTGCTCGTGACGCGCTTCTGGTACATCCGTCCCCTCGACCCGCAGTCGCTGCTGTTCACGGGGCTGACACGCGACGGGCTGTTCCTCATCGAGAAAGGCAAAGTCACGCGGCCGGTGAAGAACATGCGCTGGAACGAGAGCCCGATCGTGGCCTTCAACAACATCGATGCGATGACGGCAGCCGAGCGCGTGGTGAGCGGCGAGGGAATCGGCGGGCAGGGGCTGGCGCTCGTGTGTCCGGCCGCTCGCATCCGTGAGTTCACGTTCACGAGCGGATCAGACGCCGTCTAACAGCGCTTCCGGAGGCCGCCGGCCCCGCGCTTGAGCGAAACCGCCACGAGCGCCACGCCGGGCTATCATGTGCGCCGTGACGTGGCTTCGTGACGCGGTCGGCGCCGCCGCGCTCCTCGCGGTGGTCATGACACTCGGGGACGTGATCTGGGCGGCACTCGACCTTCCGCACTTGAGGACCTACGGCGTGGCGCACGGCGCGATCATGTGCCTCGTCTTCGGGTTGGTGATCGGCTGGCGCGCCGGACGGCTGTCGGCCGGCGCCATCGCCGGGCCGATCATCGGCGTCGTCGCGGCGCTCGCGTTCTACGCGCTCGCGGGTCCGTTACGCTACGTCGCGCTGCTGCCGGCGTGGATGTCGTTCTGGATCATGTTCGCGTTCTTCCAACAGTGGCTCTCGCGCACCGAATCGCCTGGCATCACCGCGCTGCGGAGCGTCGTTTCGGCAGTGCTGTCAGGGCTCGTGTTCGTCGCGATCTCTGGCATCTGGACGCGCAGCTCGCCGGGGTACCACGTGAACCTCGGCTCATGGTTCGTCGCGTTCCTCTCCGGCTTCGTGCCGCTATTCTTTCGGCATCAGCCTCGCAAACGACGGAACTGATTCTTCAATCAGAAACCACGTGATTGGATCGGGCGGGTTCACGCGCCTTATCTGTTCCACGGCTCGAGTGAGTTGGCAGCTGTACTCCGGCGGCGAGGTACACGATGTGCTCTTCGGGGCAACTGTCCGACGGAGACCTCCGATTTCCTAGCATTCTTGCGGACGCCACATGCCGGCTCGGTTGACCCCACGGTATACCGTGGGCATGCCCCGACGGATGTACGAATGGCGGTTCGCCATCGGCGGGCTTACGGAAACCGACGGCGACGCCACACGCGTGGGTCGCCGGACCGATGATGATTGATCGGATCCCTATCGAGCGCCCACGGGCGGACGCTGAGCGGACGGCGAACGAAAGGAAGCTGCGTGGACTGGATTCGAACGCTTCTCGAGATGTCGCCGATGACCACGTTGTTCCTGGTCATTGCGGGCGGCTACCTGGTCGGCGAAGTCAACTTCAAGGGATTTGCGCTCGGCTCCGGCGCGGTCCTGTTTGTCGGTCTGGCATGCGGCGCCCTGGCGCCGAAGGCAGCGCCGCCCGGCATGCTGGGCACCCTCGGTCTGCTGCTCTTCCTCTACTGCGTGGGCATTCAGTACGGCGGCGAATGGTATCGCGGACTCACGAGCCCCTCGGGACTGAGGGCCAATGCCGTGGCACTCTGCGGTCTGGCCGCCTCGGCGGCGGCGGCACTGGCGATGCAGCGCACGGGCGCCGCGGGCCTGCCGGAATCGCTCGGGATGTTCGCGGGCGCCACCACGAGTACCCCAGCGCTGCAGGCTGTTCTCGACGCGCTTGGAAACCAGGACGCTGCAGTCGGCTACAGCCTCGCGTACCCGCTTGGCGTCGCCGGACCGATCCTCTGCATGTACGTCTATCTCGCGATCTTCAAACC
>Ga0247830_10000420_pt1 | contig 15175 bp, 15 predicted proteins | sample 12C_Control_Day5_FD_207766 | JGI IMG/M metagenome (GOLD analysis project Ga0247830, IMG submission 207766) | Soil microbial communities from agricultural site in Penn Yan, New York, United States - 12C_Control_Day5 | ecosystem: Environmental > Terrestrial > Soil > Agricultural land | place...
GCCTACGGCAGCGTCTGGCGTCACGCCGGCCTGCATCGCTCCTTTCACGTGTTCGCCGGGCTGCCGTTGGCGCAGGGCCTCGAGACGTCCGACCTGCAGACCTGGCTTGCCGTCGGCGGCGGGTCGATGCTGTGGGAGGAGCTGGCGGCCGAGTTTGGCCACAAGCCCCTCATCGCCGGCCATACCGGGCGGAGTGCCGGCGTCTGGGCCTCGGCGCGGCTGGAGACAGTCGCGGACCTTGTCGGTGTTCGCGTCCACGCCGAAGGCCTGGCGGCAGATGTGTTGCGTGCGCTCGGCGCCGCACCGACCGTGCTGTCGGGCGCGGATCTGAGGGAGCAGTTGGCGGACGGGAGGCTCCAGGCCGCCGAGTGGCTCGGTCCCATTGCCGCTGCGGCCCCCGACCTTCAGCCCCTGGCGCAGCGGCTCCATAGCCCCGGCTTCAACCGCCACGGCATGTTGATCTCGCTCGATGTCCGCAGGCCGCTGTGGGACGGCATGAGCTCCGCCGACCGGGCGATATTCGAAGGCTGCGCAGCGCAGGAGTATCAGCTGTCGCTAACGGATGCGGCGGCGCACGCCCTGATTGAGCGGCAGGTAGAGAGCCCAAGCAAATGGCCGGTCCGGCTTGGCTGGTCGAGCAAGCTCGCCACTGCCTTCGAGCGAGCCGCGGCCGAGGCCGTAGCGGCGATTGCCGACATCGATCCGACAGCGCGCCGCATCCACGACAGCTATCATGCGTTCCGGCGGATGTTGCTCGAGCCTGCGACCGCCTGAGGCCAACGCACGAATCCCCCTCCCCCTTGCGGGGAGGGGTTAGGGGTGGGGGTGAGCCGCGAGCGCCGCGCGTGTGGCCTCACCCCACCCGGTTTGTCGCGCTGAAGCGCGCACCAAACCACCCTCCCCGTTAAGGGGAGGGTGGCCACGCGCGGAAACCGCCCGTCTGGCGCAGCGCTTCCCCGAGCACCATGGCGGCTGCCACCGCCACGTTGAGCGAGCGCAGGCCGCTCGCCATGGGAATGCGCACGGCCGCGTCCGCAGCCCCATGCACGGCCGGCGGCACACCGGCACTCTCGCGCCCGAGCAGCAGGCAGTCATCGGCGGCAAACGCAAAGTCCGTGTAAGCCGTAGCCGCGCGCGTGGTGAGGAGAACCAGCCGCTCGCCACGCACCCGCCGCACGGTATCGAACGCGGCAAAGCTCTGGTGGCGCTCGAGCTTCACGTGGGCGAGGTAGTCGAGCGCGGCCCGCCTGAGCGCCCGGTCGGACATGTCGAACCCCGTCGGCCCGATCACATCGATGGGCACATCCATGCACGCGGCCAGGCGCAGGATGGTGCCCGTGTTCTGCGGGATGTCGGGCTCGTAGAGGGCAAGGCGCATGGACAATCCACCCCCTTGTCATTCCCGCAAGCGTGCAGCGCGCCGGCGGGAATCCACACGCATTTCAACCTGGCGGACTGCGCCTGGATGCGCGCTCCGCGCTGCGCCTGGCGGGCATGACGGCGATGCCGGGCCATGCGCCAAATTGCCCCCTCGGGGCGCCGGCCGACAGCCTTGTGCACGGTCCAGAACAATGCCACAAGAACGCGCGTCAAATCGTCCTGTAGGGGGGCCGCTGGCGATCATCGACAATTCCCCTGAGACCCCGTCGGCGAAGCTCCGCTAGAACCCCGCGGACGCATCGCAGCGGAGTCTTCGGCGGCGGTACGAACCTGCTCCAGGGCGTGCCGCCGGTTTTGGTCGATCGGCAGGCGTCGAGGACGAGCACATGCAAAGGGAGGCTGGCTTGGCGGCTCACTCGGCGGAAGAGCCCAACCGTCGCGATTTCATCGTGATTGCGGCGCAGGCATTTGCGGGCGTCGGCGCGGCGATGGCCCTGTGGCCGTTCATCAGCCAGATGAACCCCGACGCCTCCACCCAGGCGGCCGCCTCCATCGACGTCGATCTCTCCCCCGTCAAGGTGGGGCAGGCCATCACCGTGTCCTGGCGCGGCAAGCCCGTCTTCATCCGCCACCGCACCCCCGAGGAGATCAAGGCCGCGCTGGCGACGCCGATTGCCGAGCTCCCCGACAAGAGCGCGCGCAACGACGACCTGCCCGAGCGGGCGCCTGCCACCGATGCCAACCGCACCAAGAAGGGTCACGAGAACTGGCTCATCATGGTCGGCATCTGCACGCACTTGGGCTGCATCCCCAAGGGCCAGACGATGTCGGACGCCAAGGGCGATTTCGGCGGCTGGTTCTGCCCCTGCCACGGCTCGCACTACGATACGGCCGGCCGCATCCGCAAAGGTCCGGCGCCGCGCAATCTCGAGGTGCCGCCCTACAGCTTCGCCTCCGACACCAAGATCAAGATCGGCTGAGGGATTTCGCCGATGGCCACCCACCACGAGTCCACCTACCGGCCGAAGACGCGCATCGAGAAATGGCTCGATGATCGCCTGCCGCTGCCGCGCATGATGCACGGGCAGTTCGTGGACTTCCCCACCCCGCGCAACATCAACTACCTGTGGACCACGGGCGGCCTGCTCACCTTCTTCCTGGTGGCGCAGATCGCCACCGGCATCGTGCTCGCCATGCACTTCATCCCGAGCGCAGGCGACGCCTTCAACAGCGTCGAGCACATCCGCCGCGACGTGAACTACGGTTGGCTCTTGCGCAACATGCACGCGGTCGGCGCGTCGATGTTCTTCATCGCCGTCTACATCCACATCGCCCGCGGCCTCTACTACGGCTCCTACAAGGCCCCGCGCGAGGTGCTGTGGATCATCGGCGTCGTCATCCTGCTGCTGATGATGGCGACCGCCTTCATGGGCTACTCGCTGCCCTGGGGGCAGATGAGCTTCTGGGCGGTGACGGTCATCACCAACCTGTTCTCCTCCGTCGATGCCATCATCCCGGGCCTCGGCACGCGCATCGTGCAGTGGCTGTGGGGCGGCTACTCGGTGTCGGGCACCACGCTGACCCGCTTCTATGCGCTGCACTACCTCATGCCCTTCGTGATCGTGGGTGCGGTGGCGCTGCACATCTGGGCCCTGCACGTGGTCGGCCAGAACAACCCGACCGGGCTCGAGATCAAGACGGCGTCCGACTCCGTGCCCATGAGCCCCTACGCCGTCATGAAGGACATCTTCGCGCTCAGCATGTTCATCATCCTGTTCGCGTGGTTCGTGTTCTACGTGCCCGACTACCTGGGCCACCCCGACAACTACATCGAGGCCAACCCGCTCTCGACGCCCCCGCACATCGTGCCGGAGTGGTACTTCCTGCCCTACTACGCGATCCTGCGCGCCATCCCCGACAAGCTCTTGGGCGTGGTGGCGATGTTCGCCTCGATCCTGATCCTGCTGTTCGCGCCCTGGCTCGACACCTCGCGCGTGCGCTCGGCCAAGTACCGCCCGATCTACAAGTGGTTCTTCTTCCTGTTCCTGATCACGGTGGTGGCGCTCGGCTATCTCGGCTCCAAGCCGCCGGAGGGCGCCTACGTGTTCTGGGCCCGGGTCTTCACGGCCTACTACTTCCTGCATTTCCTGGTGGTCATGCCGATCGTCGGCGTGATCGAGAGTCCCACGCCGCTGCCGCGCTCGATCACCGAATCGGTGCTGGGCAAGAGCGGATCGTCGGTACGGGTGGGGGCGCCCGCAGCGCCCGAGCGGCGTTAGCGGGGGGCTTGCCGATGATTGGGGCAATGACCGGGAAGCGGGTGAGGGTGGCAGCGGCCGTTGTCGCGCTGGCTGCGACCGCCGCGCTCGGAGCGCTGGCGGCCAACGCGGCCGGCGAGTCCGTGCACATCGACCGCCAGAAGTGGACCTTCGGCGGCATGTTCGGCCACTACGACGACGCGCAGCTGCAGCGCGGCTTCAAGGTGTTCGTCGACGTCTGCGCCAAGTGCCACTCCATCAAGCGGCTCTACTTCCGCAACCTCGCGCAGTCCGGGGGCCCGAGCTTCCCCGAGGCTGCCGTCAAGTCGCTGGCCGCCACCTACGAGGTCGACGCCGCGCCCAACGACGAGGGCAAGGTCCTCAAGCGCCCGGCCATCCTCACCGATGCCTTTCCGGGCCCGTTCAAGAACGAGCAGGAGGCCCGCTTCGTCCAGAACGGCGCGCTGCCTCCCGACCTCTCTTTGATCACCAGGGCGCGCGGCATCGACGCGGGCACGCCGTTCTACGTTCTGCCCTACGTCATGGCCCGCGACATCGTGAGCGGCTACCAGGAGGCAGGCTCCGACTACGTCTACGCCTATATCACTGGCTACAAGCCGCCGCCGGCCGGCATGAAGCTCGCCGACTTCATGAACTACAACGTGGCGTTCCCGGGCCATCAGACGGCCATGGCCAACCCGTTCGTCGCCGGCGACGGCCTCGTCAAGTACGACGACGGCACTCCGCCGACCGTCGACAACTACGCGCGCGACGTGGTGGCGTTCCTGTCCTGGCTGGGCGATCCCACGCTCGAGGAGAGGAAGCGCATGGGGCTGCTGGTGATCGGCTATCTCCTGCTCACCGCGCTGCTGCTCGGCCTCGCCAAGCGCCGCGTCTGGAGCAGCGTGCACTGACGCTGTCATCCCGGGGCTTGTCCCCGGGATCTACTGCGCGCCGAACTTCAAGCGTTGCCGGCGCGCAATCTTGTTCCATGCAGTCTGCGGAACGATGGATCCCGGGCATGAAGCCCGGGATGACGGTGCTACTTCACCGACGAGAACGCGGTCGGCGTCATCAGCGAGCTGGTGATGTTGGCGACGATGGGCCCGTCGCGCTCGCTCTCGGCACGGGCATTGATCCACGCCGGGTCCGACTGGAACGCCGTCCACTTCTTCTCGCGGTCGGTGAGCGATTCCCATGCCAGGAAATAGTGCAGGTCGTGGTTGCCTTCGCCGATCAGCACGGTCCAGAAGCCGGCCTGCTTGATGCCGTGCTTCTCCCAGATCTTGGTGGTGTGGTTCTCAAAGCGCTTGAGCAGGGCAGGCAGGCGGCCGGGCAGGCAGCGGTACACGCGATACTCGTAGATCATGTTTCTCTCCCAGTTGAGGGCGGGGCACTATGCCGCCGGGCCGGCCGGCGGCACAAGCGTGCGATTGCGCAAGGCTGCCCGGCTAGCGCCGCTCTTTGCCGGCGGGACGGAAATCGGCCGCCGACTGGGGCGAGTAGATCTGTAAGTCGATCTTCATCTTGAGGAGCTGCGGGAAGAAGCTCTGCAGGCCCTGCCCGAACAGCCACAGCAGCGCGGTCAGCATGATCAGCGCGGGGATGGCGGCAAACACCGCCTTGATGAAGAAGGTCACCAGCCGGAAGAACGGCACGTCGATGTCGGTGACTGTCGAGCCAGGCGCCGGCGCCGACATGGCGTAGCTGCCCTCGCGCTCGATCTGCGGCACCGGCGGCGGGCCTGCGGCCTCGCGCTCCCGCGCCTGGCGCTCGCGGGCCTCGCGTTCGCGAGCCTCCCGCTCCCGCGCATCCCGCTCGCGCCGGATGGTGCGCGGCAGGTCGTCGTCGGCCGTCATGGAAAAGGTCGGCTCCGGCATGCCCGCTGCTCCCGCTCGATCGCACAGTTGGAGCGAGGATCGCCCGATTGGGCCCTTGCCCGGCCGTCCGTCACGCCGGTACCCTGCCGCTCGACCGGGCACAGTGACGCAGCAATTTGGCGGTTTCGCGGTGCCCTCTCCCCATGCTGAAGAATCACGGGGAGAGGGGAACTCGGGAGGGCCTTCTCGGATGATCCAGCGCAATCCCGCCCGGTTTGCCGATGCCGACGAGGCGCGTCGGGTTGCAGAGGCCTTCGATCTGAGGCGCCTGCCGCCATCTTTCTACGCCAACCCCTACCCCACCTATCACGCGCTGCGCGAGCACGCCCCGGTGCACCCTCTCCCCGGCGGCGGCTATTTCCTCTCCCGCTATGCCGACTGCGTGGCCGTCTATAAGGACACGCACGCCTACTCCTCCGACAAGAAGCGCGAGTTCGCGCCCAAGTACGGCGACAGCCTGCTGTTCGAGCACCACACCACCAGCCTGGTCTTCAACGACCCGCCGCTGCATACGCGCGTGCGCCGCATCATCGCCGGGGCGCTGACGCCGCGCGCCATCGCCGACATGGAAGCCCCGGTCGCGGCGCTGGTCGATGGCCTGCTCGATGCGATGGCTCGCAAGGGGGAGGCCGATCTGATCGCCGACCTCGCCGCCGCCGTGCCGGTGGAGGTGATCGGCAACCTGCTCGCCGTGCCGCACGAGGAGCGCTTCCCCCTGCGCGACTGGTCGCTTGCGATCCTGGGCGCGCTCGAGCCGGTGCTGACGCCCGAGCAACAGGCCCGCGGCGAGCAGGCGGTCGCCGACTTCCTCGCCTACCTGCGCCGCCTGGTCGCCGACCGCCGCGCGCGCCCCGGCGATCCCGAGCGCGACGTCCTGACCCGCCTCATCCAGGGCGAGTCCGAAGGCGAGCGCCTCTCCGAGCGCGAGCTGCTGCACAACATCATCTTCATCCTCAACGCCGGCCACGAGACCACGACCAACCTGATCGGCAACGGTCTCTACGCGCTGCTGGAATGGCCCGAGGAGAAGGCGCGCCTCATCGCCGAGCCGCGGCTGATCCGCAGCGCGGTGGAGGAGCTGCTGCGCTTCGAAAGCTCCAACCAGCTCGGCAACCGCGCCACGACACGAGCCCTGACGCTCGGCGGCATCGACATGCCGGCCGGCACCTTCATTACGATCGGCATCGGCGCCGCCAACCGCGACCCCGCCGAGTTCCCCGACCCCGACCGCCTCGACGTTGCCCGCGAGCCCAACCGGCACCTGGCCTTCGGCTCGGGCGCACACGTGTGCGCCGGGCTCAACGTCGCGCGGCTGGAGGGCCGCATCGCGGTCCAGCGCTTCCTCGCGCGCTTTCCGGCCTATCGCCTCGCCGGCGAGCCCGTGCGCGGCGGCCGCGCCCGCTTCCGCGGCTTCCTGTCGATACCGGTTGCGCTCGGCTGAGCTCGGGACCGCTTCAGTGCAGGTCGGCCGGCACCTTGCCGCCGTTCTCGGCGAGCTTGGTCATCACCTGCTTGTGCAGCCAGATGTTCATGGACGCGGAATCGCCCATGTTGCCGGTGTAGCCGAGCTCGGTCGCGAGCGTCTTGCGCGCGGTCAGGCTGCTGTCGAGCTTCAGGAGCTTCATGAGGTCGACGATCGAATGCCGCCAGTCGAGGTCCTCGTCGGACTCGTCCTCCAGGTCGTCGAGAACCTCCGCCACATCCACCTGCCCGGCGGCAGCGGGCGGCGGCGAGGAGCCCGTGGGGGCAGAGGGCGCGACGCCCGGCGGCACCGGCGAGGCCGAAGCCTGTGCGTTGCCGAAGATCGCCGACATGATGCTTCCGAAGATACTCATGGGCCAGCTCCATTGCGAGCGTGCCCCCCGAAGCCCCAGCATAGCCGATCCCGGACACCTGCTCACGCATCCGCGCGACTTCGTAAACCGGCCCTTGACGATCCGTTGCGCATGACGCCCGGGGCAGCGCTTGCTATGCTGCGCTGCGGCAAACACGAGGGCGCGCGCATGCCAGATTTGAAGAGCCTGATCCGCACGATCCCCGACTATCCCAAGAAGGGCATCCTGTTCCGCGACGTCACCACGCTCATGGGCCACGCCCAGGGTTTCAAGGCCACCATCGAGCAGATGGCCGCTCCCTTCGCCGCCGCCGGGGTGCAGGCCGTCGCCGGCATCGAGGCGCGCGGGTTCATCCTCGGCGGTGCCATCGCCGATCGCCTCGGCTGCGGCTTCGTGCCCCTGCGCAAGAAGGGCAAGCTGCCCTGGAAGACCATCGGCCAGGAGTACACGCTGGAGTACGGCGTCGACATCATCGAGATGCACCAGGACGCCATCCGGGCCGGCGAGCGCATCCTGATCGTCGACGACCTGATCGCCACCGGCGGCACGGCGGAGGCCGCGGCCAAGCTCGTCAAGCGCTCGGGCGGCGAGATCGTCGGCGCCGCCTTCATCATCGACCTGCCCGACCTCGGCGGCATGAAGAAGCTCGAGGAGCTCGGCATCAGGAGCCACGTACTGATGGCCTTCGAGGGCCACTGAGCCCATGGCGCTCCATACTGATCAGCTGCGCGGGGCCATGGTGGCGATCGCCGCCTGGCGCGCCGATCCTGGCCGGCCCGTGGCGTGTCCCGTGTGTGGGAAGGCAGGTCTTGCCATCATCGACCGCTCGGCGCGGCCCTACGCGGAGTGGTATGCGCTCGCCTGCGCCGCTTGCGGACTGGACGAGACGCTCCATATTCCGCTCGGACCACCGGTGCAATCGCTGGACTGACATGAACATCGACGGCAAATCCTATCGCACGATCTGGCTCGCGAACGACGGCTGGTCGGTCGACATCATCGACCAGACGCGGCTGCCGCACGAGCTCGTCATCGTCACGCTCAAGACGCTCGATGATGCCGCCAAGGCCATCCTCACCATGCAGGTGCGCGGCGCGCCGCTGATCGGCGTCACGGCCGCCTACGGCGTGTGCCTGTCGTTGCGCACGGACCCCTCCGACGAGGGCCTCGACCGCGCCATCGCCCATTTGGCCAAACAGCGGCCCACCGCCATCAACCTGCGCTGGGCGCTCGATGAGATGCGCGCCACCGTCCGCAACCTGCCGCGTCCTGCGCGGGCCGCCGCCGCCTACCAGCGCGCGGCCGAGCTCGCCGACGCTGATGTTGCGACCAACCGCGCCATCGGCACCTACGGCGCCAAGCTGATCGCGGCTGCCGCCGTGCGCAAGAAGCCGGGCGAGCCCGTCAACATCCTGACCCACTGCAATGCCGGCTGGCTCGCCTGCGTCGATGTGGGTACGGCCACCGCGCCCATCTACGAGACCCACGACCGCGGACAGCCGCTGCACGTGTGGGTGGACGAGACCCGCCCGCGCAATCAGGGCGCTGCGCTGACGGCCTACGAGCTGGGCGCCCATGGCGTTCCCCACACCATCGTCGTCGACAACGCTGGCGGCCACCTGATGCAGCAGAAGCTGGTGGATCTCTGCATCGTCGGCGCCGATCGTGTCACCCGTAACGGCGACGTCGCCAACAAGATCGGCACCTACCTCAAGGCGCTCGCCGCCAAGGACAACGGCGTGCCGTTCTACGTCGCCCTGCCGCACTCGACCATCGACTGGACGCTCAATGAGGGTAAGGACATCCCGATCGAGCAGCGGGGCGCAGAGGAGGTGCTCGTCATGCGCGGGCGCACCAAGGCGGGGGAGATCATCGACGTCGAGATCGGCGCCCCCGGCAGCCCCGCGCGCAACGACGCCTTCGACGTCACCCCCGCACGCCTCATCACCGGCCTCATCACCGAGCGCGGCGTCTGCGTCGCCTCGCCCGAGGGCCTGCGCTCCCTCTACCCCGAGCGCCATCGGCGGTAGGTGGTGAGTAGGGGCAGCGCCCCCGTCATCCCCGCCAAGCGAAGCGCGGAGCGGGGATCCAGCCCCAATCTCCGCGGTGAGTTCGCCGCTGGATTCCCGCCGACGCGCTCCGCGCTCGCGGGAATGACACGCAGAGGTGAGAACGTGAGTGGTGAGATGGTGAGATGGAGGTTCTGCCGCGTGGTCGGGCGGAGCCTCCATCCGAATGAATGGTCTCCCCCCCAATCTCACCACTCACCACCTCACCATCTCACCCAACACAAGTCGCCTCGCAGGCCACTGGCCTCGAGGGTTCGGGAGTAAGAGGGAACGGGGCGCTTAGCCGCCGGACCGTATTTAGAGGCCTGAGCACTCGGCTCTTGCGCCCCGTCGCCGCGATGGAAGCTGCTTGACCGATCCGATCACCTAGCCCCAAACGCACGGATTCGAACCGTGTCGCCTTTACGCGGCCCCCCGGCCGTCCCATGAAGCCGCCCCTCGAGTGGCAGCCTCGCGAGCCGGGGTGCCAGCAGTATGACTCAGGTTTGGAGGCCGGGGATTAAGGCGATCGGAGTTAACAAGCGTCATTCCCGCAAGCGCGCAGCGCGCAAGCGGGAAGCCAGCCAAAGTCACGTCGTTGGAGTTTGCGGCTGGATTCCCGCTCTGCGCTCCGCTTGGCGGGAATGACGCCGAACGGCAACATCGCGCGAGCGTTGCGCCGCGGGCGTCGGGAGGATAGAAGCCCCGCCATGCCGCTATCCACTGCCAAGACGGCGCGCCGAGCCGCCCCGAAAGCGCTTATCCGCCGCGCCGCGGCCAAGCCGAAGCCCGCGCCCCGCGTCGGCCTCGTCTCGCTCGGCTGCCCCAAGGCCCTGGTCGACTCGGAACGCATCATCACCAAGCTGCGCGCCGAGGGCTACGAGCTCTCCGGCGACTATGCCGGCGCCGACGTGGTGGTGGTCAACACCTGCGGCTTCCTGAACTCGGCGCGTGAGGAGAGCCTCGGCGCCATCGGCGAGGCCATCGCCAAGAACGGCCGCGTCATCGTCACCGGCTGCCTCGGGGTCGAGAAGGACCGCATCCTCGCCGAGCACCCCGCCGTGCTCGCCGTCACCGGTCCCCACCAGTACGAGGCGGTGGTGGCTGCCGTGCACGAGGCCGTCCCGCCGCTGCACGATCCCTTCGTCGACCTGGTGCCGCCCGAGGGTCTGCGCCTCACGCCGCGCCACTACGCGTATCTGAAGATCTCCGAGGGCTGCAACCACAGCTGCTCGTTCTGCATCATCCCGCACCTGCGCGGCCGCCTCGCCAGCCGTCCTGCCGCCCACGTGATGGCCGAGGCCGAGCGGCTCGTGAAGGCGGGCGTCAAGGAGCTGCTCGTCATCAGCCAGGACACCTCCGCCTACGGCGTCGACATCAAGCATGCCGAGAGCAAGTGGAAGGGCCAGCCGCTGCCAGCCCGCTTCCTCGACCTGTGCCGGGCGCTGGGCTCGCTCGGCGTCTGGGTGCGGCTGCACTACGTCTACCCCTATCCGCACGTCGACGCCGTGCTGCCGCTGATGGCGGAGGGCAAGATCCTCCCCTATCTCGACATCCCCTTCCAGCACGCCTCCCCGCGCGTGCTCAAGGCCATGCGCCGACCCGCCCACCAGGAGAAGACGCTGGAGCGGTTGCGCCGCTGGCGCGAGATCTGCCCCGACCTCGGCGTGCGCTCCACGTTCATCGTCGGCTTTCCCGGCGAGACCGAGGAGGACTTCGCGATCCTGCTCGACTGGCTGAAGGACGCGCGGCTCGCCCGCGTCGGCTGCTTCAAGTACGAGCCCGTCGACGGCGCTGCCGCCAACGAGCTTGCCGGCGCGGTGCCCGACGAGGTGAAGGAGGAGCGCTGGCACCGCCTGATGGCCGCCCAGCAGGAGATCAGCCGCTCGCTCCTCGCCGCGAGGGTCGGCGGTACGATCGACGTCATCATCGACGAGGTGGACGAGGAGGGCGCCATCGGCCGCTCCAAATGGGACGCGCCCGAGATCGACGGCTCGGTATTCCTCAACGGCGCAACCGGCCTCGCGCCCGGCGACATCGTCTCCGCCACCGTCACCAACGCCGACGAGTACGACCTGTGGGCGGAGATCCCCTCTCCCCATTCTTGAATGGGGAGAGGATTAGGGTGAGGGGCGGGAGCTAGCTCCGGCGTTTGCCGCCGCCCCTCACCCCGACCCTCTCGTCATGGCGAAGCCATGCTCCGCATGGACGCATGCGGGGAGAGGGAGCTGATATCCGGCACGGCCCGCGCCGTCTCCTTGCGCTCGGCCAGCACCTGCTCCAGCGCGTAAGCGATCTCCAGCACGCGCGCGTCCGTGCCCTTGGGGCCGATCACCTGGATGCCGAACGGGAACCCCTTGTGGTCCACGCCGCACGGCAGCGCCACCGAGCACGCCAGCGCCGTGGTCGGTGCATAGGCAAGCGCCAGCCAGCGGATGTAGGTCGGCATCCGCTCGCCGTTGATCTCCTCCACGAACAGCTGCGCGTGCGGGAACGGCGATACGGTCGCGACCGGGCATATCACCGCGTCGACCTCGCGGAAGAAGGCGAGGAAGCGCTTGTAGATCTTGGTCTGCTCGACATGCGCGCGGCTCACGTCGGCGAGCGACATCTTCATGCCGCGCTCGGTGTTGTCGATGACGTTGCGGTCGAGCAGCTCGCGCGAGCTCTCTAGGCGCTCTCGATGCGCGGCGACGAACTGCACGCAGCGCAAGGTCTCGAACGTCTCGTGCACCACCGGCCCGAAGTCGGGCGCGCGCTCCTGCACCTCGCGGAAGCTGGAGCCGAACAAGCGCACGCGCGCACGGAAGACCTCGGCGATGGCCTTGTCGACCGGCGCGCAGCCGAGGTCGGCCGACACCGCGACCCTGAGCTGCCCGAGATCGGCGCCCGTCAGCCTGGCCGGGATGCGCGCGCCGTCGCCCGACGAGAAGGGGTCGCGAGCGTCGGGCACCGCCTGCGCGCGGAGCAGCAGATGCATATCCGCCACCGAGCGGCCCATCGGCCCCATGACGCTGAAGGGCGAGAGCGAGGCGGCGCGATCGACGTACGGGACAAGCCCTGGCGAGGGCCGAAAACCGACAATGCCGCAGAAGCCGGACGGCGTGCGCAGGCTTCCCGCGAGGTCCGAGCCGGTCGCCAGCGGGACCTGGCCCAGCGCCAGCGCCGCCGCCGAGCCGCCTGACGAGCCGCCGCAGGTCTTCTCCGGATCGAACGGATTGCCCGTTGCCCCGTAGACGCGGTTGCGAGTGTTGGCGCCGGCGCCGAACTCTGGCGTGTTGGTCTTGCCGAGCACCACGCCACCCGCCTTGCGGATGTTGGCGACGCCGAGTTCGTCCTCGGTGGGCACGTGGTCCTTGTAGATGAGCGAGCCCCACGTGGTGCGCAGACCAGCCGTCGCCTGCAGGTCCTTGATGCCGATCGGCAGACCCGCCAGGAGCCCCAGCTCCTCGCCCCTGGCGATCGCCGCCTCGGCCGCCTTGGCCTGCTTCCGGGCCGCATCCGCGTCGAGGGCTACGAAGGCATTGACAGCCCAGTTGGTTAACTCGATGCGCCCGAGACAGCTCTCCAGCAATTCGGTCGGTGAAAGCTGCTTGAGGCCGATCAGCCGCCTTGCCTCGACGGCTGCGAGGTCACAGGCGTCCGTCAAGATGGGCCTCCCATGTCAATCCGCAGCCCCTTGAGCGCCGGACCCTGCGGCATTGCGGCGAGAACCGTTCAGCCCCTCGCCTTCGCCGCCCGCGCCTTGCCCGACATCTTCTTGAGGCGCCGACGCACGGCCGGCGTGTTGCCCTGGATGCGCGTAACCTTCGCGCGAGGCGCGGCACGCCGGTTCTTCTTTTTTTGCTTCTCGATGTTACGTGCGGAACGGACAGCCATGATTTCGCCCTTCTACGTTCGCCAAGCCGCGCCATTTAGGCTCTTTCCAATCTTTCTACAAGCACTGCGTCGTTGTGTGGAACAGATCTTGAAAGCGTCCGTTCGACTTGGCCGGCAGATGCACTATGCTGCGCGATCCGAGACGAGGTGGGTGGGCTGATGCAGAGAGCTTTGTCGGACTTGCAGGCGAGGAGCGAAAGCCGTCCCCGTCTGGACGTAGAGGTGTTGTCGGTCGCCACCGCCAATCCGAAGGCAAGATTCAGTCAGCGGGAGACCTTCGAAGGGGCGAAGGTGGTCTTCCCGCAATTCGCCCGCATGGAGCCCCTTTACCTTAACGCGGCGATCGACTGGCGCCACTCCTGTGTGCCGGTCGATTGGTGCCAGTCCCCTCGCAGCTGGGAGGAGCGCACCGAGGTCTACCAGCGCGAGGCGCTGGTCCTCCTCGAGGAGGTTGCCACCAAGGCGATTGCCGAAGCCGGCCTGGTGCCCGCAGATATCGACTTCATCGTCGTCAACACCATCACCGGGCTCGCAGTCCCGAGCCTCGATGCCATGCTCATGAACCGCATGGATTTCCGCCCCACCGTCGAGCGGTTGCCGATCTTCGGCTTCGGGTGCGGAGGCGGCGTCGCGGGGCTCGCCCGTTCGGCCCAGCTGGCCCAAGGCAGCCCCGGCGCCAATGTCCTGTTCCTGAGCGTTGAGCTGTGCACGCTGTGCGCGCGCGCCAACGATCAGAGCCTCACCATGTTCGTCTCCGCGGCCCTGTTCGGCGACGGCGCCGCAGCGGTCGTGCTGCGCACCCCCCGTGCCGGCAGCGCAGCCGGTCAGGGTCGCGCGCTTGCCCGCATTCGCGCCGCCGGCGAGCATTGCTGGCGCAACACGGAGCGCATGCTGGGCTGGGACATCAAGAACGACGGCTTTGGCATGGTGCTCAGCCCCGAGCTTCCGGGCCACATGCGCAAGGCGCTGCGTCCCGCCGTCGAGGGCTTCCTCGAGACGCACGGCCTCGAGCTCGAGGACGTCGCCGGCTACCTGATCCATCCGGGCGGCCGCAAGGTGCTGGAGGCGGCCGAGGATGCGCTGGCGCTCCGGCGCGAGCAGCTCAAGCATTCCTGGTCGGTGCTGCGCGACTACGGCAACATGTCGTCGGCCACGGTGCTCTTCATCCTGAAGCGCGCCATCGAATCCGGCGACCGCGGCATGCAGTTCATGGCCGCGTTCGGCCCGGGCTTCTCGGCCTACTTCGTCGCCGCCGAGCTTTAGGCATCCGATCGAAGCGCATTGCCTCGATCATGAAACCTGAAGTTCAAGAGTGCGCTGCTCACGAAGAAGCGTGTGAACGCGAAAAAGCGTCTTTTGCCCACGGAGCCCATCCTTCGGCGCTGGCGGGCGTGGCGACGCCGGCGAGAACCGACAGGGCGATAATTGCAGATACGATCGTCTTCATGGCTCAGTCTCGTGGTTGGTTAACTGGTCGAGCCTCAGTCGCTCGCAGCTCGAGATGTGGTGCCAATGCGCAAGCGCCGGAAGGCACCGTCACTCACCCGTGATGAGGAGTGAAGGGACTAGGGTATCGACCTGCGCGGCGCCAGCGCCCGGTCCTCGAGCACGATCTTGTGCCACAGGATCGGCGCGTAGAGCGCCGCCAGCACGATGCCCAGCAGCCAGCCGCCGAAGATCATCGGCAGCAACCCGATCTCGGTGATGGTGATGACGTAGTTGGGGTGCGCGCAATGCCGATACGGGCCGCTCTTCACCAGCGGTTCCCCTTCCAGCGTGACGATGCGGTGCGTCCAGTAGCGCCCGAGGGAGGCGATCACCCAGTAGCGGGCCACCTGCAGCGCCAGATAGAGGCAGAGCGGGACGATCAGCAGCGGCGCATCGGACGGCAGCAG
>Ga0247830_10000422_pt1 | contig 15157 bp, 13 predicted proteins | sample 12C_Control_Day5_FD_207766 | JGI IMG/M metagenome (GOLD analysis project Ga0247830, IMG submission 207766) | Soil microbial communities from agricultural site in Penn Yan, New York, United States - 12C_Control_Day5 | ecosystem: Environmental > Terrestrial > Soil > Agricultural land | place...
CTCCAGAAGCTCCAAGTCAGCTTCAAACGCGCCAACACTGAAGATCCGAGAATTTGCTGGCCATAAGCCAGACCGGTGAGGCACGACTCGTGCCACCCGTATCCGCACGTCGCACGTCGCACGTGTCAGAGCGCAGCACGATAGATCTCTTCTGCGCCCTTCGCATCGAACGGACGAGGATTGAATGTGCCCGTCCACTGCTGGGAGGCCATCTGCGCGAGCTCAGGGATCGCTTCCGGCGTCACGCCGACGTCCGCCAGCGTCACCGCGAGGTGGCCGGTAATCGCGAAGTCTTCGAGCCGCCGTGCGAGTGTTTCGGCCGGATCCTCGTCGCGCACGCGGCGGCGGCGGTTGCCGAGAAGCGCGGCGTAGCCGTCCTTCGCGACAAGCGCGTTCCAGCGCACGACGTGGGGCAGCAGAATCGCAAGCGCGAGGCCGTGGGCGACGTTGTGCTTCGCCGTCAGCGGATTGGCGCACGCGTGCGCCGCGCCGAGCATCGACTGTTCGATCGCCATTCCAGCGTAATGCGCGCCGAGCACCATCGCTCCGCGTGCTTCAGCGTCGGCAGGGTGCAGCAGCAGCCGCTCGAACGCGTCGCTCAGCAGCCGCCACGCCTGGTGAGAAAACGTGTCCGACAGCGGTGTGCGCTTCGAGGTCACCGCCGTTTCGACGGCGTGCGCGATGGCGTCGTATCCCGCCATGGCCATGACGTGCCGGGGAGCCGTCATCGTGAGATCAGGATCGAGAATCGCCACCTTCACCGCCGCGGACGGATCGCCACACGCCATCTTCATGCGTGTCGTGGCGTCGGCAATGACCGCATAACTCTGCGCTTCACTCCCCGTGCCGGCGGTCGTCGGCACGCCGATCATCGGGAGCAGGGGAATCGACGCCTTGCCATATCCGCGATAATCGGCCATGACGCCACCATTGCGGAGTACGAAGTTGATGCCCTTCGCGCAATCGAGCGAACTGCCGCCGCCGATGCCGATGACCGAATCGACGTTGAGCGGACGTGCGAAGGCCACGCCCGCGTCCACCATGGCGCTGTCAGGATTAGCGGTGAACGCATCGAACAGAAACGTTGCGATGTGTTCGGCAGTAAGGGCATCGATGAGGCGGGCGGTGTGGCCGGCATCGCGGATGCCGGGATCGGCGACGACAAGCGTGCGGTGAAAACCGAGGTCCCTGGCAACCTGTCCCGCGCGTGTGATCGAACCGGGGCCGAAGAGCACGCGCGTTCGTGGTCGAAAGTCGAACGCAATCATCTAAAGTAAACTTTAGCACCCTCTCAAATCGCGCGGGATCGCCGACGCAGAGCCGACACAGCCGCGGATGCACGGCACCGCGACAAGGACACGATGAACCAGCGCCTGACCCCGATTCAGTGGTTGATCTGCGCCATTGCCGCCATCGGTTTCGCTTTCGACATCTACGAAGTGCTGATGCTGCCGCTGATCGTGCGGCCGGCGCTGCTCGAATTGACCGGCGCGGCCCCGGGATCTGCCGAATTCCAGATGTGGGTGGGCCGGCTCTTCTACATTCCGGCATTTGCGGGAGGAGTCTTCGGCCTGCTCGGCGGGTATTTGACCGACCGTCTCGGGCGAAGGCGTGTGCTCACGTACAGCATCCTGATCTACGCCGTCGCCGCGTTTCTCTCCGGGTTCTCGACCTCGATCGAAATGCTGCTCGTGTTGCGGTGCTTCGTGTTCGTTGGTGTCTGTGTCGAGTTCGTCGCCGCAGTCGCATGGCTGGCGGAGCTGTTCCCGGAACCGAAACGCCGCGAGAAGGTTCTCGGCTATACGCAGGCGTTCTCGTCGCTCGGCGGCCTGCTCGTGGCGACCGCAAACGGACTCGCCGTCACATATGCGGCGAGCCTGCCCGCGATCGCTGGCCTCGAAGCGGGACAGAACGCACACGCGGTGTGGCGCTATACCTTGATGTCCGGAGTGCTCCCCGCAATTCCGCTCATCGTCATACGGCCGTTCCTCCCGGAGTCGCCGATCTGGCAACAGAAGAAGTTGGCCGGCACGCTGAAGCGGCCGAGCATCGCGGCGATCTTTTCCCCCGAACTGCGGCGCACGACCATCGTCACGACGTTGATGTTTGCCATGTCGTATGGCGCGGCGTTCGGCGCCATCCAGCAGATCCCGCAGATGGTGCCCGGGCTGCAGGAAGTGCGGGCCATGACGCAAGGGCAGCCGGTCCCGGCGGCGCGCGCGATCGAGCAACGCGTCGCGTCGGACGTCACGAAAGTGCAGGAGATGGGAGGGCTCGTCGGTCGAATCCTGCTCGCCATCATCGCGGTTTACATCGTGAGCCGCCGAACGCTGATCCGCCTCTTCCAGGTGCCGGGGCTGTTCATCATGCCGATCGCGTTCGGCTACTTCGCCACACACAGTCTGCAATGGCTTTACGTCGGCGCGTTCTTCGCCGGGTTGTGTACGGTCGCGCAATTCAGTTTCTGGGGTAACTACCTGCCGCGCGTCTACCCCGTCCATTTGAGAGGGACGGGGGAAGGCTTCGCGGCGAATATCGGCGGGCGGATGATCGGCACGTCCTTCGCCTGGCTGACTGCAACGCTGGCTGTCACACCAGACCGGGCGTATGCGCCGACGAAAGTCGCGCTGGTCGCGGCTGTCGTCGGCTTTTCCGTGTACCTGGTCGGCTTGATTGCCAGCTTCTGGCTCCCGGAACCGGCGGAAGAAGAGGCGGAGATTCTGAAGGCTGAATTCTGAATGCCGCGTGCGCTGACGCAGAATCCGGATTACGAGGGCGCCATTCGCGAGAGCTTCGCACGACAGACGCTCATGTCGACAATGGGCGTCCGCATCGCGCGGATCGCGCCGGGCGAAGTGGATCTCGAGATGCCGCACTCGCCGGCGTTCTGTCAGCAGAATGGCTATCTGCATGCAGGCGCGACGGCGAGCCTGGCCGATTCGGCGAACGGTTACGCCGCGTTCACCCTGGCACGGGCCGGGACGGACGTGCTCGCGGTGGAATTCAAGATCAATCTGCTCGCCCCGGCGAAGAGTGAGCGATACCTGGCCCGCGGCCGAGCGCTCCGGTCCGGACGAACGCTGACAGTCTGCCTGGCCGAAGTCTTCGGCATCGACCGTGCGAAGGAAACGATGATCGCGACGATGCTCTCAACGATTATCGTGAGAGAGACTCGCACGAGATGAACGACAAGCTCGTGTCGCCTGGCTCGGCTGCAACATCCGCTGAAACGGCCGGGCCTGCGGTCGCGCCCCGCGGGACGCCAGCGCATTCGTCCCGCAGCATCCTCCGCGAGCTGGCGACGATCACGCTTGGCGTGCTGATCGCGCTCTCGTTCGAGAATCTCGTGCAGTGGGCACGTGACCGGGCGCTCGTAAGCCATGCCCGGGAGACGATCGGCCAGAAGATCGCCGATAACCGCAAAGAGGTCGAGTTGGTCGATCCACACGGTGCATCCAGCGACGACGTGCGGGAGTTCCGCCGCAACGTACTCGCCATGCAGTCGGACCTGATGCTGGAAGAGCAGCTGGCGCGGCGGCTGATCGAAGTCTACGATCGCGTGCTGGCTGCCACGAAGGAGAAGTGAGCTGTGCGCGTGATCGCCGGAATCGTGCTGCTTGCGGCTGTGTTTGCAGTCGCGCTGCCGTCACCGCAGGATGCAGTCATGGTGCTGCGTTTTCGCCAGCTGTGGGACGGAGATAGCCTGCTGCCGAATGCGGCGGTCGTGGTCAGAGGCCAGCGGATCGTCGCCGTTGGCGCCAGGGTCGCCGTGCCGGAAGGCGCACGGGAAATAGACCTGAGGCGCTACACCGCTCTGCCCGGACTCATCGATCTCCACACGCACGTCACCTACTACTGGGATCGGACCCCCGGAACGACACCGCTGCGACCGGGCAAGCGCCGCACACCCGAGGAGACCGCTGACGTCGCGGCGGAAAACGCGAAGCGAACGCTCGAAACGGGTGTGACGACGATTCGTGATCTCGGCGCGTCTGGAGGTGCCGACATCCTCATGCGCGACCGTGTTGCGGCGGGCACGCTGGCGGGGCCACGCATGTTCGTCGCAGGCCGCGGAATTTCAGCGGGTCGCGGCGGCGGTCCCGCGTCCGATGCAATAGCCGGTGAGGTGGACGCGCGCATCAAGGCCGGATCCGACTGGATCAAGGTGTACGCCTCGCGTGGCAGCTTCGACAGTGTGGAGACGACGCAGACGCTCACGTTCGAGCAGATCAAGGCGATCGTCGATGCGGCACACGCGGGCGGACGGAAAGTCGCGGTCCATTCATACGGGGCATCCGGCGTGAAGGATGCGGTACGCGCTGGGGCCGACTCGATCGAGCACGGCATCGAGCTCGACGACGAGACGCTCGCCGACATGGTCAAGCGCCGCACCGTGTGGGTACCGACGATCGATCACAACCGCTATTACGTGGACTCGAAAGAGGATTACGGCTTCAGTGACGCAGCCATCCCGCCGCTTCGGGAGTACATCGAGAAGAACCTCGATTCGACGCGCCGCGCATTCAAAGCGGGCGTGCGCCTCGGAATGGGCTCAGATGCCGTCTACACGGGCTTCGGTCAGAACACGAGGGAGCTGGAGTGGTTCGTGAAAGCGGGGATGACGCCCGCGCAAGCCTTGCAGACGGCCACCACGACTGCCGCGGACCTGCTGGGCAAGGCAGACGCGCTCGGCCGGATCAAACCCGGCTATCTCGCGGATCTGATCGGTATCGAAGGAGATCCTCTCGAGGACATCAGTGCGGTGATCAAAAGTGTTCGCTGGGTCATGAAAGACGGAATCGTCGTCACGCCGGCGCGCTGACACGTGCGAAGACCGAAGGTGTGTTCAGCGTTTCGTGATCTCGTTGCGCGCCTCTACGAGCTCCGGCCGGCTCTGCCCATCCGCGCCGGCGCAGATCTTCAGAAGCGATTCGTAATAGCTCCGCGCCTTGAGCGCATTGCCTGCGAGTGAAGCCGCACGGGCGGCGCCATATACGGTTCGGAATCTGTTCGGCTCCCGCTGCAGCGTCCGTTCGAATTCGTCGAGAGCCTCCTGAGGACGATCGAGCTGCAGCAGCATTTCGCCGAGCAGTTCGCGCGCTGGCGCCAGCGGTCCCGGAGTAACCGCGGCCTTTTCGGTGCCGTCCTCGAGCGCGGCGGCGTGGCGCATGTCGGCGAGTGCATCCTCTTTGTTACCCTCGAGCAGAGCGAGCCAGGCGGACGCGGAACGGCGCTGGATGTCGGTCTGCTCGGCCCAGTAGGCTTCCTTCTGCTGGCTGAGCTGATCCCGTATGGTTTGCAACACGTCGATCGCCGCGCGCGCCGCCGCCGCATCGCCCGACCGCGCCGCGCCGAGTGCGCGGGCGAAGTGCGTCAATGCCTCTGGGTACAGGTAGCGGCTGGATCGGGCTTCGAGCTTTACGGCGTCGGCCCACGCGCCGTGTTCGAGGGCATATCGGGCGGGGATTGCCGCCAGCGCAAAGACACCTGCCGAGCCGGGCGCGGCCGATCCGATCGCATCGGGATTGAAGCGCGCTCTGACTTCGGGAAGGCCTTCGAGGAGCTTTCGTGCGGCAGCGTCCTGGCCCGTCTGCAGGTACGCGTACGTCCGATAGTCCATCGTGTGCAGTTCCTCGGCTGTCGAGCCTTCGCGTCTGGCGACTTCCGCTGACGCGGTATTCGCCTCGATGGACTCCTGCCAGGAGCCGACGCGAGTGAACGTATGGGACGGCATGTGGAGCGCGTGCGGAGCCGACGGCGCGATCTTCGCGTAGCGCCTGGCGGCCGACAGCGCGCGCGCCGCAAGCGGAGGCACGTCATAACTGTGGATGATGTAGTGCGCCAGACCGGGGTGGTCCGGCTGGTTCGCGATCATCTGCTCGAGAATCTTTCCTGCCTTGAGTTGCTCGGCGTATGTCTTGTCGTTGGGCGATGCCGCGGCCGCGATTGCCAGTGCGTAGAAGATTGCCGCCTCGGTGTCTTTGGGATTGGCCGCCGCCACAGTATCCATCGCGTCACGGTAGGCGAGAATCCGCGTGCGTTGATCGACCGATTCGAAACCGTCATAGAGCTGCGCGACCGCATCGATGTACGCACGCTCGCGCTCCGTCTTCGGGGTGAGGGCTCTCGCGCGGTTCACGGCGTCGCGGCCCTGCTGCAGCACGGCGGGTGCTCGCAGCCCAGGAGAGAACGGGTTGCTCCAGCGGGTGAGCGCCACGCCCCACTCGGCCATTGCGCACGAAGGATCCGCTTTGAGCGTTGCCGCGAATCCGTCCAGCGCGCGTCCGAACTCGAACGAGTGAAGGAGTGCGACGGTGCGGTTGAACAGTCGCTGTGCATCGGCGTTGCAGGACGTCGCAAAGCTGACGGTCCCTACCTTCTCGTCCGCCAGGACACCATGTTCGTGCTGTTGCCCCGAGACGGAGCTCGCCAGGAGCAGCGAGCATACGAGAGCAGTGGCAATGCGATGGGCAGACGTCATAGGAGCACCCCGCGAGCTGCACATTCTGTCATTTCGACGTTCCGCTACAGTCTGCGTCCCGCGCCGCGGCCGAGGTCACAGGTATCATCACCCATGCACCGATACCAGCGGACGGGCCTCGCCGTCCTCGTCGCGCTGTTTTCCGCTGCGGCGCTCCGCGCGCAGACAACTGCGCCGCCCCAGACCACTCCTCCGCAGCAGCGCCCGGCGCCGCCGGCCCCCCCGCCACTGCGTCCGCCCACGAAGGGCGATGTTCTGCGCGGCGAGTACGGACGCTATCGCTCGAACAACGATCTTCTCTACTACACCCTCGACATCCGTGTCGATCCCGAAAAGAAGTGGATCGCCGGCAGGAACACGATTCGTTTCAGGATGCTCGAGGACGACAGGCGCATCCAGCTCGACCTGTACGAAAACCTCAGCGTGGACCGCATCACGTTCGGCGAGCGTGAGCTGAAGTACGAGCGGGAGGTGAACGCGGTCTTCATCGACTTTCCAGAGACCCTGCGCAAGGGACGCGAATACTCGATCGACTTCCACTACTCGGGCGCTCCCCGCGAAACGGGGAGGTTTGGCGGGATCGCATTCCGCAAGGACCCTGCCGGCAAGCACTGGATCAACACCGCGTGCGAAGGGGAAGGCTCGAGTATCTGGTGGCCGAGCAAGGACCAGTGGCACGACGAGCCGGCGGGCATGCGGCTCAGCGTGGCGATTCCGAACGATCTCGTCGACGTCTCCAACGGGAAGTTCATCGGCAAGACGGATCTGAAAGACGGCTATACGCGGTGGGACTGGCAGGTGCAGTACCCAATCAACTCCTACAACGTCTCTCTGAACATCGGCGACTACGTCCATTTCGCGGATCGGTGGGGCGATGTTCCCCTCGATTTCTACGTGCTCCCCGGCAGCCTGGACAAGGCGAAAAAGCAGTTCGAACAGGCCAAGCCGATGATCGAGACCTACGCAAAGATTTTCGGCGACTATCCCTTCGAGAAGGACGGCTACAAACTGATCGAAGTGCCTTACTCCGGCATGGAGCATCAGACCGCGGTCACCTACGGCAACCGCTTCGCAAACGGCTATCTCGAGCGCGACTGGACGGGCGTCGGCGTGAGCCTGAAGTTCGACTTCATCATCATTCACGAGAGTGCGCACGAATGGTTCGGCAACGCCGTATCGGCGGCCGACGTATCCGACATGTGGATCCAGGAGGGCTGGACGACATATCTCGAGGCCCTCTACGTCGAGAAGATGTTCGGCTATGCGGATGCGCTGAAGTACATCAACGGCTACAAGGCGAAGGTGGGAAACCGCCAGCCGATCATCACGCAGCGCGGCATTCATCGCACGCCTTCGCAGGACATGTACTTCAAGGCCGCGCTGTTCCTCCACACGCTGCGCAGCGTTGTGAATGACGACGAGCGATGGTGGAGGCTGCTTCGCGACGTCTATCAGCGGTTCAAGTACCAGAACATCATGACGGAGGACATGGTCCGTTTCTTCAACGCCGAACTGAAGCAGGACGTGACTCCGCTGTTCGATCAGTACCTTCGACGCAGCGAGCTCCCGACGCTGGAGCTCGCCTTCGACGAGAAGGCCGGTACGCTGGCCTATCGCTGGCGCGCGGACGAAGCACGTTTTGCAATGCCGATCAAGGTGGGCACGGCGGGCAAGTGGGACATGCTGCATCCGACCACAGACTGGCAGTTGATGAAGGCGCCCCTGCCGAAGGACGCATTCGAAGTGGCGACTGATCTGTACTATGTCAACGTGACGAAGCAGTGAACGTCAACATTCCGCATTCGACATCGACGTGGCCGGCCTAGTCACGCTCGCAATCGCGCTCGTCATCGCGCTGTATCTGTGCTGGCTGCTGGTGCAGCCGTTCGCGACCGTGATTCTCTGGGCCACGGTGCTCGCGGTTGTGTTCTACCCGATGCACCGGCGCATCCGGCTGCGCGTCGGCAGCCCCTCTGGCGCCGCCATTCTGTCGACGTTTGCCGTCGTCGTACTCATCCTGCTGCCGGCGACGTTCATTACGGTCGCGGTCGTTCGCGAACTGGCCGGAGCCGCCGACAGCCTGCAAGTGGGCCTTCAGCGGCTCGGGTCCATGTCGACGATTCCTGGGCTCGGATGGGTACTCGAGAAGGTACGCGGGTACGTGAACATCGATCCCGTTGCCGCACAGCAATTTCTCGCGGAACGGCTGCAGGCGCTCGGCGGCGCGCTCGCCGCCAGTACGCTGCTCGTGGTCGGAGGCGCTGTCGGCGCCGTAGTCCAGATGGTCCTCGTCGTCTTCACCCTCTTTTACATGTTCCGTGACGGCGACCGGATCCGCCGCGCGCTCTACGACACGCTCCCCGTCGAGCGGATCCAGATGCACGACATCGCCGTGCGCACGCGGGACGTGATCGCCGCCACGATCTACGGCGTCCTCGTGATCTCGGCGATTCAGGGAACGCTCGGCACGATCATCTTCTCGATCCTCGGCCTGCCATCGCCGCTGCTCTGGGGCGTGGTGATGTTCTTCCTGTCGATGATCCCGATGGCGGGCGCATTTCTGGTGTGGGTGCCGGCCGCGATCTATCTGGCGATTACAGGCTCCTACGTGAAAGCCGCGCTCCTCGTCGCCTGGGGGATCCTCGTCATCGGCTCGATCGACAACTTCCTGTCGCCGCGTCTGGTGGGCCGCCGTGCCCGGCTGCACGAGCTGCTGATCTTCTTCGCCGTGCTCGGTGGTCTCGAGGTGTTCGGCGTGCTCGGCGTCGTACTCGGTCCCGTGATCGTGGCGATCACCCTCGCGCTGATCGAGATGGTTCGCCATGCGCGTCGTCCTCCGGCGGAGGCGGACCCCGAGACGAGCATCATCGAAGAGCAGGAGCAGGTGCGCGACGTGGATCGATCCGCGCAATGAGGTCGATAGACTCGAGAATGATGAAACGAAGCGCGCTCATCGCCGCCACTGCCGTCTCGTTGTGTGCATCCACGTTGGCGTTTCAACAGCCCGCGATCCCGCCTGCTTCGAAACCTGAGATCCAGCGTACCCTGCAGCAAAAATTCGAAGAGCTGCACAAGGCCGGCTCCTTCCCCGGAGGCACAGCGGGATTCGTGCTCGGCGACGGCTCGAGCCTTGCGCTTGCCGTCGGAGTGTCGGACCGTACGTCGCGCAGGGCGATGGCGCCCACAGACCGCTTGCTGCTCGGCAGCGTCGGGAAAACGTACGTCTCTGCTGTCGCGCTCCAGATGATGGCGGAGAAAAAGTTTGCGCTCACCGACACGCTCGACAGGTTCTTCGCGAGGGAACCGTGGTTCTCGCGGATCGCGAACGCGTCGAGGATCACGATCCGTCATCTGATGACCCACACCAGCGGGCTCGTGCGCTACGAATTCAACCCGAAGTTCACGGCGGACCTGAGCGCGAACCCTGACAAGGTCTGGACCGGTGTCGATCGCCTGTCGTATCTCTTCGACGCCACGCCCCCCTTTGCACCTGGCGAAGGCTGGGAATACTCGGACACGAACTACATCGTGCTCGGGATGATCATCGAGCAGGTGGCGAAGAACAGTTATTACGCCGAGCTGCGCAAGCGGATCCTCGAGCCGTTCGGATTGAAGGATACGGTTCCTGCCGACAGCCGCACCGTGCCCGGTCTCGTCCAGGGCTATGCAGGTGAGAGGAATCCGTTCGGCGGGTCCGACGAGATGATCAAGGACGGAAGGTTCGCCGTCAATCCGCAGTTCGAATGGACCGGCGGAGGGTTGGCGGTCACCGCGCTCGATCTCGCGAAGTGGGGGAAGATCCTCTATGAAGGGAAGGCGTTCGAGGCGTCGATGATGGCGCCGTTCCTCGACGGGGTCCCCGCGCGGCTCGGGCCAGAGTCGAAGTACGGCCTTGGGGTGATCATCCGTCCATCGCCGCTCGGCATTACCTACGGTCACAGCGGCTTCATGCCTGGCTATCAGACCGAGCTGGTGTACTTCCCGGAGATGAAGACGTCCATCGCCGTGCAGGTGAATTCGAGCGCACCGCGTTCGACGGGCAAGTCGCTCCGTGCGTTCGTGCTCGACTTCGCGGTGATCCTCAGGGAGGCGCTGCCGAAATGAACATCGAGAAATTGCGGAAGCACTGCCTGAAACTGCAGGGCGCCACCGAGCAGATCCAGTGGGGCGCGGACCTCGTCTTCAAGGTCGGCGGAAAGATGTTCGCGGTCGCCGCGACCGAACCCGAATCCGGTCATCGCCTGTCGTTCAAGTGCACCGACGAAGGATTCGCCGAGCTGCTGGAACAGGACGGCATCGTCCCAGCGCCCTACATGGCACGCGCGAAGTGGGTCGCGCTCGAACGATGGGATGCGCTGCCGGATCGTGAAATCGAGAGCCGCATCCGCACGGGGTACGACCTGGTCTTTGCGAAGCTGACCAAAGCCGAACAGGCGCGAGTCTCAGGGACCGCGACGAAAGCGAAGACGAAATCAAAGACGAAATAGAAAGTACGCGTCACTATTGCACCGCGCGACAGATGTGCCCTCAGGGCGAGCGACGCCAGGCTTTTCGTGGCTTCGCCGCTGAGCGCGGTCGGGCGCTGTTACCCGAGGCAGAACAGCTTGCCGTCTGACGAGCCGATGACGAGCTTGCCGTCGACAATCGCCGGGGACGCGCTCAGCGGGCCGCCGGCTTCGAATTCGAATACGGTTTTGCCGCTTGCCGCGTCGACGACGTATAGCTTGCCATCGGCGGATCCGACGTAGACGCGCCCGCCGGACACCGCAGGCGACGAGTCGATCCTGGCACGCGTCATCACGGTCCACAGCGACTTGCCCGTCTTGAGATCGAGCGCGTGCAGCATCTTGTCGCGGCCGCCAATGAACATGCGATCGCCGGAGATCGCGGCAGACGAGTAGAACGGAAAATTCCGCTGCGGGTGCTTGTACCTCCAGATGATCTTCTTCGCCGTGAGGTCCACGCCGAGCACCTCGTTGTCATAGGTGCCGAAATACGCGTGGCCATTGTGAATGGCGGGAGAGGACGCGGTGTACGAGCCCGAGGCGAGGTGGAATACTTCCTTGCCGTCAGCGACGCGGATGCCTCTGAGGATCTCGTCACAGCCAGCGATGTACGCAACGCCGTCGACGATCGAGGGCGTCGAGTGCACGTAGCCCTGCGTCTGCACCTTCCAGGCGACCTTGCCATCCTTTGCGCCAAGCGCGTACAGATGCGAGTCGTACGAGCCGATCAACACCTTGTCGCCGGCCACGACCGGCGATGACTTCACCTCGCTGCCCGTCTTGAACGTCCATGCCGACTTGCCGGTGTTGACGTCGACCGCGTGGACGACGCCGGCGAGGTCGCCCACGTAGACGAGTCCGTTCGCCACGGCGGGCGAGGATTCACCGATGCCATCCTCCGACGTCTGGTACTTCCATTTCGGTTTACCGTCGGCGAGATTCACCGCATGCAGCTGTCCGTTCGCGGATCCAACAAAGACGACGCCATCGGCGATGGCGGCCGACGAATCGAGTGCGTCGCCGGCTTCATACGTCCATTGCACCTTGAGCTGCGCGGGCAAAGTTGCCGTCGTCGTTCCATTGAGCGCGGCCGACCCGCGGAACTGCGGCCATGCGGCAGCCGGTGCTTGAGCAGATATGGTGACCACGGTGAAGAGCGCTGCCGCGGGATAAAGGATGCGTGACTTCATACGTGTTCTCTTGTCAGGAGCTGGGAGCTAGGAGCTCCTAACTCCTGGCTCCTGCTTACCGCACGGCTACGAGCGAAGTAAGCGTCCTGATGAAGATCGCGTTGCCGCTGATCGCCGGGGTTGCCATGAGCGGCTCGCCCATCGGATTGGTGCCCAGCAGTTCGAACGTGCGGCCCGCCTTTACGACGAAGACGTCACCGTCTTCACTGGCGAGATAGAGGCGGCCGTTCGCCGCCACCGGCGAGGCGCTGAACCCGGCGCCGCCCGCGATGCGCTGCTGGTAAATGCGGTCGCCGGTCGCCGGATCGTAGGCGCTCAGGATTCCGTTGTCGGTGAGTGCGTAGAGCAGCCCGTCGTACGCGAGCGGTGTTCCGGTGTACGGAGCGCCTCTGTCTGTCTTCCAGGCGAGCGCCTTTTCGGTCAGCTCGCCGGACCCGTCCGCGCGGATCGCGTAGATCGGTCGCCCGCCTGGCGGGTAGCCTCCAGTGACGACGACGAGGTCCCCTGCGATGACAGGCGTGGGCACTTTGACCTGCGTGCGATTGTCGGACAGGCGCCACAGCTCTTTGCCGCTCTTCGGGTCGAACCCGCGGATGTACTGGCCCGAGTTGGTGACGATCTGCGTACGTCCGTTCAGCCGCAGTACGGCGGGCGTTGCCCACGAAGGATAGTCCTCGTGCTTCGAGCGCCAGATCTCCTGGCCGGTGGCGATGTCGAACGCGGCCAGGAACGAATCACGGTGACGGTCGTTCTGCACGATCACCATGTCTTCGAAGATCACCGGCGAGCTCGCCGGGCCCCACTGCATCGTGGGATCGTCGACGAGGCCGACATCCATCACGCCGAGATCGGCGCGCCACTTCTGGTTTCCGTTCATGTCGAACGCGAAGAGTCCTTCGGATCCCATCAGCGCCACGACGTAGCGGCCATCGGTGGCGGGGGTTGCCGAGGCGTGGCTGGCTTTCACGTGCCGCTTGATCCGCGGCACGCCTTCGTAGGCCGCCTTGTCCCAGACGATCTTGCCGGACTGCTTGTCGAGCGCAATCAGTCGCCACGTGTGCCGGCCGGTATCCGCAGCCGGGTCGATGCCGGCTTTGCTCGAATCACCGACGACGACGCTCGGCTTCCCCTCCGCGGCCACGGCGGTGGTGACGTAGATCCGATTGCCCCAGACGATCGGGCTCGAATGGGCAAGACCGGGAAGCGACGTCCTCCAGCCAATTGACTTCGCGGGAGCGACGCTCCAGCTGACGGGCGGCGCGGAAGGGCCGGCGGCGACACCGCTGGCGTTCGGTCCACGGAACTGCGGCCAGTCGGTGGCCGAGCCCACCGCGCCGAGGCAGATGATGGCCGCGAGCGCCGCCGCTGAGCTCACTTCGCCTCGGATAACGCCACGAGCTGGTTGCGATTGACGACGAAGAGCGTGCCGTTGGCAGGCACCGGTGTCGAGTACACGGAGCTGCCCATGTTGTTCTCCGCGATGACCTTCATCGTCCGATCGGCATTGAGCACGGTGACGTCACCGTCTTCATCACCGAGGTACACCTTGCCATCGATGACGATCGGCGAGCCCCAGATGGCGGCGAACATGTCGTGCTTCCAGATCTGTTTTCCGCTCTTCGCATCTACCGCGTGCAGGAATCCGCTGAAGTCCGAGAAGAAGAGGACGCCGTTGTACAGCGCTCCGGTGGAGATCGACCGACGGATGTCACCGTAGTGCCAGAGGCGTCCGCTCTCGGTGATGTCACCGCGCTTGGTCGGGTCGATCGCGTAGAGGTGGCCGACACCTTCGCCGTGCTCAGGGTCCTGGCCGTTCGCAATGTAGACGACGTTGTCGACGATGATTGGGGTGCTGATGACTTCGTTGCGCGTCTTCGGCCAGACGGATTCCTTCGGGTTCAGGTCGAACTCCCAGAGGCGCTTGCCGGTCTTGATGTCGAAGCCGCGAACGAAGCCGTCGCCCTGCCCGACGACGACCTGCATCGTGTCGCCGACCTTGCCCACCGCTGGTGAGGACCACTGCCCGTGCAGGATCTTCTCCCCGACACCCTGGTCCTCCCACACGAGCTTGCCCGTGGTTTTGTCGATGGCGATCAGCGCCGGCGAGCGAGGCGAGGGAACGTTCACATGGCTCTCGTCCTGACCGTTCGAGGTGCTGACGAAGATCATGTTCTCGTACGACACGGGCGAGGAGTTCGCCATGTTGTGCTGCATGACACCGAGCTCCTCCATCATGTCGTAACGCCAGATGACGTCGGCGTCGGTCTCTTTCGTGAGCTTCTCGTCGGTGACGGGTCCATCGTTCTTACCGTCGCGGAAGCCATCGAGATCCACGGCCATCACCTCGCCCCGGTTCGAGACGTAATACGCGATGCCGTTCTCGATCAGCGGCGACGAGCACACACCCTGGTAGGGCCAGTCGTTCGCACGTCCGGCGGCGAGCTTGTCGTGCACCGCCTGCCACATGAACTGGCCGTCGGACTCCCTGAACGCCATGACGACGCCCTTGTCACCCTTGACGTTGGGATCTTTCATCACCTCGTTGTTCGTGCCCACGAGCACGTAACCGCCTGAAATCGTGGGGTTGCCGTACGCCTGCGAGCCGAGCTCGGCGATCCACTTGACGTTCTTCTTGGTCTTCAGATCCCACGTGGTAGGCAAGCCCTTCATCGAAGAGACCATGTTGCGGTCGGGCGTTCCTCCCCACATGGGCCATGCGGCCCCGGGATCCGAAGCAAGCAGCGCGAGCGAGCTGCCCGCGACGACGAGGGCAGCGATAGAAATCGATCGTTTCATTTTCTTGGTCCAGTTGACGTGATTACTTCTTGTTCCGATACACCTTGATGTTGTCGTAGTAGATCTCGGAGCCGCCCTTCGGGTCCGCGTTCGGAACGTCGGCGTAGAGGCCGGGGCTGCCCTTCAGGCTGCCGATCGGATCGACGCGCTCGATCGTCCACGCGGCAGGCTCCGCCTGCCCTTTC
>Ga0247830_10000424_pt1 | contig 15119 bp, 15 predicted proteins | sample 12C_Control_Day5_FD_207766 | JGI IMG/M metagenome (GOLD analysis project Ga0247830, IMG submission 207766) | Soil microbial communities from agricultural site in Penn Yan, New York, United States - 12C_Control_Day5 | ecosystem: Environmental > Terrestrial > Soil > Agricultural land | place...
CTCGCCACCCCAGCGACCCCGCCCCTCCTGCACGCCGTCCTCGTCGAGCAGGGCCGTGCGCTCGAGATCGATGCCCACGAAGACGCGGCCCGGCGGGGTCCACGCGAGCGGCACCTGCCGAGCGTCGAACGCGTACCCGGCGAAGAACCGAGCGTTCTTCTTACTGAACCGCGCGGTGGCCCGCGCGATCGACGTGGCGCCCGTGACCGCCGCACCCCACGAGTTCCTATCGAGGGCGTCGTAGGTCTTGACCGTGCCGGTGAAGGTGACGGCGAGGTCGCCGAGACGAACGAGCCCCGCGACACCGGAGTCCACCTTCCACGCCCGGGTCTTCACCGAGCCCCGCGAGGTCGTGAGCCACACCCGGCCGCCCGAGTAGGCGAAGACGAGCGGCGTGCAGTGCGGGCCGCGAGGCGTCGAGGTCGCCACGGCGCAGAATGGCGCATCTTCCAACACCTGCTGCACCGCCGTCGACAGGAAGCTCACCTGGCCGATCCCCCTTCGATCGCCGGCCGCCCCGCCCCGGGTGGGAACGCGAGCATGCATCCGGTCCACAGGATATGGCTCGCCAGGCTCGCAAGCACACCCCCCGACCACCACGCGAGAGCGCCCCAGACGGCGCCTCCGACGATCGCCCCCGCCACGATCGGCAGGCTGCGGCTGGCGACGTTGGCCACGATGTACCCGAGCCACGCGATGACGGCAGCCGCGGCCGCCGTCATCGCTTGAGAGAGACGCCCCTGGAACAGACCACGCCAGAACAGTTCCTCGGCCGGGACCATGATCGCGAGGCTCAGCACGAGTGAACGCGCGAGGGTGACCTCGCCCGCCTGCCCGTACTGGTCGAGCACGTCGCGGCGGAACGGCGCCCACCGAGAGGCGATCCAGACGAAGACGCGGGTTCCGAGGTAGAGCGCGAGTCCGGTGCCGGCCCCGACGACCGCCGCGGTCACGGTCGAGGTGTCGGCCGCGGCGATCGGCGGACGCACGACCACGGCGGCGACGCCCATCGAACCGAGCACGACGGGCATGAGCTTCCAGACGTCGAAGCGACCGGTCGACACGAGCCACCAGCCGACGATCTCGGCGAGGACCCCCGCGACCATGACGGCGATCTGCATCGCTATGCCAGGAACCGGGTCTTCATGGCGACCTCGGCCGTGAACGCTGTCACGACCGCGAGGTAGTAGAAGCCCGTGGCCGATTGCACGGCTGACGCGCGCTCACCCTTGAGCGTCGCCCGGGTCAGCAGGGCGATCAGCAGCGTCGCGACCACCATGCCGAGCGCGATCCAGGGAGCCAGCGCACCCGCGGTGAGCAGCGGATTGAGCGAGGCCGAGCTCTCCACCCCGCCGAAACCGCTCGTGACGATCGCGATCGCCTCGACCACGATCGCGATCAGCATCGCGGTCGTGAGCCTGTCGATCGGACCGCGGCCCAACCCACGGTCGGTGAGGTACCAGTGACCCAGCAACAGGCCGACCGTGATCGAGCCGAGGAACGCAGCGCCGGCGAGCAGCTGGAACAGGGCGATCGGGAACGACTGGCGCCCGGTGCCGGCCATCGCCACGAGGGCGGCGATCGAAAGCACCACGCTCAGCCCGCCGAGGATGTGCGCCGGCAGATGCTGTTTCGCGAGCAGCAGCAGGAAGGTGAGCCCGATCGCGACCGCGGCCACGAGCGTCAGCGCCGCGGCCCATCGGCCCGGATCGTCGCCCGGGATGGACGCGGCGCGGGTCGAGAGCCACGAGGCCGCCGCGAGCACGAGCAGGATCGCGGTCGTGAGCGTGAAGAAGCCCCGTTTGACCTCGTTCCACAGAGGGGTGACCCACAGGAACGCAAGCGAGCCGGCCACCGCCTCGGCCAGCACGAGCGCCATGTAGCCGGCCGCACCGGTCACCGTGTGCCCCTTCGCATACGGCCCGAAGCCTACCCGCGGCGCCCGGTAGGCTGGCGGACATGAACGATTGGCGCACCTACGACGACGTGGCCGAGACCTACGAGCGCGTGCACGCGCCGCGATTCGCGGAGGTCGCTCGCGACCTGGTCGAGATGGTGGGCATCGCCGACGGGGCCGCCGTGCTCGACGTCGGCACCGGCACCGGGGTCGCCGCACAGGTCGCGGCCGACGCGGGGGCGAGGGCGGTCGGCATCGACGAGTCGATCGGCATGCTCCGCGTCGCTGGCCGGGAGCGCCCGAAGGTACCGATCGCTGCCGCGCAGGCGATCGATCTGCCGTTCGGGCCCGGCCGGTTCGACGCGGTACTCGGCTCGTTCGTGCTCGCGCACTTCAACAAGGTCGAAACGGCCCTCTTCGACATCGCGCGGGTGCTCCGGGTCGGCGGCCGGGTCGGGTTCACGTCGTGGACCGACGGGGTCGACGCCTACCAGCAGACCTGGCGCGAGATGGTGGAGTCGGTGGTGCCGAGGGAGATGCTGGCCCCCGCGTACGCGGAGGCCGCCCCGTGGCACGAGCGCTTCCGCTCGCGTACGAACGTGGAGGAGACGCTGATCGACGCGGGGTTTCGCAGCGTGCGGACCGAGGTCGTCAAGTACCACTGGACCTACGCACTCGACGACTACCTCGACGGCCTCCAGGTCTGGGCGACCGGGCGCTTCGTGCGGAACATGCTCGGTGACTCGGGATGGACGTCGCTGCGAGAACGTACGAGAGCCACGTTCACCGAGCGGTTCCCCGACCCGCTGAACGACTTCCGCGAGGTCATCGTCGCGACGGCGACGAAGCCCGACTGAGGTTCAGGCGGGGTCGGCTCTCGTGAACGTCAGGGTGCCCGGCGAACCGTCGGGCATCAGCGCCTCGTCGTAGAGCGCCGCGAGCTGGCGGCCGAGCCGCTCCACGTGGTCCAGGTCGTCGTCCGGCACGTTCGCGAGCAGCATGGCGCATCCTCCGACACCAGGGTGCAGCGTCGACTCCCCGCGGAAGAAGGCCGTGTCCACGTCGAGCGAGTGCGGGTCGAGGCCGTCAGCGGCGACGCGCCGCCTGACCGCGTCGCGATCGGCTGCGTCGTCGTATCCGTGCCAGAGCGCTGTCGGGAATCCTGCCTGCGCGAGCGACCGGAAGAGATCGACTGCATCCATGCCGTCGGCGGAGCGTTGGCCTTCGTCGAACGGGTCGATCATCACGAAGGTCTCCGCGGCCGCTGAGGGCGCCAGTTGCAGCGCGGCCGCATGGATCGTCGCGATGCCGTCGGCGTGCTCGACGCGTACGAGGTCGGCGAGATCGAGCTCGCGCACCGAACGGGTGACGTCGGCGACACTTGCGGTATCGAGATCGCAGAGCAGGTAGGTCGCCGCGTCGCCGAGCACTTCCATCGCGAGCCGCGCCGAGCCCGGGTACCGAGGTTCCGCATCGTCGGCCGGCGGCAGGGTACGGACGAGCCACAGGTACCTCGACGCCTCGACCGACGGCGCGCGAGGCGCCTCGCGCAGCAGCGTGAAGATGCCGTACTCACGCTCCCACTCGCGGTCGAGGGTGTACGTGCCTGACCCCGCGTGCGTCTCCCAGTAGCGCGCGGGTCGCTGGCGATCGAGCAGGTCGCCGAGCACGAGGTGCTTCCAGACGTCGCCGATCGTGCCGAAGTGCGGGTTCGCCATCGGAACGGGAGCCTACGGCAGGTCACGACCGCGTGGCGGGGCTAGGCTCGCGGGCCATGGAGTTCTCGGAGGTCGTCCGGCGTCGGCGCATGGTGCGGCGGTTCGATCAACGCCCCGTTCCTCGCGAGACGATGGATCGAGTCCTCGAGACCGGGCGGCGAGGGCCCTCCGCGGGATTCGCCCAAGGCGTGGAGTTCCTCGTGATGGATCAGCCCGAGGACCTCGCCGCGTTCTGGGAGATCACGCGCGATCCGGAGTTCGGGTGGGATGTCGACGACGTCGCGGTGGGACCGACGGTGCTCGTGCTCCCGATCCCCGACCCCGGCCGCTACCTGGAGCGGTACTCCCAGCCCGACAAGATCGCGTTCGGCATGGACGAGACCGAGCACTGGCCGGTGAAGTTCTGGGAGATCGACGCGGCGATGGCGTCGATGCTGATGTTGCTGGCAGCCGTCGACGAGGGCCTCGGCGGCTGGTTCTTCGGGATCACGCATGGCGAGCGGGAGCTCTTGGACCGCTTCGGGGTGCCGGAAGGTTTGCGTCCGATCGGCAACTTGGGGTTCGGGTTCCGGGCGGACGACGAACGACCGAGCGGCTCCTGGACGACACGAGAACGCCGGCCCTTCGAGGAGCAGGTACACCGCGGACGCTGGTAGGACGACTTCAGCGGCGGGTGAGGAACCCAGTCATCTGCGGGTGGATGGTGCAACGGAACGCCCAGACTCCGTCGTTGATCGCGCCGACGTCGACCCCGACGTCGGCGCTCGGACCGATCTCGGTGTTCAGGTTGATCTCCGCGATCGTGAACGTGTGATCGGTGTCATCCGTGTTCTCGATCGTCAGGGAATCCGTGCCAGCGGGCAGCTCGATGCAGTCGGGGTCGAACGCGAGGTCGGCGATCTGGATCGTCGCGGTCTCGACGGGCGAGTCGCATCCCTGCTCCGCCTCGGTGGTTGAGGAGCCCGCCTCCTCGACCGGCTCCGCCTCGTCACCGGAGCACGCTGCCACGGCGAACACCACAACCAGGACCGCCAAGATCGTCGCCTTCTTCATCGAAACCTCCCCTCGGCCGCCCGAGGATAACGCGCTACCGCGTCGACAGCGTGTGGTGAAGACCAGAGCCAGCCCACGACGTCGAGGATTCCGATCACCTCAAGCATGCTGGGCATCCTCGGTTCGAATGTGGCCGCCCGGCGGGCGCGGGGCTCATCGAGAGCCGACGAGCGAGCGTTCCCACAGGTCCCACCCGTTCACGACCCGCATCCCGACGCGTTCGTAGACGGCCGTCGCGCCCGTCAGATTCTCCGCGTCGACGCTCACCATCACGCGACGCACCCCTCGGGCGGCGAACGAGGCGAACGATCGCCGAAGGAGCGACGCGCCGATCCCGCGCCCTCGATGCGAGGCCAGAACCGCGAGCCAGTCGACCCATCCACCATCGTCGCCTGCGCTCGCTGCGAGGACGCCGATCGCGACCCCACCGTCCCGCGCGAGGAGCCAGAGCGTGGGGTCATGATTCGGACCCCCCGTCTCCTCCTCGATCCATCGATCGAACGGCGCCGGATGGTCACCCGGGTCGTCGGCGAACGCGTCCTCGAGCACGGCATGGACCGCCCTGAGATCGACGCCTGCATCGATCCCCACGATCTCGATCCCCTCCGACGATGCTCCCGGATCGAACGGTGGTGTGAGATCGATCTGCATGTGCCAGAAGTGGCGGATCGGACGCAGCCCTCGACGGGCGAGCATCGCCGCCACCGCAGGGTCGGCTGCGTTGACCGAGTGACGGAACCGCGGTGCCGGGACGTCGGCGAGGAGCAGGGACGCCCGCGCCTCGATCCGATCCAGCAGCCAGGTGCCGATGCCTCGGTCCCGGTGCGCGGGGTGGACCGCACCCCAGGACCCGACGATGTCCGGCTCCTCGCGCCTGACCTGACCGTACGCGACGATCGCGCCCGTGCCGTCGGTGACGACCCAGGCGTCGGCGGCGAGATCGAAGTCGGGCCTGCTCCACACCTGCCGGACGAACTCCGTGTCGAGGACGGGCTCCTCGGCACCTTCGCGTTGATCCGCCGCGACCACGTCGCCTACCGCGTCGAGGTCGTCGGGCATCGGTGCTCGGAACCCGTAGCCGACGGGGAGGTCCGTGCTGTCGTCGATCATCGCTTCGCCTTCTGTACATCGGCGGTGTCCGGTGGTCACTCGGAGAGGTCGAGCCGGCGAAACTCTTCCGCCCGCCCGACGCCGATCGTCTTCCCTGCTTCCTCGGCTTCTTCCAGCAGGAATCGCTCGAAGTACGCGATGCCCTCGGACAGCTGCGAGTCGTGTCGGGCGAGCGCGTCGATCTTCCGCCGCCAGGTGCCCGTGACATCCTCGGTGTGATTCGGCTCGTTCGTCCAGCCGAGCCAGACGTCGGTGACGTCCTGCACGCCGACGCCGTCGCCGAGGTGCTCGGGGAAGAAGTGAGGGTTGCCCGAGCCGGGGAACGCCGAGTCGAGCGCGATCCAGCCCGCGTTCCGATGATCGGAGTGGTTGTAGTAGCTGTTGCGGAAGAACACGGCGGTGGGGTCCACCGAGAGGACGGTCTCGGCGCGCACCTCACGGATGCGGCGCACCACCTGCTCACGCACGTCGTCGGTGTTCTGCAGGTCGCCGTCGTGCACATCGAGGATGCGCACGCTCGCGAGGCCGAGCACGTCGCCGGCGCCCTGCGTCTCGAGGGCGCGCACCCGCGCGAGCTCCGCCCGGTCGAGCTGCGGATCCTGCGATCCACGGTCGCCGTTCGTGAGCACGAGCAGGTGCACCTCTCGGCTGGCGTCGACCCAGTTCGCGAGCAATCCGCCCGCGGCGATCTCCGCGTCGTCGGGGTGCGCGAAGATGCCGAGCGCGGGGCCGGTGCGATGGGCGGGTGCAGCGTCAGCCACCGGGCCGTACCCCTACGCGGCCGCCCGATCGAGCACGAACCGCACCAGCGCTCGCACGGGCGTGCCGGTGGCCCCTCGAGGGCTCAGGTCGGTCCCTCGGTCGTTGAATGCGGGGCCGGCGATGTCGAGGTGGCACCAGGGCGTGTCGCCGACGAACTCCGCCAGGAACCAGGCCGCGGTGATCGCGCCGCCCCAGCGATCGCCGATGTTCTTGATGTCGGCGACGCTGGAGTCGATCAGCGGGCGGTACTCCCGGTGCAGCGGCATCTGCCAGATCGGCTCTCCGGTCGCGTCGCCCGCGGCGATCAGGTCGCGGACCAGCCCATCGTCGTTGCTGAACGCGCCGGTGATGCCGGTGCCGAGCGCGACCACACACGCCCCCGTGAGGGTCGCCGTGTCGACGATCAGCTGCGGCTCGCGCTGCTGGCCGAGCGCGAGCGCGTCGGCGAGCACGAGCCGGCCCTCGGCGTCGGTGTTCAGCACTTCGGAGGTCTTCCCGCCGCGATGGGTGATCACGTCGCCGGGCTTCTGCGCGGACCCGCTCGGCATGTTCTCGCTGCACGGGATCGCCGCGATCACGTTGATCTTCGGCTTCAGCCGGGCGATCGCCTTCATCGTGCCGAGGATCGACGCGGCGCCGCCCATGTCGTCCTTCATCGTCTCCATGCCCTTGGCATCCTTGATCGACAGACCGCCTGAGTCGAAGGCGATGCCTTTGCCGGTGAGGGCGATCGGCGTCGCGTTGCCCGCGCCTGTATAGGTGAGCTCGATCAGACGGGGAGGGTTCACGCTGCCCTTGCCGACGCCCAGGATGCCGCCGAACCCGCCCTTCTCGAGCTGCGACTCGTTCCAGACCTTGCACGTGAGACCGACTGAGCGGGCCATCCGTTGGGCCTCCCGCGCGATCTCGGCGGGCGGCATGTCACCGGCAGGCGTGTTCACGAGGTCGCGGGCCCAGCAGACGGCGTCGACGACGATCGACGCTCGCCTCACCGCCGCCGAGAGCCCCTTCGCCTCCCACTTCGGGTTGCCGAGGATGACGACACGCTTCAGGCCGTTCGCATCCTCGCGCTTCGTGCGATAACGATCGAACCGGTAGTCGGCGAGCCCTAGGCCCTCGGCGGCCGCTTGGACCGCGTCGGCGCCCTTGCGGGCACCGAAAGCCTGCGGGAACGTCGTCGCGACGCTGCCGAAGCGGCGTGCGGTACCGGCGGCACGCCCGAGTGCGCGACGCATGCCCTCGATCGTGACCTCGTCCCTGGGTCCGACCCCGACGAGCAGGACCGCACCGGCCGCGAAGCGGTCGCGATCGCGCCGCGTCACGAGCACGGACTCGCCCTTCTTGCCGGTGAGCTTCGCGTCGGCGTACGCCTTCGCGAGCCCGGTCTCGCGAACCCCCGGCCCGGGCTTGGGTCCCTGGAACACGGGCACGATCAGGAGCCCGGCCTTCACGTCGGCGGGAGACTCGCTCGAGTAGGCGTAGGTGGTCACGTGGCGCTCCGCTCCTTCGTCGTGGGTCTCGATCGGGCGCCGCGATTGGCGCGCGTTGCCGGGCAGTCTATCGGCGTGACCCGTAGGCTGAGCGGCGATGAAGCCGCGAGACATGCGAGACCTCGTCTGGTTCGACGACGAGGCGGCGCGCACCGAGGTCCTGTTCGAGACCGAGCGCATCTGGAGCCAGCTGATCTGCCTGCAGGGCGCACAGGGCATCGGCCCGATCGCCGACACGGGCTCCGACGCGATCATGTCGGTGCTCGCCGGTGAGGTCGCGGTGCAGGTCGGCAAGGGGCGTGCCCGCATGAGTCAATGGAACGCCGTGCTCGTGCCGGCCGGCACCGAGCTCACGATCCGCAACGCCTCGGAGGAACCGGCGGTCGTGCAGGTGACGACGGCGCCTCCACCGACGCCGTCGATCTGACCGTCAGATCCGGCCGAACGCGCCGACCCTGAAGCGGTCGATCGCGATCGTGATCGCGGCCGTCACGGCCATCAGCACCACGCTCATCGCGGTGGCCTGGCCCACGGATGCGGCCCCCGGCTGGGAGAGCAGGCGCACGATCGCGACCGGCATCGTCGGTGAGTCGAGCCGGGCGACGAACGCGGTCGCGCCGAACTCACCCAGCGCCACGGCGAACGCGAACGCGGCGGCGCCGAGGATCGCTCGGGAGGCGACGGGCAGCAACACGTCACGCGCCGTCTGCCACGGCGAGGCGCCGAGCGCCGCCGCCTGTTCCCGAAGCTCCACGCCGGTCGCACTGAGCACCGGCTCGACGAGGCGCACGACGAAGGGGACCGCGACCACAGCCTGAGCGGCCACCAACAGCCAGACGTTGCCGCGAAGATCGAGCACGCCCGCATCGAAGGCGACGACGTAGCCGAACCCGATCGTGACCGCCGAGACTCCGAGCGGCACGGCCGACAGGCCACGCAGCCATGAGCCTCGATGCGAGCGCGCCACCACCCAGGCCGCGAATACCCCGACGACGATCGCGACGGTCGCGGCCCCGGCCGCGACCCGCAGCGACGTCGCCACCACGTCGAGCGGTGAGATCGGGAGCGCGCTCCCTTCCCGCACGGTGCCCAGGTCGAGGTAACGGCCGAGCGTGAAGCCCGACGGTGTGCGCACCGATCGCCAGAGCAGGCGCATCGGTGGGGCGAGCACCGCGACCGCGAGCAGCGGACCGGCCACGGCGACGAAGGCCCGTTCCCCCCGGGTGCGGGGTTGCCGGGCCGCCTCGCTCGACGCCACCACCGGCTGGTGCACACGGGTCCGCGACTCGGTCAGCGAGGTCGCCCACAGCAAGCCCGAGACGATCGCGAGCTGCACGAGCGTCAGCGCCGCCGCGACCGGCAGGTTCAGCAGCTGCGACGTCTGACGGAAGATCTCCACCTCGATCGTGGCCCGGGCCGGCCCCGCGAGCAGCAGCGCCACGCCGAACGACGTGAAGGTGAACAGGAACACCAGGGTCGCCGCCCCGACGATCGAGGGACGAGCGAGTGGCAGCAGCACGTCGGTGAACCGACGTATCCCCGTCGCCCCCATCTCGGCCGCGACGTCCTCGAAGGCAGGATCGAGCTGCGCCCAGAACCCGCCGACCACACGCACGACGACCGCGAGGTTGAAGAAGACGTGCGCGGCGAACAGGGCAGCCAACGAGGGCCGCGGACCCGCGAACGCGGCCCCGACGACGACGGTCGGCAGCACGAACGCCACGAGCGTGGCGACCCGCAAGGTTGATCGTCCCGGGAACCGGAAGCGCGCGAGCAGGTAGGCGGCCGGCAGGCCCGCCGCGAGCGTCAGGGCCGTTGACACCACAGCCTGCCAGGTCGTGAACCAGATCACGCCACGCAGTCGGGCATCGCCGAGCACGGTCCCCGGCGAGACATCGCCGACCACCGACCCGACGATCGAGACGAGGGGGTAGACGAAGAAGAGGCCGAGGAACACCGCCGGCACGGCGGCGAGGGCGAGACGCCCAACGCTGGTCCGGCTCAGCCGAGCATCAGGTCGGTCCACGTCTGCACCCACGCCTCCCGCTCGGCCGAGACCCGTACGGGCGCCAGGGCGAGCGGCGACTCGGGTTCCTCGGCCCACCGCGCGAACGCCTCGGGGAGCTCGGCGTCGCTCACCACCGGGAAGACGAACATCCGCAGGGGCACGTCCTCCTGGAAGGACCTCGACAGCAGGAAGTCGATCACCTCACGCGCCGCCTCGGGTTCCTCGGTGCCCGCGAGCACGCCGGCGAACTCCACCTGGCGGTAGCAGCTCTCGGTGATCGCGGCGGTGGGCGCTCGATCGAGCGGCTCCTCGGCGAGGACCACCTCGGCGACCGGGCTGGTCGCGTACGACACCACGATCGGACGTTCACCCTCACCGCCGCCCGCGCCCGAGAACTCTCCGAAGTAGGCCTGCTCCCAACCGTCGACGACGAGCGCATCGTTCGCGCGCAGGTCGCGCCAGTACGTCTGCCAGCCGTCGTCACCGAACCGGGCGATCGTCGCGAGCAGGAACGCCAGTCCGGGCGTGGAGGTCGCGGGGTTCTCGACCACGGTGAGTCCCCGGTACCGCCCGTCGGTGAGGTCGGTGAGGTCGGTCGGAGGGTCGAGGTCCCGTCCATCGAACCAGTCCAGGTCGACGTTGAGGCAGACGTCGCCGTGGTCGACGGGCGTGACCGCATGGGTCGGATCGAGCTCGTAGGCATCGTCCACCCGGGAGAGATCCGGCGACTCGTAAGGAGCGAACACGCCTTCCTCCACGGCCTTCGGGAACAGGTTGCCGTCGACCCCGAACAGCACGTCGCCCTCCGGGTTCCCGGCGGTCAGGATCGCTCTGTTCACGAGCTGCCCGGCATCGCCGGCCGGCACGATCTGCAGGTCGATGCCGCTCTCACGCTCGAACGAACGCACCACGTCCCGGCTGACGTCGAAGGAATCGTGCGTGAGCAGGACGATCGTGGGCTGTCCTCGGTCAGACGACGTCTCGCTGCCCGAGCAGGCCGCGGCGAGGAACACCGCGGCGGCGAGGAACACGACCGGCATGCGCACGCTCATCCGTCAACCTCGGCCCCGGGCCGGACGGCGAGGACGACGCCGACGGCGACCTCGATCACGGCGCGCACGGAGTCGAAGCGATTGCTCACCCCGAGGCTCGAGCCGGGTTCCAACACGGCGCCGTCGAGCGGCCACCGCAGGCCCTCGGTGCGGACGCCGTGAGCCGGCCCACCGAGTGCGAGCAGGCTGATCAGCTCGCCGGGTCCCCCGACGAGCTCCCGCCGCCCCCGCACGACGTGCAGGCGCGACGCTCCGAAGATCGCGTCGACCTCGACCGCAGCGTGACGTGGCGACGCCAGCAGCACGGCGTTCGCGAGCGTGTGGTCGAGGCGTCCGTGGTCTCCGCCGACGACGACGATACGGCCCGCACCCGCCACGATCGCGTCGGTGATCGCGAGATCGAGGTCGGTGGCGTCCTTGTCCTCGGGATGGCGTCGCACCTCGCCGCCCGCTCCTTCGAAGGCCTCGAGGTCGCCCGGGTCCACCGAGTCGAGGTCGCCCACCAGCACATCGACGGCGACACCGAGCCGTTTCGCTTCCGCCAGCCCGATGTCGGCCGCGAACACGAGCGCGTCGTCGGGCACGTCGATCCGAAGGCGTGCGGGACCGCCGCCGCAGAAGATGAATGCCGTTCGCACCGCTGGAACTCCCTCCGCCGGCATTACCCGGTTCAGGTTCGTCGGGTCGCCGACGCCATCAGCCGGCCTCTCAGCCCGGTCCCCCGAGCTCCCCGTGTCCTGTCCCGAGTATGGCAGAGCTCAGGTCCGGGCCGGGCCCGTGGCGATCAGGTAGGCGCGGAGCCCGTGCATCGCGCGGCCCATCAGCACCCGCATCACCGGTCGGTAGAGCGTCGCGGCGAGCTCGCCGACCACGGGCGTCGCGAGGCGGATGTCCTCCCGCCAGGTGAAGCGGGTGCCGCCCTCGATCGGATCGAGGAGCCACGTGCCCGTGCCGGTCACGACGGAGCCGTGGCGGATGTCGAGGCGACGCGGCGGATCCCAGGTCACGACCTCCATCGGCTCGGTGAACGCCGGCGCGCCCAGGATGCGCGTGCGCACGGCGAGCCGCACGCCAACGCCTTCCCGCTCGTCGGACACGACCGTCACGCTGTCGGCGTCGAGCATCCAGTCCGCCTGGCGCTCCCAGTCCATCAGCACGGTCCAGGCTTCCTCGAGGGGAACCGGCAGCACGACCTCGCGTTCGACCAGCACGGTTCGGAGTCTAGGCGGCGGCACCGTGCAGGAACGATGCACGCGTAAGCTTCGCCCATGGCGCGCGGGGCGGTCGTGGCGGCGGCGATGGCGACCGCGCGAGGCGCGCGCCCCTCCGTCGATCCGGCCACGACGACCGACGGTGGCATCGGGGTCGCATGGGACGACGACGGCGTGATCGCGTATGTGGGCTCGGTCGACGGCCTTCCCTGGGACCCGGTGCTCGGCGAGGTCGATCGCGGCTGCGTCGTGCCCGGCTTCGTCGACCAGCACACCCATGTGCCGTTCGTCGGATGGCGCGCCGACGAGTTCGAGGCTCGCCTGCGGGGCGTCTCGTACCGGGAGCTGCACGGCGGCGACGGGGGCATCTTCCGGTCGGCGCGCATGTTCGCAGAAGCGAGCGACGAGGAGGTGCTGGCCTTCTCGCGTGCCCTGCTCAACGAGATGCTCACGCACGGCACCACGGCGCTCGAGCTGAAGACCGGCTACGGCCTCTCCGTCGAGCAGGAGCTGCGAGGCGCCCGGCTGGCGCGTCGGCTGGCCGCCGACGCGCCGCAGACGTGCTCGGTCACGCTCCTCGCCGCCCATGCCGTGCCGGTGGGAGTGGAACGAGGTGACTGGGTGCGAACGGCGTGCGATGAGCTGATCCCTGAAGCCGCACGGAAAGGTCTCGCTGACGCCGTCGACGTCTACGTGGAGGACATCGCGTTCTCGATCGGGGACCTCGAGGCGATCGCGTCGGCGACGGATGCGGCCGGGCTGGCGCTGCGTGTGCACGCCGACCAGCTCGGCGACTCGGGTGCGGCCGCGGCGGCGGCTCGCCTCGGCGCCCGCAGCGCCGACCACCTGAACCACTGCTCCCCCGACGGCGTCGGCGCGCTCGCAGCGAGCGCGACCGTCGCCGGCCTGCTGCCGGCCTCGACGTTCTTCCTTCGCGGGACGCCGGCCCCCGCCCGGGCGCTCCGCGAGGCCCGCGCGCCGATCGCGCTCGCGACCGATGCGAACCCGGGCACGTCGCCCGTGGTCTCGATGCCCGAGGTGATCGCGATGGCGGCGAGCGTCTACGAGGTGCCGCCGCTCGAGGCGCTGACGGCCGCGACGCTGAACCCCGCATGGGTGCTGGGTCTCGCCGACCGCCTGGGAACCCTGGAGCACGGGAAGCGCGCCGACCTCGTGCTGCTCGAGGAGGCGTCGTTCGCCAATGTGCCGTATCGCCCCGGGCACGATCCCGTCGTCGCGACGATCGTCGCCGGCGAGGTCGCGCACCGTCGAGCTCGCCGCTCGACCCGCGGCGACTAGTCCAGCGGGCCGATCGCGGCTTCCGCGGCCGCGACCAGACGCGCCTGCCGCACGAGGCTCACGGCGTCGGCGATATCCGGGCCGAACTCACGGTCGGCCTCGAAGAACGGCACGCGAGCCCTGATCGCCCCGTGCACCTCGCGGGTCGCCGGACCCGGCTCGAGCGGCGCCCGCAGGTCGAGCGCCTGCGCGGCCGCGAGCGCCTCGAGGGCGATCACGGTCTCGGCGTTCGAGACGACCTCGCGCGCATGCCGGGCCGAAGTCATGCCCATGCTCACGTGGTCCTCCTGCCCGGCGCTCGAGGGGATCGAGTCGACCGAGGCAGGGTGCGCGAGCGACTTGCACTCGCTCACGAGTGAAGCAGCCGTGTACTGCACGAGCATGAAGCCGGAGTTCAGCCCCGAGCCGTGCACGAGGAACGGCGGCAGCCCGTTGGACTGATGCTCGTCGAGCAGGCGGTAGAGGCGGCGCTCGGAGATCGACGCGAGCGAGACGAGCGCGGTCGCCACGGTGTCGAGCGCCACAGCCACCGGCTGCCCGTGGAAGTTCCCCCCACTCATGACCTCGCCGCCGTCGGGCAGCACGATCGGGTTGTCGCTCACACTGTTCATCTCGATCGTGAGTACGCCGCTCGCGTACGCGAGCGCGTCGCGGGTCGCGCCGTGCACCTGCGGCGCGCACCGCAGCGAGTAGGCGTCCTGCACCAGGTGCGCGGACTCCCGGTGGGAGGCGAGGACGGGAGACGAGGAAAGCAGCCGGCGAAGGTTCGCAGCACTCGCGGCCTGTCCGGGGTGTGGCCGCAGCGCCTGCAACCGCTCGTCGAAGGGACGGTCGGTGCCGAGCGACGCCTCGATCGTCATCGCCGCGACGACGTCGGCGGTTCGTGCGAGCGACGCGGCGCGCTCGGTCGCCAGGATACCGATCGCGAGCATGCCCTGGGTGCCGTTCACGAGGGCGAGTCCTTCCTTCGCCTCGAGCGTCAGCGACGAGAGCCCGGCGCGGGCCATCGCAGCGGGGGCCGGTTCCGTGCCGCCCTCCGGGGCCAACACCTCACCGTGGCCGATCAGCGGCAGGGCGAGGTTCGCGAGAGGGGCGAGGTCGCCGGACGCCCCGAGCGATCCCTGTTGGGGGACGGCCGGGATCACATCCTCGTTCAGCATCGAGACCATCAGTCCGACCACCTCGGGCCGCACTCCGGAATGCCCGAGGGCCAGCACGTGGGCTCGCAGCAGGAGCATCGCGCGCGCCTCTTCACGCGGCAGGGGCGTGCCCACGGCAGTCGCGTGCGATCGCACGATGCCGTGCTGCAGCGTCGAGGCCTGCGCCGGATCGACACGGGTGTGGGCGAGCGCCCCGAACCCGGTCGTGACCCCGTAGATCGTGGCGCCGCTCGCGACGGCATCGTCGATCACCACACGCGCCGACGCGACCTTTGCCCGGGCGTCGTCACCGAACGAGACGGGCGCCCCGCCGGCGACTGCCACCACGTCGGACGCCTCGAGCCGGCTACCGATCGCGA
>Ga0247830_10000427_pt1 | contig 15038 bp, 14 predicted proteins | sample 12C_Control_Day5_FD_207766 | JGI IMG/M metagenome (GOLD analysis project Ga0247830, IMG submission 207766) | Soil microbial communities from agricultural site in Penn Yan, New York, United States - 12C_Control_Day5 | ecosystem: Environmental > Terrestrial > Soil > Agricultural land | place...
TAAGATGAAGGTTTGGTGTCAGTCCGGTAACGTGCGGAGTGGTCGATGAGAATGCTGTGGCAGGGGCCGTCACGTCCTCTGGCCTGGTGGTGGGCGTTCCTGACGTTGGCCAGCATCGGCAATGTCGCGCTCTGGTTCCTGCTCTATCGCCAGTTCTACATGGCGCCGACGGGGACCCTTGGCGGCGCCACGGACATCGAACTCATGCTATTCCTCTGCGCAGCCTACGTGTTTGGCTGCGCCTTCAGGTCGGTTCTCCCGCGCGCGGACGTTCAACGAATCTGCTTGTTCGATACCTGGCTATCGAGCGTTGTCATCGGCCGGTCCGTGGCGACTGTGGCGGAGATCTCGTTCGCCGCCCAATGGGCCATCGTCCTGCGCCAGTTGGGCGGGATGGCCGGAGCGGACACCACCTTGACGGTGGCCGCGATCGTCGTGCCGCTGATCGTCGTCGCGCAGTGCTGCTCGTGGTACGGCGTGTTGACGACCAACTATCTGGCCAATGCGATCGAGAATTCGATCTGGGCGGTCGCTTTCCTCTTGGTTGGCATTGCCGTCTGCCGGTTGCTGCCGGAGTTCGAGGGCATCGTTCGCGTGGGCCTCGTCGTCGCAATCATCGGGATTGCAGGGTACTTGGCTTTTCTCATAACCATCGACGTCCCGATGTACCTCAGCCGATGGCAGGAGAGCATTGCAGACGGGCAGGAAGCCCTACGCCCCATGCAGGGTCTGCGGGATGCGTGCACGCGCTGGGTGGTGACGCATGACTTTGCTCACTGGAAGGATGAGATTGCCTGGATGTCGCTCTACTTCACGGCGGCTGTGTGGGCGAGCCTGGCCCTTTGCCTCGTCTCCTGTCTCGAAGGCGGTGTTTCGCGATATCGCATCGAGCCTGCTGCCGAGGCTTTGAGTATCGAACGGCGCCAACACGCGACAATCGAAGCGCGTGAACCCAACAGGCCTGCGCTGGATCGGTGAGGAAGCGGCACCGCCGTCTTCATGGTCTCCGGCGCAAACCGGTGGCCGACGACCGAGGCTCCTCAGGGGAAGCGTGTCGGCATTGCGTCAGGCAGCGTGGCACGGGGCCCCATGCGCGCGATCCATGCGGTTCGCCGGCCCCTGTCCTGCCGGGGCGCCGGTATCGCGGTGCCCGCGAACAGGCTAGATTGGCACAAAAGCGGCGATCAAGCCCGCCCGAGGAGCCTCTCATGCGCGAGCGCCTGCATTTCCTGCTGCTCAACGTCGGCCACTACCTCGACCATCTGTTCACGCTGATCTTCGCCACGGTGGCGGCGCTCGCGCTGCATCGCGAGTGGGGCCTGGGCTATGCCGAGCTCTTGAAGTACGCCACGCCCGGTTTCTTCGCCTTCGGCGTATTCGCGCTTCCCGCCGGCTGGATCGCCGACAAGTGGAGCCGCGACGGCATGATGAGCGTGTTCTTCATCGGCATCGGGTTCGCCTCGATCGCCACCTCGTTCGCGCACACGCCGCTCGAGATCGGCATTGGCCTGTTCGTCGTCGGCGTATTCGCCGCCATCTACCACCCGGTCGGCCTCGCCATCGTGGTGGAGAAGTGGAAGAACACGGGCATGCGCATCGCCGTCAACGGCGTCTGGGGAAACCTCGGCGTCGCCAGCGCCGCGCTGCTCACCGGCTACTTCATCGATCACGGCGGCTGGCGCACGGCATTCGTGGTGCCGGGCGTCGTCTCGATCCTGATCGGCATCGGCTATACCGTCCTGATGTGGGAGGAGATCATCCATCCCAAGCATCGTGCCAAGGCGAAGGCCGCGGCAGCCGTGCTGCCGGCCGATATCAAGGCCTTGCTGGTGCGGGTGTCGGCCATCGTGTTCCTGACGACGGCGGTCTCCAGCATCGTCTTCCAGTCGACGACGTTCGCGCTGCCCAAGGTGTTCGACGAGCGGCTCGGCGGCCTCACGGTGTCGGCGACGGCCGTGGGCGGGCTGGCATTCCTAGTGTTTGCGCTGGGCTCCATGGGCCAGCTGGTCGTCGGCCATTACCTCGACCGGCTGGGGCCGCGCACGGTGTTCATCGCGGCTGCGGCGATCCAGCTGGTGTTCTTCGCGATCATGCCTGGCCTGTACGACTGGGCGGCGCTGCTGTGCGCCATGGCCTTCATGCTGGCGGCCTTCGGCCAGATCCCCATCAACGACTACATGATCGGCCGCCTGGCGGACGGGGAATGGCGGGCGCGCATCTACGGTGTGCGCTACGTGGTGAGCTTCACGGTGCTGGCGGCGGCCCTGCCGCTCATCGCCTTTGTCTACGAGAACTGGGGCTTCGACGCCCTGTTCCGCGTGCTCGCCGTATCCGCGGGCGTGATCCTCGCGGCGGTGCTCATGCTGCCGCAGCGCCTGCCGCGGGCCGAGCCCGTGGCGGCAAGAGCGTAGACAGCCGCCTGCGCCCGCCTCTCATCGCGCCATTTCGCGCGCAAACGCCGCCACCGCATCGGCGGCGGCGGCGAGGTTGCCCTTGCGGGTGAAGCCCGAGCCGCCGCGGGGACCGAGATCGTGATCGCCGTCGCTTGCCCAGTGCAAGCGGATAGTGGCTGACAGGGCGTAGCCCTCGACCTCGGGGCGGCCGCCGAAGGGATCACGCTCGCCCTGCACGATCAGCGCCGGACAGGCGAGTCGCTCGAGATGGGCCGTGCGCAGCTGCGCGGGCTTGTTGGGCGGGTGAAAGGGGTAGCCCAGGCACACGAGGCCAACGATCCTGCCGGCGGCATGGAGATCGTCGGCGACGAGGCTCGCCACCCGCCCGCCCATCGACTTGCCCCCGATCAGCACCGGCGGCCCATCGGGCAGCGACGCGACGGCGGACCGGTACTCGTCCATCAGGCGCTCGGCCTTCGGCGGCGGCTTGCGCGAGCCGCCCTGCCGGCGCGCCGCCATGTAGGCGAACTCGAAGCGGCAGATGGAGAGCCCGCGATCGGCCAGCAGGGCCGCAACCGTGTTGAGAAATGGCGAGTCCATGGCGGCGCCGGCGCCGTGGGCGCAGACGAAGCGGGCGATCGGCCGATCCGGCCTGGTGGTCAGGAACGAGATGGTCAAGCTTTTGATATCCCTTCGTTATTCGGCGCATGTCGGCGACGCGAGATGGTGCGAAGCAATCGCCGGAATCTGAAAAGCACAGTCAAGAGTCATTTTCTTGTAATTGCCCATATTGCGCCTTTGTGTTGCCTTGGCGCGACTGTTTAGTACGGGGAACGCAAAGAGAACATCGGGTGGGTTCGAGTGTCCTTCCATCGTCAACTCGAGTTTGTGATTGGGCGTCAGTCGCTTGCGGAGTTGTCCACAGTACCGAGCGGCGACGGTGCGCTGCGTAGCCCGGTCTCGCGTTTCCCCATCGCGGTTGTTCCTCGCGTTACTGAGTTGACGAGTGCCATTTCGTATCCGCGTCCGGCGCTCGAGTTGCGTGGCGTCCCTGTGTTGCGTCCGGTTGCGTCGGTGTTGCGTGGTTTGCGTGAGCGTTGTGTAGCGTTGCGTTCGGTGAGTGAGCGTCCAGTTGCGTCCGCGTTGAGTGGTGTTGCGTACCGTGGCGTTGCGTGTGCGTTGCAATCACCCCCCAGAGTCGAGCTTGCCCCCGCGGTACAGGTTTGGCGGCGGGCCGCTGCGGCGAAATTGAGTACGCGTATTGCCCGGCGGCTCGCCCGCCTCGCGGCGGGTGGGACGAGGCAGGTGCTGCAGTGAGTGAAGTGTCGAGAGAGAGTTCGTGGCGTCCCTTGCAGGATGCGGTCGGCGTGGTGATCAGGTCGCTTGCGTCCGCCGGCAGCAACCAAACCCCGGGTCGAGAAGGGTGCCGCAAGGAATGAGTCGAGGGTGGTCGCGTCGTTCCGGCCGCCTTCTTGGGGCAGGCGTGTCCAGCGTGCGACATAGCATGTCACTGAGGTTTCACGTGACAGGGTTTTGCGTCGTGAAGCCATCATGCTGGACGCGTCTGCCGCCCTCGCGCGTCGCCTGGTCGCGCAGTTGCGTAGCGTTCTTGCGAGTTGCGTAGCGTTCCCAAGTTGCGTTCGCGTCCGCTGTCCCCCCAATCCAGCGCAAAAGGCTAACCCCCAATGTCCCCGCACCACATCAATTCCGCGCAATGGCAGCAGGCGATGGGCTACGCGCGCCAGGCCTGCGCCCGCATCTTCCGCGACGGCGGCACACCCGCCGAGGCCTGCCGCGCCTTCGGCCTGACGGCGGAGATGGCGGCCGACTGGAGCATCGCCGTCGACCGCATCGCGCAAGCCCTGTGCACGCCGGCCCTGCGCAAAGCGGCATAGGACGAGGCGCCAGCGCGCAGCATCGCGCGCGTATCTCGATCGTCGAGTGAGTAAGGGGGACCCCGCGGGCAGTAGGGTCCCCTTTTCTATTGCATCGCAGCAGGCAGGTGAGGGCCGACAGCGGCGCTCAGTGGCGCGTGCCGACGGTGGCCTGTGAGGCGGCCTCGGAAGCGGCGTCCACGACGGGGAGCGGGCCGGGGCCCAGGCCGCCGCCGCGCGAGCCCTTGCGGCTCACCAGCGGCTGGCTCGCATGCCACAGCCGCTCGAAGGAGACGGTGGCGCAGCCGGCCGCCTCGCCGCAGCCCTCCACGAAGCTCTCGTAGGCGTCGCACTTGGCGGGATCGCGCCGCATGCTGTCGCCGATCCAGCAGGTCTGGGGTCCCAGAACCAGCTGCTCGTGCGCCTCCACAAGGCGGGGGTGCCGCGCCCAGCGGATGTCGTGCGTGAACGGGATCGTCCGGCCCCAGTCCTCGGGCGCCGGATCGCGGTCGATGTGGGCGAGAATCAGCCGCACGCCGAGGCCGGCGGCGGCGATGTCGTCGCCCAGCGCCGAGATGGCCTTGACGACCGGGCTCTCGAGCGAGCGGGCAATCAGCAGCAGATGGGGATAGTGGGCGACGTCGCCGCCGGGCTGCTGGCCGGCGATGTGCTGGGCGAGGAATGCCTGGAGCTTATGCTCCTTCTCCTCATGCCGAGTGACACTGACGCCAGGCGGAGGCCGGAACCGCATAAGTGCTCTCTTTTATCTGCTTTGGGGCGGCTAAGCGCAGGACCCGGAGCGCTCATGTCTCCGCACACTATTAGCGGCCATTGAGGTTAAATAATGATTGAGCGGCGCCGCGTTTCGATGCGTCGCCGACAACCGGTTTGTCGCGCCGCGCGGCAGCGTCCTCGAATCAGCAGATTCCTGGGGCTTGTGCGAGTCGACCAAGCCACTGCCAAGATGGGGAAACCGGTGGACGATCCTTCCCTCACATTCATCCTGCGAGCTTCCTACCTGGTGCTGGCTCCGGTGCTGGCTGGTCTCGCTGCCTCTACGGCGCTGCGCGCAATGTTGTATGCGGGGTGCGCCCTGTACCTGATGCCTGCAACCACCGTCAGCTGGGATTTGCTCCAACTGCTGATGGCCGGCGAAGGACCACCTTCGGCGTCAGTGATCGTCAACTGGATGCGTACGATGCTTGGCTCCGCCGTCGCCGGTGGCGTACTCGGGCTGCTCACCTACGGCGTCAAGCGGCTCGTCTACAAAGCTGTGGCGCTCGCGCGCAGGTGAGGGCCGGGCGTCGCACGCGCTACGGACTTGCTCTACGCGCCGTTGCGGGGGCGGCCGAAGCGGTCGGCGATTCGTTCCGCCTCGATGCCGGTTTGCGGCTCCGCGCCATCGCCCGTGCGCGGGTCGGTGTGGGCCTCGCCAATGAGGATGGGCGGCTCGCCGCTGTCGGCGGCGCGATCGTGCCCGTTCGCGGACGCCAGGTGCGCGGCGCCGTTGACGAGCGGTGCGTGGGCGTCGTGGCGGGGCCGGTAGCGACCGAAGTCGGGCTCCTCCACGCGGAAGGGCGCGGGCTCCACGCCGTTGCTGGCCGCCGGCGGAAGGGGCGGGGGAGTGGCATAGCCGTTGGCCCCGGTGCGAACGGCGGGCCTGTGCGCGTAGTCGTCGGCGTGCCGCGCGGCCCCGAGATCGATGTGGCGGGAGGCGCCCATCACGGCGCCCAGGATCATCTCCGGCCAGGCGCCCTTCCTGAAGCGGTAGATCTTGAAGGCCGGGCGCTCGATCTCGTCCGTCTCCGACCACGTGGACCGCACCCAGTCCCAGCCGCGCTGGTAGCGGGCCGGCCGCCGGCGGCCGTAGCAGGCGACGAACTTGCTGCCGCGGCGCTTGAGCTCGCGCAGCGCCACCAGCGACGGGAGGAAGCTGATGGGCTTGGCGAGGATGCCCTTGCCTTCCAGCGCGTAGCAGAGATTGCCGAGGCGATGCGCCTCGCGCTGCAGCGTCTCGTAGTCGGGAGCGTCCCTGGGGATCGAGAGGGGGACGGCTACGTGATACTGGCCGTTGAAGTCGAAGATGACGTCGCGAAATACATCGAAGTTGCGGATGGCCTGGGCGTCGGCGTGGATGTCGTGGAAGCGCGACAGGATCGGGTAGACGGGTCCCTCCTCGGCCTCGCGCATGCCGCGCTCCAGCCCGACGAACTGGTTGACCGGCCGGCCGATCGACACGAGCAGCAGGCACAGGTCGACGAAGATGGCGACGGCGAGCGGAACGTAGTCGCGCTTGGCAAGGCCCGACTGCTCGGCGAAGGCGGAGCGCAGCGCCGGCGCGCCGGACTGGCCGGAGGACGGGTTGGAGCCGCCTTCCACCGACTGCACGGCTTTCCGCTGCAGCTCGCGCAGCTCGTCGGCCGACGGCGGCAGCTTGAAGGAGAGCAGGCCGAAGAACGTGGTGGTGAGGCGGCGGAACGCCTCGATCACGGCCTCCGAGCCTTCGACCGCGGCGATCTTGGGCTTCTCGAGCTCGGGCAGCTGGTCGATGGCGCGCACGACGCCGCGCAGCGCCATCTGCAGCTGCCCGTCGGGGCAGGAGATGACGACGCCCTTGGTGCCGGTGATGGTGGTCTTCTCGGCGCGGTCGGCGAGGTCGATGCGGATCTGCTTGAGCTGCGGGTCGCTGCGGAACGCATTGAAGCCGGTGACGGTGAGGTCGAGCTTGCGGCCGACGCCGCGCAGGAACTCGTTGCGGTTGCCGGTCTTGGCGTCGATGACGGAGCGGTCGTCCTTGACGATCTTCTGCAGGTCGCCGTCGAGGCCGGCCATGTCCGACTTGACGGTGCCGATGCGGCCTCTGACGAAGTCGGCGGCGAACTTGAAGCGGCCGGCGTCCTCATCGCGCATCTTGCGGCGCGGCCCGTCGCCGGGTCCGCTGTCGGGGCAGGACTTGCCGCTCTCGCGCTCCATCACCGCCTTCTGGGAGGAGATGGTGGTGAGCTGGTCGAGCGTGGACTGCAGCTGCTCGAGCCGGGTAGAGGTGGCAAACAGCGCGGTCTGCACCTGCGTGATGGCGCTCTCGGCGGAGCGCGAGGCCTCGCCGCGGCTCTCGAGCACCTTCCAGTAGAAGCCGAAGCCGAACCCGACCGAGATGATGGAGAGGAAGATGTAGCCGGCGACGTAGCAGGCCCTGGTGAAGAGCGGGCCCGGCGCGAACATGCGATCGAGCAGCCAGACGATCATCACCATCAGCATGGCCACGGAGAAGGCGATGATGATCTTGTGGATGAAGGGCAGGTCGCCGAGGTTGGCCTCGATCAGCTCGAGCATGCCGACGTAGGTCGCAACCCACGACAGCGCGCCGAGGCCGACGACGAGGAACAGGCGCTTGGGGTCGCGGCCGTCCTGCCGGTCCCGGTCGCGGCCGGCATCCTGCTCGGCGGGGTGTCCGCCGTGCGGCGCGATCGCCGCGCCCAGGCGCAGTCTCAGCGCGTTCAAAACCGTCATGAATGTCCCGGGTGCTGATGCGCCGCCGCAGCGCGAGCCAAGCGGGCAGGCCCATCATCGGCCAGCCAGCATATGCCCCCACACCGTCGGCACCGGTTGCCTCGCTACGAGTGAGCCCCAACGCCCCGGCAGTCCGTGATCCGTCGTCACGAATAGTGCGCGTCGGTGTTGGGATTGCGGCGTATTCCCGGCAGTGGCGTGACACCGTAGGGCGCAATAGCCGAAGGCGTATTGCGCCGGCTTCGGTTGGGCGGCGCAATGCGCTTCCGTTTATTGCGCCCTACGCTTGCTACGTGATGGCCGCCAGGCGCGTGTCGAGCGACAGGACGAGGCACCAGTGCGGCTCGAAGTCGGCGCCGAGCGGCCAGACGTTGTCCTTGTAGGCCTCGAGCAGCTTCTCCTCGTAGCGTTTGAACCACTCCGTCCGGCACAGCACGAACTTGGTGGCGGCGACGACGGTCTCGCGGTCGATGATGCAGAGCACGCACATGTCGGGGTGGCGGCCGAGGTACTCGTGCACGGCGACCATGAGCGTCGGGTAGCCGGGGTGCAGCATGTCGTCGAGCACGATCACGCCCTCCGGCGCCAGCACGGCGGTGGCAAGCTCCAGGTCCCGGGTCAGCGCCGCGCGCGAGTGCTCGCCGTCGATGTGGACGAAGCGGGGGCGGCGGCCGCCGAGCCGGGCCAGGAGCTCGTCGGGGCGCATGGTGCGGCTGTCGGCCTTCCAGACGATGCGCTTGTCGTCCGGCACGCCGTGCTTGCGGCAGTTGGCCTGGAAGCGGTCGATGACCTCCGGGTTGGGCCAGTCGAAGAGGTCGATGCCGAGCGCGGTCTCGCCTTGGGCAAGCGCATGCGACAGGGCGATGAAGAAGCGCCCCTCGAAGGGGCCGATCTCCACCACGGGCCCCGCCACCCCCATCGCAGTCTGCCTGCGCATGAGACCGCAGCAGATGGCAGCGGCGAACCGCGAGGACATGCCGGGCACGCTGGCGTAGCCGACCTCCAGGTAGCGATCGACGGCAGGGATGCCCGATCGGACCGAGTCGCTGCAGGAGGGAGAAAGGGGGGCTTCAGACATGCTTGCTATGACCCGCTTATAGAGCGCGGCGGACCATGATCGAGCCGTTGGGCTTTCGCAAGGCCGGCAGTCGGGGCGCCCGCCGTGGTTAGCAATCGGTACGTGCTGGAACCGACAATTTACCAGAATTCATAGATATTACCGAGGTTTACGGGGCATTCAGCACTGCCCTTGCATATTCACGACCCAAATGGCGTGTGTGTAGGGGAAGACGGCACGATGGTGTCGGGACACAGAGGCGGCTGGTTGCGCGCGCGAGCGCGGGCCCTACTGCGCCGTTGGCGCGGGGACGAGTCGGGGGCGACGGCCGTCGAGTTCGGCATCATAGCGCTGCCGTTCCTGCTGCTGCTGTTCGGCATCATGTCGGTGTGCCTGTTCTACTTCGCCAACTTCGCCATCGAGAACGCGGTCTGGCAGGCGGCGCGTGCGATCCGCACCGGCCAGCTGCAACAGGGCAAGGGCGCCTATACCGGCACGACCACCAATGCGGACAAGAAGGCTGCCTTCAAGAAGGCCCTGTGCGCCGCCGCGCCGACCTTCCTCGACTGCAACAGCAAGGCCGTGGTGATCGTCCAGAGCAATGCCAACTTCGGCAGCATCTCGGAGCCGAGCTGCACCAACAACGGCAATGTCATCAACGACAGCTCGGCCGCCTTCAACACCGGCTCGGGCAGCTCGGTGGTGCTGGTAACGGTCTGCTACCCCTGGGAATTCGGCGGCAAGCTGCCGCTCTTCAAGATGGGCAACCTCAATGACGGTTCGCTGCTGATGCAGGCTTCCGTGGCGTTCCGCTCGGAGCCTTACAACTGACGAGCGGTCTTGCGCCAGATACCTTCTCCATCGGTTCGAGAGCACACATGTCCACCATCGCCGCCAGCAGTCTCCGGGCACGCTTCCGCCGGCTCGCACGCCGCTGGACCGCGAGCGAGGAGGGCGTCGCGGCCGTCGAGTTCGGCCTGATCGTGCCGATCATGGCCGTCATGTTCATCGGCGCTGTCGAGCTGAGCCAGGCCATCACCGTCGACCGTCGCGTCACGCAGGTGGCGACCGCTACGGCGGATCTGGTCGCGCGTTTCACGCCGCCCCCGAACGGCGCCAACGGCATCTCCCAGACGGAGATCACCGACATCATGAAGGTCGGCGGCTACATCCTGTCTCCCTACAGCGCAAATCCACTGAAGATCGTGCTGCGAGGCGTCTCCTCCTCACCCACCAGTGCAACCAACACCAAGCAGGCGTGGATCTGCACCTATACCGGCGCGGGCAACTCGCTCAGCTGCTCTTGCACCAACACGACGTACTCGTTGCCGGCCAATATGGTCACGACGCTGGACAGCGTCGTCATCTCGGAAGTGACCTACAACTACAAGCCTCTGGTATTCGATTACTTCATGAAGTCGATGGGAACGGGCGGCGGTCCTGCCGGCACCCACCTCATGAAGGAGACGGCAATCCTCAAGCCGCGGTCGCAGAACATCAATCTGCTGCAGACCAGCAACACGCCCTGCCCGGCGCCGACCTACTAGCGGCTATTCCTCCGACGACGCCCTTCCGAGATCCGGCTCGCGTTCCGGTCGGCCGCTGCGGCGTTGATCGCGCGGCCGGCGGGGCCTGCCGCAATCGGCGGTTGCAATTGCCGAACAGGCCGATTTCCACCTATGCTGGTGGCTTGCAACGTGAAGGGGTAGGGCACACCACCCCCACCGGGAACGCCATGGGACGTCGGTCGACGCACACGCCGCAACAGCTGCGCGAGCTGATTCTCGATGCCGCGCAAGACATTATTCAGGACCAGGGCCTTGCCGGCCTGTCTGCGCGCGAGGTCGCCCGGCGCATCGAGTACTCGCCGGGCACGATCTACAACATGTTCGAGAACCTCGATGACGTGGTGCTGCACGTCGAGGCTCGCGTGCTCGACGCTCTCGACCGGCGGCTGGGCTCGGTGCTGACAGACACCGGCAACCCCACCGATCGCATCGGTCGGCTGGCGCTGGCGTATCTCGCCTTCACCCACGAGAAGCCGCGGCTGTGGAACCTGCTGTTCGAGCACCACATGCCCGCCGACGCGCAGCTCCCGTCCTGGTACCAGCAGAAGCTGGAGGGCCTGATGGGGCGGGTCGAGGAGGCGATGGCGCCGCTGTTCCCGCCCGGGCGCGAGGGCGACCGCCAGCGCGCCGCGCGCGTGCTGTGGGCAGGCGTTCACGGCATCACCTCGCTGTCGACTGCCGACAAGCTGTCGGTGGTGACGACGGAGACCGCGAGCCGCCTGGTGGCGGACCTGGTTGCTACCTACCTCGCCGGCCTTGCCGCCGGCGGCCGCGCGCCGGAGGACAAGGCGGCCTGACCAATCTCGCACCGCGGCTCCCGTACCGAGCCACCTATCATTCCAGCAGAGACAGGATGTGCTTCTGGACCGTCGTGGCGTGCGGCGCGCCGGGCTGAAGCATGTCGAAATGACCTGCGCCCGGCAGCGTGACCACAGTGACCGCATCGCCTCTGGCTGCGGCAAGCGCCTGGTAGCCGGATATCAGACCCGGCAGGTCGGCCAGCAATCCGCCAACGAAGATCGTCTGCGGCACGCCGAGCGGCAGCCACGCCGCTGCCGAGCCTTCGCGGTATCGGCGCGGCTGGTCGGCCGGGGCGCCGCCCAGGAACCGCGTGATGCCGGGGACGGGACAGAACCTCTCCTGCTCGGCGAATGCGCTCTCGAGGTCCGGCGGGCCATCGATATCGACGACTGCCTTCACCCACAGCGGGTCGCCGGTGCGGACGTGGCTGTCGGCTGGAAGCTTCGTGCGGGCCGCGATCCATAGCGCTAGCTGGCCGCCGGCCGAATGTCCGACCAGGACGACGCGCGTGAGATCGAGATCGTGCTTGGGCGCGAGCTTGCGCAGGAAGTCGGTCGCGCTGGCGACGTCCTGGAAGGTGCCCGGCCAGCCGCCGCCCCGGTGGCCGGCGCGCCGGTACTCGATGTTCCAGGTGGCGACGCCGGCCGCCGTCAGTGCGACCGCGAACGGACGCAGCGGCTCGAACCCGGTGATGCGCGGATCGCGGCCGGGCAGGCGGTCCACCCAGCAACCGCCATGGATGAGGACCGCGACGGGATGTGGACCGGGGGTCTTGGGGAGGCGCAACTCGCCGAACTCGAGCGGGGTCGAGCCGTAGGTCAGCCGATGGTCGGCCGGCGGCACGTTCGCCTCGATCAGCGCCTCGGGGCGGACGCCTTGGGCGGCGGCTGTGTGCAGCTCGGTTGTGGCGAGTAGAGCTCCGAAGGAAAAGAACAGGATCGCCGAGATTGTCGGAGGCTTAATGCTGCACCTCGGCCATTCCTGCCTCCAGCAGCCGCCGGCCGGCCGGCGTTGCGCGCACCATCACGCCACCAGGCGCCGCCTCCCTGACCAGCAAGCCGCGGTCGACGGCCTCCTCCCACACAGCAAGTCTCGGGCACGAGGTGCGCCAGGCATCCATGACCTCGGCATAGCTCCTGGGCTCGCGCGCGACCCATTCGACGAGATCGAGGACGAGGGCGTCTACGCGCGGGTCGGGATGGTCGAGGGCCATTTGCTCTTTCCAGCGGGCTGGAGGGTGGCACAGATTGCCAAGGATCATCAAATCGGTCCAATGCATTGATTGCTCGATGTCTTATGCTATAATGTAATTAGCGATGGACCTGCACCAGTTGCGCACTTTCGTTGCGATCGCCGAGACGGGCGGCGTTGCCCGCGCCGCCGCGCGCCTCAACCTCAGCCAGCCCGCAGCGTCACGGCAGATCCAGGTGCTGGAGGCCGACCTCGGCGTGCAGCTGTTCGACCGCGTCGGCCGCCGCGTGAAGCTCACCGCTGCCGGTGAGGACCTGCTGCGCCGCAGCCTTCGGCTGCTGGGTGAGGCCGAAGCGCTGCGCGAGCGAGCCCGCGCCCTGCAGTCGGGGCAGGCGGGCATCGTCAGGATCGGCGCGACGCCGCCCATGGTCGAGGTGGTGCTCGCGGGGTTCCTCCCCGCATTTCGGCGGCGGCACCCCGGCATCGAGGTCCACGTCGTGGAGGACGGGGGCGCGGGGCTCGCAACCCGACTCGAGCAGGGCGAGGTGCACGTTGCCTACGTGCCTGCCGGCGATGACCGGTTCTGCGGGCGCCTGCTTTACCCGATCCACGTGATCGCAGTCGTTCCGGAACGGCACCGGCTCCACGGCCAACGCACGCTCGAGATCGCGGAGCTGGCAAGGGAGCCGCTCTTGGTGCTGCGGAGCGGCTTTGGATCGCGCGAGTGGTTCGATGCGGCGTGCAGTGCGGCGGGCGTCCGCCCCAACATCCTGCTTGAGAGCAGCGCGCACAACGCGGTGGTCGGCCTTGCGGCGGCCGGCTACGGGATCGGCGTGCTGCCGTCGGCGGTGCGGCTTGCCGGCAGACGCCTGCGCGCAGTGCCGCTCGTGCATCGCGGCGAGCCGATCGGCCGCTGGACGATGCTGGCATGGGACCCGCGGCGGTTTCTGGCGCCCTACGCCCGCGCGTTCGTCGATGAGCTCGTGACACACGCGCAACGCACCTATCCGGGCCGCGAGCTGGCGCGTCGGGCACCGCCCCTCGACGCGCCGAAAGAGCGCCTCAGCTGACGACGGCAGCTTCGTCCTTGGAACGACCGAGCGCGCTTGCGTTCGCGGCGGGAAGCAGGTGGGCGATGGCGTTGGCGTAGAAGGCGAGCACGGCGGCTTCCTTGGGGTTGGCGCGGTAGGTGCCGCCCTCCTCGATGACGATGTGGCGCATGAGCAGCATGCGCAGGCCGACGTCGACGGCATACTCCTGGTCGTGCCGTGGGATGTGCACGTGCGCGCCCTGGGCCTGCAGGCGGCGCATGAGGTCGAACACGGAGCCCTTGAGCTCGAAGCTCGAGAGCCCGGCTTCCCCGGCGGCCTGGACGGCGGTCGCGACCAGCGACACCGGCAGCGCCGGCACAACGCGACCGACCGCCTCCATCAGCTTCTGGCCGAGCCGCTCGATCTCGGCGAAGCGCTCGCTCTCCGGCAGGGCGCGGAAGTCGATGCCGCGCGCGCCGGTGTAGGCGCGCAGCGACATGGGCGCGCCGAAGCTGACACAGGCATAGCCGTAGCGGTGCCACTTGCCCCTCACGCGCTGCCACAGGCTCTTCCCGAGCCAGCCGGTGAGCACCAGCGGGTTGAACGCGAAGCGCGGGCGCTCGCCCTTGGGGGTCGACGCGGCGGCCGTGAGCACGCGGTCCTCCAGCACGCGGTCGTAGTTGATGCCGACGGGGACGAACACGATGTCGCGCGGGCCGTTGGGATCGAAGCCCGACACCATGTAGCTGAGCAAGCCGAGCTTGGGCGGGCGGAGCGAGCCGTCGCGGGTGAGGCCGCCTTCGGGGAACACGGCCTGGGCGACGCCGGACGTGGTGGCCATGTGCACGTAGCGCGCCAGAATTTTGCGATAGAGCGCGTTGGAGCTGTCGCGGCGCACGAAGTAGCCGCCCATCGCCCGGATCAGGCTCTGCAGCGCCCACACGCGCGCCCATTCGCCGACCGCGTAGCTCAGCGCCGAGCTCTCCGACACGAGATACGTGACGAGCACGTAGTCCATGTTGGAGCGGTGGTTGATGACGAACACCACCGAGGCATCGGGCGGCACCTGGGTGAGGGTCTGCTCGTCGAAGGCACCGAGGCGCACGCGGTAGAGCGCGGTCGAGAGCTTCCTGGCGAGCGCGGCGCCGACGCGGAAATAGGTATAGGCGGAGAAGGCCGGCACGATCTCCTTGGCGTAACGGCGGGCGCGCGCATGGGTGAGGCTCTTGGGCTCGTCGCGGGCCTTGGCCTCGTCCTCGACGGCCTTCAGCACCTCGGGGTCGAACATCAGCTGCTCGATCAGCTGGCGGCGGCGGGCGAGCTTGAAGGGGGGGATCTTGAGCTTGAGGCGCTGGTTGAGCTCGTCGATGGCGCGGTTGACGCGGCGGCGCATCCACCACCCGAGCGCGGGCGCGAACAGGCGGTCGATGAGCGCGACCACGGCCAGCGCGCCGGCCAGAAGCGCGAGCCACAGCGGGATTGTCACTGATGACGCCACGTGCCCGCCCCTCCCCAGACATCGTTTTGGCGAGCATAGCACCACGAAACGATTGATGCGTCCCCGGCCGGAGCGCAGTTGCGCGTAGAGCCGGGGTCTTGCCGGCAGATTGAGC